>Ga0136623_10000043_pt1 | contig 27259 bp, 34 predicted proteins | sample AntDrymUQ4492106_2_FD_104656 | JGI IMG/M metagenome (GOLD analysis project Ga0136623, IMG submission 104656) | Polar desert sand microbial communities from Dry Valleys, Antarctica - metaG UQ449 (21.06) | ecosystem: Environmental > Terrestrial > Soil > Desert | place: Antarctica: Dry Valley...
CCCTTCAACCCCGCCACGACCGCGGGAGCGGCCGCCCCGAGACCGGCAGATATACCTGACTGCGTCAGCCTCTCCTCCTCGGTATCGTAGGGCTTGACGGCCGTCAGCGCCGTCCCGGCCGCAACCGGTCGCGCCGCGGCGGCCACCTTGGCGCCCTTCCCGGCCGTGCTCAGAACCTTCGCGGCCCCGGTGCCGGGGATGAAGGCCGTTCCTATCTGCCCCCCGACGTAACCAGCGGTGCCGCCGGGCTTCTCCAGCGCCGCGCGCTTCTCAGCCTCGTACTCGTCCACGCGCGCATCCGCCCCGCGCTTGTAGCTGTCGGAGACAGGAAGGTAGCGCGAAGCGAGCTGCTCGAGACCAGCCGGGATGTCCCCGATGGCATACCCGGCGCCGCTCAGCGCATTACCGGCAACGTCCATCATGGAGACCGGTTGGGGTTTCCCGGTAGCCTCGCGCGGGGACATGTCAACGGGGGGCGGGGCGAACTCCGCTCGCAGCGCATCGCGCTCGGCTATCTCCTCGGGGGAGAGTCCGCCTGGGGCAGAAACATTTCGCCCCACAGGGGGCGCGAACTCGGCACGCAGGGCATCGCGCTCAGCGAGCTCTTCCGGGGTTAGCACGAGCGCTCCGCGAGTGATAGAACAGACTTCGTCTGCACCTGATCACCTTCCGGCCATCCTGGCCGCCTTCATAGCGCGCAGCCGCTCAAGCTCTTCGCGCTCGGGATCTACGCCAGCAGTGGCCGCCGGGCCGGGTCCCGCGGGCGCAGGCTCCGCCTGCTGAAGCATGCCCGTATATCCAGATTCAAGCTGGCTGATCATGTCCTCAACTTGCTGGATCTGCTGTGCGGTCACAGACTCGTACTTACCGCGGGAAGGAAGAATCGCCTCGGCCAGCTTTGCCTCGTAGTCAGACATTGCGCCTTCGCCGGGTGTCCGGGTGAGCTGGCGGACGATGGGAGAAATGGCCGCCACCGCGGCATCGAAACTTTGCCCGCCCTCGGTCGGTATGTAGTTGCCTCCTGGACCTGCGGAAAGGGTGTCCTTGATTGGATTGAAGGATTTTTTGACGTTCTGTAGCTGCTGCTTGAGAAGGTCGATTGTTTGTAACTTGTTCTGCACGTTTGCAAGTTGCTTGGATCCGCCTGCGGAGGCCCGCCCGGTAGTTGCCCCAGAGGGCCTATCGAGCCCTGCTTTGAGCCTCGCCGCCTGGACGTACTCAGGCGTGCCCGGATCGATCCCGGCCGCCACCATCGTGCGGTCGAACTCGTACTGCTTCCCGCCACCCCCGCCACCCCCAGTGGCGGCACCGCTGCGCGCAGTCCGCGCGTCGGCCGCTGTGCGGCTCAAGGAGGCGCGCTGGTTCGCGGCGCCTATACTGGCCTGCGAGCGCGCGTCCATGCCTGCCTGCGACGTGTCAAAGCGCCCTTGAGTGGCCGCCTGCGACGTGTCAAAGCGCCCCTGGCGGTTCATCATCTCGGCCTGTCGGTCCTGGGTGAGGTCCTGCGCTCCCGGGGCGTACCCGGCGCCGATCTGCATCTCTATGGACTGCGGATCAGCGTCCGCCGACAAGAGCTCCGGATCTAACCCGTTGCGGGCGAGCTGTGCGCGTCCTGTGGCCTTCCACTTCTCCCACTCGGCCTGTGTCTGCCCTTCGGGAGGCTTCGACTTCCAGGCGTCGAAGGCCATCTTGAGGGCGCCGGCCACCATGGGGGCTTCGCGGACGCCCCGCCTGGAGGAGAGATCCTGTTCCTTCGCAGTAGCAAGGGATTGGCTGCTGTAAAGCTTTTGCAGGGATGCGCCCGCGGTAGGGTCGACCCGGTAAGCCTCCATGATGGTCTTCTCATCCAGGGGCTTGCCAGATCCGAGGATTTGTCCGATCGAGTCCTGCGCTTCGCGCTGCCGGAGTTGTTCGTCTTCCCGGTCCATCAGCCCTCGGACCTGGTAGGCTCGGGCGAAGGTGTCAGCGAGTGGCATGAGTCCCTCCGGGCTACTCCGGGTAGATATTGGTGATTGGCGCCGCCGTTTGTCTGCGGCCACGGGGGCCGTACAGCGCCGCCAGGAACGACAGATCATTCAACGCCCCGCCGACTCCTTGCCCGATCGCATTAGGGCCTGCCTGGGCGGCCGCTCCCCGAGCTTGCCCCGCCTGAGTGTAGAGGTTGGCCAGGCTGCCTGCCAGGCCCGATTGCTGGCCCATGGCATCGAAGCCTTGATCGCTCAGCGCCTTGGCGCCGCCGACCCTCCGTCCGAAACGGTCGATTGAAAAGTTCCTTTGGTCTTGTCCCTGGCCGTATCGCCGGTCGAATCTACCGCGCTTCTGCTCCAGGTTTTGGCCGTAGAAGCTTCTCAAGTCGCCGTAATCCTGGCGCCCGTAGTCGCGCGCCTGGGTGTAGTCGCCGGTCTTGTATCCACGGCCCAGTGTGTAGTCCTCGGTCTTGTACCCGCGGCCGCGCTCGTAGTCTCCCTCCAGGTTGCCGCGCTTCTGGGTGTAGGCCCCTTTCCCGAGCCCGTAGAGGTCATAGAGTCGCCCGGTGGCGGCCCCGAACTCCTGCGAGGCCTGCCCCTGCGAATACTCCTCAAGGTCTTTGAGGTAGCCCCCGGAGAGGAGACCTCCCCTGGCAGCGGCCCCCCGCTCGCGCGCAAGCTGGCCCTGCTCCAGCCGGAACTTGTAGCCTGGATCAATGGTGACATCGCCGGCCGAGATCTTGTCGCGTAACGCCTTCTCCTCGGTCCCGTATTCGGCGTCAAGGGCTCCAGTCTGCCCCTTGAACGTCGTATCTAGCTCCCCAACATCACCAGCGTAGCGCGTGTCCAGGGCGCCAACGTCGGCCTTGTAGCTGGTGTCGAGCCCCGACTGGCGCGCGGTATAGGCGTCCTGCGCGGCCTGTTGCTGCCCGAAGATTTCCTCTTCCTCCTTCCCGAAGGAGCTCTCCAGATCCTTCAGCCCCTGCTCCTCTTCCTGTCCAACCGACTCGGCCAGGTTGGAATCGCCAGCGTACTTCTTGCGCCGGCTCCGCTGGCCCTGGAGCTGGTTCAACTTGCTCCGTTCCTTGGACGACAGCGCGCCGCCCGCGTCCAGGCGTTTCTGGAGCGTGCCCAGGCGCTTTTTCTCTTGCGAGGTCAGCGCGCTAGTCGGGTTCGCCCCCCCCTGGCCGTAGAAGTTCTGGAGCTGGCCATAGGCTCGATTCCCGCCGGCCGCGCGCGGGCCATACTGGGCCATGGCCTCGCGGATGACATCGTTGGCCTGCCCCAGGCCCTCAAGCTGGGCGCCGGAAGCGGCCTCGGCGCCCAGCTTCCCCGAGGACGCCTGTACCCCGGAGCTCGCGGCCCCGGCGAGGGCGGCTGCTCCTGCGGCCCAGCCGGCGGGCATTATTCGTCTCCCCCGTCTGCGAGCAGCCGCTCAGCATTGTGGATGCAGTACAGCACTGTGTCGGGCTCTAGCGATTGAAAGGAATGCTGGGTACGCGCCGGTATCTCGATCATCGCCGGAGAGTCGTAGTCCACCGGCCGCTTAGATCCGGTCCACGTCCTCACGCTGCCGGCGGCTAGCAACGTGGCGTGATCATGGTCGTGTGAATGCTGCTCAATGACCATTCCCGGATCGGGGAGGAGCATCTGCTTGATCGAGATCCCGTCCACGGTGATGAAGTCGATCGTGGGGACCGGCACGAGCTCGAGACGAGTGGTTAGATTCATATCGTCCTCATGGTGACCATCATCGAAATCCGGTCCGTGTCCCCGTGGTTCCATAGCCCGTGGAGCAACTGATTGTTGAACAACCAACACTCGCCTGCTTGCATGATGGCCTCTTGGTCCACAACCCAGTTGACGCACTGGGCGTTGCTTTGCAGCACCGCATACACCTTCGTGTCGTGGTGCTTCACGTTCCACCCATCATCGACGTGGGCGTGGATTTCCCCCCCTGGGGGAACCTTCGTGATGAGCACCCACCCCAGCCGTGTCGCGCGGCACGCGTGCAGGATTTCGAAGATGATCTTGTCGGTCGCCGGCAGCGCGTCGTGCCCCGGATACCAGATCCCCTGGGCTTGGTCGTTCCAGGTACGAATGGTCCCGCGCCGCCGGCACGGCTCGATGTCGTGGCACCGGATCCAGATGTCGGGCGCCTCCCGGTGCGGGTTGTTGGGGCCGATCTTCCGTTCCTGGTTCTGGTCCCATAGCTCGGGGTGCGCGTCGATCTGCGCAATGAGGGGCGCGGGGTCGAAGCGGTGAGGGAGGCAGCTGAGTTTGTTCACAGTTCTTTAGTCACTTGGGAAACGATGAGATCGTACCATTTTCCCCCGATCCTGGTAGCCGAAGGCAGCACCCCGACCCGCGTGAACCCCACCCGCCGGGATGAGTACAGCCCCGCCCGGTTGCACTCCGGGGTTATCCCGACAAGGGTCCAGCAGTCCGGCCGCTCGAACATCATCTTGATCGCCTCGCCTGCGGCTTGCTTCACGTCCCGCCCCTTGGCCCACGGGAAAAAGGCCCAATGGGCGATCCAGATCCCATACTGGAAATTGGTGATCATGAACATCCCGATCACCTGTTTGTTTTTCCGCGCGATCATGTACTCCCGCTGCCCGAGCCACGGCGGCACGAACTCCTCGGGTGTCCCAAGGAAGTCATGCGCGAACCCTGGCCACACGTCGGCATGAGTCACTATCAGCCGTACGAGGGCGAGGGTCTCCATGCACGAAGGATCGAGGGTGGTTACGGTCACGCCTCGGTCCGGAGTGGAAGGTGCGGAGACCACGGGCTCCGCCTCCGCGTCGAGCGCCATCTTCTGTAGGTGGGCCGCCCAGGCGCCGCCCGGGGAGTACCCGGTTGGGTCGGTGTGGGCTTGTGCGGTATTCACACCACGTTCCCCGCCGCGTCCTTCCACACGTTCGGGTCTCCGGCTGACGACAAGTAGACCGGCTTTTGCAGTGTGCTGTCCCAGTACTGCCGGCCTTCCCAAAGCAGCGCGATCGGCCTCAACTCGGTTGGTCCGCTTAGCGTCAAGGCGGCCAGGATCTGAGCCACGTGCGAAAACCAGTCGATCCATGGCAAAAGCGCCTTCTCCTGCCCTGCGATTGGCTTCTGGGCCGGGGCTTCTCGTACCGAGAGACCCATCTCAATTCCCCTCCGCGCTCACCAGCGCGGTCGCCCCGTTCACCTTGAACGGCACCGGGACAGTCATTTCAAAGTCCAGGCAGAAGTCCTTACCGCCACCCAGGCGGCTCCAGTGGGGCCGCTTGCTGAACTCTCCAATTTTCCCAAACGGCCGCGAGGTCTGATTGCCAAAACTGTGCCCCCCATCCTTGGAGACCCGGAGCCCTACATACGGATCCGAGCCATGCCCATTAGACAGGCCGACGCCAGCTTCGAGATCCAATCGCAGCCGGTGGACCTTGATGCGGTTGAACCCCTCGTCGTAAATGTGGCGGGAGACTATCTTACGCGAGATAAAGTCCCCGTTGTCAGAATACGAGAGAGCATCCAAAACGTATAGGTTCCCGTTTTCGTAGTCCGAGACAATCATCTGGTCCAGGAAGGCTTCGGATATCTCCGCCCGGTCTCGCCCCACGCCCCTGTAGTTGACTTCTGACCACGTGTCCCCGGAGAGGTTGTAGAGCCAGGACTTGTTGGCTCCCGGGAAGTTGATCTGATAGAACATCTGGCCTTGGTTCCGATAGGCAATGGCCGTTGCATCCGCAGACGGCGGGTAGCCCTGCCACTCGTGCTCCACGTCGGGGTTTGATACCACGTCCCGGATCCCGTTGGGTCCGCTCACGATAAGCGTGCGTTCCAATAGAGCGCTGCGGCCAAGACAGATAGCCGTGTCTCCGACTTTCGCCAGCGAATCCTCGGCCGCAAGACCCCAGTCCTGGGTGGCGCCGCTGACACGAGAGAAGGGGAAACCCAGGGCGCCTGTATTCGTCCAGACCTCAAGCCCCTCCGTGCTGTACAGCAACAGATACCCGCCTTGGGCATGTGGACGGAGAAGCACGTCTGGGGACGATTCCGCCGTCGCGAAGTCGAGACCATTCCACGAGAGCCCGTCGAGCAACGCCGACAGGTTAAACTGTCCCGTTCCGGTCTTCGCGACGATGAAATATCCGTCCAGGAAATCGACGTGCCGACATGTCGGGAACCCCTCATCCGTTATCTGCATGAACACGTTGGTGGACATGTTCAGGATGAACCCCTGAGATCCGTCCACGACCATCAACTGAAACCCGTTATCGGCCATCGAGACACGGCCGGAAATCGTGTTTATTGTTCCACGTGAAACCTTTGTCCCTGCGTTATCCAGTTCCCACAGCGTCCCTTTGTTCACCGCGAACAGGCGTGTTGGGAAGGCTTTGGATACGTGCATCCCGCGCGTTGGTGAGGCGCCGAAGGAAGTGAATAGCGTCTTCCCCGGCGTTGGATACCCCAAGATCGCGCCCCGGTCGTTGGTCGGGCTCGCGAACATGTTCACCAAGCGAACAGCGCTTGCGTGGACGCTGCGGCCCTTGTAGGACTTGGAAGAGAAGAGGGGGATGGTCTCCGTGGTCAATTGCGCCCGCTCCCGCTGCGGACATTGTAGTCCCAGCCCGAGTTCCGTCCGCTGATGTAGGCAATCTCACATGTCGCGAGCTGCATAGGCGCATTGATGGAGGCGAGCGCCGACTTTGAGGACCGCGCCATCTCGATCACGGCTCCGGGCGGCTGATTGTCCCCCAGGAACTCCGGCGCCAAGGCAAGCGCCAAGTTGCTGCGAATGCACACCTGATACCCAGGAGGGAGTGAGAGCGGGGTAAGTAGGGCCAGGAACGCCTGCAAGGGCTGCCGGCTGTTGAGGCCGATTGTTGCCTGAGCTGAAGGCGGCGGCCAAAGGTATAGCACCCCGAGCGGAAACGAAGGCTCGAAGTAGATGGCCTGATAGTACTCGGTCAGTGGCAAAGTCTTTTGCCGCAGCCCGTCGTACTCCTCGCGGTCGGTCAGGATCTCAAGCTCGTAGTCCTGCCCGAACGAGTCCCGCATGAAGCACCCAGGCTCCAGCTTGATCGGGCGCGCGACGTTGAGTTGGCCGCCGATGCCGATGGTGCGAGAAACGGCCGCGGCCGGCCAGGTCAGCAGATCTTGCTTGATCTGGTAGACCATGAACCGCTTGATGGCCCACGCGTCCATCATTTCGTTCAGCGCGAAGAGGCAGTCCTGAGCATCTTCGGCCGAGAGCATCTCGGCTTCCGACTTCTTACCGAGGAGCCTAATGGCGCCGCGGATCAGTTCAATCGCGGTGACGGCCACTCACGGCCCCGCACTCGCCGGCGGGTTCGCCATGATCGGACCCGAGATCCTGGTCTTGTTCTGGCCCTGGAGGGCTTGCACGAGCAAGGGCGCCGTCTGGGTCACCGATTCAGGGATCTGATTCGCCCCGCCGAAGTCCGGCCCGAGCTTGAGGGCGAGGTTGTACTTCATCGCCTCCTGGTAGCCCTCGGGCAGATTGATCAGGGTGCTCAAAGTCGCGAAGGTCTGAAGCGGTGAGGGCGTAGCAAGGCTGATTGGAGTGGTCGCCGCGGGTGTCCCTATCAGGTAGAGGCTACCCAGGGGCACCCCTGGGTCGTAGTAGATGGCCCAGATGTTCGTCGTGGTGACTCCCTTCAGCCGGATCCGATCGTAAGAGGAGCGAGAGTCGATTATGAACAGCTCATTTTCCACGCCGCCCACCGTCCCGGTGCAAGCCCTCTCCAGGCGGAGCGGCCGCAGGACGTTGAAGGTCGCCCCTGCCCCGATCGTCTTCGGGTTGTTGAATGGAGTCGCCCACGAGAGGATGTCGATCCTGGTCTGAAACGTCATAAATGGAACGCTGTTCCAGTGTTCCATCATTTCGTTCAGGGTGGCCAGGCAGTTGTCGGCGTCCTCTGCCGACAGGGTTTCGGATTCCCCAGCCTCGCCGATAAGGCGCAGCGAGCTGCGGATCAACTGAAGCGCGGTTAGGGCCATCGGTTAATCGTCTCCGGCGTGATCTCTCGGGGTATGCTGATTTCCTTCCGCTCCGAACGTCTGTGCGACGGTTTGCGCCCGAAGCTTGAAGGTTCCGCGCGCCGCGGTCAGCGCGGACAAGTTTTCCTCGATGTTGTCCGCGACATCGCCATTGACCTCCTGGTTAGGTAGCCCGGGGTGGCCATCAAGGAGGAGAGCCACGATTGCCTCCCTTGCCTTCATGAGCAGTTCAAGAAGCTCCCCTAAGAGCTTGTTCCGGCGTGTGTATGCCTCCATGTTCCCAGTCACAAGCTCCCTGGCCGCCGGAATCAGGTCTTCCTGTTTCAGGAGGATAGAGAGGCCCCGAATGACCTTTGAAACCGGTTTCGAGGCTCGCTCAATCTCCTGTGCCAGGAGGTCGATCGACTTCGTGTCCATCGGGAAGGTTTACGCGCGCGGCGCGTGCTGCTCGCCGGCTGCCGAGAAAGCGACGGTATCGGCACCTGCCTCGACCGCGGGACCGTTCATTGTGATGGTGTCTGAGCCGCCTGGGATGGTCCTGACGCCTTCGCCAAGGTCCCCGTCCGCATCGCCGCAAGTGATCACGATGATCCCGCCGGCCGGGTTCAGATCATGGACCACATCGAACTCGAAAACCCCCTTCTCGGTGGACGGGAAGGAGCGCAGCGTGCCCAGGGTCGGATCTGACAGCGTGACCACGGGCGGCGTCTGAACGTCTCCGGGGGTGCCGTCGAGCTTGGTGTAGCGTGCGATGTAGGTGACTGCGCCGGTATTCGGGCCGGAACCGACAGAATCGATTGTGGATGGCATAATTGTTTCCTCTAAAAATAAAGTTAAACCTGAACCGCCCCGGGAAGCACCAACGGATCTGCGACATCCGGCCGGAACCACAGGATCCGGTAAACCTCGGACGGGGGGTCCACGGCGCCGGCTGTGTGGTTGCCGAGGGTGATCCGCAGGGTGTTGCCTGCCGAGACCATGGGGTTACTGATGGTGATCCCTGTCGTGTTCGTCGCCTTTTGGACGATCACGAAATCTCCGACCCGGAGCCCCAGAACCGTGAAGGTTTGGGTGGCCGTGGTGTTCGATGCTACAGAGGCCGGATCCAGGGTGACCTGGACCGCCCCCATCTGGCCGATATTACCGTCCCGAAGTTGCGTGCCCATTGGGCTAGCCCCAAAGCCGTACTACGTGTTCCGGTCTCCGTAACACCCATCCGTAGAGGACATCAATACGGTAGATGTTCTCGTATGTCTGGATCGCGTACTGCTGAACCACCGTGATGGACATTCCCTTGTGTTGCTGCGTCGATCCCTTGGCACCGGATCCGGGCTCGGGAAGCTCCAGATCTGCCATTCCGAGCACGATCGCTTCGGTGTGAAAGGCCATGCTCTGCGGGGAAACGCCGAGGCTCGGGCCGTACATCGTGATTGTCGCGTTATCCGAAGGGCTCGCCGTCACCGTCTGCCGCGCCCCGCTCGTGATGATGGCAGGCGCGATCGGGATAGACGCAAGGCCACCGGCATCCGAGTTGACATCGGCCGTAGCGGTGAACGGCTGGCGATAGCCGTTGCTCTGATAGCTCACGGGGTTGATCGAGTTGACTGTGTTCGCCCCCCCGCTAAGCGTGAAGACGTCCCCGGCCTTCAGGATGGGCGTTTGGCTGGCCGTCCAGCCGTCCGTGAGCAGCACAGTCCCTAACTGGGCCGCCCCGGCCACAAGCGGCGTCCCTGTCGCAAGCCCGCCGGTGTGGGTCTGCACGTTCTGCCCCATCGCGATTTCGCGGAAACCAATGATGTTCTTCCCGAACAGGCCCGACCGGAATTGATCCTCGATGGACATGTTGGCGTGGTACAAGCCCTTGAGGCCGTCGATCAGCTTACCGTTCGCCACAGGATCTACGACCAAACACCGGTCATTGATCACGCGCGGCGCCGCGTTCTGATCGAGACGCGCCTGCGCGTCCGTCAGCACGCTAACGGTTGATGGGGGCGTACCAGGCGTCCCGACCGAGTTGTAAACCTGCCGGTAGAGCGCGAGCCCGTCCTGCTCGACGCGGGACACAAGCGGCTCCATGGCCGGAGAGATCCAGCGCTTCGATAGCTCCTCAATGCTCATGGTGAGATCCACGACCGGGATCTTAATCGCCACGTGGTACTGGGTGGCCGTGGTGAGGGTTACGGATTCGTCTATGTAGTCCTGCTGGATCAAGTTAGAGCCAGCGGTGGCGACGTACCTCGGAGGCTTACGGAGCCGCAGCGTGACGCCGTTCTTGCCTCCGCCGCCCTTAAATTGGGGGTCGTAGATCCGATCTACGGACTGGGCAAAGGGGGTGTTGTTACCTAAAACGAAGGCTGCTTCCTTCGTTATGTGGTCGATCGTTTGATAGGCGTTTGCCACTTCGGCGGCCTCCAAGGCAGGAAATCAGGGACGGGGACTCCTCCCGGTAGGGAGTGAACCCGATGTCTGACTTTTCCTGCCTCCGCCAAGGAGGCGCCGTAGTCACACGTAGTAGCCGAGGGCGTGACCCTCGGCTACCTCAGAGCATAGAACGATCCGGTGGGTTAGTCAATACCTCAACCCTTCATCCCCATGCCCCGCAATTTCTCCTGGATCCGGGCCTTCTCGTACTGCTCCATGGTCATGTTGGCGCTGGGCGCGCTCGGCGCCGCCTTGCCGCCCGGCTTCGGGCCGAACTCGGGCGGCGTCTCCTTCTTATCGTCGCTCTTGATGGCCCGCTCCTGGTCCAACCGTTCCCCGAGCGCAATGACGGCGTGCGCCGCGCGGCCAGGGGTCATCTTGCTTATCTTCCTTGCCTCTTCCGGGTGGGTCCCCAGGTAGTGCGCAACGTGCTCCGGCTCCGGGAGCTCCTGCCACGCCTGAAGGGCCACCTGCGGCATCGCCGGGACCTTTTCGATGATGTCCTCGAACCCCGGGTAAAGTTCCTCCCCCCTATCGGCCGATTCCTTCATCCTGGACTGGGCCGAGCTTTGCTCTGCCGACTGACGGTGCAGCGAGGCGGCCGCCTCGACCTGTCGATCTACGTACCCCTTGAACTCCCTTTTCTGGTACTCCAGCGTGGCATCCAGGAACTGCTCATAGGATCCGTATTTGTCCCGCGCCGGGGGCTTGTCTTCCTCGGCCGGCGGCGGCTTCGGCTTGGTAGCCTCCTCGATCCTTCTTGTCGCCCTATCCAGTAGATCCGCCGCTTCGCGCTGAACCCTGGAACGCTCGCGCATGGCTGCGCCGAACTCGCCGTCAATGCGCTTCTGTTCGGCGGCTTCGTCGACGGCTTCCTCACCTACCTCCTCAACTACTTCAGTCTCGTCGCTCATTTGTCCTCCGCTTGCAGCAAGCGCCACTCATCGATGTTGTTTTCGTCCGCCACGCCGCCCTCATCCAGAAAGACCCACATCTTGCGCGGCCTGTCGCCTATTACACCAGGCCTCCACTCGTCATCCCGCTTGAATCGGATCTCTACCCGTACTCCTGGAGGCGGAATTGGTCCACTCATAGCCCATACTCCTCTGTCCAGACTACCCACGCGTCCAGGAGCCCGCCGGTGACTGTCACGCCCCCGAGATTCAGCGCCAGGACCTCCTCGTCGCTCAGGAGCTCCACGGGGCCGCAGTAGTGGGAACGAAAGTCAAATCTGGCTTCCACCTGTACCACTGCGGCGGTCGACGCACCGTAAGTGATGCGTTTGGACATCATCGCCCCTACTAGTGTCCCGAGCGTCGGGTTCGCGGTGTACGCGCGCACGAGCCCTTTCGCGGGAGGAGTCGGAGAGACGTTCATACTGGACAAACCCGGCACCGCCGTCCTCGTGGTCGAGGTCCCACCGGTATTCGCAGTGGACCTCTTCACGGCCGAGATAGAGAACGCTCCGCTAGCCGTCGCCACCCCCGACGCCCCGAACATGAGCGGCGTGATCCGGCGCCCGATGGCCCCCGTTATGGTAAACACGTCGGTGCCCGAGGCTACCATCGCCAGCGCCGAGACCGAGGCCCAATAGGTCGGCCGGCCCTGGCCTACAAGGGAAAATTCACTTGACATGTCATGCATCCTCCAACAGTAACAACGTGATCGCGATCACCTGCATCATTCTGCGCCTCTCCAGGTAGGCCGTAAGCTCTATCTGGACCGCTTCCGCCATCCTCATGGCTGCCGCCAGCGCTTCGGCGTTCTGTTGCTGCTCGGCGTAGGTGAGAGCCGCCGCCAGCGCTTCTGTCCTTTCCGTCAGTAGCCGGATCTCACGCCGGTACTGGCGGAGCTTCCTTGGCTCCCGATAACGCCGCGCCCTCGGCCGAGTGATCCGTAGCCGCGGCCGTAACGGCTGCTGGATCGGGCCTGCGGTGACCTCCTCTACCGGGACGACCGGGACGATCGGCTCGGGAGCCCGCGGCCGGGGTAACGGATCTCCTACCTCATAGGTAACCCTGTATCGTTGAAGAGCGCGCGCCGCGTAGCCCGCCCCTGCGGGCCGCCACTCGATCCGGGATGGATCGTAGAGCGCTGAGCGAGGGGGCTGTACCAGTTCCCCGCGCAGCGCCCGCAGAGCGCGCCGGGTGATTCTGTCACGTGGGATCCACTGGAGCCCGGAAGGGTCAAAAGCTGGAGCCGCGGCGGCGGGGACGAAGACCGGGCCGGTGATCTCCCGGTAGTGAAAGAGAAGGAACTCGTCGCTTTGACCCGACGCGGTAGGTGTGGCCGGTGCGGCGGGAGGGAACGGGTCGAATGCCGAGTAGGTGACACGTCCTGTCGGGATAGACCGCCCACGGTAGCTCGCCCCTGCGGGGCTCCATTCCAGACCCTCGGCCTGGTACAGCGCGCCGAACTCGACAGGCCCGAAGTCCCCGAGGCGCGAGGGCGCGGGCGGGTTGTTCGCCGGCAGAACCCCATGACAGATCTGAAGGGTCAAAAGCCGGCGGCGCGGCGGTGGGGACGAAGACCGGGCCGATAAGCTCCCGGTAGTGAAAGAGAAGGAACTCGTCGCTTTGACCCGACGCGGTAGGTGCGGCCGGCGCGGCGGTGGGGAACGGATCGAATGCTGAGTGAGTGATCCGCCCAGACGGGAGCGCGCGCACCCGGTAGCCCGCCCCTGCGGGGCGCCATTCCAGACCTTCGGGCCTATACAAGCCCTCGAGTTGGACTTGGGCACAGTCACCGATCGCACGCAGCGGGGGCCGGCGGCCGGGCTGTAGAGCGTAAGGCGCCCACTCCAGCCGCTCCGGCCCATAGAGCGCCTCCAGCCCGGGCCGAGCATAGCCGCCCAGGCGTGGCAGCAGATCTGCCCTGGCGGGCTGTCTATGGCTTGGGACCCACTCCAGGCCCTCGGCCCTGTACAGGCTTTCGTACTGAACAGGGCTGAAGCCCCCGAGGCGCCGCGGCGGGTGCGCGCGGGCTGGTGGTTCCCCAGCCGGCCGCCAAGAGAGCCCGGAAGGGTCGAACCCGACGGCGGTCGGGACGAATACCGGGCCGGCGAGCTGTTGGTATTGGAAGAGAAGGAAATCGTCAGTTTGGCCGGAGGCAGTAGGAAGCGGGATCCACGCAAGCTCCGGTCGGCCACAATCGCCAAGCCTTCGCCGTGACAGCGCCCGTGCGGGCTGGGTGCCGCCAGGCTCCCACTGAAGCCCCTCGGGATCATAGAGGGCTTGGATCTCGGGGCGTACATAGTAGCCCAGCCTCCGCGTCTGGAGGGCGCGAGCGGGCTGCTCACCGACAGGGGACCACGAGAGAGCCGCGGCAGGAACGAATACTGGGCCGGCGAGATCCTGGTATTGGAATAGAGTGAAATCGTCGGTTTGGCCCGAGGCGGTAGGAAGCGGGGGCCCCGCGGTCGGGACGAATACTGGGCCGGCGATCTGTTGGTATTGCCTGGCCACATTTATCGGTTACCCGTGTCTATCAGCCGCTGATGCGGCCGGCACGTCCAACACCCCGGCTGTCCGCAATGGGCCGCCTTGCACCGCATGCAGTACCCGCGGCGACGGCCCGAGCCGGGGCGCACGATCCAATGGCCGCCGCAGTGGCAGCATTGGAGCGTGTCGGCTTCCTCGACCGGGCCGTCACCTACGACGGCGATGCACCCGTGTGCCCTCACTCATCCCACGACAAAGTGCAGCTTGTTTCCGGCGTCCCGCCTGAAGCAATCGAGCGCACCCCCACCCCGTTCGCCGTTCCCACCACGGTTCTTATCTCCCGCCCCGGATTCGCGATCCACGTGAACGTAGCCCGCTGGTTTAGCGGGATCTCCAGTAAGAAGTCGGCCTCGTAGGTCGGCTCCGTCATGGTCCCGCCACGCAGGTTGCACGCAGCCGCGGAACCCTGCGGATCGGTCGGCTTCTCTACCGCCAACGTGCCACCCACGCCGGCGCCGGTGTGCCGCAACACGTCAAACCGCGTTGCAATATCGGCCGGTGTCGCGTTGCTCCCGATCACAATCTGATGGACCTTGCCTACCACCGTGGCCGAAGACTCCAGGGCCAGGATGGTTAGATTCGTACCCGCTGGGGTACGGTGAACGCCTTGAAAAGCTGCCATGATAATTACCTCTGTGTTTCACGCATTAGGCGGACGCATACCGTCCGCCACAATCCTATAAGGACGCCTGGCGGGGAGCGCCTGCTGAACATTCCATTGGTCCGGAATCCCGGTCACCAGGTCGTCAACAGCAAAATCGTCTATCCAGCCAGACCCGGCAGGGGATCCAGTGGTGCGGAAGGACGAAATACCGGGGCGGCCGGTAGCGGGAGCAGTGGTATCGGTAAAAGTAAGCGGTGTTCCGCCGTCTACCGTAAAAGTCAAAAGAGTGTTATCCGCTGGGCCGACCGCGCTGAATTCTAGGTTATGAGTGCCGTCGGTCAAGCCGCGGTCTGCGGACGCCAGGAGCGTGATCCCAGCGTTATCTTCTCTTATTCGCAGCTCGTTAGCCTGGCTTGTCTCGACCTGGGCTAAATATCCCCTGGTTGTGTCCGAGTACCTTACGGCCAGCCCGCCATAGACCGGGTTAACTAAAGCATCGCACACCGCGGTCACTTTCTGGTCTGCCAGCGCCGATACAGCCGTACACCTGGCTACCAAAGTAGCCCCATTGGAATTTGGGGACACCCTGTCATCTGCGGCTAAAATCCGCAGATTCGAGGTTGACCCACGACAGTAAGCCCAGTTTGGCGTACCAGCCGGGTGAGCGTCGATGTTGGTATCCGCCCCGACGGTAAACGAGTCAGTAAAGAGTACGGTCATAGATTTTCTACGTAGTCGGCTTTTGAACCAGGCCGACACGAGTCACAGAGCCAGTTGACTACCTGAAGTAATGTCGGGTTGTCCCCCGGGGGGGCGGGCACGCCCTTGGCCGCCAGAAAAGCAAGTAGAGCCTGCCTCTTAACCAACGGCACATCCCGCCAAAGCAGAGCCCTCCATCCATCAGGCAGCTGATGAGTCCTTATATCGCTCTCAGCATCGATAAGCACCAGCTGTGCTGGCGTAACGTCACATATCCCTACAGCGAGCCGTCGTGCATCTAGGAATGTAGTTATCTGCCACCGGCACGGAAAGGTTCCACCTACGCCGTTTCGTACATCCTCGATCGCTGGGTAGGCGACATTATCGGCGTCACGCCTCACGTGGCAGATAAAGAGCGCCTTCATTGCGGCGGCCTCATGCCGGAGGGCGCGAAGCTATAAGGACGCCTGGGAGCACGCGCGGGCGGAACATTCCACGTCATCGGCACAAGGACGGCGGGCAGAAAGGCAGCAACGTGCGCTGCCCAGGCCGTTGCCTGTGACAGGGTCCAGTCCGCATCTTCTGCGCTGGTGGTTCCGAGCTTCCATTGTGTAGCGACCCCAATCTGGTCAGCGGATTGCTGCTCCTCAAGCAGGGTCCATCCTGCCTCCTCAGTGAATGTCGTATTGTTCAGACTGCAATGGGCGCCCGCATAAAGCAGGCACTCGGCAACGCTCGGGGTGACGTTTCCCGTGCTGACGGCGGTCGAGTTACCTGTAGCTAGATTAGATGTATCGAGCGATGCGCTAGTTTTTACACCGCTGAATTCCGAGATCGTAACCGAGAGCTCTCCCGTGCCGGCGCCGTCCATATCGAATGTAACGGTATTTGCGCCGCCGATGGTATCTTCCACAAAATAGCTACGCAGCGCTGTATTCGCAGAAGACCCGTTTTGCGCCGTCATCGCGGAATAGACGTTGCCAAGTGTATCTGTGGGCGTCTGAATTATGTTTCCACCGCTTCTCCAAGAGGACTGGGTTACACCCAACCAATTGCCGGCCGTCACGTTGGACGCGAAGGCAAGAGTTGTATTATTAACTCCCAAGACCATTTTGGACGCCGACTGCACAAGTACAATTGTCATCAGCGGCGTGAAATGGCATTCATGGGGCAGATTCCTTTAGGATCTCCCCCGCGTAACTCCCGCCCGGCAGCGGCCGGATCAACACCGTGGCCCTGGTGGGCGGCGGGGGCGCGACCTGCACCACGATCGGAGCCCGCTCGACGTGCTGTATGAGCTCTTGCGCGATGCCCTGCTGCATGCCCGCAAGGCGCTCCATCTGTTCGCCTGCATACTTGCCCTCCTCCTGCTGGATCTGAGCTTCCTTCAGCGCAACCTCGGCCTTGGCGGTCCTTAGCTTGGCGTCGAGTAGCTGCGACTGCTGTTCCATCTTCTGCATGGCCTGCTGAAGCTCCCCCATGCGCTGCTCAGCCTCTTGCATCATGCCCTCTGCCTCGGCGCCGGGGCCGCCTTCGGCGCCTTCACCAGCGCCGGCCTGCTCCTCCTGCTGCTTCCGCTGCCTCTCCTCGGGCGAATACAAAATCTCGGGCGGGATCGTGCGCTTCAACCGCTCCGCCATTTCCTTAGATCCCTCGACATCCGACAGTCGGATGAGCATGTCGCCCCAGATCTTCCAAAGCTCCGGCGCAGTGCCGACGACCTTCTGGATGAAGTTCTCGGCCGCAGCGCGCTTCGTCGCGAAACTGAGGCCCGTGCTGGCCACTACATCGTACTGGCCCACCCCGAGGTTGTATATGCGCTCGACCTTGCCGTTCGGCATCCGGGCCTCGATCGACGCCTGCTCCAAGGTCGGATCTATCTTGGCAAACGACCGTTCGTCGTCCTCGCCGATGATCCGCACGACCTCGCGCGACCCGTATACCTTGGGGATCATGTTGATGTTGATGATGCAGAGCGCAGTGATCGCGCCGCGCTGGTGGTCTATGAAGTGGTATGTCGCAGTGTCCCCCTCGCTCGCCAGCGCGTTTACGGCTACGCCGCTCTGGCCGGGCTGGGCATACCCCAGCGACGGGGCGTGCTGCCCTGTCGTGCCCCTGATGTCCTCTGCGGCTCCTTCCACGCCCTGCAGAATCATGCTAGAAGCCTGGGGCGGCTGTGCCCTCTGAGGAGCGCCTACTGTGTTTCCCGCGGCGTCCATGGTCTTGTAATAAAGAAAGGGGATGTTGTCTACGTTGGCCCGCTTCCACTGAACTTCGTAACCGTCGAGCTGCCCCTCGGCCGCAAGGTACGGCGCCTTCGGCGCCAAGGCCAACATCTCGGCCTCGCAGCTCTTCCAGTAGTCGTACATTTTCTGAGAATCCATTCCGCGGAAGATGATACCCCGATAGGTGGTTTCACTGCGGGTTTTTACCACTTCGCCCGGAACACGCACGATCGGAATGTAGTCATAGCGAAGCTCTCGGCGGTCCAGAATTGCGCCGGAGGTCAAGAGATACCACGTCACGCCCGCGTCTCCGTCCTTCTGTTTCTCGATACGAAAATACTCGCAAAGAGATATTTCGTCGTCGTCGCTCTTCCAATTCCGTGTCCCTTTGGGGGTGGAAAAGTCTGACGAATTGGCGTCTGGCCATTGGGCCTGAACCTGCGTCCTGTCAACGGGGCTCACAATCAGCCCCCACGCGGCATCGAGCCCGTATATGTTGCGCGATAGCGGATCCATCGCGACAGAGAAAATGTCCGGGATGACAGAGTTATAGATGTCGTGGCGCGTATTGGAACCGCGCACTGCGCCATGGGACACGTAGGCCCGTAGGTACGCGACTCCGGCCGGCACCTGGGTCTCGGCGGCCTGGGCGTACTGCTCAGTTGACATTGAAATGTTTTCAATGTGTCGCAAGATCCCACGCATCACGTCCGCCGTCTCAATGTCGCCCTCATCATCGACCGGGGACACGGACATCGAGGGCTTTTCCTGTCTGATCCGGTTGCTGATATTTTTGGCGTGGACGTGCAAGCGGTCGATCACCAGGCACGGGCGAGCCCCGCCGACCGAGCCCTGCCTAAGGGCTTTGAGATATTCATCCCAGTGGTTACCGGCGTAGAACTCTAGGTCTGCCTCCCAATTCGACCGGTTTACGCTGCCCTGGTCGTCGTCCCAATGCTTCATAGCCTCCGTGATGATTTCCTCGTCCTCGAGGGTCGGCATGATCCGGTTAGGGTGCATCATAGGATCACACCATCCACCCGCTCGGCCCCGTCGGCATGCTGTCCTCGTGGTTGGTTCGCTCGGCTACCCGGGCCGGCGCATACCCGACGATGGCCGTCCGCTTGGCGTCGGCGCAATGGCTCGCGCTGTCATGGACCGGCCCCGGCCGGAATTCGTTGAGAGCCTGATTGAACCCCCGGCGATACCGAGACAACATCTGAAGCCCGACCTTGCAGCGTAGCTGGTCCCACCACATGCGCCCGGAGGCATCGCGCACCGCCGCGATCCCGGCCTCTGCCTCGGGCACGTGCCCGCTCCCGATACGCCTCACGACAAAGAACTTGATCCCGAAACCCGCGGCGACCTCCAGCCGGCTTTTCCCGCTCCCGAGCTCCCGTGCCTTGATGTCGTGCGGAGCATAGTGCGTCCCATAGGTGTACCCCTTGTCGCTCAGCACGCGGGCATAGGAATCCAGGCCCGGCCCGGCATCCTCGTGGTAATCAATCCAGTGGATCTCCCCGCCCCGCGTTACCTGGAAAAACCATATGGCCGTGGAGTCCAGGACCCCGAGGTCCCAGCCCGTGTGAACGGGCAGCGCCACATCGACCGGCACGGACGTGATCCGCCCCTCCTCCCGCGCCGTCTCAAGCACGTCACCGTAGATGGAACCCTCGACCGCCTGCCGGCACTGGCCTTCCCAGATGGTCTTGTAGCCAACGGGGTCCCTATCGGCATGGGCGCGCCTCTGCTTCTCAGACTCTTTGGAAAACCACGGATTGTGACGCCAGTTCATCTCGATCACGGTCGAGTCCTCGGGCGGGTGAACGATGAACCTCTGGTATGACTCGTCTATCTCCAGCTCTGGATTCAAGGTCACGTAGAAATAGCTGCCAGGCTTCCTTATTGTGGGCTCTAGCTCGTCCCAACTGGTCTTGCTGATGGTCTGCGCCTCCTCAATCCAGCATATGTCAATTCCCTCCAGGGACCGGATTGACCTTGGGTTGGTCCGAAGTCCCCAAAAAAGGAACTCCGAGCCCGTGGTCTTGCACTTGATCGTTGTGTTCTGCACCGTGAACTGGTCCGAAAACCCAAGCTTATCTATCCTCTCCGTTATCAGCTCCTTGGCCGACTCCCCGATAGAGTTCTGATACTCGCGCGCACAAAGGATCCGCTTTTTCCCTTCCATTGCAGCCATTACCAGCATCTGCGCGACAAACCAGCTCTTTCCCGAGCTTCGGCCGCCGTACAGTACCCTGTACTGAGCCTTACTCGTAAGCAGAGGTGCCGCTTTCCGCGACACCTGCATGCGCGCTTCGCTCACCTCGGGGGCGAATTTCTCGGCATCCGAATGAGAGCATCCGGCATAGGATGAGCATTGGGCATCAGCCGCTGATTCAACTCGTTCAGCACTTCCCAGACCACGTTGAGGTCCGGGTTCGCCTCATTCGCCGCCTTGGCCTTCGCAACGTCGGCACTTGCGGCGTCGAGCCCCGCTCGCACCTGCGGCCAGTCTGTCTCGGATATCTGCCCCTTGTCGTGCAGGTTGTTCGCGATCAAATTCGCGTTTTCCAGGGCGACTTCTGCAAGCCGGAAACGCTCCGCGGTTTGCTCGCTTGTGGTGGCGCAGCCACCGAGCACGAGAGCTAAAACTACACCCATTACCATCGATTTCATGGCTCTATTACCTCATTGTGAGCAGACTGCGTCTGCATGAGCGCTTCGTGAGTGTTCATATCAGACTTCGTCTGCTGCGGGTCCACGATAGTTATCTCCAACCTCTTTTCGCCGTCCTGTACGCTGAATTGAAGCCCTCCTCCATCTCCCGGCGGCCTGGCCCTCCCTAGTACCCTGTCTATAATGTTAATGGCCGCCTTTTGCGCTAGTTCCGGATTGTTGCCCACAACATCCTCGATCAGCCGGGCGACCGATATCGGCACCGCAGCGTTCAGCCACTCCAAAATCTGATCCTTGTGGTATGCGTCGGTCTCATTCTCAGCGTAGCTGCCCAACGCGCGCAGCACGGCCTTAGGCTTCCGCCAGTACTTGCGTATGCGCTCGCGTTTCTCAGGTAGCGCGCTCATCAGCATTACTCCGTGTCGCGCTTCACGTAAGACTCAATCAAAGCCGAAAAGGCCGTATAGGAGATTGCAAACCAGGAGAGAAGCATGATGATCGGTTCCTTGGTCATGTTCCTGGTCACGTAAGCGCCGATGAAGCTTCCGATGAGCAGAATCCAGTTTAGAGGAATGAGCCACTTCGCCTTCACGGCGCCGCAGCGTTCCCCAGATCCAACCGCACTTACGTCCTCCCGTGCGGCGGTATGGGAAGTTTGCCAGATTCAACCGCATCCACTACCTGGGCCGTCCTCGACGCAACTAACTCCGTCGTGGCCGCGACCCTTGCGGTCTCAACCGCCGCCGACTCCGCGGCTTCCGTGTTCCTATCCACCTTGCGCCCTATCCCAACGGCCCCGGTCCCCCCAAGAACGAACGCCATCATGGTCTCGGTGTCGTGCATCTCGAGAAAGTACCCTGCGACTCCATAGGCCGCCGATGCTCCCGCCGTGGCGAGTGTTACCCAACCTTTCATATTATGAACACCTCACTTGTTTGAAAAGGCAATCAGAACTCCCAATAAAGAGATTAGCAGCGCGGCTATCACGCCCATCACTGCCCAGGTCTTGTCAGTCCCCTCTCCTTTCCCGGTCGCGGAGACTACGCGCGATTCCAGTGAATTGAGCCTGATTTTTACATCCTCGAACTTATCGTCCACGCCCTTCGTCATAACCGACATCAGGCTGGCTATTTGGTCCAGTTGCTTCATGGTGGACGTCTCGTTCTTGCCCACGGCCTCCTTAGCCGCCTGAAGCGCGGCGCTCACGGCCACCGCCGCGCTGTTAGTAGTTTGCTCTGCACGCTTATCCCTCTCAATAAACTGTGTATGAACGCCCTCGAATTGGGTCTGAACGCTTAGAAACCTCTCAATATGAAGATTCTTCAATTGTTCTACTTCGCCGCGCACATGTTCCGGGAAGCGATCCGCTGCCCTTTGCAGAAGCACAATTGCCTTATCCATCGCCTCAAGTCTTGTCTCGATAATTTCCCTAAGCGCCGAAACCGCTGCAGCAAGTTGCTGCGTGGTAAGGACAGTAGGGTCAGGGACGGGACGCCAGTCCCCGCGATTTTCGGTTGTGTCTGCCATGCCGTCACTTGATCAGCGTGATCAACAGAGTCGCCAGAATCGCCACGCCGGCCATACCCATGCACCGCTTGATAAACTCTACCTCTTTCGCTATGTGCTCAAGCGTCATCTGAGTCTCGCCTTCTACCCAGGGCTTGTTGTAGCTCTCGGTGTGGTCAACGTGGTGATACGCCTGGTTCTCGTAGTGTTTCATGATGCGATCGACGCGTGATCGATCAAAGTAAGGCTTCGCGGCCCCCTGGGTCGGCTTCGTCCGCACTTTGCCCGGGATCGGTATAGCCTGCGTCTTATCGTCCGCACGATGGCTCTTCGGCTTTTCTGCTCTCATCATTTCATGCCTCTTAACACATCACAGCGCCATCGCCCATTGCGCCACCCGCGGGCGCTGCATGTCGATGTAGGAACTATTGAGGTCAATCCCAATCCACCGCCGGCCGAGGCGCTGGGCAACTTGGGCAACGGTCCCCGAGCCCATGAAGGGGTCGAGCACGATGTCACCTGGACGCGACCCTGCCAGGATGCAGGGCTCTACTAGCTTCTCCGGGAACGTGGCAAAGTGGGCCTCAGCGTAGTGCTGGGAGGGGATGGTCCAGACGGTGCGGCGGTTGCGGGTAGGCCGCGCCGGAATTTTATGGAGGTTGGCCCGGGTCTGGCCCTTGACGGGATCGAGGGTCGCGAATTCGCTGGCCTCCAAGTTTCCGCCCTCGCGGTTCCTGGATCCCTCCAGAATCGCAGCGTCGTCGTAGTAATACTTCGGCCGCTTGGTCAGCAGGAAAAGATACTCATGCGCCTTCGTCGGCCTATCCGTCACGCTCTCCGGCATTGGGTTGGGCTTGTGCCAGATGATGTCGGAGCGCAGATACCACCCATCGGCCTGTAGGGCTAAGGCAACGCGCCAGGGTATTCCGCAAAGGTCTTTGGGCTTGAGGCCCACTGGCACCCTGTACCCCATCTGTTTCTGCTTCTCCCTATCCGTCTCCCGTGCCTGTCTCGGGCCGTCCGGCGAGCTGCCACCACAAGGCCCGTTGTGGGCGTAGCTATCCCCCAGGTTCAGCCACAACGTCCCGTCATCCGCCAGCACCTCCCGCACCAGACGGAACACCTTGGCCATCGTGGCCACGTACTCCTCGGGCGTTTCCTCCAATCCAATCTGGCCTTCAACACCATAATCCCTCAAACCCCAATACGGCGGCGAGGTCACCACCATCTGAACCTTCACGCCATCGGCCGCCATGCTCTTTAGCACCTCCCGGCAGTCGCCTAGGTGACATTGGTCTATCACGGAGCCTCCCTCGTAGCTGCCAGCCCGCCAGGGGTTGCGAGCCCATTGGCCACGGTGACGGCCACCGCAGCGCTTGTTTTCTTGTTCCCTGCGGCATCGCGTGCAACCGCAAACAAATTGTATGGGCCGTTGGGGACGACCGTGGTGTCCCACACGACGCCATAGGTGCTCGTGGTGTCCTCCACGCCGACGAGGTTTGTGTCCGATGGCCCTGGTGCACTCCCCACTGGGCCAATCCGGATAGCATGGAAGCTCACCCCGACCACACCAACAGCGTCCGATGCCGTGGCCGTGATCGAGACTGAGTTACCTGAAACGTTTCCGGCGGCCGGGGCCGTGAGCGCTACCGTTGGAGGGGTAGTGTCTCCCCCGGCGTTGTTCACGGTGACCGAGATAGGGGCGCTCGTCGTCTGGTTTCCCGCGGCATCGCGGGCCACAGCCGTTAGCGTGTGCGGATCGTTGGACACCACCGTGGTGTTCCAGAGGAAGCTGTACGATGTCGAACCGGAGGTATCCTCAGCCCCGAGGTTGGCTCCATCGAGCTTAAGCTGGTAGCCGGCCACCCCGACGTTATCGCTGGCTCCTCCGATGATTTCAAAAGCGGCTCCCGACACCGTTTGCCCGTTCACGGGGGAAGTGATCGCAACGGTGGGCGGCATTCCGGAATCGATAACGCGCTCCATGACGTCTTGCCCGACCCACCCGTCGACCCCGGTGTCGAAATTGATGTTGTACCAGATCACGCCGTTCGCGGTCGGGGTAGGGCCAGCGGTTACCGCTCCCTGGGAGTTCAGCGCCTGAGTCCCTAGGAGGGTGCCGCCAGGCGTAGCGCGCACGTTGGCGGTGGTAGATGTCACGGACACCCGATCTGCAACCGCAAACTTGTTCTCGCCCTGGGGCGCCGGCACAACTGCTGGCCCGGATTCCCCGGCCAGGAAGTTTTCAAGCTGCGTGTACCCGCCCGTGCCGGCAGCGTTGTTGTTGCCGACCGAGGGATTAAATCCATTTGTGACCTCCCATGCATTCGGCATCCCGTCGTTATCGGTGTCCGGGCACGGCGTGCCGCCTGCAATTGGCGGGAACCCGCCATAGAAGGATTCATTTTTGAAGTGCTCGCTTGGACCGGTATTGGTTACAAACTCGTTGACCATCTTGATATCATGTGCATCCCGATTCGTTATCCACTTTCCGTCGCAATCGAGTCTTCGGGAAGATCCAACGATGGGTACGATGCTAGCCTCGATATCGCCCACTGCCTCGGCGGTGATCGGATGGGCGGTGTTAGCCTGCGGAGTAGCACGGCGCCAGGCGGTAGGCATAGCGCCGCTATCAGGCCCGTTCTCTGAGCTTATAGCATTAGTCATCACCCACTGATCACCAGAAGGATTCGTCTGGTGCCACCCTATATTACCGCTCAGATAGACAGATGGGTTGCCTGGGGCTTGTTTGCCAAATGATTGTCCCCCAGCTAGCGCCCCGATCTCGTGCCACGCCGCGTTTGGGTTAAGCGGGCCTCTCTTGTACTTATTCCCGATAAAGTCAGTGATCACCCCGCCGCTCACATGGCTGGCATAAAGCTTGTGGTTGTACCAAAGGTTGTTTACAACTCGGGATGTCTTGTTCCTTAACAGAGGGTTCCGATGATTGGTATTCATCGTTAGGTTGTGATGAAAGTCCCAATTTGTCAGGTCTGCCGAGCCCGCAGCGGTGCCCCCCGAGAACAGAATGCTTGTATTATGATTCTCGGTAGTAGTACTGACGCCCTCTCCTATTAGATTAAAAGATAAAGTACCGCTCCTGGTATTGGCGTTGGCTGCCCCCAAGTTCTCATCCTGGTTCCAAGTGGCCGAGACGTGGTCAATCATCTGGTTAACGGCGCCAGAGCCGAAGGCAATGTTGCCGCCACATTCTCCTGCGCAATTGGGATTGCTGCCATGTCGAACCCGTATGTAACGGATCACAACGTCGCTCACAAGCACCAGAATTACATGCTGGGCTGTCGCCCTCGCGTTTAACTGAATGCCCCCTCCAGGTGCAGTCTGTCCGGCGATGGTCAGAAATGGAGAACGTATTATCAGGCTGCCCGTAAGTAGAATCGTGCCCCCCACGCGGAAGACGCAGGTCCGAGGCCCCGTTTCATCGACGCACGCCCGCAGGCTTCCAGCGCCTCGGTCGTTTATGTTCGTAACCAGAATCACCTTACCGCCGCGTCCTCCCTTGGAGGCAGCCCCCCCGCCCTCTGCGCCCGGGAAGGCAGGAATGGCATGGACCGGCAAGACAAAAACCGCGAGGTACGCGGCAACCGCTCGTAGTAGGTTGTTCATTAAGGTGCCCCCGGTATAACGATAATTCCAGGCGTCTCGAGCCCGAGGTCCAGCGTAACGGTACCCGCTGCGCTGGTAGAAGTTTCGTTCTGCGCGGCTACGCTAAATGTGTGTGCTCCAAAAGGTACGGCCTCAAGGTCGAACTGGAGCGCCTTACCCGTCGATAACACCACGGCTGCCGGCGCGCCAATGGTGCCGGCCCCTCCGGTCACCGAAGTGGTCGGGGTGAAGGCCACCCCTCCTACGTCCGCCTTGCCTGTGATCACCGTGCCAGAGCTGGTCCATGTTATCGGCGTGAAGTTGGCGTTTACGCTTGCGTTCAGCGCGGCCGTCAAAGCCTGAGCGGTCTGTGCCGCCGTGCCGCCTGTCCCAATCTGCGTAACGTCGGTGCCGCCGATGGTCACCTTGTAGGTCGTCGCCGCGTCATATGCCGTGATGGTGATCGTCGATACCTGTCGAACGCTTACTGCGGCGCTCTTCTGCTCTGCGCCGTCGTCAACCGAAACCAGGAACTCGGTAGGTTGAGGGGATGTCGCCAGATAGGGGGTGCTGGACAGGAACGGGGCCGCCTCAGGCCATGCGGAGAAGCCCACTACAAATAACATCGTGGCGGCTTTCATGCAATGTCTAAATTTCATACGGTACTACCTCTTAATGCGCAAAGCGTGTTATTAGACCGGCCCGGGGGCCGCCTCTTAATGCGGCCATTGGGCCGCGAAGTGCCATTTCCGCACCAGAGGTTGGATCTGATCGATGTCGTCCACCCATGCGGCGGATCCTCCGTTGTCCTGGACTACGCCTATCCTCTCTACCTGTGCCTTGGTAGGCTTCTGGCCCTTCTGCTTCACCTCCAGCTCGCAGTGCGTGCCGATGCCGGAGAGCTGGAGGTTAATGACGGGGCCACGGAGGAAGGCTGGTTCGCCGACGACTTCACCCTCGCCGAGATCAAGACCCTGCGCGCCGTGCAGCGCGTCCCGTTCCGGCCGCAGCAATTCAACGGCCTCTTCAAGGTCCCGACGTTTCGGGGGGTGATCAAGCTTGCGCTGCAAGAAGGCCGGCGGCGCGGCCGGCCGGTCGGGGTCTATCCGGAGACCAAGCACCCGAGTTATCACCAGTCGGTGTCGCTCCCACTCGAACGGCGGCTGGTTTCGATACTCAACGCCAACGGATTAACGACACGCCGCGACCCGGTGATCATCCAGTCCTTCGAGGTTGCCAACCTGAAGGACTTGAACCGGCTCACTGGCGTGCGCCTGGTGCAGCTCATCGACGCCGAGGCGATCGCCCTCGACGGCACCGTGATCCCGAATCGCCCCTTCGACTTCGTGCTCGCGGGCGATCCGCGCACCTATGCGGACCTCTTGACCGATGCGGGGCTCTCCGAGATCAAGGCCTACGCGGACGGGATCGGACCCTGGAAACGCTACATCGTGAGCGTCAAGGGCGTCGACCAGGACAACGACGGGCAGCCCGATGACGTGAACGGTGACGGCGCCGTCAACGACGCCGACGCGACCCGCCTCCCGCCCACGGACCTCATACCACGCGCCCATGCCGCCCGTCTCTTCGTCCACCCCTTTACCTTCCGCAACGAGGAGCAGTTCCTGGCGAGTGACTATGGCGGCAATCCGGTCGAGGAGTATCTCCAGTTCTACTGCCTCGGCGTGGATGGGCTGTTTTCCGATTTCGCGGACACGGCGCTGAGCTCGCGCCACCTCGTCGGCATCGCACCCACGATCTGCAATCGGGTCCCGTAATGCAGGGCGGGGTGGCCGCGCGTCGCCATCCTTCTTCCACTCGGCCCGGAAAGGGGCGACAGCCGGTGGTCTCGCGATACCATCCTGCAATAGCTGCACACTGAGATGCTTCAGTACGTGGTAGTCTGCTCGGCGACATCCCACGAGCTCCACCGTGAACAGACGAGATACCGACGGGCCTTCGTGCACCCGTCGCGCGTTCCTGACCGGGGCGTTCGCGGGCGCGGTCGCCCTCGCGAGCCCGATCGTCCGCGCCGCGCCGCGTACG
>Ga0136623_10000045_pt1 | contig 26908 bp, 29 predicted proteins | sample AntDrymUQ4492106_2_FD_104656 | JGI IMG/M metagenome (GOLD analysis project Ga0136623, IMG submission 104656) | Polar desert sand microbial communities from Dry Valleys, Antarctica - metaG UQ449 (21.06) | ecosystem: Environmental > Terrestrial > Soil > Desert | place: Antarctica: Dry Valley...
GCATTTCAACGGAAGCAACGAAGAGCCGCTGATGCTCGTCACAGCGCAAACCGACTGATCAAGCTGATCGGATACGACAACATCGTGTATCTGGAGGGAGCCCCGGATCGGCCGTGTCCGACGCGTCGTAGGCCACGTCTCTAACTCACAGCTTGCTTGCGACCATCTCCGTCACGTCCACCAGGCGGTTGCTGTAGCCCCACTCGTTGTCGTACCAGCCCAGGATCTTCACCATGTTGCCGTTGGTCATCGTGGAGAGGCTGTCGAACACACATGAGTGCGCGTCGCCGACGATGTCGGACGACACGATCGGGTCCTCTGTGTAGTAGAGGATGCCCTTCATGCGCGCCGATTGCGATGCCTCTCTGAAGGCGTTGTTGACGTCTTCTATCGTGACCTCGGCCCCCAAGTTGCACACGAGGTCGGTGACCGAGCCGTCGGGTACGGGGACGCGCAAAGCGATGCCGTCGAGGCGGCCCTTGAGCTGCGGCAGCGACAACGCCGCAGCCTTGGCTGCGCCGGTTGAGGTGGGGATGATGTTGAGGGCCGCGGCGCGCGACCTGCGAAGGTCCGAGTGCGGCAGGTCCTGCAGCCGTTGATCGCCTGTGTACGCATGGCAGGTCGTCATGAAACCCTTCTCGATACCCCAGTTGTCCTGCAGTACCTTCGCCATCGGCACAACACAGTTCGTGGTGCACGACGCGTTCGAGATGATGCTGTGCTGTCCGGGATCGTAGTCGTCGTCGTTGACCCCCATCACGAGCGTGATGTCTTCGTCCTTGGCGGGGGCCGAGATGATCACCTTCTTGGCGCCGGCGTCGAGGTGCTTGGATGCGTCGGCCCTCTTGGTGAACAGACCGGTCGACTCGACAACGACATCAACTTCGAGATCGCGCCACGGCAGCGTAGCCGGGTCGCGCTCAGACAGCACCTTCACTTCGGTGCCGTCGACCGAGAAGCCGTCGTCGGAGCTCTTGACCTCTTTGCCGAGGCGCCCGAAGACCGAGTCGTACTTGAGCAGATGGGCGATCGTGGCCGGGTCGGTGATGTCGTTGACCGCGACGACCTCCAAGTCCGCGCCCGTGGCGGTAAACGCCCGGAAGAAGTTCCGTCCGATGCGCCCGAAGCCGTTGATCCCTACTCGCGTCGCCATCGACGACACCTCCCGTTTGAGCTAGCGGTTGGTCCCAGTTCCGGCGTCATCCTAAGCGAGGGGCGGCGCCCGAGGGGGGCAGAAGTGCACCGTGGACTCTGCCCACGGTTTTTTGTGGGTTGGAGCACACCGTGGTCATTTGCCACCGCCAAGAGGGCGGGGGCCGGAGGGCTCAGGCCAGGCCCCGCAGGACCTCGGCCAGCCGGGCGGGGTCGTGCCCCCCGTCGGGGGCGGCCACATCAGCCTCCACCACCCTGGCCCCGCAGAACTCGAGCGTCTCTCGATCGACGGCCACGCCGGCGGGCTCCAACACAGGATGTTGCACGATTACAACGTCGGCCGCGTAGGGGCCGGCGTGAGCCAGCAGCGCCTCGAGGTGCCCCCCGGCGGTGAGGGCGGTTGTCTCACCCGGCTGGGTGCAGCTGTTGCACACGAACACCTTGCGGGCCTGGGTCCTACTCAGGGCCTCCTTGATGCCGGGCACGATCACGGTGGCGATGAGACTCGTGAACAGGCTCCCAGGCCCCAGCACCACCTGGTCGGCCTCGAGGATCGCCTGCACCGCCCCCTCGTAGGCGACGGCGTCCGTGGGTTTGAGATAGACCGCCTGGATGGGGGCTCCCGCGCTTTGCACGGCCACCTGACCTCGCACCACCTCCCCGTTGACGCGCGCCCGCAGCGAGACCACCTCGGTGGTCGCGGGATGGACGAGCCCGCGGGCGCCCAACAGCTCGCCTGCCTGCTGCACCGCCGCAGCGAAATCCCCGGTCATCTCGGTCAGTCCTGCGATCACCAGATTGCCGAGAGCATGCTCGCTCAACGCTCCTTCGCCGAAGCGGTGCTGGTAGAGGCGGGCGAGAGCCGAGTCGTCGGACAATGCCACCAGGCAGTTGCGGATGTCTCCTGGGGCGGGAATGCCGAGCTCTCTCGTCAAGCGGCCCGAGGAGCCACCGTCGTCGGCGACCGTGACCACCGCAGCGACCTCGTCGGCGTAGAGGCGCGCCGCCCTGAGGGTCGCGGCGAGGCCGTGACCGCCCCCCACTCCGGTGACCCTCAACGACGGGGCAACTAAGCCTGCGGGCGCTCGACGTCGCGATGCACGACCTTGGCCCGGAAGCCGAGATCGCGAATCGTTGCACCGATAGCCTCGGACAACACCACAGAGCGATGGCGCCCGCCGGTGCAGCCAATCGCCACGGTGAGATAGTGACGACCCTCCTCCTGGTATCCGTTCAGCAACATCTCGAGCAGATCGCAGAGGCGGTCCATAAACACAGTCGTCACGCTTTGGCCGAGGACATAGTCCTTGACCGACTGCTCGAGCCCGGTCAGCGGACGAAGGTCGGGCACCCAGTGTGGGTTGGGGAGGAAACGAACATCGAACACAAGGTCGGCATCGAGCGGCAACCCGTACTTGTAGCCGAACGAGATCACCGTCGTGCTGAGGCCTTCGGAAACACGCACATCCGAGAAGTAGGAACCCAACCGAGTCCTCAACGCGCGCACGGACATATCCGATGTATCCACCACGATGTCGGCGCCCTCTCGGAACGGCCTCATGAGATCGCGCTCCCGCTGGATGCCGACGGCTACGCGATCGTCCGGTGCCAGGGGATGCCTGCGACGGGAGGCGTCGAACCGCCTAACCAGGATGTCATCGGAGGCCTCCAGAAACACGAGCCGGTAGTTGCACACATCTCGTCTCAGCTTCTCGAGCTCTTTCATCGCCTCGGAGAAGAAGGTGCCGCCGCGCGCGTCGATCACCAATGCAATGAGATCGATGTCGTTGCCGGGCGCCAGTGCCAGGGACACCATCGTTTTGATCAGGGCCGGCGGCAGGTTGTCGACCACGAACCACCCGAGGTCCTCGAGTGCATTTGCCGCCTCGGAGCGCCCCGCTCCCGACAGCCCGCTTATGACCAAGACATCGACGCGCTGCGCGCGCTGTCTCAGGCTCATGACGCTTGCTGCTGCACGGCTGTTGGATCTGAGAACTGCGCGAATACAGCTTCGGCCACCGTGCGCGGAAGTCCCGGCACCTCATAAAGCTCCTCCACCGTTGCCGTCCGGATTCGCTTGACCGAGCCGAAGTGATTCAAGAGCTTCTTGCGGCGAGCGTCTCCCAACCCCGGCACCGCATCGAGCGCGGAGCGCGTCATGCTCTTGCTGCGGCGAAGGCGATGGTAGGTGAGCGCGAACCTGTGTGCCTCATCCCTAACACTCTGCAACAGATACAGTGCCTCGGAGCTTCGAGGGATGACGATGGGCTCGGCACGATCGGGAAGGAAGACTTCCTCCATCCGTTTGGCGAGGGAGCACACCGCGATGTCGTCGATCCCCAGCTCCTCCATGACCTCGACCACGCTGCTCAGTTGTCCTTTGCCTCCATCGATCACCACCAGGTTTGGTGCGTATGCAAACTTCCGGTTCGTCTCGGCTTCCGAGTCGCCCCGCCGGTAGCGAAGAAACCGCCGCTTCACGACCTCTCCCATCATTGCGAAATCATCGGGTCCGCTCGTGTACTTGATCTGAAAACGCCGGTAGTCGGATCGCTTCGGCACGCCGTCCTCGAACACGACCATGGAGCCGACCGCCTCAGAGGGACCCGTGTTGGAGATGTCGAAGCACTCGATGCGAAGCGGAGCCTGTCTCAGCCCCAACGCCTCCTGCAACTCGGTGAGCTGACGGGAGCGAGAGGCGAAGTCGCTCGAACGCTTGAGCCGATGGCGGGCAAACGCTTCCTTGGCATTGTCGGTAACCGTTTGGAGCAACGAACGCTTGGCTCCCCTTTGTGGCACGGACAGGGTCACAGGCCCGCCTCGGAGCTCCGACAGCCACGCCTCGACCAGCGGTCGGTTGGTTGGCTGCACCGGCACCAACACGCGCCGCGGGACGTCCGAGTCCGCATAGAGACGCTCCAAGAATCCCTCGACCAGCTCCGCAGTTGCGAGGTCCTCGACCTTGTCCACGATGTAACCCTTGCGGCCGGTTACCCGGCCTCGGCGCACGAAGAACACCTGCACCGCTGCCTCGAGGTCGTCTTCGTGCCAACCGACGACGTCGATGTCGTCGCGCTCCGAAGACACCATCTGCTGTTTCTCGATGGCGCGGCGAACGTTGTCGAGCTGGTCTCTCAGCTTGGCGGCAAGCTCATACTCTTCCCTGTTCGACGCCTCCTTCATGGCGGTCTCGAGGCGGTCTATCACCGGGCGCGTGTGTCCGTCGAGGTAGTCGCACAGCTCCGAGACAATGGCGCGATGTTCGTCCGGAGACACCGCTCCCACACACGGTCCCGAGCAGCGCTCGATGTCGTATAGAAGGCAGGGGCGATTGCGCCTGCGGCAGCGGTCGAACACCCCTTGAGAGCAGGTCCTGATGGGAAACGTCGTGAGCAAGAGGTCGAGCGTGTCGCGAATCGCGTAGGCGTGGGCGAAGGGCCCGTAGTACTTGACTCCCTTTCGCTTTGATCCGCGCATCACTCGCGCTCGGGGAATCTCCTCGTCGAGGGTCACCGCGAGATAGGGATAGCTCTTGTCGTCCCGATAGCGCACGTTGTAGCGGGGACGGTGCTCCTTGATGAGGTTGAGCTCGAGGTGAAGCGCTTCGACCTCGTTGTCGGTGACGATCCAGTCGACCTCCGAGGCGGCCTCGACCATCGCCCTCGTGCGAGGGTGGAGCTCGGGCCCGAAGTAGTTGGACAGGCGCGATCGCAGCGTCTTCGCCTTGCCCACGTAAATGACCCTCCCCTGAACGTCCTTGAACAGGTAGACGCCCGGAGCCGTGGGTATCGAGCCGGTTTCCGGCCTCGCGATCGGGCTATGTGTCATTGGGTCATCAATCGAAACACATCAGCGAGCCGGCGCCTCCCCGCGCTCCCGGGTCAGCCGCTCGGACTGCTCTCGGCGCCAGCGCTCGATCGCGCCGTGGTCACCCGACAGCAGCACCGGGGGTACCGGAAGCCCTCGATACTCGGCCGGACGGGTGTATTGCGGGTACTCGAGAGTCCCGGCGGCATGCGACTCGAAGCTCAGTGACTGCTCGTTGCCCAGCACCCCGGGCAGCAGGCGGGCCACGGCTTCGATGACCACCAGCGCGCCGAGCTCACCGCCGGCCAGCACGAAGTCGCCGATCGACAGCTCCTCGTCGGAAGCCTCGGCGACCCGCTCGTCGACGCCTTCGTAGCGCCCGCACAGAAGGACCAGCTGAGCATGCCCCGCGAGCCGTGCCGCGCCCTGGTGGTCGAGCTTTCGTCCCCTGGCGGACAGCAGCACGACGTGCCCGCCCGGCTCCCGCACCGCGTCGACCGCCTCGAAAAAGGGGGCCGGGCTCATGACCATGCCGGCCCCGCCCCCATAGGGCTCGTCGTCGACCGAGCGATGCCTATCGGTCGACCACTCCCTGAGGTCGTGGGCGCGCACGTTCAGCCGTCCCGCTGCGATGGCGCGGCCCAGCACTCCCCAGGAGACGAAGCCTTCGACGAGCCCGGGAAAGATCGTGACGACGTCGATGTTCACTAACGCATCACTAGTCGAGTAGGCCGGGCGGGGCGTCGACGACCGCGCGACGGGAGTCCCTGTCGATCTCACTCACGATGGCTTGGACCAAGGGGACAAGCCTCTCGCCGCCCGGCGTCTCGATCACCAGCAGGTCTTGGGCCACCCTGGATAGGACCCCCGTGATCCGTCCCAGCTCTTGACCCTCCGGGTCCTCCACCTTCATGCCGATCAGCTCGTGCTCCCACCACTCGCCCGCCTCGAGAGTGCGCACATCGCCCGGCTGCACGTAGAGGGGGCCGCGCATTGTCTCGGCGGCGGTGCGGTCGTCGACACCTTCGAACTTGACCAGAAGCCGTTGGTGGTGCCCGCGGGAGCGCTCCACGGTAAGGAGCTCGCCTCGTGCACCGACGAGGACGACGCCCGGCTCGAAGCGCCTGGGGTCGTCTGAGATCGGAGTGACGTAGAGCTCGCCCGAAAGCCCGTGCGGCTTTCCCGCCCGTCCCGCCAGCAGCAACTCGAGCGGGTCGCCGTCCTTAATCGACCACCTCGACCGTGATGCTCTCCCCATCGCGCTGTCCCGACGCCTTGGCCAGAGTTCGCAGGCTGCGGATGATGCGGCCCCGTTTGCCGATGATCTTGCCGACGTCGTCGGGATGGACGGTGACCTCGATGACGAGCGTGCCCCGTTCGTTCTCGACCTCCTCGATCTCGACCGCGTCGGGATGCTCGACCAGCCACGGAGCGACGTACTCGATCAGCGCCCGCGTCACTCCTCGGAAGAGCCTTCCTCGTCGCCCTCGTTCACCGAGGCCGCAGGCGTCGCCCGGCGTGCCGCGGCAGGAGCTACCTTCGCCTCGGCCCCTTCTGAGGCAGCGGAGGTGACGCTGGGACGGCCGGAAAATTCTCCCCACGCCCCGGAAATGTCGAGCAGCTTACGGACCGGCGGCGACGGCTGTGCCCCCTGCCGAAGCCAGTAGATCGCCCTGTCGTTGTCGATCACGATCACGGAGGGATCGGCGCGGGGCTGGTAATGCCCGATGGATTCGATGATGCGTCCATCGCGCGGGCTGATGGCGTTGGCTACCACGACCCGATAGGAGGCTCTCTTCTTCTTGCCGGTTCGCATCAGCCTGATTTTGACCATGGTTCTCCTCGATCGGGGACGGCGCCTTCGCGCCACGAAAACATCGTTTGTAAAGGGATTGACCAGATTCTAGCAGCACTCCCGACGCGGCCCCCCGCTCTTCGGGCCGAGACCCCCGACCCTCACGTAGCTCTGAGCTGCATAGGGGTCGGATTCCGTACCTTTGTGGCACAGAACGACATTAGGTCGGGAACTGGGCGTCCTGGGCGGGCTCACAAACCCAGGTTCGGCGGGACCTTGAGGCCGCCGGGGAGCCGCATGCGCCCCCCAGGTTTGCCCCCAGACATCATCTTGACCATCTTACGGACGTCGTCGAACTGCTTGACGAGCTTGTTGACCTCCTGAACACTCGTTCCCGACCCTCGGGCGATTCGTGAGCGCCGGCTCCCGTTGATGAGATGGGGGTTGTTGCGCTCCTGCATCGTCATCGAGCGGATGATCGCCTCGATGCGGGGGAGCTGCTCGTCTATCTCCACGTCTCCGACCGGCAGCTTTGACATGCCCGGCAACATCCCCAGGACCTGCGACATGGGACCCATTTTCTTGAGCGCCTGCATCTGGCTGAGGAAGTCCTCGAAGGTGAAGTCGGCCTTGCGGAGCTTCTCCTCCATCTTCTTGGCCTCGGCCGTGTCGAACGCAGACTCGGCCTTTTCGATCAGAGTCAGAACGTCCCCCATCCCGAGGATGCGAGAGGCCATACGGTCGGGATAGAAGGCCTCCAGATCGGACAGCTTCTCCCCCACTCCTGCGAACTTGATCGGGCGTCCGGTGACGTATGTCATGGACAGCGCCGCCCCGCCGCGTGCGTCGCCGTCGAGCTTGGTGAGGATGACCCCGGTAACTTCGACTTCGCTGCTGAATGCCTCGGCCACGTTGACTGCGTCCTGCCCCGTCATCGCGTCGCATACCAGCAGCGTCTCGGTGGGATCGAGTGCGTCGTGTAGCTGCGCGAGCTGAGCCATCAACTCGCGATCCACGTTGAGGCGCCCGGCGGTGTCCACGATCAGGTCGGTGTAGCCCTCGTCGCGGGCATAGGCGAGAGCCCGCCCGGCGACCTCCACGGGGTCCGCGGCGTCGGGCTCGGCGTGGGTCGGGACCCCGGCCTGGTCCCCCAACAGCTGAAGCTGGCGTATGGCTGCGGGTCTCTGGAGGTCGCAGGCGGCCAGCAGCGGGCGTCGGCCCTGAGACTTCAGAAGGCGGGCGAGCTTAGCGGCCGCGGTGGTCTTGCCCGAACCCTGAAGGCCCGCGATCAGGATGGTGCGCGGCGGCCGGTCGGCATGGGCGAGGCCGGCCGCCTCCTTGCCCAACATGTCGATGAGGGCCGCATGGACGAGCTTGATCACCTGCTGCGCCGGGGTGAGGCTCTTGTGGATCTCGGCCCCCGCGGCTCGCTCTCGAACGTCTTTCACGAACGCCTTCACGACCCGCAGCGAGACGTCCGCTTCGAGCAGGGCAAGGCGGATCTCACGCAGGACCTCGTCGACCTGTTTCTCGTTGAGGCGCCCGCGCCCTCTCAGCCGGGTGAAGATCTCGTCGAGGCGGCCCGACAGGGTGTCGAACATCTATGCGAGCAGGGTGTCGAACACTACGAGAGGAGGGCGTCGACGTAGGTCTTGGGGTCGAAGGGCTCGAGGTCGTCGATGCCCTCCCCCACTCCGATGAGCTTGATCGGCAGCCCCAGCTCGGATTCGATGGCGAGCGCGATCCCACCCTTGGCGCTGCCGTCGAGCTTGGTCAGCACCACTCCGGTGACGCCCGCCGCCTGGGTGAACTTGCGCGCCTGAGCGAGGCCGTTCTGGCCCGCGGTCGCATCGAGGACCAGAAGCGCCTCAGTGACCGAGCCCTCCTTCTCGACCACGCGCCGTATCTTCGAGAGCTCGTCCATCAACGGGGTCTTGGTGTGGAGCCGCCCCGCAGTGTCAATGAGGAGCACATCAAGCTTGCGGGCGCGGGCGAAGCGGACGGCGTCGAACGCCACAGCTCCGGGGTCGGCCCCCGGCTGGTGCCTGACGAGGTGGGCCGAAGAGCGTTGCGCCCACACCTGAAGCTGCTCGTCGGCGGCGGCACGAAAGGTGTCGGCTGCCGCCAGAGCAACGCCATGGCCTCGAGCGGCGAGGTCAGAGGCCAGCTTGCCGATGGTCGTTGTCTTGCCGGTGCCGTTGACGCCCACGACGAGCCATACGGTGGGCGGCTCCGGGGCGAACGCAAGCGCCCGGTCACGGCCGGGGTCGACCGACTCGAACAGGGCTACCAGCTCCTCGGCCAGCAGGCCTTTCAGCTCGGCGGCGTCGGTCAATCCACGCTCTTTGGCCGCCAGGCGCAACCGGGCCACGATCTTGGTGGAGGTCTCGACGCCGACATCGGCCTCAATGAGTGCCGCCTCGAGGTCCTCCCAGGTGTCCTCGTCGACCCCGCCTCCGAAGGCTTCGGAAAGCCGCGCGGCGAAGAAACGTCTGCTCTTGACCAGGCGGTCGCGCAGGGTGGGCCGAGGGGGGGCCTCTTGCAATGGAGCCTGGGGGGGAGACTCGGCTTCCGCAGTTTCCGGGAGCGGCTCTGCCTCCTCGTCTTCCCCTTCCTCCTGCCTTTCTTCCTCCGCTCGGGTGGGTGTTTCGACCGCGGCGCGCCCGGCCCGCTCCATCGCCTCGAAGTCCTTCATGCGGGTGGCCCCGCGGCGTCCGGAGGGACGGCGACGACGCGCCACGATCACGCCGACCACTATCAGGACCAGCGCAAGACCGACCAATATCTGGGGGAGGAGCTCTTCGAGCATCCTCACAGGCTAAACCGCCCTGCTGATTGACCGAGAACCGGTCATTGACTGAGAACCGGCGACTCCTGCATCCTCTGGGCGATCACCTCGGAGACTCCGTCCGCTCGCATCGTGACCCCGTAGAGCACGTCGGCGGCCTCCATGGTCCGCTTCTGATGGGTCACGATCAGGACCTGCGCTCGCTCCTCGAGCTCGTGCACCAGCGAAATGAAGCGCTGCAAGTTGATGTCGTCGAGCGCCGCCTCGACCTCATCGAGCAGGTAGAAGGGCGACGGCCGGGCCCGAAAGATCGCAAACAGGAAGGCAAGGGCAACGAGTGAGCGCTCGCCTCCGGACAAGAGCGACAGCTTCTTGACCCGTTTGCCCGGGGGCCGCGCCTCGATCTCGATCCCCGCGCCCAGGAGGTCCTGCCCCTCGCTCAACTCCAGGCGGCCTCTGCCTCCGGGGAAGAGGCGTTCGAAAACCACCTCGAACTCACGAGCGACGTCTTCGAAGGCCTCGGAGAAGACCTGAACGATCGTCTCGTCGACCTCGGCCACGATCTTCAGCAGGTCCTTCTTCGAGGACTCGAGGTCCTCCATCTGTGCGACCAGGAACCGCTCGCGCTCCTCGGCCTGACTGCACTCCTCGGACGCCTGAGGGTTGACGGGGCCCAGGCGCCTTATCTGTGACTCCAACTGTTGGGCGCGATTCCGGGCGTCGACCTCGTCCTCGCCGAGAACGTCCATCGCACCCAGCTCTGAGGCCGTGAGCCCCCACTCCTCGAGCGCCCGCTGGGCCAGCGCCTCGGCGCGAGCGCGCGCCTCCGCCCGCTTCACGTCCAGCTCTGTTCGCAGGCGTTCGGAGGCGCCCAGGCCCTGGTCGAGCTCGAGCTCACGGGCGCGCAGTTCGGCCACCCGTCGTTCCGAGGCTCGGGCCTGCTCACGCGCCTCTTGCGCCCGGCCCTGGGCTTGCTCCGACCACGACGCCGCCCTACCGGCCACCTCCGCCACCGCCTCTGCCAGCAGTAGCACCCGTTCACGCTCGCGCTCGAGCCGGTCGCGCACCTCGGCCAGCCCGCTCAAGGAGCTTCTGGCATCGACGATGCCCGCCTCCGCCTCTTCCACACGATGATGGGCACTCAGCGCTCTTTCTTCGGCCCCCCGCGCCTCTATCTCCGCCTCGTTGGCCTCGATCGTCAAGGCCCGGCTCTGCCCGGCCGCGTCCTCGGCCGAGCGCAGGAGCAGCTCGAGGTCCTCGGCCGCCTGGCTATGCGCCGAACGGTGGGCCGGCAAGGCGGTCCGCTCGTCGAGCGCCGCACGTTGTGCCGAAGCCAGAGCGTCGGACACCCGGGCGAGCTCCTCGTCGAGAGTCGCAAGCTCGGTCTCACGTTTGTCGTGGCGGCGGCGGGCGGCCGCAAGCCGGTCGGTGGCGGCGGCCAGAAGCGCATCGTGATTCCTGAGCTGCTCGTCAAGGGAGGCCACCTCTTCCCAGCGCTGCTCGGAGCGAGCCCGGGCCTGGTGCAGGATCGCGCTCGCCTCCTCCGTACCGGCCGACGCCAGACGCGCCCGTGTGCGCGCCTCCTCGAGCAGTGGCCGCAGACGATCCTGGAGTTCAGGGTGGTCGTCGAACAGCGCTTGGACCTGCTCGAACGCCTCGACGCGGGCATCGGCGGCGGCCCGCTCGGAGCCAGACGCGCCCCGCGCATCGCGCAGACGCTCCTCCTCCTGGCGCTGTTCCTCGAGTAGAGACTCGGCCCTCGCCGCCGCCTCGGTGGCTTCGTCCAGGCGCTGCTCGGAGGAGATCACCTCGTCCCGGGCTCGACGGATGGCGCCCGCGTCCTCCTCCAGCGCGCCCTGAGCGCTGTTGCGCCGCTGCTGGGCGGCGGCCGTGCGCGCCTCGTATGAGGAGATCGTGGCCCGCCCCGCAGCTTCTGAGCCCTCGGCCCGCACCACAGCCTGAGCGGCCGTGGTTTCACGAACCCGGCCCTCGGCGACCGCCCTCTGGCTCTCCACCAACGCGCGCGCAGCGGCGGCGGCTTGCCTGTGCCGCTCACGAGCGCGTTCGCGGGCACGATCCGCCTCCACCGCTCGCTCGCCGGCTCGCCCGCCCCAGCGCTCGAACTCTGCCTCGAGCAGGGTAATGCGCTCTCGGTAGCCCTCCTCGGTCTCGGCACGCAAACGCAACTCGATCCGGGCGGCACGTTCGGCGGCGAGCCGCTTCAGGCTCTCGAGACGGTCGGTCACCCGGCTCACGCCGTGGGCACAGCCCAGCGCCTGCTCGGCGCCTTCGGCGGCCGCCTCTCGTTCGGCGCACACGCTCTGGAGGCGCGTGCGGACACCATCGAGCTCGTCGCGGGCCAGCTCCGTCCGCCGGGTCTGCATGTGGAGGTTGTGTTCGGCGTCCTCGAGCTCGAGCGCACGCAGGTCCGTGGCACAGAGGCGCTGCTTGATCTCGCGATGCTCGGCCGCAAGCTCCGAGTGGCGGGCCGCCGACGACGCCTGGCGCCGCAACGGCCGCAGCGCCCGTCTGAGCTCCGAGAGCACGTCGGCGAGGCGCATCAGGTTGTCGTCGACTCGCTCAATCTTTCGGAGCGAGCGATCCTTGCGCTTGCGGTACTTCCCGATCGAGGCGGCCTCTTCGATGAAGGCGCGCCGCTCCAGGGGCTGGGCGTGCAGAACCTGGTCGAGCTGGCCCTGTCCCACCAAAGTGTGGAGGCTGCGCCCCACCCCCGCGTCGGACAGCAGCTCCTGGATGTCGAGGAGGCGACAGGGGGCGGAGTTGATCCGGTACTCGGAGCTCCCCGTGCGGTCGGCGAAGCGGCTGACGGTCACTTCAGACAGGTCCAGCCCGAGCGTGCGCGAACCGTTGTCGAGGGTGAGCTCGACCTCGGCCACACCCAGGCCCTCCCGCTCGGCCGAGCCCGCGAAGATGACGTCCTCCATCGATGCACCCCGCAGGCTCGAGGGGGCCTGGGAGCCGAGCACCCAGGAGAGCCCGTCGGCGATGTTGGACTTGCCGGAGCCGTTGGGGCCCACGATGACGTTGATGCCGGGCTCCAGCTCGAGCACGGTGGGGTGGGCGAACGACTTGAACCCGGACAGCCGCAGGAACCTCACGAACATGGCGTCAACCTAACAGCGGCCCTTGGGGAGGCTCCGGCTTTGGGGGCCGGGCTCGTCGAGTGGTCATCAGATGTTGTATAGCGACATTTATCCACCACTCGGCACAAAAGGCCGACCGCGAGCCTACTTGATCGTGAAAGTCTCCTCGTCCTGGGGGGACTCTCGGTCGACCTGGACCCCCGCCACCCTGACCCCGTTGGGGCCGGCTCGGCACAGACCGACGACCCGGTAGACCTCGTCGCGCGGCCCCTCCAGCACGGCTTCGACACGGCCGTCCGGGAGCATGCGGACCCAGCCCGTGACGCCCAGCTCGGAGGCCTTGTCGGCGACGGCCTTCGGAAAGTCGCTGGCATCGAGCTCACCGTCGACGAACACGTGCACTCTGGTTCTATCTTCCAACGCTCGACCTCCCGGACATCACGACGGACTGAGGACAAGCCTCAACTAGCTCGAGCACCAGAATCTCCCTCCACGGACCACTCCGCCATCCCGCCCAGCGCGTGGCGGGCCGCGTTCTGCTCCGCCTCCTTCTTGCTGTGCCCCGACCCGCTGCCGCACGACCGATCCTCGACGAAGACGTCGGCGGTGAAATGCTTGTCATGGTCGGGCCCACTGGACTGAACCCGGTAGAGCGGCCTGGTGCCGTACAGGCGCACTATCACTTCCTGCAGCGCGGTCTTCGAGTCGTGGCCACCGCCCTCGGCGGCGACTTCGACTATGCGCGCGGTGAACAGCGGAACCAGAACCGTGGCGACATGCTCGCTGCCCCTGTCGATGTGGGCCGCTGCCACCAGAGCCTCGAAGGTATCGGCCAGAAGAGAAGACTTGTCGCACCCTCCAGACGCCCGCTCTCCCCGGCCCAGCAACATGTGGTTTCCGAGCCCCAGCCGGCGGGCGAGGGACGCCAGGGCCTGAGTGCTTACCAGTGACGCCCGCAACCTCGCCAAATGCCCTTCGTCCAACTCCGGACAGGTGCGATAGATGAGATCGGTGACCAACGCCCCCAGGATGGCGTCCCCGAGAAACTCGAGCCGCTCGTTGTGCTCGCCCGGCTCGGGCCGCTCGAATGCATACGAGCGGTGAGTCAGCGCCTGCTCATAGATGGACCCCGGTGGAGCCGGCAGCCCCAGCGCCCCAAGAACGGCTGAAGAGCTAGTCCGTCTCGACAACCTGGCGACCCGCGTAGTAGCCGCAATTGGGGCAGATACGGTGGGGCAGCTTGGGCTGCCGGCAATGGGGACAGGACGAGTAGGTGGGGGCCTCGGCGCGCCAATGGGCGCGCCGCATGCGCATCTTCGATCTCGTCTTTCTTCGTTTGGGTACGGCCACTGCTTCCTCCTCGCCGTCCGGCACGGGCGTTCGTCGCTCGATCTCGCCCTCTCCGGAGCCTTTCTTGTTCTAGGTTGATCCCTCTGAACCTGCCTGGGACAGCTTCACCTTGAGCTCCTCCAAGGGCGCCCAGCGCGAGTCTGAGCTCTCCACGTGACACGAGCACACCCCCTCGTTGAGGTCCCGGCCGCAATGGGGGCAGAGCCCCTTGCAGTCGGCATCGCACAAGGGATTGAGGGGCAGGGCAAGTGTCAGGGCGTCGCGAAAGACGGGCTCGAGATCGATGTCTGTTCCCGACATCTCATAGGCCTCGTCGGCCATCTCGTGGCCGGGCTCGACGAAGAGCTCACAGAGCTCGAGCGCGATGTCGAGCGGCACCGAGCACGCACAGCGAGCACAGTCCGCACCGGCGGAGCCCTGCAGGCGACCGGTAACGAGGACTCCTTCGACGACGCTCTGAGCGCACAGCTCCGCATCGACCGGGCTGTCGCTGAGACGCGCCAGCCCCACTCCGGCATCGGGCACAGGCGCTGCCACGACGATGTCCCGGCGCCGGCCGGGCTGACCGAGGATGTCGGCGACCGAGAAGACTAGGTAAGGCACTGAAACGAGTCGCCCCTTTTGCGCGCAGTGCGGGCTCTCCATGCGGCCCGCGAGGTAGTGAAATGATATCAGAGGCCGCCTTTTTGCCAGGATTTGGCTAAGTCAGCGCGCCGACTGGTGGTTAAAGGCCACGTAGCAGCCACCCTCCACCACTTAGCGGTGGTCAGAGGGCGGGCTCGTTCAGGTGGGCGCCGTCGAAGGGGTCCTGCTCCCTCGACTCCTCCCCCTCATCGCCTCGGGGAGCGACTAGCTGCTCTCTGCCGCGGGCGACAGTTGACAGGGTCTTGTTGAGCAGGATCTCGAAACCGGCGAGCTTCTGGTCGATGTAGTCCTCGGCTTCCAGCCGCGTCCTGGCGGCCTTCGCCTTGCCCTCGTCGATCAGGCGTTCAGACTCGCGCTGGGCCGCGTGGACGATCTCCGAGCGCGACAGCAGCCGGTCTCGCTGCTCGCGGGCCTCGACCAGGAGGCGGTCCGCCTCCTTACGAGCGCGCGCCAGGAGCTCATCCCGGTCGCGTGCCATCCACCGGGCCTGCCTCACCTCATCGGGGACCGCCTGTTTGAGCTGTGCGATCAGTTCCAAAAACTCATTTCGATCTATAACCGCGCTGGAAGAGAACGGGACCGACTTGGCCTCCTCCACAAGAACCTGCAGTTCCTCCAGACGTTCAACGATGTCCATCGTTCCCCTCTCCCGCTTTTCCTGTCCCCAGCTGCGTTGTAACGGAGCGGCCCACCGTGCTCCTCACGAAGAGACTGCCATGTTCAAGGCCCGTTTACGAGTATCTGCTCGAGCGCGCTCTGAACTCCCTTGGGGACGAGGCCTTCCACCCGGCCCCCGTAGCGCGCGACCTCCTTGACCAGGCTCGAGGACAGAAACGCCCATTCGGGGGTCGCGGTGACGAACATCGTGTCGAGCTCAGGCGCGAGTCGTGAGTTCATCTGCGCCATCTGCAGCTCGTACTCGAAGTCGGACACCGCTCGCAGCCCCTTGATCACGAGGCTGATGCCGAGCGTGTGGGCATGGTCGACGAGGAGGCCATCGAACGACGAGATCTCGATGTTGTCGAGTCCCGACAACGCGTCGGACAACATCGCCATGCGCTCCTCGAGCGTGAACATGGGGTTCTTGGAAGGGTTTCTAATGACGGCCACGACCACGCCCTCGAAGTAGCGGGCGGCCCGCTCGATCACGTCGACGTGGCCGTTGGTCACGGGGTCGAACGACCCCGGACACAGGGCCTTCGCCATTAGTGCTTTACTCCGGGTCCTCTGGCGGGCCCTCTTCGTCCTCGTGGGCGAACACGTAAAGATGGGCCTGACCGTAGTCGCGCTCCCACACGAGCTGCAGCCCAAACGGCTCTATGCGGCTCTCCTTGAGGGGCCGATGGAGGGCGATCCGGCCCGCATCTGCGAGCCACCCACCCATGACGACCGCCTCGAGGTCACGCCGCACATCCGGCAGTGGCATGCCGTAGGGAGGGTCGATGAAGATCAGATCCATACGCTCGTCGGCGGGACGGCCCAGGGTCGATGACACCTGAGACCACTGCACCTCGGAACGCGAGCCCAGCCCGGTCGCCTCGATGTTGGCCTGGAGCTTGACAATCGCCTCGTGGGCGCTTTCGACGAAGGTGGTGGCGGTGGCTCCCCGAGACAGTGCTTCCAGACCGAGCGAGCCGGAGCCCGCATAGAGGTCGAGGACCCGAAACCCGTCCATCGCCCCGAGCGCGGAGAACAGCGACTCCTTCATCTGATCGGTCATCGGCCGCGTGCCTGAGGTGGGAGCGCGCAGCCGCCGCCCCTTAGCCTGGCCCGCAATTACTCGCATCGCTTCAACATAACCCCCGATTCAGTGAGCCAAGGTAATCACCCCGACTGCACGACCTCCAGAGAACGTTCCGGGAACCGGGCTCTCATCTCCCGCTCGAGAGCACGATGCTCCGGGTGCTGCAGCTCGGGATCCTCTTCCAACAATCTAACCGCCAGCTCACGCGCCTCGATGATCGCGTCCTGATGCTCGAGCACCCGCGTCATCTTGAGCTGCGGCATGCCCGACTGGCGGGCGCCGAAAAGCTGTCCCTCGCCTCTTTGGGCGAGGTCGACCAACGCCAGACGGAAGCCGTCGGTGGTGTCCCTGATCGCGGTCAGCCGCTCGGCGGCAGCGCGCGCGGAGGGCTCCCGTGCGGCCTCGAGGTCTATTCCCGTCGCCAGCACGCAATAGGAGTCGGCCTCACCGCGCCCGATGCGGCCTCGTAGCTGGTGCAGCTGGGCGAGCCCGAAGCGCTCAGCGTCCTCCACCAACATCACCGTGGCGTTGGGCACATCGACTCCCACCTCGATGACGGTGGTGGCAACCAGAACCTGCGTCGAGCCTCTCCTAAAGGCCGTCATGGCCGCTTCCTTGTCCTGCGCCTTCATGTCGCCGTGCACGAGGCCCACCGAGAGCTCCGGCCACACGTCCTTCTGCAGGCGCCGAGCCTCGCTCTTGGCGTCCCTCAAGTCGGTCGTGCGGGACTCCTCGCGCAGCGCATAGACCACGAACGCCTGGCGGCCGGCCTTGGCCTCGGACCTAATGAGCTCGTACGCGACCTGCCGCTCCGCTTCGGTGGGGGCGATCGATGTCTGGACGGGCCGCCGGCCCGAGGGAAGCTCATCGAGTATCGAGATGTCGAGATCGCCGTAGATCGACACCGCCAGAGTGCGGGGTATCGGTGTTGCCGTCATCACCAGGATGTCGGGTTCGCCGTCGGCGAAGGACTTGGCCCCGAGACCCTTGCGCTGATGTACGCCGAAACGATGTTGCTCGTCGACCACTGCCAGCCCCAGCTTGGGAATATCGACCGAGCTCTGAATCAGCGCATGTGTGCCGATCAGAAGATCGACCTCACCGGCAGTGGCGGCGGCGAGGATCTCGGAGCGCTGCGCCTCGGGCGTCGAGCCGGTCAGCAGGCGGACTACGGGGCGGCGCGAGATCGAGGCGAAGAGGTTACGAGCCTCCTCGGCGCCGAACGCCCGGCCCAGCAGCTCGGTGACGGTCAGGAAATGCTGCTCCGCGAGCACCTCTGTGGGAGCCATGAAGGCGGCCTGATGCCCGCTCGCAATGGCGACAAGGCAGGCATAGAGGGCGACCACGGTCTTGCCCGAGCCGACCTCGCCCTCGATGAGGCGGTGCATCGGGTAGGGCTTTGCCATGTCCGAGGCCACCGCAGCGCAGGCGCGCCGCTGAGCCCCGGTGGGCTCGAAGGGGAGGGCATGCATGAACGTCTCCGCCAGAGAGCCTTCGCCCGATTCCAGCTGGCGAAGACCGCGCACGGTGCGCTCGACCCGGCGCTTGCGATAGACGAGGCCGAGCTGGAGCGTGAAGACCTCGTCGAACACCAGGCGGCGGCGAGCGGCGAGGACGTCCTTCTTTGTCTCGGGAAAGTGGATGAGACGTATCGCCTCACGTCTCTGGAGCAGCCCCAGCGAGCGCCTCAGGTCGTCGGGTAACGGGTCTGCAACGGCTGTGTGCTCGTGCAGTGCGTCCCACATCAGGCGGCGCAGGCCATCGCTCGAGAGCTCGGCCGTGGCCGGATAGATGGGGACTATGCGCCCGACGTTGAAGGGTTCGCGGCCCGAACGGACGATCTCGAAGCGAGGGGCGGTCATCTGCAGCTTGCCCTTGTAGCGGCTCACGCGCCCATAGAAGAAAGCCTCAGTTCCCGGCCGCAGCGCCCGTGCCACCCAGTCCTGGTTGAACCACGTTACGGTCATCACGCCCGTTTCGTCCCCGATGCTCCCCACAATCATCCGCTTGCCCGACTTGGTGCGAAAGGGAGGTTTGATCGACTTGACCCGGGCGTGCATCTGGACCTCCGTGTCCTGCGGCGCCCGGCCCAGCTCCGAGATCGTCCTCAGCTTCGTCCGATCGACATGGTAGCGGGGATAGTGCTGCAGCAGGTCTTGGACGCTTGTAATACCGAGCCTCTCGAGGGCACCCTCTTTGCGCTTGAGCGGGGTCCTCTTGGCGGGCGCGGCAAAGAGCTCGAGCCCCCTGTCCGGCAGCGTGATGATCTCGGCCATGGTCGCCTCAGCCTAGCGCCGGGCACCTCTCCTCACTCGTATTGGAATGTTCTCGTCTGGCCCGAGGCAGGGGGGTGGGCCCGGAGGCTAGCCGTAGACGGTCTCACATCAACCACCGTTTCGGGTGGTTAGCGGTAGACCACCGCACTATGGCCACCACCGGCGCCGGTGACCGCCGGTTCCCCACCACCGGTCGGGCCGCCGTGCGGTACCCTTGCCCGCTATGTCATCGGTTTGCGATATCTGTGGAAAGAAGCCGGGCTTCGGCAACAACATCTCGCACTCGCACCGGCTCACCCGCCGACGCTGGAACCCAAACATCCAGCGGATGCGCGTGCTGGTAGAAGGCACGGCCAAGAGGCTGAACGTGTGCACGAAATGCCTCAAGGCCAACAAAGTCCTGCGCGTCGGATAGCGCCCTGAGCGCCGTTTCCAACGCGGTCTCCCAGGCCAAGCTGAGGCTCGAGCGAGCCCGGGCTCGCCATTCCGTGGTCGACATCGCAATAACCACGTTCAAGAGGTTCTCCGAGGACGACGGGGCCACCCACGCTGCGGCCCTCACCTACTACATCTTCTTCTCGATCTTTCCTCTGCTTCTGTTCGCAGTGTCCGTGCTCGGTTTCGTCGCCAGAGGCAACGAGGAGCTCAGGAAAGACCTTCTCGCAGCCGGTGTGGGAGCGGTTCCACTTCTCGCGAACGTGCTGCAGGAGGCGGGATTGGGCTTCTTCCAGGAGAGGGCCGGCAGCCTTGCCGTCACCGCCGTCGTTCTGTCCCTCTACACAGGATCCGGGGCGGTCGTGGCGTTGGAGCACTCCCTCAACCGGATCGACCACATCACAGAGGAGGGCACCTTCGTGCAGAAGAGGCTCAGGTCCCTGCGCTGGCTGGCTCTGTTGGGCCCCGCGGCGGTGTTGACCGCCGGCTTGGGTGGCGTAGCGAACTTCTCGGATCAAACCTTCGGGGAAGGGTCACCCCTGGCCCGGCTGTTTGCGCTGGTCGGCCTGTTGGGCGGCCTTCTCGTGAGCACCGGCCTGTTCGCGAGCGCCTTCCGCAACCTAGGCGGTGCGCACCGGTCGTGGCATGCCGTGCTTCCCGGAGCCATCGCCGGAGCGGTCGCGTTCGAGCTGTTGAAGGCGCTTAGCTCGCTCTACCTAGCCAGCGGCGCCAAGAGCAGAGAGGCGACGTTCGGAGCCTTCGCGGCCGCTGCAACGTTCCTTATCGCCGCCTTTCTGATCTCACGCATTACGCTCTTGTCGGCCGAGCTCAATACCGTTCTCGCCGAACGACGCCTCACGCGAAGATCGAGTCCGATCCCAACCGGTTCAATCAGACCCAAGTCGATCAGACCCAACCAGACAGGAGGGAGCCCATGACCACGACGGGAACCAGACCGTCGTCCGAGGACTACTACCGCAACGAGCGGCCGGGCGGCCGGTCCGTCGGCCAGCTCATGAGGGAGATCACCGAGGACATCTCGACGCTGTTCCGCAAAGAGATCGAGCTGGCCAAGCAGGAGGTGGGCGAGTCGATCGCGGTCAAGGCCAAGGGCGCGGTGATCATCGCGATTGCAGGGGTGTTCGGGCTTCTCGCCTTGATGTTCGTGCTGCTGGCGCTGAGGGACGGCCTCGACACCTTCTTGTGGCAGTGGGTCGCCGACCTCGTGACCGCGCTGGTGCTGCTGGTGTGCGGCGGAATTGGAGCCCTGATCGCAAAGAAAAAGCTGCAGGCGCCGTTCAAGACCGAGCTCACCAAGAAGACGATCAAGGACGACGTCGAGCTTGCCAAGTCGCTGCGCAAGAGGCCGGGGTCGGCCGGCAGCAAGACAGGCGTCTAAACGACGCGTCGGTAAGACCGGCGCCTAACCGGTGCCTGGGTCGGGTAGGGTTTCGGCTTCGGCCGCACACGGAGAGCGCACAGGGGCACGCATGGGGCAAGACTCCCTCACCACAGTCACCGAGATAGAAGAGACCAGAGACGACCTCGCCCAGAAGGTCGACGAGCTCATGGGCCGCGCCCGCATCGAGGCGACCGAGGCGGGCAAGAAACTGGCAGTCGGAGCCGCAGCCGGCGCGGGCCTCCTGCTTATGGGCTGGTTCGCCAAGCGCCGCGTCGGCCGCTAGCCACTCCTCGATCCGTGGCGGAGAGAAACCAGAGCCTCCCCCTGTCCTTCAGAGCGCTGGTCTCCTCCGCTCTTAGGCTCTACCGGACCTCTCTGTGGCGCCTGGCTCCCGCCTCGCTGGTGCTCGGGGCGATTCTCTTCTGGCTGCCGCTGGCGGGCTTCGGGCTATGGCGCACCAACGCCCCGGAGTCGCTGTGGGTGGGCATCTTCATTGCTCGGGAGTCCCTCTTCCAGCTCTTCGCCAGCATTATCGTGGGGCTGGGGGCTGCGTTGATCGCGGCCGACCTCGTGGGGCGGCGCCGCTCGCTCGCCGATGCCTATGGAGAGCTCGCACCTCTGCGCGCATCCCTGCTAGGAGCGGCCCTTTATTCGATGCTCCTGGGCGGGTTCGCCCACCTCGTTCCCTTTCTCGGTCTCATTCTGCCGCTGGTCCTGCTGGGCCCGCCTGCCCTGGCGCAGGTGGTGATGGTAGAGGAGCGGCCGCTCGACGAGGCGAGGCCGCGGGCCCGCGCCCTGCTTGCCGGCCAGACGGTGCGCACGTTCACCTATCTCCTGCCGGTCGTGCTGGTGCTGCGGCTGCTCGAAGGGATCCTCTACTCCGCGGCGCTCGGCGTGGCGTCGGGGGCCGGGTGGAGCGGCGGCTCACTGGGGGTGCTGCAGGGGGCCGCGAGCGCGGCGTTCATGGGTCTCGTGATGATTCCGTTCCTCACGGCCCTGATGGCGGCCCTCTACTTCGACCTCAGGACACGCGCCGGTGACCTCGATGAGGACGCGCTCGACGCCGCCCGTCGGGCCGCGGTCGACTCGTCGGCCGGCCCAGGTTGATCGCCTAGGAGATTCATTTTGGGGTACGCCACAACCCAGCAGCAGACTCGCGGGGCGAACTTTGCGGCCGCAACCACGCGGGAGGTGGTTGGGGACCCAGAGTTGGTATATCGACGATCAGCTCAAGCGCCAGGCTGGGTTGACCGGGCCGTAGCCCGAGCCCAGGCGAAGGCTTCTCTCGATGGCGCCGGCCACGAAGGCCTTGGCGTCCCAGACCGCCTCTGCCATGCCGGCTCCCTTCGCCAGCCCCGCGGTCACCGCCGCCGCAAGTACGCAACCGGTGCCGTGCGTGTCCTGAGTGTCGAAGCGGGGGCCGCGCACCTCCTCGACCGAGGCTCCGTCGAAGAAGACGTCCACGGCTGCGTCCTCGCCTCCGCCCTGCAGGTGGCCGCCCTTCACCAGCACCGCTTCGGGGCCCAGGTCGGCCACTTCGCGAGCCGCCTCCTTCATCTCCTCGAGCGTGTTCACCGAGTGGCCCAGCAGCATTTCGGCTTCGTGCAGGTTGGGGGTGATGAGAGCGGCGTGCGGGAGCAGTCGCGTCTTCAGGGCATCGACTGCATCCTCCGCAAGAAGGCGGCTTCCGTGCTTTGACACCGACACCGGGTCCACGACCAGGGGAGAGATGCGGTGGACGACCACAGCTTCCGCGACCGCCTCCACGATCTCGGCCGAAGCCAGCATGCCGGTCTTGGCGGCGTCGACGCCGAGGTCAGAAACGACCGCGTGGATCTGCTCCACCACGAATGCGGCGGGGACCTCGTGCACGCCCGTGACCCCGGTCGTGTTCTGGGCGGTCAGCGCAGTGACGGCGCTCATGCCGTGACAGCCGAACGCCATGAACACCTTGAGGTCGGCTTGGATCCCCGCCCCTCCCCCGGAGTCAGACCCGGCGATGCTCAGCGCGGTGGGCACGTTCTCTAGCGGTCTTGCAGGTGCTGCCATCCCAAGCTCCTGAAGTGGTCCAAGTCTTCTGTCCCCACTCTCCTACCATCCGCCACGACCGTGCCGATGCGTGTCATCCGGACTTCCAGCTCTCGCAGGGCCGCGCCGGCGGAGCGGAGGCCCGTTTCCTCGAGGGCGAACAGGAGCTCGTAGTCCTCCCCTCCCGTGAGAGCCAGGAGCAGGGGGTCGAGTTCCTCCCATCGAGGCTCTGCCGCGAGCATCAAGAGATCCGGATCGACCGGGATCTTCGCCGGGTCGATCTCGCACCCCGCGCCGGAGGCGTCGAGCAGGTTGGAGAGGTCGACTGCCAATCCGTCGGATACGTCGATCATGGCCGTGGCCAGCCCCGCCAGCGCGAGCCCGGCCTCGGCGCGCGCCTGCGGTCGCAACTGGCGGGTGCGCAGCCTCGCCTCGTGCACCGCCGGCTCCGTGCCGGTCGAGGCTTGCTGGCTACGGAGGCCCGCAGCCGCTCCTCCCAAGAAACCGGTCACGCATAGAGCGTGGCCTACTGCAGCGCCGGAACGCAGCACCGGGCCGTGCACCCCCACCTCCCCTGTGAGAGCGACCGTGATCGAGATCTCGGACGCCGTCCCGACGTCACCGCCGGCCAGCCCCACCCGCCAGCGCGCTGCGGCCTCGGCCAGGCCGGCGGCAATATCGTCGGCTACGACGACCGGGGTCTCCACCGGCAGGCTCAAAGACACCACCGCGTGCCGCGGCGTGGCGCCCATGGCGGCGATATCGGAGACGTTCGCAGCCATTGCCTTCCACCCCGCGTCCTTGCCCGAGCCGCCGAAGCCGCGTGACAGATCGAAGTCGAGCTTGTCGGTCAGCGTGTCGATAGTGAGCACGAAGCGAGTCGAGCCCGCGGTTATGACCGCGGCATCATCACCGGCCCACAACTCGCCCTCAGGCGCAGGGGGCAGATGCTCGACGATCCTGCGAATCAGCCCGCGTTCCCCGAGCTCACCCACTCTTTTCACACGCGATCCTCCAGCGGATCGTCACTCTTATCACGCGATCCTCCCGCGGATCGCTCGTGTGAGGTGAGCGCGGCTGGGGTCGGCTCAGCTCGCGTGCGGCCCCGCCTCGACGACCTCGGACGGCACCTCCCCGGAGAACCGTTCGAAGTTCTCGACGAACATCCGGGCGAGCTCCTTGGCCTGGGTCTCGTAGGCCTCGGGATCGTCCCACGCCTTCCGAGGATCGAGGATCTCATCGGGTACCCCAGGGCAGGTCACCGGATACTCGAGATTGTAGACCGGGTGCATTCTGGTCTCCACTCCTTCGAGCTCACCTCCCAGGGCAGCTCGCACCATCGCGCGTGTGTGTTCGAGGTCGATCCTCGAACCGACTCCGTAGGGGCCGCCGGTCCAGCCCGTATTGAGGAGGTAGGCCCGCGCCCGGTGGCGGCTCATTCGTTCTTCCAGCATCTTCGAGTAGACGCTGGGGGCCAATGGAAGGAACGGGGCGCCGAAGCAGGTCGAGAAGGTGGCCTCGGGCTCGCCCGACATCCCCGCCTCGGTGCCGGCCAGCTTGGCGGTGAAGCCCGACAGGTAGTGATAGGCCGCGGCTGCTGGATTCAGGATCGAGATCGGCGGCAGGACCCCGAACGCGTCGGCGGTGAGGAAGACGATCGATTCCGCATGCCCTCCCCGGCCCTCGGCCACGTAGCCGGGGATCATCTCGAGCGGGTAGGCGGCGCGTGTGTTCTCGGTCAAGGAATCGTCGTCGAAGTCGACGACTCGTGTCCGGGGGTCCATTACGACGTTCTCGACGACCGATCCGAAGGTAATCGCATTCCAGATCTGCGGCTCTTTGTCCTCGGAGAGATTGATGCACTTGGCGTAGCAACCGCCTTCGAAATTGAAGATTCCGTCGTCCGACCAGCCGTGCTCATCGTCACCGATGAGCCTGCGTTCAGGGTCCGCCGACAGGGTTGTCTTGCCGGTCCCCGAAAGCCCGAAGAACAGCGCCACGCCCTCGCGATCCGAGAGGTTTGCGGAGCAGTGCATCGGCAGCACTCCCTGTTGGGGCATGAGGTAGTTGGCCGCGGTGAACAACGACTTCTTGATCTCACCCGCGTAATAAGTGCCGCAGATCAGCACCTGCTTGCGCTCGAGGTCGAGTCCGACGAACGCATTCGTGTTGGTGTGATCCCGTTCGGGCCGGCACTGATAGCCGGGGGCCGCCACCACCGTGAACTCCGGCTCGAAGCCCTCGAGCTCTTCTTCCTCGAGGCGCCGAAAAAGCTGGTGCGCGAACAACGCCTGCCACGCAAGCTCACAGATCACTCGCAGCCGGATGCGGTGCTTGGGATCGGCGCCGATGTAGCCGTCGAACACGAACAGGTCCTTGTCCGCCAGATGGCCCCTTGCTCGCTCGAACAGGGCATCGTAGACATCGGGCTCGACCCCTTGGTTGGTCGCGCTCCACGCGATCTGCTTGGCGCTCTCTCCGTGGCGCACGAAGAACTTGTCCTTCGGCGACCTGCCGGCGCGCTCACCCGTGAGCGCCACCAGCGCCCCCGACGCCGCCAGTAATGACTCGCCCCTGCAGGTTGCCCGCTCTATCAGCTCGGCGGCGCTCCGATTGCGCATGATCCTGCCGGTCGTCTGGATTCCGCTGACCTCATCGCTCATCCAACGCGCCTCTCTCCCGACTGCTTGTCCACGACTGCAGCATGAGACTCTTTTGCCTCGGCGGCCGGTGCCCCCCAGAGGGGCGAGCCTAACCGCGGCTTGCCGGCTCACAGCCGTAGCGGCCCCACACACAGTCTTTACGTCGAGAGCTTGTCTGGCTTACCCTTAGCTCGCGACCGCCGGGCTACGGTAAGGCGGCCGGGGGCAATCCTGGCAGCGGGGCATCAGGTAGATCGACCGGACAAGGTAGACAAACAAGGAGGGCGAGGGTGGCGGACGTTCAGGCGTACATCCTGATCCAGACGGAAGTTGGCAAAGCCGCGCAGGTAGCGACTGAGGTGCGCGAGATCTCGGGCGTCGGCGCAGCGGAGGACGTCACCGGGCCCTACGACGTGATCGTCAGAGCCAGCGCACCCAACGTCGACGATCTCGGCAAGCTGGTAGTCGCCAAGATTCAATCGGTCGAAGGAATCACCCGAACTCTCACCTGCCCGGTGGTACATCTCTGAGCCCTGAGGCCGGACGCGGGCTGCAGACACGCGCCGTCCACCCTCCGCGCCCTCCTTCGCAGCCCGGCGAGCCGGTCGCCCTGAGGCTCGACCCGTCCACCACCTTCTCTTTCTCGGACGCCGAAGCCTTTGCGCGCGCCTCTGCAGAGAAAGTCGGCGCGGGCTACACCTATAGCCGCTGGGCCAACCCCACGGTCGACGCCTTCGAGGCCGCGGTGGCAGACCTCGAGGGGGCCGAAGTGGCCGAAGCCTTCTCCTCGGGAATGGCCGCCATCGCCGCGATCTTCCTTTCCATGTGCAGCTCCGGAGACCACTTCGTGGCGGCTCGCCAGGTCTACGGCGGCACTTACGAGCTAATGGAGACGAGGTTGCCTCGCTACGGGATCTCGGCCCGGATCTTCGACGTCTCGGACTTCGACGGGATCGCCGAGGCGCTCGAGGGAGCTCGGCTGCTCTACTGCGAGACGATCGGGAACCCACGCGTGCGCGTTGCCGACCTCGACCAGCTCGCCGCTTTGGCGGCAGAGGCCGGCGTGCCCCTGGTGGTCGACAACACCTTTGCGAGCCCGTGTCTGTGCCGTCCGCTCGAGCACGGCGCCTCGGCCGTCGTTCACTCGGCCACTAAGTTCCTCGGCGGGCATCATGACCTGCTCGGAGGTGTCGTGTGTGGAGATGGGGGCTTCATTCGCGAGCTGCAGGAGTTGGGGCGTGATTTCGGGGCCACCCTGTCCCCCTTCAACGCATGGCTCGCGGTGCGCGGCCTGGCGACTGTAGGCCTGCGCGTGGAGCGCGCCTGCAGCTCGGCGTTGGAGGTGGCACAGTCTCTGAAACGCCACCCTGCAGTCGAGGCGGTCCACTACCCGGCTCTGGAAGGCGATCCCGGCAATGTCCTGGCCGACAAGCTCCTCGGGGGGCGGGGCGGAGGCGTGCTCGGCTTCGAGGTGACGGGCGGACGGGAGCGCGCCGCACGCTTCCAGGAGGCGCTTCGACTGGTAACCCCGGCCTCCTCGCTCGGGGGCCATCACAGCCTTTTGGTCCACGCGGCCAGCATCACCCACACGCAGCTCTCGCCGGAGGAGCTGGAGTCCGCGGGCATCTCCGAGGGCTTCTGCCGCCTCTCGGTCGGTCTGGAAGACCCGGCAGACATCGTCACAGACCTCATCCGCGCCCTCGACTCGTCGGGCTGACCCCCTCCACTTCCCCTTGAGCC
>Ga0136623_10000046_pt1 | contig 26868 bp, 28 predicted proteins | sample AntDrymUQ4492106_2_FD_104656 | JGI IMG/M metagenome (GOLD analysis project Ga0136623, IMG submission 104656) | Polar desert sand microbial communities from Dry Valleys, Antarctica - metaG UQ449 (21.06) | ecosystem: Environmental > Terrestrial > Soil > Desert | place: Antarctica: Dry Valley...
CAGTTGTATTCCTTCCAATTGGGGTACGGCAAGCGCTTTGTCCCGCCGAGCCCTCAGATTAGCCAAACCGCGAACCCAGGGTTCGTAGGGATACACAGTGTCCCTACCAGCCCACAGAAACAGGGACCTCATGAGTTCGACGGGTCGGGGCCTCCCAGCTCCTCGAGGTCGGCCAGATCCTGGAGCCGGCCGGCAGCCGCCTTGTTGCGCTTGAAATTTGCGAGATCGATGAAGTCGACCGGAACTCCCCCAATATCGACCGTGACCCGTGACGGATAGGACTCCGCGAAACTGACACCGGCAATGCTCGTCAGGAGATCAATGCGATTCGGCGGATAGCCCAGCTGGATGACCTGATCGGGCTCACGAAAGTCGTCGGCCGACAGGCCCAGCGACTCGAATCCAAATGCGGCCAAAGCCGCAACGACGCGCTCGGCGTTGGAGGAATCGCTCCAGATCCAAACGTCAAGATCCTTGGTGTAGCGAGGATGTCCGTGGAAGGCGAGCGCATAACCGCCGACGACGAGGTATCGAACCTCAGATTCGTTTAAGGATGCGATGAACTCTTTGAAGTCGCGGTTGAGCATCCGGCTCCCAGCCGTGGTGAAGACAACGCAATTCCTCGACCATCGCCAACCTCTCCTCGTAGGGGCGTGAAAGCCAATAAGCCAGGTCTGACGAACGTTGGTGTCGCGAACGCTTGACGACCACCGCCTCGATTCCCCTCTTCGCGGGTTGGCTCATCACATACAATTCTATCCGTTGGAGAGGTCCATCACCTCGAACCTAAGGTTCTGGTGGTGGCATAGCCACCACGTAAACCTTAGGTTTGGTTTGCGGTTACTAGAACCTTTGGTCGATCAGACCGGTGTCGACGTCGTAGATGAAGCCGCCAACGGCTACCGACTCGGGAATCAGCGGATGCGACCGTACCCTGACCACATCCTCCATCAGACTTTTTAGTTGGTCGGCAACCACAGGGAACGGTTGTCCTGTCGCATCCTTGCCCGCCGACTCGCTCACCAGACGCTGGAGCTCTCAGCTCGTTGTTGAGTGCCACTGCGCAGCGGGTATGAGGGATGACGAGGACCCGTTCCACCCCAAGAAGGTCGAGCACGAGCGCCTCCAGCGCGGCCGGCGTGACTCGCCCGCCTGGATTGCGAAGGATCTTGGCGTCACCGGGTTGCAGCCCCAGCATCAGGAGCGGAACAATCCGCGAATCCATGCAGGTGACGATGGCCACGCCGGCATGCGCCACACCGTCGAATCCTCCGAAGTCGAACTCATCGGCGAACACGCGGTTCGCGGCGATCAGGTCGTCGAATCCTCCTGGCAACTGGTTCCGCTAGGCGGGTTCGGAAACCGGCACCGGCGGGACCGGCGACGCTTCGACCGACTCGAAGGTGAGCTTGTTCAGATCTTCGTCGACCGTGACAAGCACAGTGGCTCCGGCCTTGAACTCGCCCAGCAGGACTCGCTCAGAGAGCGGATCTTCGAGCAGATGCTGGATCGCCCGGCGCAACGGACGGGCGCCCATCTCTCGGTCGTAGCCCTTGGTGGCCAAGAAGTCTTTGGCATCGTCGGTGAGGACGAGATCGAGACCCTGGCTCGAAAGCTGTTTGCGCACCCGAACCAGCATGAGGTCGACAATCGTCTTGATCTCCTCTTGGGTGAGCTCGTGGAAAACGATGATCTCATCGAGACGGTTGATGAACTCGGGACGGAAATGCTTCTTCAGCTCGTCGGTGACCTTGTCCTTCATTGCTTCGTAGGTGACGTCATCGCCGTCGGTGTGGAAGCCGACCGACTTCTTGCGCAGGTCGCGGGTGCCGAGGTTGGAGGTCATGATGATGACCGTGTTCTTAAAGTCGACCGTCCGGCCTTGGGCGTCGGTCAAACGGCCATCTTCGAGAATCTGCAGGAGCGTGTTGAAGACGTCGGGGTGGGCTTTCTCGATCTCATCGAAGAGCACTACCGAGAAGGGCTTGCGCCGAACCGCCTCGGTGAGCTGGCCGCCTTCGTCGTAGCCGACGTAGCCAGGAGGCGAGCCAACCAACCGGCTGACTGTGTGCTTCTCCATGTACTCGGACATGTCGAGCTGGATGAGGGCATCCTCGTTGCCGAACAGGAACTCGGCCAGCGCTTTGGCAGTCTCGGTCTTCCCGACCCCGGAAGGTCCAAGGAAGATGAATGATCCCGAGGGCCGCTTCGGATCCTTGAGGCCGGCCCGCGTCCGGCGGATGGCCTTAGAGACGGCGACAATGGCATCCTGCTGTCCGACGATCCGCTGATGGAGCTCTGACTCCATGTTGATCAGTCGGGCGGTTTCTTCCTCGGTGAGCCGATGGACCGGGATGCCGGTCCACTGCGCCAAAACCTGCGCGATCTCTTCTTCATCGATCACCCAACCGGCGTCGCTACCCCCCTCTTTGAGCAACTGCTCTTTGACAACCCGGTCGGCGATGAGGCTTCGCTCTTGATCTCGCAATTGCGCTGCCCGCTCGAACTGCTGAGAGGTGGCAGCCTCGTTCTTCTGTCGCCGGATGTCGGTGACTTTCTTGTCGATCTCGGCTAAGTCGGGATCGCTCGACGAGCGATAGATCCGCATTCGGCTGCCAGCCTCGTCGATCAAGTCAATCGCCTTGTCGGGGAGTTGACGATCGGAGATGTAGCGATCGGCCAGGTTGGCGGCGGAGACGATGGCGGCGTCCGTGAATCGAACTGAATGATGACTTTCGTACCGATCCTTGAGCCCCATCAAAATCTGAATAGTGTCGGTCACCGAGGGCTCGTCGACATGGACCGGCTGGAAACGACGCTCGAGCGCCGAGTCCTTCTCGAGGTACTTTCGGTATTCCTCGAGAGTGGTGGCACCGATGGTCTGCAACTCGCCGCGGGCGAGCATGGGCTTGAGGATCGAGGCGGCATCGATTGCCCCCTCGGCGGCGCCGGCGCCGACCAGGGTGTGGATCTCGTCGATGAACAGGATGATGTCACCGCGGGTGCGGACTTCCTTCAACACCTTCTTGATCCGCTCCTCAAAGTCGCCGCGATAGCGGGACCCGGCAACGAGAGCACCAAGGTCGAGGGTGTAAAGCTGGCGGTTCTGCAGCGTCTCGGGAACCTCGTTGGTGACGATCTTTTGCGCAAGGCCTTCGACGATGGCCGTCTTGCCGACGCCGGGCTCACCGATCAGGACGGGGTTGTTCTTCGTGCGTCGGGAGAGGATTTGCATGACCCGCTCGATCTCACGAGTGCGGCCGATCACCGGATCGAGCTTGCGCTCGCGGGCGAGCTGGGTGTAGTTGCGGCCGAACTGGTCGAGCACCGTTGAGCCCGAAGCCGACTGTTCGCCACGCGAGCCGGCGCTCGAACCGGAACTGGCTGGCGGCTGATCTTCGCTCCCGCCGGCACCGTTGAGAAGCTGGATAACCGAATGCCGCACCTTGCTGAGCTCGGCTCCCATCTTTTGCAGAACCTGCGCAGCCACTCCCTCACCTTCACGGATCAAACCCAACAGGATGTGCTCGGTGCCGATGTAGTTGTGTCCAAGTTGGAGCGCTTCGCGGAGCGACAGTTCGAGAACCTTCTTCGCTCTGGGGGTGAACGGAATGTGCCCACTCGGGGCCTGAGTGCCGCGACCGATGATCTCGACAACTTGGTCGCGGACGCCGACGAGGTTGATCCCCATGCCCTCGAGAGCCCTGGCGGCAATGCCTTCGCCTTCGTTCAAGAGGCCCAAGAGAATGTGCTCGGTGCCGATGTAGCTGTGGTTGAGGAGGCGCGCTTCTTCCTGAGCGAGGACCACGACCCTGCGTGCCCTGTCGGTGAAACGCTCGAACACTTCTACTCAACTCCTGGCTGACAACCCTTGCGGGTAATCCGATTATATCGGCCGGGAGATACAACTCCTTGTGACCAACCTGAGAACATCCGCGCGAGTCACTCCGTGAGAGAGCCCTCAAACCACGAACCCAGGGCTGCAGCCCACAGAATCGAGCGTTTCGGATTTCTCCTACCATTTGTCTGTGCACGACCTAGGCGTCTTAGTGCCGCTCCCCCACATTTGGGACCGAATGGCCTCAGTGGAAGGCCGCCTCCTCGAGGTAACCAACGCCGACGACCCCTACCTCACCAAGATCTTCCAGCATCTCCTGGTCGCCGGCGGTAAGCGGTTTCGGCCGCTGCTGTCGCTTTTGGCAGCCGAGTTCGGGCCCGCAGCGAACACGCAGGACCGGCGGCCGGTCGAGGCGGCGGTCGCAGTCGAGCTGATCCATGTCGGGAGCCTCTACCACGACGATGTGATCGACGAGTCGGACACGCGGCGCGGGGCACCATCAGCCAACGCCAACTGGACCAACACCGTGGCCATCCTCGCCGGCGACTTTCTGCTCGCTAAGGCCTCGGAAGTGGCGGCCACCTACTTGTCCCAAGAGGCGGTTCGACTCCTCGCGGTGACTTATGCGGAGTTGGTCGTCGGCCAGAGTCGCGAGCTGCAACTTGTCGACTCGCTCCAGCATTCCACGTCGGAGTACGAACGAGTCATCGGTGGCAAGACGGCCTCGCTGATCCGGACCTCGGCGCGGCTGGGGGCGATGGCCGCGGATGCCGAGACCGAGGTGATCGAAACGCTGACCGATTGGGCATGGAACTTGGGAATGGTCTTCCAATTGAGCGACGACGCCCTCGACCTGGTTGCCAACGAGACGATTTTGGGCAAACCCGCCGGGTCCGACATCAGGGAAGGCACCTTCACGCTCCCGGTTCTGGCGGCGATCGCCGCCCCCGATGGCGAGAAACTGCGCCTATTGCTCGATCGTCCGCGCCCGTACCCCGAGGAGATCGTGACGAAGGCGATCGAGCATCTCCGCAACGGCGGCTGGGTTGAACAAGCGATCGATGCCGCCCTGGCGCGCACGGAGAGGGCCCAGGAGTTGTTGGGTTCGCTGCCAGATGTTCCCGCCCGCCACATCCTGAGCGACCTCGGCAGCTATCTGACCGACCGCGTCGAAGCGGCGCGCTCTCAGATCTAGCGGCTAGACCTCGGCGAAGTTCGGTATCTCCGACTCGGCTTCGCGGGCAGCCTCGACAGCGGATTCCAGATAGTCCTCGGGTTGGGCTCCGTCACCTTCCACCGCCACCACCATGCCGAATTTGATCTCCGAGGTGATCGCCGGATCGGCGATGGCATGGCGCAGAGTGGTTCGCATTCGTGACACCACCGTCGGGGCACCATGGCGATGGAATTCTCGTAGCACGACGACGAAAGTGATGGGGTCGAGCCGGCCCATATCGTCAACCGCTCGGCCCGCATCCGAGAGGGCAATGGAGACCATGCGGGCGACGTTGGCGGCGTCGTCGGCCGACAGTTTCTCGATGGCGGGGATGACGACAGCCATCACGCCGAATGGTTCGCGGCGGCGATTCCACCATGCCCACGCGCGGCGGATTGCCTCGATGGTCCCGTTGCGATTGAGTAGTCCCGTATCAATGTCGACTGGCAAGAAGGCGTCGACGAAGTTCCGCAATCGGGAGATCTCCTCGTCCTTCGCGGCGATCAGCGATAAGAGCCCGGAGACATCGGTGACAGGGCGGACTTCCACCAACGGAGCATCGGCGCGCCGACCGACCGACTTAAGGGGATCAGGTTTCCGGACGCATAGTGGGAAAAAGAATCACATCGCGGATGTGGCTCGTCTGAGTGATCAACATCACCAGCCGGTCTACCCCGATCCCGAGACCTCCTGTCGGCGGGAGCCCATACTCGAGCGCACGGACATAGTCCTCGTCGATCGGATGGGCCTCATCGTCGCCGGCCTCTCGAGCCGCCTCCTGCTGGACGAAGCGAGCCCGCTGATCGATCGGGTCGTTGAGCTCGGAGAAAGCATTGGCATACTCCGATCCGGCGATCACCAACTCGAACCGTTCGGTGAGACCAGGTACGCGACGATGCTGTCGAGCCAATGGCGAGATCTCCTCGGGATAGTCGGTGACAAAAGTCGGCTCCCAAATGGTCGGTTCGACGAGCTTCTCATAGACCTCGGCGATCAGGCGTCCACTTCCCCAACTCGGCAGTGGTTCGAGGCCATGATCACGCGCCAAAGCCTGGAGCCGCTCCACCGGGGTGTTGAGGTCGACGTTTTCGTCCAGCGCCCGGGAAACCAGCTCGGTCATCGATGCCTGCCGGAATGGCGGGGAGAGGTCGATTGGCTTGCCCTCGAACTCGACGGTGGTGGTGCCGGCCACGCTCCTGACGCACGCCACCACCACCTCTTCGATCAGTCCCAAGATGTCGGTGTAGTCGGCCAGCGCCTGGTAGGCCTCGAGCATCGTGAACTCGGGGTTATGCGTGGAGTCGATGCCTTCGTTGCGGAAGACCTTGCCGATCTCGAAGACCCGTTCGAGCCCGCCCACCACCAGTCGCTTGAGATAGAGCTCGAGCGAGATCCGCAGCTTCATCTCGAGATCGAGCGCCTCGTGGTGGGTGTGGAAGGGACGCGCATTGGCCCCGGTTGCCTCGAGGAGCAGTACCGGGGTCTCGACCTCGATGAAGCCTCTGGCCACGAACTGGGCCCGTAGCTCGGCGATGACCCGTGACCGCGCCCGCGCCAGGTCGATTGATCGATCGTTCACGATCAGGTCGAGGTAACGCTGACGGGACCGCGCTTCGATGTCGGTCAAGCCATGCCACTTGTCGGGAAGCGGCCGAGTGATCTTGGCCAGCACCACGAGCGAGTCGAGCCGGACGCTGAGCTCGCCTTTGCGCGTGGAGATCACCTCTCCACCACCTCCAATCCAATCGCCCAAATCGATACTTTCGGCCAATGCGAAGGCATCGGAGTCGAGATGGGCAGTGTCGGCCAGGAGCTGGATGCGCCCGGAATCGTCACGAATTGTGAGAAAGATCAACTTGCCGAATGATCGCTTGAGCAGCACCCGGCCCGCGACAGAAACAATTTTTCCGGTCTCCGATCCCGGCTCCAAGCCTTGATGAGCTTCTCGCAGTTGCGCGGCGAGGGCGGTGCGCTCGAAGCGATAGGGAAGCTCGTTCGTCATTAGGAGAGGTTACGGGCGAAGATCTCCGCCAAACCGACCAGAGTTAGATCCGGTTCGATCGAGGCGATGCTTTGGGTGTGCGCCACCACTATCGCCGCGAGACCACCGGTGGCCACCGCGGGACAGTCATCCTCGATGGTGGCGCGGATGCGGGTGACCAACCCATCGACCAGCCCGGCGTAACCAAAGATCAATCCGCTTTGGATGGCTTCCACGGTCGAGCGGCCAACCGCGCTCCGGGGCGGGATCAGCTCCACCTGACGGAGCGCGGAGGCATGAGTGACCAACGCATCAGCAGAGACCTCCAACCCCGGCGCAATGGCGCCTCCGCGGTAGGAGCCATCGCCGGCGACCAAATCCACCGTAGTGGCGGTGCCAAAGTCGACAACGATCACCGGCGGACCGAACAAACGAACCGCGCCGATGGCGTTGGCAACGCGATCGGCGCCGACTTCGCGGGGATTGTCGACCTTGAGGGAGATGCCGGTCTTCGTGCCGGGACCAACCACGACCAGGTCCCCGTTAATCAGGACATCCATCGCTTCCCGCCACGCCTCGGTTCGGGGTGGCACCACCGACGACAGGCAGCCTCCGGTGACGTTGCCGGGGTACTCAGCCAGCATCGAACGCAACAACAGTCGCGACTCGTCTGCCGTTCGCTCCCGGTCGGTCGATATCCGCCAACGATGGACGACCCCATCACCATCCCAAAGACCAACAACGGTCGTGGTGTTGCCAACATCGATAAGCAGGAGCATCAGGAATAGAGCCGGCTCGGCGCCGAGAGCCTGATTCCACGATCGCCGATCACGTTGCCGGCCACCAGATCGAAGGCCACGTTGTCGATCAAACGCACCGACCCGATCCGAGCCGCCAGGGCAAGAAACGACGGTCGATCAATGCGATCAATGGGTTGGGCGGTGTCCTGGGAGGCAAGGGTGACGTATTCGAAATCTTCGCCTGATCCAACTCGGCGGACGGCGGCGATCAGCTCGGAAGCCTCGAAGTGACCGGCCTCGGCAAGGTCGGCAGCTGCAAACAAACCCATGCTCAGGAGCAGCGCTTGCGGCCGATCATCGGGGCGGAGGTAGACGTTGCGACTGGACAGCGCGAGTCCGTCGGCCTCTCGCAAAGTCGGCCGGCCGATCACGGTCACCGGGAACGACAGGTCGAGGACCAACCGCCGCACCACCGCGAGCTGCTGGGCATCCTTGCGACCGAAAAAGGCGAAATCGGGTTGCAACCCGGCGAAGAGCTTGGCGACCACCGTGGCGACGCCGGCGAAGTGGCCAGGACGGCGGGGGCCCTCGAGATGATCAGCGACCCTGGCGACCTCAACCCTGGTCAAAGGCTCGAGGGGATACATCTCCTCTGCCGGCGGTACGAAGAGAAGATCAACCCCCTGTTCGCGAGCAATCTCCAAGTCGCGGTCGAGATCGCGGGGGTAACGCTCGAGGTCGGCGCGATCGTTGAACTGCAGCGGGTTGACGAAAAGGGAGACCACCACGGTTTCGCTTGCTGCCCGCGCCGCGGCCATCAGCGCGGAATGGCCTTCGTGGAAGAAGCCCATGGTGGGAACGAGCCCGACGCGGCCGCGCCCGCGCTGGCGGGTCTCGGCGAAAGTGCGGGTGATCTCGGTCATCGCTCGACCAATCCGGCCGGAAATTCAACCCCCGCGGTCACCGCAGTTGCCTCGGCCAGAAGCAAGAACTGGTGACCGAGGCCGAGTTTTCGCGCCGCCTCGAGCTGGGCTTTCACCGTTTCCCAATCGCCGCGGGCGATCGGTCCGGTCAGGGCCGGCCGGGGACCTTTCTCAAACGCGTTCTCGAGAATCTCGGCGCTGAGCGGAGCGGCCGCCGCAAAAGGTACGCCGGCATCGCGCAAGAGACGCTCGGCCAGGTCGAGACCGGCGAGGAGGAAGTTGGAAGCAGCAGCCGCCCCGGCGTGATAGGCCGGCTTGGCCGAGTCGGCGAGATCGAATTTGGTCATCCCCAGGTCGTCCGCCAGGCTGGCGAGACGCCGGCGCAGGTCACCGCCCGCAGTGACCGCCACCCACGAGCCGCTGAGCGCCGCCGCTCCAGTGGCGGGGTCGGGAAGTGTTTGCAGGGGATGGAACGATCCAATCTTCCAGCCGACGGCGGCCAGTCCTGCGAGGGCTTCAACCGAGGTCGCCCCCGACAGGTGGATCGCCGAGGACGGGGCATGATTGCCGGCTACTTCGCTTGCGGCGGCAGCGATATCGGAGTCACGGGTGGCGATGACAACGAGATCGGCCGAGGGCCACTCTTGGTCGACCATCGGAAAGGGCAAATCCCATCGCAAGGGCGACCGTGCCACCAGCCCGACGATCTGGTGTCCGACGGCGGCCGCGGCCAAGGCCAGCGATCCCCCCGCCCGACCCGGACCGACGAGCAACATCTTCACAAGTCATCGCCTTGGCCGTCACCAAATGCCGGGGATGAGCCTTCCACGCACCTGCTTTCGGTATTCGTCATAAGCGGCATAGACAATACGGAGGCGCTTCTCCTCAAATCCACCCTTGAACCAGAAGAAGATTGCGGTCACCACTGCCACGACCCCCACCCAGACCGAACCCACCAGGAGTGCAGTGCCGGCAAACAAGAGCACAATCCCGGCATACATCGGATGGCGCACGAAGCGATAGACCCCGCGAGCGGCGAGCCGGGCTTCCCGGGGAGTCGGAAAGGGGGTGAAGGCCTCGCCAAGCGCCGCCGCGGCTTGCAGCATCAGATACGCCGCGAGCGCGATCGGCGGCAGTCCCAACCATTGCCAGCCCTCAGGCCAGCGGCCATCGGCGAAGACGACGACTCCAAAGATCACAAACCCGACCGCTTGCGTCCAGACCCAGGCGCTGCCGCGGTCGAGAAACTGAATGCGGTCATCCTTCCACTCTTTAGCCACTCGCAACGCTTTCTGGTCAATCAGATTGTCGAGATGATCGGACGCGGTGCCTCCTTGTAGTTGCGCGTCGCGCCATACCTCGGTGAGCGGGGCAACGACGAAGCGACGGAGATGGGCGCGCGGATGGGGCAGGATCAGCTCCTCACTATTCGCGGTGGCGCCTCTCACCGTTATCAGATCGAGATCGAGAGTCCGTGGCCCCCAGTGCTCGTCGCGGACCCGGCCTGCCTGGTCCTCGATCTGCTGCAGCTTGGCCAATAGCTGCTCCGGCGATTCGTCGAGCTCAAGCAAAACGACGGCGTTGAGAAACTCGTCTTGAACAGGGCCGCCGATCGGTTCGGTCAGAAATAGCGAGGAAACGGCCAGGATCGGGTATGCCTCCTCCAATCGTCGAACGGCACCACGAAGTTGCCCGAGCCGATCGCCGAGGTTGGAGCCGAGGCTGATTGCCGCCTTAACCATTCAGACGTTGTTGGGCCGGTCGCGCGTGATGACCACCGCCACGTCGTCAAACTCGGCTCGGATCGGAGCGTCGGGTTTGCGAACAGTGACCTTCACCGCCAGCACCGGCTTGAACTCGAAGACGGTTTCTGCCACCCGTTGGGCGACCCGCTCGATGAGGTTCCAGCGTTCGCTGGCGACCACTTCTTGAACTCGCTCGATCAACGACCCGTAGTCGACGGTGTCGTCGAGCGAATCGGATTTCCCCGCTTGCGTTAGGTCGATGGTGAGCTCGACATCGATGACGAAACGCTGGCCGATCTGTCGCTCCTCGGCCAGAACCCCATGATGAGCGAAGACCTGGAGACCGCGGATGCTGATTACGTCGGCCACACTCGGGGCTAGATGGGGATGAGTGCCCGAGCCTCGGGCCCCAGTGGGCGGCGCAGGATCTCCTCCACCAGCGCCACGGCCATGATCGGCTGGCTGACCAGCCCCGACCACACCAGGTATCCGGCCAGGAAACCGGCGAGATCGTCGTTGATGGTCTCGCCATGGACGAGGACGCGAGCGGTGGGGTCTTGAAGCGCCTCGTGCAGAGCCTCGAAGACTTTGAGCGCATCGCTGCGATTTGGAGGCACTGGCACTGAGATGTGGCGAGCATTGAGACCGGCTTCGCGGTAGGCGGCCAGGTTTTGATTGCCGGGAAGGATGGTGATGACCGAAGTGACCTGCGCCCCGCGTTTCAGCCAGTTAATTTCCTCTTCCCGACGGATCTTGCGGTGCTGAAAGCCGTGACCGCCAATCCGTTCGGAGACGGCGAGGCGGTCGGCGATAACCCACATGAAGCCGCGGGGTTTCAAGCCCGTGTTGACGATCACCCTTCCGACGGCCGCACGATAGCCACCCCGACCGCGAGTGCCGCCTTGCAAACTGCCACGTTGTGAACGCGAAAAATGGAACCACCGCGCTCCCATGCCAACACCACGCTTACCGCGGTGGCGACATCGCGGTCCGCAGCAACGTCGAGGCCGGTCAGCCGGCCGAGAAACGCTTTTCGCGAAGTTCCGATGACCAACGGATAACCAAGCCGTCGCAACTCCTCGAGACCGGCCAACAGCTCAAGGTTGTGATCCACGTTCTTGCCAAAGCCGATCCCGGGATCCACGCAGATTTGCTCACGGCTGACGCCGGCCTGCATCGCTTTACGCGCACGATCGGAGAGGAACTCGCTGACCTCGTCGACAACCGATTGGTAGTGGGGGTTCTCTTGCATTGTCCGGGGATTGCCCTGCATGTGCATCAGGACCAGACCGGCGTTGTAGGCGGCCACCGATTCCAGGAGTCGAGGGTCCTCACCGGCACGAACATCGTTGACGATCGCGGCTCCGGCGGCCAACGCCGCGGCCGCCACTTCGCCCTTGCTGGTATCAACCGAGACCATCTCGCCTGCCAGACCCTCGACTACGGGCACCACCCTTTCGAGCTCGGTCGTGACGCTGACCTCGTCGGCGTTCGGGCGGGTCGATTCGCCGCCAATGTCGACGATGTCGGCTCCTTCGGCTTGGAGTGTCCGAGCATGGGCAATGGCTTGACCGGCATCGAGCAGCCGGCCGCCGTCGCTGAAAGAGTCGGGGCTGACGTTGACAATCCCCATCAGTCGGGGAGTGCTCAGATCCAGCCGGCCGCGGGCGGTCAACCAGCTGGTTGCCATCAGCGGAGCAGGGACAGCGCCTCGGCTCTGGTCGCGGGATTGGTCGCCATCGTTCCCCTGACCGCGGAAGTCACGGTCACCGCGCCAGGCTTTTTGATGCCTCGCATCGTCATGCACAGGTGCTCCGCCTCAACCACCACCAAAACTCCCATCGGTTTGAGACGATCCATCAAGGCGTCCGCCACTTGCGCGGTGAGCCGCTCTTGCATCTGCGGTCGCCGGGCAAACCCTTCCACCAGGCGAGCCAACTTCGACAGGCCGGTCACTTGGCCATCCGGAATGTAGGCAACGTGGGCCTTGCCGATGAACGGCAAGAGGTGGTGTTCGCACAGCGAGTTGAACGCGATGTCCTTGACCATGACGATCTCCTGGTAGTGCTCCTCGCCAAAGAAGGCGTCGACCTCGTCGCCGGGGTCGCGGTGAACGCCTTCGAATAGTTCGGTGTACATGCGCGCGACCCGCGTCGGAGTTTCGACCAGTCCCTCGCGCTCGGGGTCCTCGCCAATCGCGACCAGAATCCGGCGGACGGCTTCTTCGATCGCTTCGATGTCGACGGGTGATGAACCGTCGTCGACCCCACCGGCAGTCATGTCAGGAGCCGGGAGCGTCGGCCGGTTTCATCCGCGGGAGGAGCACACGCGGCTTTTTCGACCCGGCCGCGGGCTGGGTCTCCTCCGGCGCCGAAACCGCCGCCGCCTCGGGCAGGAGTTCAAGTACTCCGGATTGGGGCAGACGGATTCGCAGCTCACCGTCTGGGGCGTGCTCCCACTTGGGCACGTCGTGAAAGATCTCGGCGAGCTCCTCGGGGCCGACGGTTTCCCGCTCCAGCAGGATCCCCACCATCCGCTCCATCGCCTCGGTGTGGGTCTCGATGATCACTAGCGCTTCGGAGTGCGCGGCCTGGATCATGCCCCGCACTTCCTCATCGATGAACGCCGCCACCTCGTCGGAGTAATCCTGCTGACGGGCATAGTCGCGTCCGAGAAAGACCTCCCCCGCGGCGCGCCCATACTGCATCGGTCCAAGCTTGTCGCTCATCCCGTACTCCATCACCATCTTGCGAGCGATTTGGGTCGCCTTTTCGATGTCGTTGGCGGCGCCCGAGGTGGGGTCGGAATAGATCAGCTCCTCGGCCGTCCGTCCGCCGAGGAGCATCGCCAATTGATCGACCAGCTCCGAACGGCGCACTAGGTACTTGTCGTGGGTGGGCAGCGAGAGGGTGTGCCCGAGCGAGCGGCCACGGGCAACGATGGTGAGCTTGTGCACCGGATCGGCCATTGGCAGGGCCCAACCAACCAAGGCGTGGCCGGTTTCGTGATAGGCGATGAGGCGGCGCTCGTCGTCGGTCATGACCTTGCTCTTGCGCTCCGGCCCGGCGATCACCCGATCGATCGCCTCTTCCATCTCCGACATCGAGATCATGGTCTTGCGACGCCGCGCCGTCAGCAAGGCGGCTTCGTTGATCAGATTGGCAAGGTCGGCGCCGGTGAAGCCCGGGGTGCGCCGAGCGAGGACCGCCAGATCAACGTCGCTCCCCAGTGGCTTGCCCTTGGCATGCACCTTGAGGATTTCCTCCCGACCGACGATGTCGGGAGCGTCGATCACAACGTGGCGATCGAACCGGCCGGGCCGAAGCAATGCCGGGTCGAGGATGTCGGGCCGGTTGGTCGCCGCGATGACGATGACGCCGTTGTTGGTGTCAAAACCGTCCAGCTCGACCAGAAGTTGGTTGAGGGTTTGCTCGCGCTCGTCGTGGCCGCCGCCCAGCCCGGCCCCGCGGTGACGGCCGACCGCGTCGATCTCGTCGATGAAGACGATCGCCGGGGCGTGGCCCTTGGCTTGCTCGAAAAGGTCGCGCACTCGGGAGGCGCCGACACCCACGAACATCTCGACGAAGTCCGAACCGGAGATCGACAGGAACGGCACTCCCGCTTCCCCGGCGACGGCCCGAGCGAGGAGGGTCTTCCCGGTGCCGGGAGGGCCGAACAGCAACACCCCTTTCGGGATCTTGGCGCCGAGCTGGCGATACTTGTCGGGGTTCTGGAGGAAGTCTTTGATCTCCTGCAACTCCTCGATCGGCTCGGTCAGTCCGGCGACGTCATTGAAAGTCACGCGCGGGGATTCTTTCGAGAACATGCGGGCGCGGGCCTTCCCAAATTGCATAACCCGGTTCCCGCTTCCCTGCATCTGCATGAAGATGAAGACCATGAAGCCGAGCAGGAACACCCATGGCAAGAGGCTGATGAGGATTGTCCCCAAACCATCTGGCTGGTTGTTCACTTGGAAGAAGACGCCCTGATCCTGCAGCAGCGTGGTCAGCTCGCCCTCCCAACCATCGGTGTAGTCGGTGATGACGTCGAACCGATCGGCCGGGAGCGACGACTCGACCCGCCGGCCCTGAACCTGGTTGCTCCGGGAGAGGATCTCCACCGCGGCAAAGTCATCGCGGTTCACCTCATCGAGGAAGCGGGTGAGGGTGACCTCCTCAGGCTGACCCCATTGATCGAACCAACGCTGAGCGAGCAAAGCCATGGCGATGATGGCAACCGCATAGATGGCAAGTGTGCGGAGAGATCGGTTCATCGGATCGCTTGATGCTACGGCATGACCGTTTCTAGGAGAACCCTCAAGACCGGGGCAGCCTCACCTGGAAGCGGGCTCCATGATCACCGTCGACCTTGATCGAGCCGCCATGAGCGTCGACCAAGCCTTTAACGACATAGAGACCGATCCCGGCGCCGGGATCTTCGCTTGAACGCCGGACAAAGCGCTCGAAGATGAGCGTCCGATCCTCTGGATTCACTCCTTTGCCCTGGTCATCCACCGTCACCACCACCTCGTCATCGTCATAGCCCACCGAAACTGAAACGGCCGCGGCGTCGGGGCAGTGGGCAACCGCGTTGTCGATCAGGTTGGTCACCACCCGCGTGAGCTTGAGAAAGTCGCCTTCGACGGTGACCTCCGGCTCAGCGGCGGAGATTTCGAATCTGACGCCTCGGTGGCGGGCGGCGAAGGGCGCGATCACCAGCCGGACCAGTTTGACAAGGTCGATCGGCTCGCTCTCGAGCCGCGGCCGGCCTTGCTCGACCTGGCCGAAGTCGAGCAGTTGGTTGAGCAGCTCGACCAGCTTGTCGGCCTCGCTCCGGATGTAGGCGGAGGCTTCGCGAGCGGTCGGGTCTGAAGCCACCGCCGCCTGCTCCGCAAGGATCGCCGCAAATCCGGCGATGCCGGTCAGGGGAGCTCGCATGTCATGGCCGATGCCGATCAGAAATTCGAGCCGCTAGGCAAGCAATCGTTCGATCTCAGAACGAGTCCGGTTCAAGCCTCGACGCCTTCTAAGACCCCGACATAAGGAAGGTTGCGGTAGAGCCCGGCGTAGTCCAGCCCATATCCGATTACGAATTCGGGCCCGATCCGGAAAGCCACATACCTTATGTTGAGGGGAACTCGCTGAATCCCCTCCTTCAAGAGCAAAGTCGCGACCTCAAGCGAGGCGGGGCGTCGTACTGCCAGCGACTTGAGCAGATAGCTGAGCGTGAGCCCGGAGTCGATGATGTCCTCGACGATCAGCACGTGTTTGTCGGCGATCTCGCTGTCGAGATCCTTGAGGATCCGCACCACCCCCGAGGTCTGAGTGGCGGCGCCATAGGACGAGACGGCCATGAAATCGAAGTGGACCGGCAAATCGATATGGCGAGCAAGATCGGCCATGACGATGAATGCCCCTTTGAGGACGCCCACGATGATCAGCTCTTGCCCGGCGTAGTCGGAACTGATCTGTTTTCCCATTTCGGAAAGCGCGCTCGCGATCTCCTCCGCGGAGATCAGATTTCTTATCGCCATGACGCTCTCATCTTGTGCGGGGCAAAGGTAGCGAACGGCAGACGAGCCACGGTCCGACCCGTTCAACTCGAAGCCCGCCCCGGAGCTCGGTGGCGCCGCGCTGGCCGATCACCACTTCCCACACTTGCCGCGTTTCGGATCGATCGAGGCCGTAGCCACCATGCAGGGGACGCAACGCAGACCGCAAAACGTCAGCGGCGGCCTCAAAGCCGGCAGCCCACAACCGCGAATTGGCGATTCGCCAGCCGTCGCTCGTCAGCTCACCAAGCTGACGGTCGCGATCCTCCGCACGCAAACCGGCGGCCAAGCCGACCAGGGCGGAGCGGATGGCAGGGTTGTATTCCGCCTCGAGCATCGGCAGGAGGCGATGACGAATCCGGTTGCGAAACGGGTCGAGGTCGTCGTTGGAGGGATCGTCATCCCACGGCAAACCGGACAGAGTGGCGAACTCGCGCGTTTCGGACCGGGTCACGTTGAGCAATGGTCGGGCGACCCGATTGCGAAAACGCGGAATTCCTTGCAGTCCCTCCGACCCCGTGCCGCGCAAGATGTTGGCGAGCACCGTCTCGGCCTGGTCGTCGAGGGTGTGTCCGGTGAGGAGTGTCTCGCCTTCGCGCAGGGCGCCTAGCAACAACTCGTACCGCCGGACTCGTGCCGCTCCTTCCGACCAAGGTTCGATTTCAGCTTCCTCAACCTCGAGCGGAACTTCCATAACCTTGGCAATGGCTTCGGCAGCTTGTTGCATCCGGTCGGAGTGGGGACGGCCATGATGGACATGAATCAGCCGCGCCGGACCGGAAAGTGCCGCCAGGGCGGCCGAATCCGCCCCACCTGACAAGGCCACGACCCGCGGCGGGGCGGGAAGGTCGAGGCGCCCGGCGATGTCGGTCCGCAATCGCACTAGGCGACGCGTCGCAACCATTCCTGCGGGTGATAGATCTCGGCCAATGTCGGCAGTGTCGCCGGCGCCTCCCAGGCCCGATTGATTCGATCCCACCCGGCTTCCCTCTCGACCACCTGGATGAAAGCTTCGCCAAGCTCGTATTGCTTCATCTTCATCTCCATCCCGAGCAGCCGGAAGAGCGCGGCGGTGCGCGGGTCCTTGCGACGCGCCTTGAGGACCGACGACATGCGTCTCTGACTAGGCAAGATCCGCGCTCCGATACGGTCCATCACCACATGACCATGGCCTTCAAGCAAAGACATCAGCGCCTGGACCTTGTCGATCGCCACTTTCTGCTCGGGGGTGGCCAGAAGCCCCAAGATTCCGGAGTCGTCGATGAGCGGTTGGCCGGTTTTGCCGGCGGCGACGGCTTCGGCGACCAGTCGGGCCATGCGGCCCGGCACCGGCCCCGAGTTTGCGACCAGCTCGTGGACGAGGCTGAGGAAGTAATCGCGCAGCCAGGGAACGCCGATGAATTGGGCGCGGTGGGTGGCTTCGTGGAGAGCGATCCACATCCGGAACTCGGAGGGACGGAATTGCTGCTGGCGTTCCAGCATCAGCACGTTCGCACCGACCATCGCGACCAGGTCGCCCTCGTCCTCGTCATCGGGAAGCACTAGCTCGTATTGGCCCAAAACCCGTTTGGCGAGGATGCCGAGAAGGGCACCGGTCTCCACTGCCATCACCCTCCGAGCCAGGGCCGCCGACGATCCTTCTTTCCCGGTTTCGGCCAGCTTGGCGGCGATCTTCTCTTCGATCGGGGCGAGCATGCGGGTAAAGCTGCGAACGTTGCGACCCGCCCATTCACCTCTCGTCACCACCCGCACGTCCGGCGCTCCAGGGGTGATGAGGCCGGTCTCGGTGGTGACCATTTCGGCGGCACGGCTGAAAAGCTCCGGCACTTGGGCCCGCATCTGGGCAAAGTGATAAGTCTCGGCGAGGGGATAGTTGCCGGCGACCCGGGTGGCCACCGGTACCGCGAGGCTCCAATGGGAGTCGGTCACCGGACGACGCGGTAACGCTTGCGCACGACGCCGGTGAAGTAGCGGACGACGGTCAGGATCACGACCACCGCGGCCACTAGGAGCAGCGTTGGGATGAAGAAGCGATACGTCCAGTCGGGCTGAGTCTCCTCAGGCTCGGTGACTTCGGTCGACACCGCCGGCACGATCGGCTCCGCGGTGGTCGTGGTTTCCCCGACCACGGTCGTAGCAACGCCACCGCCCGCAACGGTGGTGGCGGTACCTCCGGTGGTTCCTGTAGCCGCAGTCGTGGTCGTGGCGAATGTGGGTAACGCCAACCCAGTCACCACTGCCAGGGTGCAAAGCGCAAGTAGCTGCCGTCTCGCCACGACGCCGAGATTAACCGCGAGAGCAGGGGCCACCCGAGCGCCGTCTCACCCCCCTTCGCCGGCACTCCCCCTTCGAGAAGTGTCGCTTACCTGGCCGAATCCATCGCCTCTCGCGGCGACGTTCACCGAATTTGCAAATTTGTCGTCACGGGAAACCGATTTTCGTAATTTGTCCCATAGCGTGTCGTGCTCGTGCTTGTGAGGACGAATCATTTCCTGAGTTTCGCCTGAGGACAAATTTGTCGTGTACCGAACGCTCAAAACCAAATCTGTCCCGTAGCGAACGGTACTCGTTCGCCACAGGACGAATTTCCCGAAAAGCGTTCCTGTGACGACAAATTATGTCGGGGAGCCGACTGAGGTCCCTTTGTTGATTCGGTTATGAGTGTCGATTTCTTCCCAATCCCGGGCGCCACTTCGGTGTGCCGACCTGAATGGTGCTCGCCGCCGAACACACCGCCCGCCACAACCTCAACCAATTGACAGCACCTTCGGGGGGAGAAACCCCTAGCGGTCGGTTTCGAGTGCTTGGCGCAAGCGGGTCAGGAACTCGGGCGGCACCTCTTCGTGAAGTCGCTCGCGGATGACGATCTTGAGCCGCTGCTCAAAGGTGAAGGCCTTTTCGCAGCCGTCGCAGTCGCCGAGATGGCGACGGATCTGCCAGGTGCGATACCAATTGACCTCGCGATCTAGATAGCTGTAGACGTCGGCAATCGCGTCGTCGCACTTACTCACTGGTGATCCTTTTGGACGAGACCCCGTTGGGCTGCAAAATCCCATAACGCCGCTTGCAGGGCCTTTCTTCCCCGATGCAGGCGTGACATCACGGTTCCGATCGGAATATCGAGGATTTGGGCGATTTCTTTGTATGAGAAACCTTCGAGATCGGCCAGCAGCACCACCATCCGAAAATTCTCCGGCAGGGCCTCCACCGCTTGTTTGATGTCGTCTTCGACGAGACCCTCGAGCAGTTGCTCCTCAGCCGACGAGCTCGGCCCGACCGCGGTCTCTCGATTCAAACGCCGGAACAGGTAGACGTCTTCCAAGTCGCCAAGGTCAGTCTCCTGAGGACGCCTGGTATCGCGCCGATAGTTGTTTATGAACGTGTTGGTGAGGATCCGATAGAGCCAAGCCTTGAGATTGGTCCCCGCCTCGAACGACTCATACGCCCGATACGCCTTGAGAAATGTTTCCTGGACCAGGTCCTCGGCGTTGGACGGGTTGCGAGTCAGCCGGACCGCGGCGGCATAGAGCTGCGGTGCCAGCGGCATCGCATCCTGTTCGAAGTCTGCCTGGTCAGCCATCCAGAGCCGGAGAGGGGAGTTGAACCCCTGACCTGCTCATTACGAGTGAGCTGCTCTGCCACTGAGCTACTCCGGCGAGGGACAAGACGATAGTGAGACCCCGACCCCCGTTCTCGCGCATCAAACGCAACCGATAGGTTGCGTTTGATGCGCAAAAGCGACTATTCAAGGGACGTGAAGAGCGCGGCTAACAACGGGAGCGGGCGCAGGTTGCCGATGAGGTCAACCACCGCGTCGAGGATGAGGTTGGCGGCGTTGACGGCTACTGCCGGCGAGACCCGGGCCAGTTCGGACAGAGCGACGTCGCGGTTGCGGATCGGACCACCGAGTTGCAAGGAAGCCGAATCGAGATAGAACGAAGCCAGGATCTCCAGCCCCGACGCCAACAGCGATTGGGTGGCGCGGCGTTTGGCGCGGTCACGCTGCTCGGCCCCGCCGGCAACGGTGCCGGCCAACTCGGAGGCCAGAGGCTCGATCAAGGCGATCATCTCCTCGGCCAGCCGGAAGCTGTCGCCCGGCCGGCCGCTCAAACGGCTCGGCAGATTCAGCCACGCCTGCCGTAAATCCGCCACGTGCGGCTCGGAACCGAGCTGCAACGCAAGTCCGGGGCGGCCGCCGCTCACCAACGCCAGCACCCGGGCCTCCTCAGCCGCCAGGCCCTGTCGTTCGAGCTCAGCCGTGAGCTCATCCTCGGGTACACGCCCAAACCGAACCACCCGGCAGCGACTGGCCAACGTGAGCGGAAAGTCGTCCTCGGATTCAGAAACGAGAAGGAAGGTGACCGCAGCCGTCGGTTCCTCGAGGGTCTTGAGCAAGGCGTTGGCAGCTTGCTCGGTCATCGTGCCGGCATCCTCAGCCAGGAAGACCCGGCGCTCGCTCTCGACCGGGCTCAGCACCGCTTGGCTGACGACCGATCTGGCCGTCTCGACCCCGAGGCTCGCCCTCCCTTCGGGCTCGACCAGCACCAAATCGGGATGGTTTCCGCTCGCGATCCGCCGGCAAGACCGGCAGGGCTCGACGTGATCACCGCCTATTGGGCACAAGAGGAGTCGAGCGAAGTCGCGGGCCACTGTCGCCTTGCCCACCCCCGCCGGTCCGACGAACAAATAGGCGTGCGAAGGCTTGGCCAACTCATGTTGGAGGAGCTCGACCACCTCCCCGTGGCCAATCAGGTTGGCGGCAAGGAGCCCTGCGGTCACAGCTCGATCAACTCTCTGACCCGTTTGAGCACCTGGACAGGATCGTGCTCGGCGGGGACAAGAAACACCCGGTCGGGCTCCTGGCGAGCTAGCTCTCGATAGGCCTCAGCCACCTTCGCCTGGAACTCGGGCGTTTCGCCTCCGATGCGATCGGGCGGCGAGTCCTGGCGCGCCATTCCGATCTCCGGTTCGACCTCCAGAACAACTACCAAGTCCGGAATGCAGCCCTCGACCGCCAGCAGGTTGAGGGCCCGCACTCGGTCGATTCCGAGGCCGCGGGCACCGCCCTGATAGGCCAATGACGAGTAGAGCGAGCGGTCGGTCACCACGAGCTTCCCCTCGGCGAGAGCTGGCCCAACTACTTCGGAGACGAGCTGCGCCCGCTGGGTGGCGAACAAGAAGGCTTCGGCCCAAGGAGACATCGCCTCGGATTGGAGGACGAGCGAGCGAATCTCGTCGCCCAAAGTCGTTCCTCCGGGTTCTCGAACCAGAACCACCTGATGCCCCTCGTGTTCGAGCTGATCGCAAACCAGCTTGGCCAGAGTGGTCTTGCCCGCCCCTTCGCCCCCTTCGAGCGCCAGATAGAACCCGCTCATCCTTTTGGCGTTTCCTTGTCGGCGTCCTTCTGATCGCTCGATCGGCGATCGCCTCTCATCCAGGTGATCGCATTGGAGGCATCAGCCAGAGTGCTGAGCTGCTCGGAGCTGAACTGGGTTCGTAGCTCGTTCCTGGCCGTCCACAGCACGCCCCCACCGACCAGCAAGACGACAGCTCCGCCGAGCACGATTACCGCTCGGATTCCTTCGTTGAGCTCGCCCGCCAGAACCCCGTCCAAGGCGGCAGCACCCACCCCGGCGAGAGCGAAGGAAACCAATAGGGCAACCCGGGCGAAGGCGAACATCGCGGCGAAGGTTCGCCCCCGCAACTCGTCGTGGACGGTGGCATGCAGCTCGGTGAAGCCGCAGACGTAAGCCACTCCCGTTCCTATCCCCGTCACCAATGTCCAAGCTGCTGCCCCAGCAACGGTGTTCGTGAATCCGGTGAACACGATGGCCAGCCCGGTTGCCACGAGAGCCAGGGCAAAGACCAATGGTCGCCGGGTGTTCATCGTGCCGAGGATCGTCATTCCCAGCATGCCGATACCGACCCCCACCCCGAGGGCCGTCACGATCAATCCATATCCGGCGTCTGAGGCTCGTAACACCTGCTCAACAAAGGGCTGGCCGATCACGAACAATGCTCCTCCGCCGAAGAGGCCGGCCGCCATTCCCAGAATCATCCGGCGAATCGGACCGCTCCGAGTCACGAAACGAAAGCCATCCGTCATGTCTCGCAGCGGCGCTCGAAGGTCTACGCGGTTGCGGGCTTTCCGTTCCTTCGATAAGGGCGCGGACGGAATCGGGGTGAAGAACACGATCACCGCCGAACTGAGGAACGTGACCGTGTTCAAGGCAAAGGCAGCGCCAATCGAAGAGCCGAAGGTGCCGAATGGAGGTAGCAACGAACCGATCTGCGTGAGCCCGGCAAAAAGCGCGGAGCCGATCGGGGCGGTGCCGTAGTTGGAGAGAAGCGACAGCCCGTTGGCGGCGAGCAACTGGCTCTCGGGGATCAGGGAGGGCACGACCGCCTCTCGTGCCGGCTGGCGCATCATCGACAGCAGCTCGGTGACAAAGGTGAGCAGAAAAAGCTGGCGGAAGTTGCCGACGAAGATGAAACCGACCGCCATGACGGCGCGACCGACATCGGCGACCAACATCGTCGCCTTGCGGTTGAACCGGTCAGCAAGCACCCCGCCGACAAAACCGAAGACGAGGGCGGGGAGGATGCGGCCCACGAGGGGGACGAGGATGCCGAGGCTGGCTGCGGTTCCTCCGCCGGAGATGCGGGCCGCCAGGGCAAAACTCGCAAAAAGGGCTACCCAATCGCCCAATGACGAGACAGCTTGTGACCACCAAAGTCGGGCAAACGGCCCTTTTCGGATCAGGTCCCGGCTGCGAAGTTGGGAATCAGAAGTCACCGGATATGAGAAAACAAGGTTTGAATTGACAGTCTCGGCTAGACGGTAGACAGTGAATAGCCGGTATCCCCTATGAAACTCATCATCGTCGAATCCCCCGCCAAGGCCCGCACCATCTCCCGGTTCCTGGGATCGGGCGTCGCCGTCGAGGCCTCCATGGGGCACGTGCGTGACCTCGAAACCAAAGGATGGGGGGTCGACATCGAGGCTGGGTTTGTGCCCAACTATGTCGTGACGCCGGGAAAGCAAGCCGTCATCAAGAAGCTGAAGGAAGCTTTGAAGAATGCAGACGAGCTCTTTCTCGCGACCGACGAGGATCGCGAAGGCGAGTCGATCGCCTGGCATTTGACGGAGGTGCTCAAGCCCAAAGTCGCGGTCAGACGCATGGTTTTCCACGAAATCACCGAGCCGGCGATCCAACGAGCCTTCGCCTCGCCGCGCGAGATCGATCGACGGCTGGTCGACGCGCAGGAAGCCCGCCGCATCCTCGACCGGCTCTACGGCTATGGGCTTTCTCCGGTCTTATGGCGGCGGGTCCGCCAAGGTCTTTCGGCGGGACGAGTCCAGAGCGTGGCGATTCGGATCGTCGTCGAGCGCGAGCGCGAGCGAATCGCTTTCGTTGCCGCCGGCTATTGGGACCTCGAGGCCACCCTGGCGAAGCCCGACTCGATCGAATTCGGAGCCACCCTCGTGCAGCTCGACGGGGCCAAGGTCGCCACCGGCTCCGATTTCGACGCGGCTGGCCAGCTGATCACGGCCGGCGCGGTCGTCCTCGATGAAGCGACGGCGCGTGGTTTATCAGCCGATCTCGAGAAGTCCGAGTTCGTCGTGCGCACAGTCGACACCAAGCCGTATCGGCGGAGTCCGTATCCCCCGTTTCGAACTTCGACCCTCCAGCAGGAGGCATCGCGCAAGCTTCGCTTCTCTGCGCTGCGCACCATGTCTAACGCCCAACGGCTCTACGAGGCGGGGCATATCACCTATATGCGGACAGATTCAACATCACTCTCCGAAGCGGCGATAGGGGCGACCCGAACTCAGATCACCGCGTTGTTCGGCGCTGAGTATTTGCCCGAGAAACCGCGGACCTATGCCAATAAGGTCAAGAACGCGCAAGAAGCGCATGAGGCGATTCGTCCCGCCGGTGACAAGTTCCGGACTCCCGAACAAGTGCGCCGCGAAGTAAGTGAGGACGAAGCCCGAATCTACGAGCTCATCTGGAAACGAACCATGGCGTCGCAAATGAAAGATGCCTTCGGTGAATCGATGTCGGTGCGCATCGGAGCGATCTCACCGGCAGAAGAAGACGCCGAGTTCGCCGCCACGGGCCGCACCATCACCTTCCCCGGATTCCTCCGGGCCTACGTCGAAGGCAGCGACGATCCCGAAGCGGCTCTCGACGACCAGGAGACGCCACTTCCTTCGCTCGAAAGCGGCGACTCGCTCGACCTGGCGGCGCTCGAGCCCTTGGGGCACAGCACCAAGCCTCCCGCTCGTTTCACCGAAGCCTCCCTCGTACGGCGGTTGGAGGAGCTTGGGGTCGGCCGCCCCTCGACCTACGCCTCGATTCTGAGCACGATCAAGGAACGCGGTTATGTGTTTGCGAAAGGACAGGCGCTGATTCCGACCTTCATCGCCTTCTCGGTCGTGAACTTGCTCGAAGCTAACTTCGAGAACTTGGTCGACTACGCCTTCACGGCCCGAATGGAGGACGACCTCGATCGAATTGCCGACGGCGACGAAGAAGCCGTCCCTTATCTCACCAGGTTCTACTTGGGACCAGAAGGCTTGCACCAGCAGATCGAAGATCGCCTTGAGAACATCGACGCCCGGGCGATCAACTCGATCCCGCTCGGCGTCGACGAGCAAGGACGCGCGATCGTCATCCGAGTTGGCCGATTTGGGCCGTATCTCGAACGTGACAGCGATCGGGCCTCGATCCCCGATGATCTCCCACCGGACGAGTTGACGTTGGAGAAGGCTATCGAGCTTCTCAACGAGCAGCCCGCCGGCGACAAGATCCTCGGCACCGATGCCGAGAGCGGACTCGCTGTCATGGCTCGCAATGGGCGATACGGGCCGTATGTGCAACTAGGCGAAGCGGAACACAAGACCAAGCCCAAAACCTCATCGCTGTTCAAGTCGATGAGCCTTGATTCGATCACGCTCGAGGAAGCCATCCAACTGCTGACCCTTCCCCGCCTCATCGGCAACGATCCCGACACCGGGGCGGAGATCGTCGCTCTCAACGGTCGCTACGGACCGTACCTCGACAAGGCCGGCGAAAGTCGGTCGTTGTCCAAGGAGGCCGAGCTTTTCACGATCGATCTCCATCAGGCCTTGGAGCTGTTCCGCCAGCCGCCGGCAAGAGGACGACGAGCCAATGACAGTCCCGGGCGTGATTTGGGCGCGACCGAAGGAGGCCGAGCGGTCTCGGTGCGGAGAGGACGATACGGACCGTACGTCACCGACGGAGAAGTCAATGCATCGCTTCGCACCTCGGATGATCCAGAGCAAATCGATCTCGCTCGCGCTCTGGAATTGCTGGCCGCGCGCCGCGAGCGTTTGAGCGATACGACGACGGTTGTGCGAAGATCACGAGCCAAGAAGGCTGGAGCGGCCAAAAAAGCAGGAGCGACGAAGAAAGCTGCGAATCGCAAGAAGCCAGCCGCAAAGAAGTCGGCTAGCAAGTAGAAGCCGGCCGCCAAGAAGAAGGAATGAGTTGTTTGGTCCACTGAACGGAGTGAGGACCGCCCTGGTCGCCGGGGCAGTAATCGCCTCGCTGGTGGCTTTGATCCTCGGTTACCCGATTGTTGCCGTGGTGCTCGGAGTGGGAATCGGCGCCCATGCCGCTTTGTGGGTTTGGCTCTACAAGCAGCGGAGCTCGCTTAGCTAGCTGTTTCGGTCAACCAACGCTCGGGTGACCATTGGTCGACGAGGTCTGCCGCCCGAGTGAAATCGGCCGCCGTCGTGACTTTGAGGTGGCGGTGGTCTCCAGCAATTGTGCCGATCTTCACCTCAGAGAACCGCTCCACCGTCTCAGCGGTGTCGACCCCCTCGCGAGTGGCCTGCTGGTAGGCCGCGACCAGAGCGAGTCCGGCAAACACCTGCGGGGTTTGCGCCTTGCAGATCCCCATGAGCAAGCGCAAGCCGCCACCATCGGTCCGGAAAACCGGACCCGGCTCAAGGACCGGGACCGCTCCCCCGATCGCGGCCGCCTGCGCCCGCAGCGATTCCCAGAGCTCAGCGGTGAGAAAAGGTCGGGCGCCGTCGTGAATGCCAACCAGATCACCATTGTTGACAGCGATCGCTGAAAGCCCGGCGAACTCGCTCCGGTGACGGGTCGTCCCTCCCAGCACGACCCGTGCCCCGAGGTCGGAAAACTCGACGAGGAGCTTGTCGAGCAACGATCGGTCATCCTTGCGGCCCACGACCACCAGGCGGACTCTGGTCGGAAATGCCCTGATCGCCCGCAAGGAATAGGCAAGCAACGGTGCGCCGGCAACCGATCGGTAAACCTTGTTCTCCCCTTCCCCGGCACGGTGCCCACTTCCCCCGGCGAGGAGAATTAGCCAATCCACGAGCGGCCATCCCCTTTCCGTTTTCGCGCGTCAAACGCAACCGATAGGTTGCGTTTGACGCGCGATAAACGGGTCACAGGATCGTGGCCGCCATTTCGGAAAGCGGGGAGCGGATCGACCGTTCGAGGGTCACGTGCCCGAATAGAGCCAACCCCTTGAACTTTTCAATTAGCGCGGCGGCACCGCCAAACGGGGAAATGTAAGGATTGTCGATTTGGGTGAGATCGCCGCAAAAGATCACCTTCGAGTCCCGGGACATGCGGGTGAGAATGACCTTGAGGGTCGGAAGTTCGAGGTTCTGCGCTTCGTCGATGATCACGATCTCGCCGGTGATCGACCGCCCCCGCAAGTAGGTGATGGCAGCCATCTCGAGCTCCTCTCGAGCCAGTAAACCTTCGATCGCGGCCCGCACCCCCTCGGCACCGGCGTCGGAGAAGAGGGCATACAAGTTGTCGTTGTCGTGAACCGCCGCCATCCAGGGGGCGAGCTTCTCGGAG
>Ga0136623_10000047_pt1 | contig 26169 bp, 27 predicted proteins | sample AntDrymUQ4492106_2_FD_104656 | JGI IMG/M metagenome (GOLD analysis project Ga0136623, IMG submission 104656) | Polar desert sand microbial communities from Dry Valleys, Antarctica - metaG UQ449 (21.06) | ecosystem: Environmental > Terrestrial > Soil > Desert | place: Antarctica: Dry Valley...
GACGACGAGGCACAGCGTCGTCTTGCCGGCTTCCGACGCGCCGACGAGGCCGAGCACCTCGCCGTCGCGGAGCTCGAGGTCGACGTCGAGCAGCGCCGGCGCGGTGGCGCCCGCGTAGCGGTACCCGACGCCTGCCAGGCTGATCGTCACCCCAGCCACCCCCCCATGCGGGCCGCGAACAACGCGACCAGGCCGAGCAGCACGGCCCAGCGGATGAGCCGCTCCGCGCCCGTGTCGGGCGGAGCCCAGAGCAGCGTTCGGCGGCCGGGTCGCGTGAAACCGCGCGCCTCGAGCGCCATCGTGCGCTCCTCGACCTCGGCGATCGACCCGAGGATGACCGGCCCGACGATCGGCAGCACGCCGCGGATCCTCCGCCACAGCGAGCCCTCGGTGTCGAGCCCGCGCGCGCGCTGTGCGGCGGTGATCTGCCCGGCCCGCTCGACCATGGCCGGCACGGTCTGCACCGATGCGTTCGTCACGAACGCGACGCGCGGGCTGATGCCGCGCCGCTCGAGATCGACCGTCATGTCCGCCGGTCGCGTGGTCAGGTAGAAGAGCGTGACCGCTCCGCTGATGGCGAGGATGCGCACCAGGATCTCGGCCGCAAAGCCCAGGCCCTCGGCCGTGGCGGTGATGGGCCCGATGCGCAGGAGCACCTGCGACGCGCCGGGGAAGAAGAAGAGGTTGACGAGGAACGCCGATACGGCGATCGGCAGCGACAGGAGGAGCGCCGTGCGAACCAGGCGGCCGAGGACCCCAGCCGCCAGCGCCGGGCCGATGACGGCAGCCGTCACCAGCACGATCGGCCCGACGAGCCCACCGAGCGCGACGGCCGCGATGGCCGTCGCCGTCGCCAGCGTCGCCTTCGTGAGCGGGTTGAGGCGGTGGTAGGCGCTCGGGCCGGGGCGTCCGACGAAGTCGGGGACGCCGCGCTGGCCGGACGGGGACTCGGTCAGACGGTCGCCCTCCGCCACTCGCCGTCGTCCGCGTCCGCACCGGCACTCTCGAGCAGTCGCTCACCCTGCGGGAACCGCGCCTTCGTGCGCCGTGCCATGGCGGCCAGGACCAGGTACACGACGAAGAAGGTCACGAGCTTGTCGACCGGGTCGGAGAGGAGGCCCTGCTGGAAGGTCGCGGTCTGCAGGTCCGCTCCGGCCTGGCGGAAGGCGGCCACCAGGAAGTCGGTGCCGCCGCCTGTGACGCCGCCGAAGACGTTGGCGCTGATCGGAGCGCTGATGAGCGCCGCGACCAGGCCCGTCACGACGCCGGCCACCGTCACGTAGGCGACGGTCAGGTCGCGCCGGATGAGGAGGAGCACGAGGAAGCCGATCACGAAGGCCACGAAGAGCAGGCCGATCAGCCAGCCGAGGATCGTGAAGATCGGATCGCTGTTGGCCGGGTTGAAGAACTCGAACGTCGTGCCGTAGAAGCGGCTGTAGGCGTACACGCCGAGGCCGATCACGATCGCGATGGCGACGAGCCCGCCGATCGCGAGCTCGCCGGTCGGGCGGTTCAAACGGGGGCGCAGCCAGCCTGCCCGGCCGGCGAGTCCGGCCAGGACGCCGATGACGACCGCCACGATGCCGAATGCCGCCGCCGGTCCGTTCTGGAAGGGAGGCGGGACGACGTACGTCCAGAGCACGTTGGACAGCATTCCCGTCAGCGCGCCGGCGACAGGCCCGGCGAGGGCGCCGACCAGGATGGTGCCGATGCTGTCGAGGTAGATCGGCAGCTTCAGGGCGTTGGCGACGGTCGCCCCGAGGATGATGTTGATGGCGACCGCGATGGGCATCAGCACGATCGTGCGGGTGTCGAACTGGGAGGCGATCGACGCGAGTCCGCCCGTCTGGGCGTACTCGACCCCGGCGTACGCCACGAACGCGACGACGAGCGCGATGGCACCGATGAGGGCGAACGAGTTGGCTCCTTCGGTGTCGAAGAAGTTGTTGTCGTCGATGCCGGTCCCGAAGTTCCCGATGGTGACCATGCCGATGAGAATCACGATGACGAACGCCGCGAGGGCGACGATCCAGCGCACGAGCATGTCCTAGACCCTCCTCCGTATGGTGCGGGGCGTCAGCTGTTCGGGGCGCCGACGGCGCGCGCCAGGCGCGCGATGAGCTCGGCGCGCATGCCGTCGGCGTCGATTTCGGTGGCGACCGAAATGGAAGGCCGATCGTCGCCCTCCGACCGATACAGGCTGCCCGCCATGTACGGGTCCGAGCTCGTGTCGCAGGCCAGCGTCTCCGTCACGCTCTCCGTCACGAGGTCCGGCCGCAGGAGCGAGCCGATCAGCACGACCGGGTCATGCAGGTACGCCCCGTCGATCCCATCGGCCTGCTGGTGGAACCCGACGTAGAAGCGCACGGCGTCGCGCACGATGCCGGCGAGGTGGGTGTCCGGCAGCTCGCGCAGGTCCTCCATCGTGAAGACGACGTCCTGGGTCGCGTCGAGGGGAAAGAGACGATGGATCGATCCGGCCCGCAGGCAGGTCTCGGCCGCCTCGGGATCGACGCAGGCGTTCCACTCGCCGGTCTCGGTCGTGTTGCCGCGCTCCTCGAGTGTGCCGCCCATCCAGACCACGTCGCGTGTCCCGCCGGCGAGGTCGACGCCCGATTGGGTTGCGGCGGCGAGGTTGGTGAGCGGCCCGAGCGCGACCACCGACATTTCGCCGGGGTGGCGGTTGACGTGAACGCCGAGATAGCGGCTGGCGGGGATGGCGGTGTACTCGGTCGTGCCCAGCTGCCGGTCCTCGCCGCGCAGCTCGACGTAGCCGGTGCCGGTCGGGCCGTGCGTGTCGGGCGCCGTCCGAAGCCTTCGCTGGAGCGGCCGCGCGGCGCCGATGCTGACCGGGACGTCGCCGCGCCCGACCATGCGCAGGATCTTGCCGGTGTTGCGTGCCACGTGGTGGATCTCGACGTTGCCCGCGACACAGGTCACGCCCCGCAGGTTGAGCTCGGGGCTGGTGGCCGCGATGAGAAGCGCGATCATGTCGTCGATCCCGGTGTCGACGTCCAGGATCAGCGGGCGCGGCTCGGCCTCGGCCGTTGGCTGGCGCGGGGCGTCGGGCTCGGCGTCCATCGGCCGCCTATGGTACGCGCCAGCCGCCCGCCTGGCCCACCTTTGTGCTCAACGGCCTGCCGATCGTTTCGCTGATGTGCCGTGCCGCCACGAGCAGCGCATCGAGCTCGACGCCGTGCGTCAGCCCCTCGCGGTCGAGGAAGTACACGAGATCCTCGGTGGCGAGGTTGCCGGCCGCGCCGGGCGCGTACGGACAGCCGCCGGTGCCCCCGGTCGAGGCGTCGAAGCAGCGGATTCCGAGCTCGAGTGCGGCGGCCACGTTCGCGAGCCCCGTCCCACGCGTGTCGTGGAAGTGCATCGCCAGCCGATCGGCAGCGATGCCTGCGTGGAGCAGCGCGCCAACCACCCGCCGCACGTCGCCGGGTGCGGCCACGCCGATCGTGTCGCCGATGCTGACCTCGTCGACGCCGAGCTCGACCAGCTGCCGCGCGACCGCCACGACGGCCGCCTCCCCGACCTCCCCCTGGTACGGGCAGCCGAACGCGGTGCTCAGGTAGCCGCGCGTCCACCAGCCGTGATCCCTGGCCCGCGCCAGCACGGGCCGGAAGGCGTCGATCGACTGCGCGATCGACACGTTGATGTTCGCCTTCGTGAACGCCTCGGAGGCCGCCGTGAAGACGCAGATCGCATCGGCCCCGGCGGCCTCCGCGCGGGCCAGGCCGCGCTCGTTCGGCACGAGCACGGGGTAGCGAACCCCCGCCCGCCGCTCCATCCGCGTCAGCAGGTCGTCGGCGTCCGCAAGCTGCGGCACGGCCCGTGACGCCACGAAGCTGGTCGCCTCGATCTCGCGCAGCCCGGCATCGGCCAGGAGGTCGATGAAGCGCAGCTTCGCCTCCGTCGGGATCGCGCCCCGCTCGTTCTGGAGGCCGTCCCGAGGCCCCACCTCGTAGACGCGGACGTCGTGGTCGCTCATGTGCCGATTGTGTTCGATCGGCGGCGGTTGTTCACGAGAGCGAGGCCAGCTCGGCGACGACGTCGCCCCGCTGCACCTGTGCGCCCTCGCGTACGGCCAGGCGGGTCAGCGTGCCATCCATCGGCGCGACGACCGCGTGCTCCATCTTCATTGCCTCGATGACGACCACGACCTCGTGTGCCACGACCGAGGCGCCCTCGGCGACGCGGACGGCGATGACGCGGCCGGGCATCGGGGCGGTGAGGACCGCCGCGCCCTCGCCGCGCGCGGCGGCGGCATGGCGGACGGCCTCCTCGACCGTCGGCGGTGGCGTCATCGCAAACTCGAGGGACTGGCCCTCGACATCGACGTGGACGGCGTCCCCGACCCGGACCGCTTCGGGCAGCACCGTCGCCGGCGGCAACAGCCGAACGCTGCGGTCCTCGTTGCCGAGGCGCAGCGAGCGCATTGGCGGCGCATTCAGCCGCCATCCGTCGGACCATGGGTCGCGCGTTTCCGGCGCCATGAGCGTCGCAGCCGCCAGCCAGTGCGCATCGGTCGCGGCCGGGGGCCTCGGCAGCTCCAGGCCGGCGATCGTGTCGGTACGCATCTCGCCGTCCCGCATCGGCGGCTGGGCGGTGAGCCAGCGCAGGAACCGCAGGTTGGTGCGCACCCCCAGCACCACGGTCTCCGCGAGCGCCTGCTTCAGGCGGTCGAGGGCTTCGCGACGGGTCGAGCCATGGGCGATGAGCTTGGCCAGCATCGGGTCATAGCGCTCGCCGACCTCGTCGCCCTCCCGGAGGCCGGCGTCGACCCGGACCCCGCGTGGCCAGCGGATGCGTGCCAGGCGACCGGTGGCGGGCAGGAATCCCGAATCGGGATCCTCGGCATAGACACGCGCCTCGATGGCATGACCGCGAATCGGCGGCGGCGCCGACATGCCCAGGTCGGCCAGCGTCGCACCCGCCGCGACGCGCAGCTGGTCCTCGACCAGGTCGCGCCCGGTGACGGCCTCGGTGACGGCATGCTCGACCTGGAGGCGGGTGTTCATCTCCAGGAAGAAGAAGTCGCCGCCGTCGGTCAGCAGCATCTCGACCGTACCGGCGCTCACATACGCAGCCGCGCTCGCCATCGACACCGCGGCCTCGCCCATACGCGCGCGCAGCTCCAGCGTGACGGACGGCGCGGGCGCCTCTTCCACGATCTTCTGGTTGCGCCGCTGAGCGCTGCAATCGCGCTCGCCCAGGTGCACTCCGTTGCCGTGAGCGTCGAACAGGACCTGGACCTCGACGTGGCGAGCGCCGTGGAGGTAGCGCTCCAGGATGAGCCGGTCGTCCGCGAAGGACCGATGCGCCTCGCGCCGGGCTGCCGCCAGGGCTTCCGCCATCGCCGATGCGTCGAGCACGATCCGCATGCCCTTGCCGCCACCGCCCGCGGTGGGCTTGACGAGGACCGGATAGCCGATGCGTTCGGCCTCGGAAGCCAGCGTGGCATCGTCCTGCGCGTGACCGTCATAGCCCGGAACAGTCGGCAGGCCATGCGCCGAGGCATGCCGTCGGGCGGCTGCCTTGTCCCCCATGGCGGCGATCACGTCGGCCGGCGGGCCGACCCAGCTCATGCCGGCATCGGCCACGGCGGCGGCGAAGGCGGGGCTCTCGGCCAGGAACCCGTAGCCGGGATGGACCGCGGTGACGCCGGAGCGGCGGGCGACGGCCAGGAGCTCCTCCCCGTCGAGGTACGAGTCGATCTCGTGCGACTCGTCCGCACCGTCGGGCGGGCGCTCGTCGGCGGCATGCAGCCCGATCACCCTGATGCCCATGCGGCGCGCCGTGCGCGCGATCCGCACCGCGATCTCGCCACGGTTGGCGACGAGCAGCGACGTCGTGGTGCACGGCGAGGCGGCAGTGGGGCGGTCCGTGACAGATGCCAGCGACGAACGCGACACGCGGACGCGGCTGCCCACACGTGCGGCAGGCAGACGCCCGTCTGCGATCCAGCGCTGGACCGTGCGCACCGTCACGCCGAGCTCGTCCGCCACCTCTCGAGGCGTGAGGCCGTCGTCCTTCACGTCGCGATTGTCGCAGAGGCTTACGTCTCGTCGTGCGCTGTCCACCACGACGGGCGGCGCTTCTCGACGAAGGCGCCGAGGCCCTCCTGGCCTTCCGGTGACGTCCGCTGCCGGGCGATCAGGCGCACGGTCTCGGCGCGGGCGGCGGCCGGCGCGAGCCCGCGCAGGCCGCGGACGAGGGCCTTGGCCCGCCGCACCGCCGTCGGGCCGGCCGAGCGCAGCTCTGCCAGCAGCGCCTCGATTCGCGCGTCGAGCGCCGCGTCGTCGGCCAGCACCTCGTGCACCAGCCCGATCCCCTTCGCGCGCTCCGCGTCGAACCGCTCGCCGGTGGCGAAGAGTGCCCGCGCGTGCGACTCGCCGACCTTCGGCACCACGAACGTGCTGATCACGGCCGGCAAGATCCCGAGCTTGGTCTCGGTGAAGCCGAAGGTCGTACCGGCGGTGGCGACGACGACATCGGCCGTCGCGCACAGGCCGATCCCGCCGCCGAGCGCCGCCCCGGTGACCCGGGCGATGACCGGCACCGGGCACTCGTCGATGGCCGTGAACATGGCCTGCATGGCCGCCGCGTCGCGCTCGTTGTCCTCCACTGACAGGCGGATCGCGCCACGCATCCACTCGATGTCCGCGCCCGCGCAGAAGACCGCACCGGAGCCCGCCAGTACGACTCCCCGCAGCGCGTCGGGCGGCTCGTCGGCAAGCGACTCGAACGCCGCGCGCAGCTCGCCGATCAGGGCCGCGTCGAACGCGTTGCGCACCTCGGGCCGGGCCAGCGTGACCCGCGCGAACGGGCCGTCGCGGGAGACCAGCAGCGGTCCGCTCATCGGGCCTGCCCGCGCCGATGGAACGGTTCGGCCACGGCCCGCACCTGGCCCAGCAGCGGCTCCTCGAGCCACACGACGTCGGTGCCGTCGGGCACGTCGACCGTCGCCGACGCGCCCTGCGCGCCGACCAGGCCGAGCATGAGCCGTGGCCGTCCGTCGACGCCATCGGTCTCGACCAGGTAGGCGACCTCGACCGCCGTGTCGCGCAGGGACGCGCCGAGGGTGGCCTCGAGCGATCGCGTGTCGCTGCCCGGCAGCCGAACGCGGATGGACGAGCGCGTGGTCGGCCCGAAGAGGGCCTCGTCGGTTCCCGGCAGGCGGCCGTTGGCCAGGGCCGCCAGCTCGTCGGGGTCGAACCGGTACGGGACCGGTCCCGCCGGATCCATGATGGCCGGCATGCCGCTGGAGGCCAGGTTGGCGATGGCGATGCGCGATGGCAGCGGCAGGTTGCCCGTCCCGGATGGCGCCCACGCCGCCAGCGCGCCGAACGATCCGAATACGACCCCCACCGGCGCCCCGTCGCCCTCCCGGGCCAGCATGACGCTGATCTCGACCTGCTGGTCGTCGTTGACGGCCGCCGCAAGCGCCTCCCTGGCCTCGTCGCCTTGGTCGGGCGGCACCGGCAGCAGGAGGGTGCCGCTCATGAGCGTGCGGTAGAAGGCATGGAGCGCGCTCGGGCCCGCCCCGCGCTCCTCGGCCTCGCGCGCGGCGAGCATCGCCTCGAACAGGTTGGCGGCGCTCTCCTCGAGCGAGCCCGACGGGGTGGTGCGGTCATGCGAGCCCGGAGTGGGTGCGGCGATGTCTGGCGTCACGGGTCCGGTGAGCCTACCGGATGCTGGTAGCATCGTCCGCATGATCCGCGGCATCGACCACCTGGTCATCGCGTGCGTCGACCCGAACGCCGCGGCCGCCGAGCTCGAGTCGTCGCTCGGGATCGCCTGCGGCGGCGGTGGACGTCATCCCGGCCTTGGCACCTGGAACCGGATCGCCTGGCTCGCCGATGGAAGCTACCTCGAGCTCATGGGGGTTGACGATCGCGAGGCCGCCCTGCAGGGGCCTGTCGGGGCTGCGGCGGTGGCCGTGCTGGACGCCTCGGGCGGTGGGCTCGCCACGTACGCCCTGGCCGATGACACGCTCGAGGTGACGGCCAGCGCGCTGCGCGCGTCCGGGGCCTCGATCGGTCCGGTGACCCACGGCACCCGCCAACGTGACGACGGGGAGATGGTCGAGTGGTGGACGGCGTTCCCGGACGCGCCGCTCGCGCCCGACGCGCCACCGTTCCTCATCCAGCACGCCTCTGTCGGGTCCGAATGGGGCCACGAGGCGCTGGCCACGCGGGCGCGGTTAGCCCACCCGATCGGCTCGCCGGTGATCCTCGCCCGACTCGACGTCGCGACGACCGATCCACCCGGGGCGGCCGCCGTGCTCCACGAACAGCTCGGCTTCGACCTCTGGGCAGTTAGCGACCTCGCCGTGGCCGGCGTCGGTCCGCATGTGCTGCGCCTCGTACCGCGCCGCGAGATGGCCGTGCCGGCCGTGATCACCCTGGGTGCGGAGGTGGAGGCGCCGCGGACGGTCGATCTGCTCGGCGTGCGATTCGACGTCGAGCGGGTCGCGTTGCCCGTCCCCGCAGCCGCCGACTAGCGAGGGGCGGCCACCGACCGCAGGCCGACCCGATCGAGCTCGGCCCGGGCCAGTTGCCCGTGGCGGCCGGTCACCCAATCGCCGAACGGGTCGGGTGTGAACTCGAGGAGCTCGTCGTATTCGAGGCGGTGGATGGCGCGCGAGGCGAGGAGCGTCTCCAGCGCCGCGTCGGAGATCGGCTCGGCTCGCGTCCGACGCGTGCCCCGGATGGCGCGCGACGCCGCGTTGAGGCGCCGCCACTTCGCGATCCGCCATGGCAGGTAGCGATTCAGCCACGGCACGACAGCGGTGGCGACCAGGAGCAGCCCGAGCAGGGCGGAGACGATGATCAGCAGCCGTTCGAGGTCCGTGCCGAACGTGATGAGCGGCCCTCCGGCGCCGGCCAGCGCGCCCCGAATTCCTGCTGCAGCCCCCTCGCCCACCAGCGGGACCTGCTCGATGGCGGACCCGATCGTTTCGCCGGCGTTGGTGATCTCGGTACCGCCCTCGCGGACGAATCGACCGGCGCCGGCAAGGTTGGCAAGGAATCCGTAGAGCCGGATGCCGAGCGAGATCCAGATGGCCAGCCACAGCAGCGTGACGATGTCGGCGATCAGCTCCCGGATCCGGGACCCGGGGCGCTCGCTCCAGATGTGCATCGCGAGTCCTCCCAGACGCGGCGCCGGCGCTATCGGCTCCAGCGGCCTATGGCCGGCGATCGGCCCCATCGGTCGACGTCGCCGGTCTGTCGGCGTCCGGTGCCGGCTCCCGCACATGGCTCGCCGCTGCCTGTGCGTCGCGGTTGCGATTCATCCCCAGCAACACGAGCACTGCGCCGATCACCGCCACGGCGATACCGGCATATGGCTGGTAGTCGTCGACGAGCTCCATCAGCGTGAACTGGTAGTTGAGCAGCGGCAGCAGCAACGAGCCGGCGCCGATGATGATGAGCGCGATGCCCCAGCCGATCATGTGACGATGCCTCCGTCCGCCGGCAGGCTCGCTGGGCTGCGAGGCCCGTGTCCGACGGCGTGAGTCTAGTGCCGGCTATTGGGACGTGCCGCTGCTACGCGCCACCCGAGCCTTGTGCGCGTCGTAGTTGAACGGCTTCGGTCCGAGCGGCAACAGGTCCCAAGCCTTGGCGTTCTTGCGGTCGCTGCCGAAGCCCCACCTGCCGTCGCGGAGCCTCGGATGATCCAGGAACGGGCGCAGGTGATCGGCCCCGAGGTGGGGCATATCGGTGAGGGCCAGGATCTCCAGGTTCGGCGCCAGCGCCAGCGGGCGGAGATCCGTGATCCCTTTCATCGCCTGGATGATGACGTGACGCAGCGCCAACGACGGGGCGAATGACGGCAGCCGCGTGACGCGCTTCATGGATTGAAGGAAGAGCTTTTCGAGCGTCATCACCTCGGCCAATGGTGAGACATCATCGAGGCCGCGGACCATCCACAGCTCGACGTACTCGAGCTGACCGATTCGAGGCAGGAGCCGCAGGTCTCGCGTGCCGCCCAGCTTGATGTCGAGTGACCGGAGCTTGCGGAGCGGCTCCAGGGCGGAGAGGTCGCGCAGCGTGATCGAACGCAGCGTCAGATCCTCCAGGCTTGTGAGTCTCCCAATCGCTTCGAATTCCTTCTGCTGCCCCTCCAGGTAGAGCTTCCGGAGCTTGTTGAACTGGGCAAGCACGGTCAGTGAAAAGCGATTGGAGTGCGTCCGACCGATAAGCAGATCCTCGAGATCGGGCGAGAGATGTCGGATGCCATCGAGGCTCGGCAGCTCGTACATCGCATCCACCGAGAAGCGGCGGACCCCTGGGAAGAACCGAAGGAATTCGAGATCGGTGATCGAGCGGCCGTACACGCGGAGCCGCACATCCGGGTACTCAGCCATGAGGTCGGCCATGGCGCGCATCTCGTCGTCGGTCAGCCGCTCACTGAACTGAACCGTATGGCAATAATCGGGGAGAGGCGCAAGGTCGTCCGCGATCAGGGGCGTCGTCACCTGCCTGATCTGGCCGCCGAATCTCCATCCGCGGTCCATCACATGCGGTACAGGCTGAAACCCGGCTCGGGGATCGCCGCGTTCAGCGCGGCGCTGATACCGAGGGCCAGGACCCGACGCGTGTCCAGCGGATCGATCACGCCGTCGTCCCAGAGCCGAGCCGTCGAGTGCCAGGGCGAGCCCTCGAGCTCGTACTTGTCGAGGATCGGTGCCTCGAAGGCGTCGCGCGCTGCGTCGGTCTCGAAGCCTTCGCTGACCGTCGAAAGCACGCGGGCCGCCTGGGCTCCGCCCATGACGCTGATGCGAGCATTCGGCCACATCCACAGCTGGCGGGGTGAGAAGGCGCGACCGGCCATGCCGTAGTTTCCCGCGCCGAAGCTCCCACCGATGATGACCGTGAACTTCGGCACGTTCGTGGTGGAGACGGCCGTGACCAGCTTGGCGCCGTCGCGTGCGATGCCGCCGGCCTCGTACTCGCGCCCGACCATGAAGCCGGTGATGTTCTGGAGGAAGACGAGCGGGATCCGGCGTTGGCTGGCCAGCTCGACGAAGTGCGCGCCCTTCAGCGCCGACTGGCTGAACAGGATGCCGTTGTTCGCAATGATCCCGACCGGGTAGCCGCCGATGTGCGCGAAGCCGGTGACCAGCGTCTCGCCGTAGCGCTCCTTGAACTCGTGGAACTCGCTCCCGTCGACGAGGCGGGCGATCACCTCGCGCACGTCGTAGGCCTGGCGGGCATCGGCCGGAACGGCCCCGTACAGGCCCTCGGCCGACACCGACGGTTCGCGCGGCTCGTGGAGCTCCCAGGGCGGCTCCGGCTTGCGTCGGGCCAGGTGGCGAACGATCGAGCGACCGATCGCGAGCGCGTGCTCGTCGTCGAGTGCGTAGTGGTCGGCAACGCCCGATTGCGTCGTGTGCAGTTCGGCGCCGCCGAGCTCCTCGGCCGTGACCTCCTCGCCGGTCGCGGCCTTCACGAGCGGCGGGCCGCCCAGGAAGATGGTGCCGGTACCCTTGACGATCACGGTCTCGTCGGACATGGCCGGGACATAGGCGCCTCCAGCGGTGCAGCTCCCCATGACCAGCGCGACCTGCGGGATGCCGCTGGTGGACAGGTGCGCCTGGTTGTAGAAGATGCGCCCGAAGTGCTCGCGGTCGGGGAAGACCTCATCCTGGAGCGGCAGGAACGCACCGCCCGAGTCGACAAGGTAGACGCAGGGCAACCGATTCTGGAGCGCGATCTCCTGCGCGCGCAGGTGCTTCTTGACGGTGATGGGGTAGTAGGTGCCGCCCTTGACCGTGGCGTCGTTGGCCACGATGACGCACTCGATGCCCTCCACCCGACCGATGCCGGTCACGAGTCCCGCGCCGGGCGCATCGCCGCCGTAGAGGCCATTCGCCGCGTGGGCACTCAGCTCGAGGAAGGCGCTGCCGGGGTCGATGAGGCGATCGATCCTCTCCCGGACCGGTAGCTTGCCCCGCTGGCGGTGCCGGTCGACCGATCGCAGGTCGCCGGCCGCGCCGAGGCGCGTCAGCGCGTCTGTCCGCGCGCGAAGGTCCTCCACCAGCGCGCGCATCGCTTCGGCGTTGGCGCGCGTGGCGGGAGCTTCCGGATCGAGGGCGGTGCCCAGAACGGCCATCTGCCGCCGATTATGGCGGTGACGCGCGGCGGGCGGTCAGGCCAGCGTCACCAGCGGAACGATCTGGCTGATGTGTGCCGAGTTGACGAGCACGACCGAGACGACGTGCTCGAACGGCGGTTCGCCCGGGTGCAGGAGATAGGCGTCAGTGAGCGGGATGAAGCCCGGGGAGCGCAGGAGATGGAGGCCGACCTCGACGCCCGGATGCAGATGGATGTTGCCGGTCAGGTTGAAGGGGCCTGCGACCACCGCAGCGCGCCGGAGGCGGCGATGGAGCCGCAGCTGGCGGCTTGCGCGCCACTCGGGCGGCATGGCCAGGATGATCCGTGCGGTGGCGAGCGACTCCCACTCGCCATGTTCGTCCGTGCCAGGGCCACCCGATGCCGGCATGACCGTCTGGTCCATCTGGCCGGGGCTGGGCTGCCACAGGCGCACCTCGTCCTGGCTGCTGAGCAGGTCGGTCACCCGCTGGCCGTTCGGGAAGACCCAGCCCACGATGCGGGAGTCGGCCGTGTAGAGCTCGATCGGAGCGAGATCGGAGACGGCGGCCAGGGCGGCCGATCCCTGGATGGCCGAGGGACCTGGGCCGCGGCGCAAGTTCCAGAACGTCACGTTGCCTCCTGCGTGAGCCGCGCGAGCACATGCGCGGTCGTGCATCGCACGCTACCGTCGCACGACGCGTGGACCAAGGGTTCGAAAGTCCTACGCGGGTGCTGTGCGCCCGCCGCACCCGGGCGGATCGAGGTGGTCGGCTATCGTGCGCCGATGATCGAGTTCGACGACTTCGCCCGGATCGTGATGCGGGTCGGCCGCATCACCGAGGCGCTCCCGTTTCCGGAGGCCCGTAAGCCGTCCTACAGGCTCCGGATCCGCTTTGGGCCGGAGCTCGGCGAGCGCGTCAGCTCGGCGCAGCTGACGGTCACCTACCCGGACCCATCGACCCTGGTCGGTCGACTGGTGGTGGCCGTCATGAACTTTCCGCCGCGCCGCATCGCCGGCTTCTCGAGCGAGGTGCTGGTCCTCGGGGCGATGGGGGACGCCGGCGAGGTCCACCTGCTGTCACCCGATCCGGAGTGCGCAGAGGGCCTGCGCATCGGTTGATCCGAGGGTGACTTGAACCGCCGAGCCCGGCACGCGATACTCCGATCGAATCGGTCGGAGTTCTCCGGCCGACCCACTTCGCCCGCGCGGCAACAGCCCGCGCGCCCGTCGATCAGGCTCGAAGGAGCCGCCGAGCACTCCATGTCCGTTGCAGACGCACCCACCTCCACCCCACCGGTCCTCGTCACCACCGACTGGGCTCGAGAGCACCTCGACGACCCGAAGGTTCGCTTCCTCGAGGTCGACGTCGACACAGACAGCTACGCGCAGGGGCATCTGCCCGGCGCGACCGGCGTCAACTGGAAGTCACAGCTCACCGACGCGGTGCGGCGCGACCTCGTGAGCCGCGACGACCTCGAGTCGCTCCTCCGCGCCGCCGGCATCGATGACGACACCACGATCGTGCTGTACGGGGACAACAACAACTGGTTCGCGGCCTGGGCGTACTGGCAGCTGCGCTACCAGGGGCTCGACAACGTCCGGCTGCTCGACGGCGGCCGCATCAAGGTCGAGGCCGATGGCCTGCCCCTGACGACCGATGCTCCGTCGCACGGGCCAGGATCGATCTCCATCCCGGCGGAGACACGCGAGGAGCTGCGCGCCTACCGGCAGCAGGTGATCGACGCGGTCGGCGCCACGGATCGCGACCTCGTCGACGTCCGCTCGCCGGAGGAGTTCCGCGGCGAGCTCTCCGCCCCCGCCCACCTTCCACAGGAGGCCGCACAGCGGCGGGGCCATATCCCCGGCGCGGTGAACGTGCCGTGGGCGACCGCGGTCGCCGAGGACGGAACGTTCAAGCCCGTCGACCAGCTGCGCGAGCTGTATGCCGCCAAGGGCGTCGACGGCAGCGACGAGGTCATCGCCTACTGCCGTATCGGCGAGCGTTCGAGCCACACCTGGTTCGTGCTCCATGAGCTGCTGGGCCACCGCAACGTGCGCAACTACGATGGCTCGTGGACCGAGTATGGATCGCTGGTGGGGGTGCCGATCGAGACCGGCGACGGATCGCGGGCTTGACCGAGGCGACCGACGCGACGGTGCCGGTGGGTCCGGCGCCGGAGGGCATGCCGGACCCGCACCTCGTTCCGCCGCAGATCGCGCGCGGAGGCGATCCGTTCGCCGCGCTGCGCATCGTCCACTTCGTGTCGCGCCTGCGACGCAACGAGACCCTCCAGGTGCGCGACGTGGTGGCCGCGCTGAACGCCGCGTACCTGGATTGGTACTTCAGCGAGAAGGTGCTGCTGGCCGAGCTCGTTCAGCTCCAGGCCAACTGGGGCATCAGCTTTCACGGCGATGACCGCATCGTGCTCGACCGCAACGAGCGCGGCCACACGCTTCTCGTGATCGACTCGACCAAGATGAGCACGTTCCTCGTCAACGAGGCACGTCGCCTGGCGGAGGCCTGTGCCGACGAGCTGCGCACGTTCACCCTTGGGGACGGCGTTTCGCGCGACAACTAGACGCGGTCGGAGTCTCCGGCCTGGCCCACGGCAGTTCCGGCCATCTCCGGCGACGCGGGACGGACGTCTCCCTCGGCCACCGGCAGCGGCACCCGCCGTGGTTTCGGCCGGAATGGCGACGTGTCAGGCACGACCGGACCATCGGTCTCCGCGAGCCCGCCGCCGCGGTACGCCTCCCAGACGGCCATCACCGTGTCCCGATGCGGCTTGATGCGGCAATGCTCGTCGCGGTTGCCCATCTCGTCGCAGTACCCCAGTGGCACGCACTTCGGCACCAGGAAGCTGCCGAAGAACGGGCTCACGCGAAAGACCTCGTGCCGGATCTGCTTGAAGAGCTGGCGGATCTCCCACTGCGCCATGGTGCACAGGCGCAGGCCCGACATGTGGATCAGCTGTCGCAGGTTGACCGTCATGATCAGGTTCGTCTGCATCGCGTTCGGGAAGATGAAGCGGGCATCCTCGGCCGGGACCTCGGCCTGGAGGAGCTGTCCGTACAGGTCGAGGTTCTCGTCGACCGCACGCTGGAAGCGACCGGCCAGGTCGTCCGGCAGCTCGCCGTTCGCGATCGAGTCCGGGACCGTGTAGTTGTCGCGCTGCTTGAAGCTGACGTAGCGCTGCGACTGCTGGTCGAAGGCCGTGCCGGCCCGATGCCGGACGAGCTGATGGCTGAGGGTGCGCGTCACGCCGCTGATGGCGAACGTGAAGTTGACGTGCTCGATGGTCGACCCATGGCCGGACTCCATCACCTTGCGCACGAGGTTCTGCTGCTTCTCATCGGCCACTTCGCGGCTGACGGCCTTGTCCCAGATCCGATCAGGGACCAGCTCGGAATAGCAGGTGCGGCAGGCGGTGTAGATGATCGGGAGGTAGTACTCCTCGACGATCTCCTTGGTCGGGAAGATGAGCTTGGCCGAGAGGGCCGATGAGGTGGATGGCATGTGGCCCTCAACGTTGCCAGCAATGGGCCGGCGGAGGATACGGGGTTATCCACAGATCGTTCCCACACATTGTATGACAACGGTGGATAACCTGTCCGCGGTCAGCCGACGTCGGCGGTGACGACCATCGCCAAATCGTGCTCGCGCGGTGGACGGTCGCCGCAGGACGACCGCAGGCATCGCCGGGTTCCACGCTCCCGAACGTCATACAAACCGCCACCGGCGCCGACACTGCGTACGCGGCTACGCCTCGTTGGCCGTCGGGGCCTCGTCGGGGTCGGATGGCGGGCCCGCACCGGCGGGCCGGTGCGCATCGAGACTCTCGGGAGGGCGGGTGGTGTCCATCACGATCCTGTCGCCCCCGCCGCGGCGCGCGTTCTCGAGCGCCTCCTCGGCGCGCGCCAACAGGCCATCTCGATCGACCTCGTCGCCGGGCCTGATGACTGCCACACCGGCGCTGACCGTGACGGCGGCCTCGACGTCACCGAGCCGCATCGGACGCTGCGCGACGCGACGACGCAGCGCCTCGGCGAAGATCGCGGCCCCCTCCCCGTCGGTGTGCGGGAGGACGGCCAGGAAGCCGTCGCTGCCCGAACGGCCAAGGGAGTCGGCCGCGCGGACCCGAAGCCGCACCCTGAGGGCAACTTCGCGAAGGACCGCGTCGCCGAGGGCGATGCCGAACTGCCCGTTGAGCTGCGCGAAACCGTCCACGTCGAGGAGCACGACGGCCGCGCCGTGCTGGTAGCGCCGGGTCTCGGCGATCTCAAGGTCGAGGCGGGCGATGATCGCCGTTCGGCTCGCCACGCCCGTGAGCGGATCGACCATGGCAGCCCGCACGAGCTCGGAACGTTGCAGGTCCACCGTGCGCCGCGCCTGGAGCAGCTCCTCGATCGTCGCCCGCAGCTCCCGTCCGAGGCGGTCGGCGTCGCGTGAGGCCCGCGGATCGTGCAGCACCACGGTCACGCCGCTCGCGTCGGGGTGGAGCACCACTTCGAGGCCCGCGGCGGTCATGGGTGCGTGGCGTGCGTCTCCCGTGATGGGCAGCTGGGACAGGGAGACGCCAAGCAGATCCTCCAGGTGCGACCCCGCGGATGCCTGGTCGAGCACGAGCATGCCTGCCGCAGCCCGGTTCCAGCTGCGCAGCTGGAGGCGACCGTCGAACTGGAGCACGCCATCGGAGATCCGGTGGGCCAGGACAGGAAGCGACCAGGGATCGGCCGGGGTGACGGGGGCGGCGCCCGCCGGACCGAGCATCGACCGGGCCGTCATCAGCGAGGCGCCAAGCAGCGCGACGAGGCCGAGCGCGAGGTCCGCGTCCTGGCCGCGAGCCAGCCACAGCGAGACCGCACCGACGGCGGTCAGGACCGCGACGACCGCCATCCAGAGCCGTGCGGAGGCGACCGCGCCGACGCCGGCCGCGGCGGCGGCGGCCAGCAGGATGGCGGGCGCCAGCGGGCCGATGATCGTCGCCGTCGCCGGGACGACTTCGGCCGCCGCGACTCCGCCGGCGACGAGGACCGCCGCCGCCGCCGCGCCGAAGCGCGCCGCGCGCCCGTGGACGAGGGTCTCCGTGCGCTCGCCGATCGCCGCGCCGAGCACAAGGACGGCAGTGCCCGCGGTGGCCAGGGACATGCCCGACGCCCCGCCGACCAGCCCGAGGGACCCACCCACGAGCGCGGCCGATGCCCCCGCGAGCAGGAGCATCGCGAGAGATCCGTCGCGCAACGCGACGACGAGGCTCGCGAGCGTGGCCAGGCTCGCCGCCACGGCGAGCCCCCCGGCCAGGGCGGGCACCACCCAGCCAAGGCCGGCCGTCGTCAGGTCGGTCGTCGGCAGGGCGTGCAGGACGAGCGCGAGACTGACCGGCGCAGCGGTGGCAAGCAGCACCACGACGGCTTCGGCCGCGCGCATCGCCGAGGGTCGCTCCATCGCGCGAGTCTCCGCGGCGTTCGTCGGCTCGGCAATGGTACGAACGCGCCCGGAGAGGGGAGGCAGCCGTGCCCGTATACTCGCGCCACCGTGACCGCATCCCGTGCCGCCGTCATGTCGCGCGCCGCGTTCCTGGCCGCGACCGATGCCCTCATCGCCACCGGCGACGCCATCGTCGCGCAGCCCGACTGGGACCGATTCCGCGCGTGGCTGCTCGAGTCCGACGCGCTGCTCGAGCGGGTCTGGGGCCGGATGGACCGATATCATCTCGCCTGGCTCAACGTCGGACGAGACAGCGCGCCGCCCGGGTCGTCGCTCGACGACGCAGGGACCAGGCGGTTCATGGCCGAGGTGGCCAGTGGCAAGCTGGCCGTCCTGCGAACGATGCGGATTGCGGTGGAGCGGCAGGGCTGGTCCCTGCTGTCCGACGATGACGACGAGGAGGTCCGTTGAGCTACCCGATCGCGCCCGGCGGCCTGGCGGCCGTCCTCGCCCACCCCGACGACGAGAGCTTCGGCTGCGCCGGGGCGTTCGCTTTGGCCCATGACGCAGGCGCCACCACGCGCCTGCTGGTCGTCACACGCGGCGAGGCCGGGTCGGCGGACGGGAGCGCCGATCCCGCGGTCGGCGACGTGCGCGAGGCCGAGCTGGTCTGTGCGGCCCGAACCATCGGGCTCGACGAGGTGTCACTGCTGGACGGCTATCCCGACGGCGGAGTTGCCGATCAGCCGTTCGACACCCTCGTCTCCGAGATCGCCGCCTGGCTCGCCGACCGGCGGCCCGCCGCGGTCATCACGTTCGGCCCGCACGGCGTGACCGGCCACCCCGATCACGTCGTTGTCGGCAACGCGACGCGCTGGGCCGTGGAGCGCCTCGCCGATGCCGGGCTCGCACCCAACGCCGTCTACGTCGTGAGCCCGATCTTCGATCCCTCGGGCAACCGGTATGACCTGTCGCCCGAGGAGCAGGCCGCCACGCACCGGATCTCCGTGACCGAGGTTGCCCAGCGAAAGGTGGACGCGCTGGCCTGCCATGCCAGCCAGGCCGATATCGGCGAGGAGGTGGCCGCCCTCCGCGCCGCAATCGAGGACGGACGTCCGATCTACGAGGGATATCACCGCGTCCGGCCGCTTGTCCCCGCGCCCCACCCTGCGTTCGACGCAGCCCTGCTCTGACCACCGAGGATCCCTGCCGCCCGTGCCGACCTCGCCGAGGTGGCCGTCGCGGCCGGCGCGTGCTCCGATCTCCTGCGCCTCGCGAGTGGACGGGCCCGCGCGCGGCTCGGCTCGAGCGAGGGCGAGAGCCCGATGGCTACCTGGGTCAGCGAGCGTCTCCGCTGACGCGTCCCGCGCTCGATGTCGCGCGTTGGTGGAGGCGGCTCGGGCCGTCGTCGGGTGGCCCTCGGGTGCTCCCTCGCGCAGGAGGTAGACTGTTGACATGGCAATCGAATCCAACATCGCCAAGGTGGACGATGTGATGACCGCGCTGTACGACATCCAGGATCCGGAGATCGGGATGAGCATCGTGGACCTCGACCTCATCAAGGCGGTCGAGATCGGTGCCGATGGAGCCCCGACCGAGATCAAGATGGTCCTCACCACTCCCTTCTGCCCGTGGGCCGGCGAGCTGATCCAGACCGTGAAGACAAAGGCAGAGGAGGTCGTCGGTCCTCCGGTCAAGGTCACCCTGCTGGCCGAACGCTGGGAGCCGCCTCCGGGCCTCTTCTAGGCATCCTCCGCTGGGACGGCCCGATGCATCGGCGCCGCGGAGGTGTGGGCCGATACGCCAGTGAGGCGCAAGCCGTACCATCACGCACCGATGCGGATCTACACGCGCAAGGGCGACACGGGCACGACCGGCCTGCTGTTCGGCGGCGACCGGATCAGCAAGGCCGACCTGCGCACCGATGCCTACGGCACGACCGACGAGGCCGTCTCCGCGCTCGGGCTGGCGCGAGCCGCCATCGGCGCAGCGACGGATCGAACCGAGGCCCGGCTGGACGTGCTCATCGTCCGCCTTCAGCGCGAGCTGTTCGTCGTCGGCGCAGAGCTCGCCACGCACGTGGACCGCCGCGAGCGGCTGACCGACGGCGTTTCGCGCGTGACGGCGGAGATGACGACGTCGCTCGAGCGCGAGATCGACGAGCTCGAGGAGCTTGTCGAGCAGCCGACGGAGTTCGTGCTGCCCGGTGAATCGATGACGGGCGCCGCACTGGACCTGGCGCGCTCGACGACCCGGCGCGCCGAGCGTCGCGCCGTGGCCCTGGCCGAGTCCGGCGGCCTGCCGGACTCGCAGGTGGTGCCGTACCTGAACCGGCTGGCGGACCTCCTCTTTGTCATGGCCCGCGCCGCCGACGGCGGGTTCCGCCCGGTTCGAGCGTAGGCCCGTGCAACGTCGCCATATTCAGGCCACAGCCGCACTATGGCGTTCAGGCTTCGCAAACTTGCCTCAGCGGGGTCACGCTGAGCGTGGCCCCGCCTCGAGGGTGTCGGTTTCCACGCCGCGTTCTTGCGTAGTGCAGGCCTCAGCTGAATCTGGCAACAACACGGCCCCTCGCGCCGGGTAGCGACGCTCGGCAACGTCGGCGGATCCCGGCGACGTGCAGCCCCCTTGCCATGGATTCCGTAGACGGCCGGCGTAGAATCGGCGCGTTATCGGTAGCGTGTCCGCTGCCAAACCCTTCCAGCCTTCATCGATTGAGGTCTTGATCGAGCCATGACCCTCACCGCACCGCGCCAGCAGATGTTCATCGACGGCGACTGGGCCGATGCGGCCACCGGCGAGACCGCGCGCGTCATCAACCCGGCCACCGAGGAGGAGATCGCGCAGGTCCCCAAGGGCGACGCCGGCGACGTCGACCGCGCAGTCGCCGCGGCGCGGGCTGCCTTCGAGACCTGGTCCCAGACGACTCCCGCGGAGCGGTCCAAGGCCCTGTACGCCTTCGCCGATGCGATCGAGCACGACACCGAGACCCTCTCCGCCCTCGAGCAGGCCAACGTGGGCAAGCCGAAGGGGACGGCCGACTTCGACGTCGAGTTCACGGTCGACAACGTTCGCTTCTTTGCCGGCGCCGCGCGCGTGGTGGAGGGCAAGGCGGCAGGCGAGTACGTGAGTACTCACACCAGCATGATCCGCCGCGAGGCGGCGGGGGTGGTGGGCCAGGTCGCACCCTGGAACTACCCGCTCATGATGGCGATCTGGAAGCTCTGCCCGGCGCTGGCCGCCGGCTGCACCGTCGTACTCAAGCCCGCCTCGATGACGCCGCTCTCCGCCATCCGGCTGGCGGAGCTGGCGGCCGACCTCTTCCCGAAGGGCGTTTTCAACGTGGTGACCGGTCCGGGTGACGTCGTCGGGCATCGGCTCATCACCCATCCAGACGTCGACATGGTGAGCCTGACCGGCGACACGGCGACGGGCAAGCAGATCGCGGCGGCCGCGGCGCAGACGGTGAAGCGGGTCCATCTCGAGCTTGGCGGCAAGGCGCCGGTGCTGGTGTACGACGACGCCGACATGGACGCCCTGGCCGAGACGATCAAGGTTGCCGCCTACTTCAACTCCGGCCAGGACTGCACCGCCGCGACGCGGCTCATCGTCATGGGCGACGGCTACGACCGCGCCCTCTCGGCCCTCGTGCCGGCGGTCGAGTCAATCAAGGTCGGCGATCCGGCCTCCGATCCCGAGCTCGACATGGGACCGATGGTCAGCAGGGCCCAGCAGGAGCGGGTGGCCGGCTTCGTCGAGCGGGCGCGGGGCTACGGTGCCGAGGTCGCCGCCGGTGGCGAGACGTTCGGCGACCGCGGCTTCTTCTACCGGCCCTCGATCGTGACCGGGGTCGCCCAGGACGCCGAGATCGTCCAGAACGAGGTCTTCGGCCCCGTCGTCACCGTCCAGCGCTTCGACGACGAGGCCGACGGGATTCGCTGGGCCAACGGCGTGCCCTATGGCCTGGCCGCATCGGTCTGGACAAAGGACGTCAAGCGCGCATTGCGCGCCGCCAAGGCGCTCCGCTACGGCACGGTCTGGATCAACGACCACCTGACGATCGCGTCGGAGATGCCGCACGGCGGCTTCGGCCAGTCCGGGTACGGCAAGGACATGAGCAGCTACAGCATCGAGGACTACACGATCATCAAGCACGTCATGGCGAAGATCGTCGACTGACACTGACGCTGCGATGGGAACCGCCAGGCACACGATTCACATTCGGCGACCTGTCGAGGATGTCTTCGCGGTGCTCACCAACGTCGAGCTCACCGGACGCTGGTACCCCGCACGCGTCGAAGAGTGGTGGACGTCGGCTCCGCCGCACGGCGTCGGCTCCACGCGCCGGGCTCGGGTCCGGGTCCTCGGCCGGTCGATGGAGAACGATGCCGTGGTCACGGCACATGATCCGCCGCGCCTCGCGGCGATGAAGGGCACCTCACGGAGCGCGCCCTTCGAGGTGACGCTCGCCTTCCAGCCTGATGGTGACGGGACGCGTGTCGAAGTCGAATCGGCGTTCCATCTGGAGGGAATCATGAAGGTGGTTGGGCCGATCTTCGTGCGCGGCTACGAGCGAGGCTGGGCGCGCGGCCTCGCCAACCTGAAGCGGATGATGGAGTCCGGGGAGCTCTGACCCCACGGTCGGTTCACCTCGCTCTGCCAGCGTCGAGTCGCGACCGGGTCCGATGCCAACGAGGTTGGCCCAGCGACGAACGAACTGAGCTGATCGCGGCCGTGAGGCGCGGAGCGTCCTTTTCGGCGATTGTTCGGCTATCCGCGTTGGCCAAACAACGATCGAGCACCGCCTCGCTGGTCACAGGGCCAATGAGGTTGGCGCAGAGCCGAGCGTGTGACGCTCAGGAAGATCGTCGGCTGCCTACCCCTCGATCACGACGGCTTCGTTCGGCCGCAGCTCGACGGTCGACCCCGCCTCACGGCCGCCGAAACGGTCGCGGTGTGTGCCGATCAGCACGCTGCCCGCGCCGACGCCGGGCACCGATCGCCCCTCGCCGGTGAGATTGAGGGCCACGGTGACCTGGCCGTCGACCGACGCACAGCGGAAGGCGACGGTGCCGTCGGGGGTCTGGCCGAAGGGCTCGAAGTCGCCCGCCCGCAGGACGGCGTGCTCGCGACGGAGCTCGATGAGGCGTCGCGTGAGCGTGAGGATGGAGTCGGGATCCTCGGCCTGCCCGGCCACGTTGACCACGTCGGCGTCGATTGCGACCGGCAGCCAGGGCTCTGCGTCCGCGGAGGTGAACCCCGCGTTCGGCGACGAGTCCCACTGCATCGGGGAGCGCTGCGGATCGCGCCCGCGCCCGGCCTCGCGACGCTCGAGGGGATCGCGCGCGTCGCGAGTCGCGACCGGCACGTCGACCATGCCGATCTCGTCCCCGTAGTAGATAGTCGGCGTGCCGCGGAGCGTCAGCAGCAGGAGCATTCCGGCCTTCGCCTGACCCCGGCCGGCTCGCCCGGGAGATGCGAAGCGGGGCTGGTCGTGGTTGCCGAGCACCCAGCTGGCCCACGCGCCGGGCGGCAGCACGCCCTGGACACCCTCGACGGCCGCGCGGACGGCGTCCGCGGTCCAGGGGGAGTAGGTGAGGTGGAAGTTGAACGGGACGTGGATCTCGTCCTGGCGCTCGCCGTAGTAGCGGGCCCAGGTGTCGTAGTCGGGATGATGGAGCTCGCCGATGCTGACGCGGTCGCCGGGATATGCGTCGAGCATGCGGCGGAAGTCGCGGTAAAGCTCATGCATGTCCGGATGGGCATGGTCGTTGAGGTGCAGCTGCTTCGCCCATGCGCCGAGCCGATGCAGCTCGTCCGGAGAGGGATTCGGCGGGTTGTCGCGCAGCTCGGGATCCTTCATCACCATCGGCGCAACGTCGATTCGGAAGCCGTCGGCCCCGCGATCCAGCCAGAAGCGGGCGACGTCGAACATCGCCGCGCGCGTCTCCGGATTGCGCCAGTCGAGGTCCGGCTGCTCCTTCAGAAAGGTGTGGAGGTAGTACTGCTGCGTGGCGGCATCCCACTCCCACGCAGGGCCGGCAAACATGCTCACCCAGTTGTTCGGCGGCGAGCCATCGGGCTTCGCATCGCGCCAGACGTACCAGGCCCGTTTCGGGTTGTGCTGCGAGGAGCGGGACTCGATGAACCACGGGTGCCGATCGCTTGTGTGATTCGGCACGTAATCGACTACCACGCGGATCCGGCGGTCATGCGCGGCAGCCAGCAGGGTGTCGAAGTCCGCGAGGGATCCGAAGATGGGGTCGACGTCCGTGTAATCGGAGACGTCATACCCGAAGTCAGCCATCGGCGAGGGGTAGAACGGCGAGATCCAGATGGCGTCGACCCCCAGCCAGGCCAGGTAGTCCAGCCGGCTCGTGATGCCGGCAAGATCTCCGGTGCCGTCGCCGTTCGCATCGGCGAATGAGCGTGGATAGACCTGGTACACGACGCCGGTCTGCCACCAGCGCGGCTGCTTCATCTGCATGCGCTCAGACTAGGCCGTCCGGGCGGGATTTGGCGCGCGGGGGCCCTGCTACGATCACCCCATGAGCGATGCTCAGGCACAGGCCGATCCAGCGGCAACGTCGGACTCCCGGCGTGGGCGGACCCAGGCGCTCTCGCAGGTCGAGGTCGAGCGGCTGTTTCGAACGGCGGTCGCGCTCTTCAACGGCGCCCGCTACTGGCACGCCCACGAAGCGTGGGAAACGCTCTGGCGAGCCGCCCCCGATGAAGAGCGCGACTTCTACCAGGGGCTCATCCAGGTGGCGGCCGGGCTCCTGCACCTGCAGCGGCGGAACATGCGCGGCGCTCGCAACAAGCTCGCCGAAGGGCTCGAGAAGCTGCAGCCGTATGCGCCAGCGCACCAGGGCGTCTTCGTGAACGAGCTCATCGGCGAGGCCCGCCGTCTGCTCGACGACCTGGAGGCTGGCTACCTGCCATACCTGATCCCACCGGTCATCCGCTTCGCCGATGCGGATCACCCCGACTTCAGCCGATGAGCGGCGACCGGATGGAACGGGATTCGTTGGGCGAGATACGCGTCGCCGGCCACGCGAAGTGGCGGGCCCAGACGCAGCGGGCCGTGGAGAACTTCCCCATCTCCGGGACGACGCTGGAGCAAAGCCAGATCGAGGCGCTGGCCCGCATCAAGGCGGCGGTGGCGTCTGTCAGGCGCGCGCGGGGCTCGATCGAGCCGGACCTTGCGGATGCGATCATCGCAGCGGCCGAGGCAGTGGCCCGCGGCGACCACGACGACCAGTTCCCGGTCGACGTGTTCCAGACCGGTTCCGGCACCTCGAGCAACATGAACATGAACGAGGTGCTCGCCACCCTCGCCGCCGATGCGCTGGGGCGTCCGGTCCATCCGAACGACGACGTCAATCACCCGATGTCGTCGAACGACATGTTCCCTGCTTCGATCCATGTCGCGGCCGCGGCCGGAATCCTCGGCGATCTCATCCCGGCGCTGGAGCACCTGGCGCTGTCGCTCGAGGCGAAGGCCACCGAGTTCGCGAGCGTCGTGAAGGCCGGCAGGACGCACCTGATGGACGCCACCCCCGTCATGCTCGGCCAGGAGTTCGGAGGGTACGCAGCCCAGGTGCGGATGGGGATCGAGCGACTGCGTGCCACGCTGCCCCGCGTGGCCGAGCTGCCCCTCGGTGGCGCGGCCGTGGGGACCGGCATCAACTCGCCCCCCGGGTTCGGCGGCCTGGTGATTGTCGAGCTTGCATCTGCCACGGGCCTGCCGCTGACAGAGGCGCGCGACCACTTCGAGGCACAGGGCGCGCGAGACGGCCTGGTCGAGCTGTCGGGGCAGCTGCGGACGATCGCGGTGAGCCTGACGAAGATCGCCAATGACCTGCGCTGGATGGGCTCGGGGCCGCGGGCCGGCCTGGGCGAGATCAACCTGCCCGACCTCCAGCCGGGCAGCAGCATCATGCCGGGCAAGGTCAACCCGGTCATCGCCGAAGCGACGCTCATGGCCTGCGCGCAGGTGATCGGCAACGACGCGGCGGTGGCCTGGGGCGGGGCGGCAGGCAACTTCGAGCTCAACGTCATGCTGCCGATGCTCGGCCGCAACATCCTCGAGTCGATCCGGCTGCTGGGCAACGTCACACGCCTGCTGGCGGACCGATGCGTCGACGGCATCACCGCCAACGTCGATCGCCTGCGCGAGTACGCGGAGTCCTCGCCCGCCATCGTGACGCCGCTGAACCGACACCTCGGCTACGAGGAGGCCGCGAGCATCGTCAAGCAGGCGCTCGCCGAGCGCACGACGATCCGGCAGGTCGTGATCGAGCGTGGCCACGTCGAGGCCGGGCGCCTGACCGTGGCCGAGCTCGACGAGGCGCTCGACGTGGAGCGGATGACGCGGCCCTAGCGCGGGGTGGCCGCGATCACCGGTCTTCTCCGGGGGCGGGCATGAATGCAAAACGGATCTCCGGATCCGGTCCGTTGCCGAGACCATCCACCTCGGCGTGGAGCCACGTGAGCAGGCTGCCGCTGATGTGGGGTCGCAGGACGTTGACGCTGGTCTCCGGCGGCCAGCGATCGATCAGCCTCGTGGCGCGCAGGTCGAGGTCGTACACGCCGAATGCTCGCGAGTCGGCACCCCAGGCGGCGACGAAGCGCGC
>Ga0136623_10000048_pt1 | contig 26157 bp, 23 predicted proteins | sample AntDrymUQ4492106_2_FD_104656 | JGI IMG/M metagenome (GOLD analysis project Ga0136623, IMG submission 104656) | Polar desert sand microbial communities from Dry Valleys, Antarctica - metaG UQ449 (21.06) | ecosystem: Environmental > Terrestrial > Soil > Desert | place: Antarctica: Dry Valley...
CAGAGAGGGCCGTGTGGGATTCGAACCCACGACACGAGGATTAAAAGTCCCCTGCTCTAACCGCTGAGCTAACGGCCCACGTTTCGTGCTCAGTTAGAGCACATGATTCGAAAGAGGCTTGACACCGCTGTTACAGCACATGATTCGGTGGGTTAACCGACGACAAACCCGCCGAATCCCCTGCTGTCAGATGCCATCGAAGACCGTTTCTCACGCTCATGCGAACCTCGACCTGGCCGATGCGGTCGGCTCCTTCACGCGCCATCTTAGAGCAGAGAATCTTGCCGCCTCCACGGTGGCCACCTATGTGAAGGCGCTCAATCAGCTCAATTCCTTCCTGGTACAGCAGGGTATGCCGACCGATGTGGCGGCCATCCGCCGCGAGCACGTCGAGGCCTTCCTGGTGGCCCTGTCCGACTCCGGCAATCGGCCGGCCACGGTGGCCAACCGCTATCGGTCGCTCCAGCAGGTCTTCCGCTGGCTGGCCGGCGAGGATGAGATCCGCGACTCGCCGATGGCCCGCACGCGCCCGCCCGCGGTCCCCGACGAGCCACCGCCGGTGCTGCGCGTCGAGGAGCTCGAGCGGCTGCTGGCCGCCTGCGCCGGCACCTCGGTCGAGGATCGCCGCGACATGGCCATCATTCGCCTGCTGGCCTCGACCGGCATGCGCCGCGGCGAGTGCGTCGGGCTGCGGGTCGAGGACGTCGACTTCGACCACGAGGTGGCGCTGGTGCTCGGTAAGGGCCGCCGCCCGCGCGCCTGCCCCTTCGACCGCCAGACCAGCCGCGCCCTGGACCGATACCTCCGCGTCCGCAAGCTGCACTTCGAGGCCGACTCGCCCTGGCTCTGGGTCGGCAAGCGAGGACGCCTGACCGATACCGGCCTGGCCCAGGTCCTGCGCCGGCGTGGTGTGTTGGCCGGCATGCCGAAGCTCCACCCGCACCTGTTCCGCCACACCTTCGCCCACCAGTGGCTGTCCGACGGCGGCACCGAGGGCGACCTCATGCGCCTGGCCGGCTGGAAGAGTCGCGAGATGCTCTCGCGGTATGGAGCCTCGGCAGCCGATGAGCGGGCCCAGGAGGCGTACCGGAGGCTAAGGCACTAGCAGGCGGCGATCGGCAGATCGAGCAGCTCCGACGCTTCCTTGGATCTCCATGCCTCTATCGCCTCCTCCGCAGCCTTGATGACTGACTCCTCGAACACGTTCGTCATACCTAAGCGCAGGCCAGATTGCCTGAAGGATGGCCACAGTCGGGCCATGCTGCACGATCTGTGGAAGCTCAAGGGCATCGGACCGAAGCGAACGGCGATGCTGGAGAAGATCGGCGTCGATTTGGTCAAGGAGCTTGCCCAGCGCAACGCGGATTCGCTGACCGAGATGATCCGCACGCGCCACGGTGCGGTGGCCGGCGTCAGCCAGAAGACCGTGCAGGGCTGGATCACTCTGGCAAAGCGCGCCGACCGCTGATCGGCGACATCGGGCCCGCTCGCTGCCACTCGGCGACAGGCGGGCCCGTCAGCTCGTCAGCTGTCCCGGGAGCCGAGCATGCTCCCAACGCCCTCGAGCGGAGGCGCTACCTCCTCGCCGGCGGCCGCGTTGCTGGAGCGCGCGCTACAGTCCCGCCACCACTTCGATCGGTCCGGTCCCGTCATGATTCCCCTCGCCGGGACCGGATGACGGCCGTAGGCGGCGCTGCGGCCGCAGCTCGCGCAAGTCGCCTCGCGCCATCTCGTGAAGGCGGTAGACCTCTTCGAGCCCGTCTGCCGGAACCTCGTCGCCGTACAGCTCACAGAATGCCGCGACCAGGTCCGGATCGAACTGGTTGCCGGCCTGGCGCTGTAGCTCGGCGAGCGCCTGCTCATGGGGCCTCGCCTTCTGGTAGGGGCGGTCGTGCACCATGGCGTGGTAGGCGTCGGCGATCGCGACGATCCGCGCACCGAGCGGGATGGCGCGCCCTTTGAGCCCATCGGGATAGCCGCTGCCGTTGTAGCGCTCGTGGTGGTGGAGCACGACCGGGATCGCATCGCGGAGGGTGGTGGCCTGCTCGATCACCATCTTGCCGATGTGTGGGTGTTCGGTGATGGTCTGCCACTCGCTGTCGCTGAGCGGCTCAGGGTTGTCGAGGATGTCCTGGGGAATGGCCAGCTTCCCGAGGTCGTGGAGGAGGCTGGCGATCCGAATCTGGTCGATCTCGGCGTCAGGGACGCCGACTCGGGCGGCCAATCCGGTCGCCATGGCTGCGATCATGTCGGACGGCCGACCACGGTGCGCCGGCTGCGGCGCAAGCACCGACGCGAGCGCCTCGATCGCGGTGATCCCTGCCCACTGACCGATGGCAGAGGCCATCTCGTGACGGTCCGCCGATGCGCGCGTGGCGAGCAGCGGCGGCGCGGCGCCGAGGTCCGCGAAGACCTGGGTTTGGTTGCGACCGCGCGACTTGGCAAGGTACATCGCCGCGTCCGCCTCGGCGACCAGCGCATCAAGCCGCAGCTCGGCGCCCGCGCCGGCCGCGATGCCGATGCTGACGGTCGTTCGCACCTCCCGGCCCGCGGCGATTTGGAGCGAAGTCCGCATCACGACCCCGCGCAGGCGTTCGGCAACCTGCCGGGCGTCATCCGTGTCAGTGTCCGGGAGGATGATCATGAATTCCTCGCCGCCATACCGCCCGACAAGGTCGCCTGCGCGGATCGATGCGCTCACCAGCTCGGCGAGTTGACGCAGGACCGCGTCGCCCGACGCGTGCCCGTAGGAGTCATTGATAGCCTTGAACCGATCGACATCGACGAAGGCCACGCAGAGCATCGCACCGGTTTGCCTGGAGTGCTCGACGGCACCGATCAACGCGGCCAATAGTGTCTCGCGGTTCGCGACGCCGGTGAGCCGATCGCGGCTCGCTCGCGTCTCCACCTGAACGAGCGCGGCCGCCACCGCATTCAGTGCCTTTGCCACCTGCCGATCGGCGGCCACGCCACGCTCGGCAAGGCCGGGCCACGCCTCAGCGCGCCGCATGCTGTCCAGCGCACGCGCAACGCCGTGCATATGCCGGCTACCGGCGATCCACGCCACCGTGGCCATCAAGGCAGCGCCCGCCGCAGCGGCCAGCAGCACCTCCAGCAACCGCGCCGCCCGCTGCCCAGACGCGACCCCGATCAGCTCCGGCAGCAGCGTCGCCAGCGTAGAGAAGACCAGCACCGGAGCGAGGAACGCCAAGGTGCGGAATATGGCCAGCACCCGCTACTCCGATCCCGGTCGCGCGCCGCGCGCGGCGATGCTCACCGAGCCGGCGGAAGCACGCGGTTCCGAACCTGCGCGGCCTGCCATCGGCCTCAGGTTCATGGCAGCCACAATGGGGTCCTCGGCATCGATTGCGAGCGCGTGCACCCCCCAACGTTCGAGGCCTGGAACGGCGCCGATAACGGCTCGCACTCGTCGGCCCGCCCTGCGGTCGAGCGCCGCGGCGACCGCCGAGGACGCTCCACCGAGTGTGGCCAGCCCGACTCCGAGCAGGTGTGCAATCGCCAGTCCAGTGGCGACGGCCGCGGCGGCGACTAAGCCCGCTGCAGCCAACGTCGCGGCGGCGGGCGGCTCGGTGGCGTTGTGCCCAAGCGCGTCGGTGTTCGCCTGGCCGGCGCGACTACCGGCGTCCGGCTGGCGTGACGGACCGTGCGATGTGCCACGAAAAGGGGCTTCGCTCTGCGTATCGGCCGACGGGTTCGAATTGGGCGCGGGCGTGCCGGGCGCTGAGGCCGTGGTGCCACCGCTCTCTGGCGATGGGCTCGGCGTCCAGCTTGACGCCGACGGTGCCTGGCTTGCGGATGGCAGGGCCATAGGCGGGGGACGCATGGTAGGCAGCGGGAGGACGGTAGGCAGCGGGAGGACGGTAGGCAGCGGGAGGACGGTAGGCAGCGGGAGGACGGTAGGCAGCGGGAGGACGGTAGGCAGCGGGAGGACGGAGATCGGCACCCCACCGGCGCGCGGCTCCTGCGCGGCTACCGCGATGACCGGCAGGGCGAGGAGGATCGCCACCGCGGTCGCGGTCCCCCCTGCCAGCCAAGTTCCGCCGAACCGTTTCATCGCTGCCTTCCATACGGCCGCAACGCGGTCGTCTCATGCCGGAAGGATCGAGGACCAACGAGCACGGCACCATGACCCTATGGTCACTCCCCGCGGTAGCCTGCTGCAGCCGGGGACGCACGGAGGACGCTCGGGACGCCGCTGTGCGGTGTGGTAGAGTACCGGGCCGTACTTTCGGCGCACGAGCGACAGCTCGGTCAGCTCGAGCATCGCGTCGACCGCGAAGCCGGGACGGCAGCCAGCGCATTGACGTAGCCACTGATCGGCCGATGGAACGTGCGGGTCGACGCACCGCGGCCGAGCGACTTCATCGGACCGCCAGCCCCGTCAGGTACATGTCCACACGCCGGTACTGCAGCGCTCTTGTTTCGTCGTAGCCCCAGCCCGAGTGCAGTGGCTGGCGGAAGGCGGGGTCGTCATGAGCATCACGATCCGACCCGACGGAGCGCGCTCGCCCGTTCAGTAATGGTAAGCATCGCAAACCGACGACGGTCGTGGATACGGCGAATCTCATGAGGGTCAAGCTCGGGAGCGATCGGCTCATAGTAAATTCGGCAATTGGTGCTGAGGCAACCGTATCGAGGCGGCATCGATGATGGAGAGGAGCCGATTCCAGTGATCCGCCCGTGCGCGCCAGGGCACGGGTTGCCACCTACTCGATTGTCATCGGCGCTGCCCGATCCACAGGCCACGGCCCATCAGGCCATCGCTGTCGTGCTCGACGGAGAGGCGGGAGGCCTCGAAGGCTGATCGATACTCGTCATCGGTGAACAGGCCGAGCGTGTGGGTCTCGGTCAGGTGCTCGACTCGGCCGGGCCGGGCGACGAGATAGTGGAAGTCCAGGATGGATCGGTTGCCCTCGACGCGGCTCCCGTTCATGCGGACCGCCTGCAGGCCCGGGCGCTCGACCGGGATCAGGCGTCCGATGCGAGTGGGATCGAATGTGGATGGCGCGAACCACGGCTCGACCAGGAGGACGCCGGAAGGGGTGAGGTGCTGGGCCATCGACTCGACCGCGCGCGCCAGGCCATCTGTCGTCTTGACGTAGCCGATGCTGCTGAACAGGCAGGTGACGACGTCGAACTCGCGACCGAGGTCGAATTCACGCATGTCCGCCTCGTGAAGATGCACCCCGGGGAGGCGGCCGGCTGCGACGCGGAGGAGACCGGGGTCGATGTCGAGGCCCTCCACCTCGTACCACTCGCGCAGGTGCTCGAGATGCGAGCCCGTGCCGCAGGCGACGTCCAGCACGGTCCGTGCGCCCGGATTGCGAGCCGTCACGATGTCGCGGATCTTCTCGGACTCCGCGCGGTAGTCCTTCCAGTCGTAGAACAGGTCGTACAGCTCGGCACTCTTGTCGAACACGCGCCCATGCTACTTGCGGACGGCGAGGGGTCGGAGCGCCGCGATCGGTCTCGGAACTCACCCGCGCGCGCCACGACCCAGCGTCAGTAGGGCACCGACGCAACAAATCAGCGCCCGTGACGCATCGGCATGAGCGTCGTGAACCGATGGGCCCGCGTCGCCATAAGTTAGGCAGGAGGAGGATCCGTATGCTCGAGGGGCTGTTGGCCCCGCTGCGCGTTGTCCTGCACCGAAGCTCCGCCGACTGGCTGATCGTGGTCGCGACGTGGCTTGTCATCGTCTGCGCCACGACGCTGCTGGCGATCGGCGTCCTGTACGGCGACGCCGTCGCGCTGAGCAGGCTGCGACAGGTGATCGCGGCCGAGCCGGTCGCAGCAACCAGCGTGGTGGTCGACATGCGGGTCGATCCCGAGGAGCTGGCGTCGGTCGACGAGGTCGTGAGCCACCAGACCAGGCGCATCCTGGGATGGACCGATGGCGAGCTGGCCCGGATCATCACCTCGGGCACGTATGACCTCGCCGGGGCGGTTGCCGACGCCGACGAGACCGACCTCACCGCGTTCGCCGCCGCCGATCGGCTGGAGCTCCTGGCCGAAGAGCCGACCGGCCAGCTCGACTCCCATACCGGCCACGCGATCATGGGCCTCCTGCGCACGGTCGTCCGCACCGAGGGCGTGACGGCCGTGGTCGCGACACACGACCCGGCGATCCTCGACCTCGCCGACCGTGTCCTCGAGATCCACGACGGAATGCCGGCGGAGGCGATGCCGGAGCCTGTCTGATGCCTACCGAACCTCTTCCAGCCAGCCCTCACGGATCGCCCGGGCCGCAAGCTCCGTGCGCGACGCGACGTCGTGGCGCTCGAAGAGGCGTCGCAGGTGCGACTCGACGGTTCGGGCGCTGATGCCCAGCCGCGTCCCGATCTCGTCGTTCGAGGAGCCGTCGACCACGCAGCGCAGCACATCGCGCTCGCGGTCCGACAGCGCGATCCCCCTCCCGGGCCGCACGCCGAAGTGGAGCCCACCGGTCGCAGCGCGGCGGATGGCGTCGAGCAGCTCTCCGGTGGGAGCCGTCTTGACCACGAAGCCCGCAGCGCCGAGCCGCAGGGCCGCATCGGCGTACTGGGGGTAATCGAACGAGGTCACGACGACGACCGCGGGCATGTGCCCGGCTGCCTCGTGACGGAGCAGGTCGAAGCCCGACTCCTCGCCCAGGCGGAGGTCCAGCAGCAGGACCTGGACGTTCGCGGACTGGAGGATCGGCCGGAGCTCGGCGAGGCTGGCGGCCACGCCGGCGATCTCCATGTCCGCCTGGCGGTCGATGAGGGCGGCGGTCCCCTCGCGCACGAGCGGATGGTCGTCGACCACCGCCACGCGGATCACTGCGGGCGCCACTCGAAGGCGACACGAGTGCCGCCGGCCGGCCAGGGGCGGACGTCCAGCAGCGCGCCGATCTGCTCGGCCCGCTGCTGCATGTTGGCCAGCCCGAAGTGGCCCTGGCGCGGTGCCTCCTCGGCGGCCTGATCATCGATGCCAGTGCCCGCGTCGTCGACCGCCAGCGTCACCCGGCCATCGGCGTTGACGTCGTAGCGCACCGCGATCGGCGCGCGACCGTGCCGGACCGCGTTGTTGAGCGCCTCCTGCGCGACCCGGAACACCGCGAGCTCCACGTTCGCAGGCGGCCGCGACGTATCGGTACGCTCGAGCTTCACCGGGCCGCCGGCCAGCGGCTCGATCCGCTCGACCAGCCATTCGAGCGCTGCGCCCGCACCCAGGTCGTCCAGGATGGGAAGCCGCAGGTCGCCGACCACCGAGCGCAGCTTCGTGGCCACCTCGCGGGCCTCGGCCGCGGCATCGGTCTGACCGGCCTCGTCGAGGGTGCGGACGAGCACCGTCAGCTGCTGGAGGGCGTCGTCGTGAAGGTCGGCCGCGAGTCGGGCGCGCTCGGTCTCGGCGGCGGCCACCGCCAGATCGCGCTGGAGCTGCGTGCGCTTCGCCATGCCGACGAGCGGTCCAAGCGTGAAGTAGCGCCAGATGATGAGCGCCGCCAGCCAGCCGCCGAGGATCAGAGCCCCGGCATCCCCCGTCACCAGGACGGTTGCCGCAGCGCCGGGCGTCAATGCGACGGCCATCGTCTCCAGCCGTGACGAGATCGCTTGCGGCTCGCCCGGTCGATCCGCGAAGGCGACGGGAATGCCGGGGACGAGCGCAACGAATCCGAGCAGCGCCACGGCCAGGCTGGAGCTGCCCACCGCGGCCAGCGCGACCAAGACCGATACCACCAGCCCCGAGGCCAGCAGAAAGAGGCGGCTCCGCCAGTCCGCGTCGGTGTGGCGTGCAGCCAGGACATGGGCAACGACAAGTGCTGCCAGCGCGGTGGGAATGACCACGGCCAGACTCGCCGGGTCTGCATACCACGCGAACGTCACGAGCATGACCGGGATGCTGACCGATGCGGCGAGCGGCACGGCAGCATCGCTCCACTCCGGGCTCAGGAAGCCGCGACGCACAGCGAGGCCGACCACGAATGCCACGGGGAGCCCGACGACCAGCGCCCACGTCGCGCCCTGCGAGGTCGCCAACAGAACCGCCAGGCCGATGAGCGCGAACGCCACGAGGTCGCGGGCCCTGGCGATCTCTGGAGCTGTCGCCGACGACTCGCCGGTCGGCCCCGACCGGACGCGCCTGAATCCACCGGTGATCGCATCGGAGATCGTGTCGAGCGGCAGGGCGTGCCACCCGAGAAGGCCGACGATGAGGACGAGCGGCAGGGCCGGGTCGATGTCGCTCGGCAGGATCAGCGTGAGCGCCGCAAACGGCAGCAGCGCGAGAGCCATCAGGCTTGCCCGCTCGCGCCAGCCACGCGGTTTCCCGAGGCTGCCGATCACCGCCGGGGCCAGAGCGACCGAAGCGATGAGGACGAGGATCGGCTCTCGGTCCTCGGGCGACCCTGTGGGCAGAGTCATCTGTCGCACAACCAGGATCACGGCCAACACGGCAGCGACGAGCGAAGCCGCCACACCGGCCTGCCGCCATGCAGGTTCATCGTGTTGTCGGGCCAGCCCGACGCCGAGCAGCACGGCTATGACGAGCGGCGCGAGATAGGCGGCGTAGATGCCGATCGGACTGCCGACCTGGACCACGGTCGCCAGGAGAAATGGGGTCGCCGTCGCAGCGGCGACGACCACAGCCTCCCGCCTGCCGATCTCCCCCGCCAGCCCGTGGTGCAGCAGACGCCACACCACGAGCCCGAGCGCCAGGCCGATCCCGAGGAGATAGATGTTCGTCGCCAGACGCGACTCGAGCCAGTCCCGGTGGATCATCGCGAACCCTTCGACCGCGTCCTCCTCGCCAGACGGGCCCTCGACGATCTGGCCGGTGTTCACGTACGCGATCCGGGCCTGCTCGACGGCCTCGACGGGCAGGGTCACGACCCCGCCCTCCCATTGCACCGACCTGCCACGAGCGACCGTGGTTCCATCGACGGTCTCCAGGTCGATCACCGTCTGCCCCGGCACGATGAAGTTCCTGGCCGCGTTGCCGCCGGGCGTCACATCGGACACGACGAGGCCCCCGTGGGTCTCATCGGTCTCACGGACGTGCAGACCGAGGGTCACGCTCCCATCCATCCACACCACGACTCCCGCGACGGCTGCACCGATGGCGATGAGCAACGCGAGCAGATCGCGGCGCAGGAATGACATGGCCGGACGGTAGCAGAGGCCCATCGGCCCACCAATCCGGGAAATCACGCAACGGCGTCAGGCGAGGTGCCGGATATCGTGGCAGGGCGCCAGCCGCGAGCATCGGCGTCACCAAGGAGGTTTGAGCCGATGCGGACATTGCGAGCATCTGCCGTGGCGTTGCCGTTCGTGGGACTGGCGATTCTGGTCGGACTTCTGTCCGTGCTGCTCGGTCCGGCATCGTAGTCAACTGGCGTGCGATCGCCAAGGAATCGCTGCTATCATCCGCCCAGCGCCACCGAGGCAGTAGCGATACGAACAGTGGGCCACTGAATCGGTAGGCTCCAGGCACTCGACGGCTACGCCGTGCTACGCGTGCCCGACGGAAACATGCACGCTGGTGGCACATGCGAGTCCTCGTGGTTGGAGTCGGCACGGTCGGCGAGGCGATCGCGCGCCTCTCCGCCGAGCACGACTGGTGCGAGTTCATGGTGCTGGCCGATTACGACGACGCCCGTGCCCGGACGCTGGCCGACGCGCTGGGTGGGGCCCCTCGATTTCCCGCGACCGGCATCGACGCCCGCGATGCATCGGCCATCACCGAGCTCGCTCGAGCTCACAACGTCGACCTCGTCATGAACGCGGTCGACCCGCAGCTGGTGATGCCGATCTTCACCGGCGCCCTCGAGGCCGACGCGAACTACATGGACATGGCCATGAGCCTGTCGAAGCCGGACTCGGATCTGCCATTCGAGACTCCCGGCGTCAAGCTCGGCGACGAGCAGTTCGCCATGGCGGCCGAGTGGGAGTCGCGCGGCCGCCTGGCGCTGGTCGGGATGGGCATGGACCCCGGCCTCACCGACGTCTTCGCCGCCCACGCGGCGAAGCATGCGTTCGACGAGATCCACGAGGTGCACGTCCGCGACGGCGGCGATCTCGAGATCCCCGGCTTCGCCTTCGCACCCGTCTTCAGCATCTGGACCACGATCGAGGAGTGCCTGAACCCGCCCGTAGTGTGGGAAGACGGGGCGTGGCACACGACCCAGCCGTTCAGCGCACCCGAGGCGTTCCCGTTCCCGGAGGGCATCGGCCCGGTCGAGTGCGTCAACGTCGAGCACGAGGAGGTGCTGCTCGTCCCGCGCTGGCTCTCGCCACGGCGGGTCACCTTCAAGTACGCGCTCGGGGCCGACTTCATCGACAAGCTGAAGACGATCCACGCGCTCGGCATGGACCGGACCGATCGCGTGCTCGTGAAGGGTGTCGAGGTCGCACCGCGCGACGTTCTCGCCGCCATCACCCCCGACCCGATCAGCCTCGGCGACAGCTTCCGTGGCCGCGCCGTCGTGGGCACCTGGGTGCTCGGGCTCAAGGACGGCAAGCCGCGCGAGACCTTCTCCTACCAGATGGCCGACGCGGAGGACGTCTGGCGCCGATACCGCCTCCAGGTGGTCGGCTGGCAGACGGGACTGAACCCCGTGGTCGCCATGGAGCTGCTCGCGACCGGCGCCTGGTCCGGTGCCGGCGTCCTCGGCCCAGAGGCGTTCGATCCGGATCCGTACCTGGCGCTCCTCGACCGGGACGGCATTCACCACGCCGTGGTCGACATGGAGCCGGGTGCGCATCGGCCAACCTGACCTCGGAGCGGGCTCCCGCCCGATGGGCGCAACGGCCATCGGGCCGGTCTTGCGCGCCTCGGGCAGGAACGGTGGGTTCCGCCCTCCTTGCGTGGGTGCCGCTCCCACCCCACGGAAATTTGGCCACTCATAGGCCGTTGTGCCCGCCCTACGGGAATCGGGTCCGTCGACGTGCGGGACGTCAAGGGACACAATGAGCCTCCAACCCAGGAGGCAGATGAGAGATGAAGGTGGACGAGATGCTGCGGGGCGCGCGGGACGCCATGACGGCGAGGACCGTGTTCGCCGAGCCGATCGCGCGCAATGGCTTGCTCATCATCCCCGCCGCGAAGGTGCGCGGTGGCGGCGGAGGCGGCGGCGACAGCGAGGACAACGCGGGAGGCGGCTTCGGCCTGGCGGCCTCGCCGGCGGGCGCCTATATCGTGCGCGACGGCAAGGTCAGCTGGGAGCCGGCCATCGACGTGAACCGCATGGTGCTGGGCGGCCAGATCGTGGCGATCGTGCTCCTCCTCGTGCTTCGATCGATTTTCAAGAACCGGCGCTGACGACGAAATCGTTTGACCGATTCCCGACCCCCGCCTACCATGGGACGTCGCGGGGTGGAGCAGTGGTAGCTCGTCGGGCTCATAACCCGAAGGTCGGCGGTTCGAATCCGTCCCCCGCAACCACACATCCGAGCGTACGGCGACCCCAGGAGGCCTTCCTGGGGTCGCTCTGTTGTCCATCGCGGGTAACGGTTTGGTAACGGGCGTCGCCGTGCAAGGCGACCTAGAACCTGTGGCTGAGACGGCGACGAGACGCTTGACCGCGGCCCGTGCGGCGGGATTCCGTCTGCTGCCGTTCTTCTCTCAAGCCTCGGGGAAACTCGCGAGTGGCCCTCAGGCTCTGCGGCTGTGGTGAGTCTCGTGTCCCCGATGACAGCCAGGATTCGAGCGATCTTCTGGCAAAGAGGATCCGCCTGCCAACACGCACGCTCGGGATTTGCCCTGCGGCGGCGGCCTGGTAGACGCTGTTGCGCGCGATGCCGAGCATCTCGGCCACCTGGCGGACGGTCAGGATCTCGCCATAATCATCGAGACGGTGCTGCTCGATGGGATTCATTTCGGCGTAGTCCCCGTGTCTCCGTCCGCCGCCGGCAGGTGATCCACTGGCGACGCGCGTCTATGCGTTTCACGCAGATCGTCATCGAGAAGGTGGATGTAGCGTCGCGTGATCTCAAGCGAGGCCGGGCTGTGCCCGAGGATGCGTTGCAGGCTGAAGACATCGCCACCGTTGGCGAGGAACGTACGCGCGAAAGTGTGACGCAGCACGTGTGGCGAGCAGCGCACGTCCAGTGAGCCGCGAGCAGCGAGCCGGCGCACGAGGTTCTGGAGTCCGCCAATCGAGAGCCTGTGTCCGGTGCTGCCACCAAACAGTGGCGCATCGGCCGCGACGGCGTTGCGGAGCGCGAGACTCTGCTGGAGCGCTGACCGGGCGCGCCGGCCGACGGGCACCACCCGCTCCTTGGCGCCCTTGCCGAGGACCCGGCAGCGCGCGGCCTCGAGGTCGATGTCGCCGAGGCTCAGCCCAACCACCTCGCCCACCCGTAGGCCGGTATCGACCATGAACAGGATGACCGCCACGTCGCGCTGCGGCATACGTGACCGTGCGGCGGCCTCGATCAGGCGGAGCAGATCCGGCTCGCGCAGCGAGCGGATCAGAACCTGCGGAACCCTCGGCGAGCGCAGACCGCGAAGTGGATGGGACTCCAGGTCGTACTCGGCTACCAGCCAGGCTCCGAAGGCCTTCAGCGTTCGGACCCGACCAGCCAAACTGGCAGGCGCCGGCGGGCGAGGCCGGGATTGCAGGGTAACGAGCCAGCGGCGCACGGTAGCCGCAGACAGAGCGGCTAGCGTGACCGGCTGCTCCGATCGAGCCACGAAGCGCGCGAACTCGGCGAGGAAGGCTTCGTACCATTCAATCGTTCGCGGGCTCCTCCCGGCGGCCCGGAGGGCCTCGGCTGAGCACGAATCTGGCTCGTCCACTGGGGAGTGGCCAAGCGGTAAGGCGCCTGACTCTGGATCAGGAGATCGAAGGTTCGAATCCTTCCTCGCCAACCAACACCGCAACCTGTGGGGTCTGACCAGGTTCAGACCACCAGATGATGTGGTACTGAGCATGTCGGACGGCATCTCCAAGGAGGCTCGGAGATGCGAAGTGCGCCTGACTCTACCCCCAGTTGTGCGCCTGACTCTTTCGCCCACCAGGGATTGCGCTTGATTCTGGTGGCGTCTTGGCGCTCGGAATCGCGGCCGCAACCGACTTCTTCTGCGCCGCCAAAGCGGCCGAAGGGGCGCCCCCGCGGACGGTCGAGTGGTACCGGATGATCCTCGTCCGCGCGGTCCGCCGGTTCGGCGAAGCCCGGCCGGTCGACGCGATCACCGCGGCCGAGCTCCGGGCCTGGCTGCTCGAGCTCCGAAGCTCGCTCGCGCCTGAGTCGATCGCCGGCTACGTCCGCGGCTTGAAGGCCTTTGGCAACTGGTGTGTCGCAGAAGAGCTCGCTGCGGCGCCCGGCTTTCGGGCCCCACGCGGGTCCTTTGGCACCCTCATGGCGACTCAGGACCAATCGAGGCAGGAGACCTCAAACGGCGCGAGCCTGACCTCGACCCATCCTCGTTCGACGCGGAGCGGACGACGGCGCACCCGAAACGCCGCCGGCGTCAATGCGGCCGACCGATACGTCCGGTCGGTGAGCCGGCGCACCGCGGCCGATGAGTCGCGCACGGGGTGCAGATCCACCGCTATCGGTCTGTTTGTGAGGTTCCCGACCAGGATCCGACGGCGCCCATTCGACTCTAGCGCGAGCGCCGTGATCGTGCGGGGATCCGAGGCTGTCGTGGGAACGAATGAGCCGTCCTGGAACTCGGCGAGATCGGCTAGGACGTGGAAGATGGGGAAGGCGCCGCCGGGAATCGAAGGGAAGTGCCGGGGCGTCGCGCTTCCAGCGTCACGCTCCACGACTCCGTACCAGCCGGTCGTTTCGTGACACGTCACCGTGTCCGCGGCACCGGCCGCCAGGTAGGCCATCGCACCCAGGGTCCATCCCGCTCCCAGCAGCGACAGCTGGCGGCCATCGACGCGCGGCGGCAGGCCATTGCTCCCTTCAGGTCCTCGGGGATATGGCCCGTCGCGGGTGGCAAGCGTCACTGGTCCGATGTGCACGCTGCCACCGCCGATCTCGCGGGCCTGGGCCGCGAGTCGCTCCAGCACCGGGAGGTTGGCGGTGATGCCGAGGTCGTCCGCGACGTGGACGGCCGAACATGCTGGGAACGCGACGCCGTCGAACGGCGCCAGATCCGGTGCCGAGCGATTCACCTCGGCGAAGGATCGGTCCGTGCCTGCAATCAGCGGACCCAGCGCCCGGAGCGGCTCCGCCAGCGTGCGGTGGTGACGCCGAGCCGCGTAGTCGCCATCCTCGCTGTCGAGTGCTGGGAGGACGATGACGCGCGCGATCCGGGCATCGAGCATGCCGAGCGCCGCGCGGACAGCCTCGATACCGAGCAGGTCGCGAGCTACGACCGCCAGCTCAAGGGCCGTGTCGAGCATGCGAGCGTCGCGCGCAGCGCTCCCGAGGCGATCGCGCCAATGTGGGTCCCGCGTGTCGACGTCGGTTCGCAGGTGTGCCAGCCGCAGGGTGCGGAGAAGCTCGGCTTCATGCGCCGTCAGTGCCTCGCCGTGGCTGGCGCACAGTAGGCCCAAGGCCGGCAGTGGGCGCTTGAGACCTTCGCCGAGCTCAACGTGCACGCCGCGGTCGCTCTTGGGTACGCCGCGTCTATGCGTTGCGACCGGCACCATGGTGGCCGACTGGCTGAGCTCGTGATGGGCCGCCATGCGGAGCGGTAGCGGGCGATCCAGCGGCGTGCTGAAGGTCTTGAACGACGCGTCCGCCCAGTTCCGCTGGTCCTCAGTCTCGAATTCGTCGCCGTCGAAGACGAACCTCACCTCCACACCGCCGAGCGCGGCCTCGAGCTCGGTGAAGGCGCGGATCAGCGGCTGCTCGGTGCCACCCACGATTGGCTGCGGAGCCACTCCAGTCGGGAAGGAGCCGTGCTGTTCCCCTCGCGCGCCACGCGCCACGAATCGGCGGCCGCCGTAGCTGGCGTCGGCGTGGATCAGGTTCAGCCCGATCCGTGCGTAGGTGAACGCGCCCTCGGCTCTGCCGTCAATGCGGTAGGTGACCCGGCCGTCCGGCTCACCGCTGACCCATATCCGGCACCGGAACATCACCGGGTTGTGACGGAACTCGAGCTCGATCGTGGCGTCGAACGCATCGGCTCGTCGCCGAACTCGTTTCCGCACGGTGTGACCGGGGATCGTGTTCCAGGCCTCGTCGCGGACGGCAACGTAAAGCTGCTCCAAGATCTCGGTGTCGCCGATCCGCACGTGGCGGAGGACCGCGTCGTCCAGCTCGAGCTCGACGGCCCCGGCACGCAAAGGCAGGGGCCGCGCTGGCCGCGCGGGTGACCCGTTCCGCACCCACGATCGCGACGGCAATCCGCTCAAGTCGGCCAGATCATCTCCTGCCCTTCAGGTTGACACCCGCCAGCCGAGACCATAGCATGTGGTCGACCGGTAGACCAATGCCAAAGGGCAGCCACTCGACGATCGCTGAGGAGCCACAGATGAAACAGGCGGTCACGGTTGCCCCAAGGTCGATTGAGATCCATGACGCGCCCGAGACGGAGCAGCTTGCCGACGGTCAGGCTCTCCTCGCCATCGTTGCGGTCGGCCTGTGCGGATCGGATCTCGAGATGTACAAGGGCACCGATCCCATCTCTCGCTTTCCGTGCCGTCAGGGGCACGAGTTCTCGGGGCGCATCCTGGCGCTGCACGACGGCTATGACGGTGAGGTGCGCGTCGGTGATCTGGTGGCGGTTGAGCCGCTCCTCCCGTGCGGCTCGTGCATCGCATGCCGGAGGGGACATCCCAACTGCTGTGTGAACCTCCGCGTCGCGGGCGGTCAGATCGACGGAGCCCTGATCGAGCGGTTCGTCATGCCGGTCCGCAACCTCTACCGCGCCGACGACCTCACCCCTGAGGCCGCGGCCTTCGCTGAGCCGGTATCCATCGGCTTGCAGATGGTGAATCGCAGCGGCGTCGTGGCGGGGGATCGGGCGGTGGTGCTCGGCGCCGGGCCAATCGGGCAGGCGGTCATCCTGGCCGGCCGAGACCGCGGTGCTCGGCTGCTTGCCGTCGATCGGATCGCTCAGCGCCTGGAGCTGGCGCGCGCCACGGGCGCGGAGATGACGGTGGACGCCGCCCGCGAGGATGTCGCCGCCATGGTCGGCGCCTGGACCGATGGCGAGGGGCCGGTGGTGGTCTACGAGGCGACCGGCGCCACGGCGGTCATGCGACAGGCTATCGAGCTGGCAGCCCACTCCGGAACCGTGGTCATCGCCGGCACCCCCACCGACGAGCTCTCGTTCCCTGCCATGTGGCTGGTGCGGAAAGAACTGAACATCCTCGGCTCGCGGAACAATGCGGGCGTCTATGGCGAGGCGGTGAGGATCGTGCGGGAGAACCAGGCGGCGGTGCATCGCATCGTCACCCATCGCTATCCCCTGCATCAGGTCCAGGACGCGATGGAGTTCGCCATTGCCAACCCGGCGAAGACCGGCAAGGTCATGATCACGATCGGGCAGTGATCCCGCGAGCCGGGCAGAGGTGAACCACATGGCGCCCAGGGAGCCACTGGCTCAACGCATCGATCACATCGGCATCGTGGTCCACGACGCCGATGCAGCGGCCGCCTACTATCGCGACACCTTCGGATTGCAGCCGGGCGCCGACGTCGTGCTGCCCGATGGCTCGGCTCGGCTCGTCTACCTGGAAGCTGGCGACACCACGCTGCAGCTCGTCCAGCCCTTGCGTGCCGGTCCGGCTGCCGACCATCTGGCGGCCCGCGGCGAGGGTCTGCACCACGTCTGCTTCGCCGTGAGCGATCTGCGCCACGCGCTCGCCTCGCTGCCCAACGAGCCGGATGCCGTCGTGTCGCCGGGCGGTAGGGGGCTGCACGTGTCGTTCATTGGGGCCAGGCCCAACGGTGTCACCATCGAGCTCACCGGCCCAACCACTGAGGCGGTACCCGGCGATGAGACACCGGCCGCACCCGAGGTCGCCTGGGACTCCGGTCATCCGGGCTGACGCACCCACACAGGCGCCCGGCGTTCGGAGGGTGTCAGGCGACCCGTAAGACCTGCCCTGCGTCAATTGATGTCGGCGGGGAGGGTCACCGCCTTGGCTTCGGCGGCCTCCGCGGTGGTATCCCGGAGCCGGCGTTCGGCACGCTCCATATGGCGGACCATCGCCTCGCGTGACGCGGCCACGTCGCCGGCCTCGATGGCTTCCAAGATCGCCACGTGATCGTCATAGGACGGCCGGTAATCGCTTGCCGCGTGCATGACCCGGGAGATCCAGACCTGGAGCAGGGTACGGATCCCCGACATGATGCTGTGGAGCGTGCCGTTGCCGGACGCCTCGGCCACGCGCAGGTGGAAGGCGACATCGGCGGCTACGAAGCGGTCGGCATCGCCCATGGCTTGGTGCATCTCGTCGAGGTGGGTCCGCAGATCGCGGAGCGCGCTTTCGTCCCTGCGTTCGGCGGCGAGGCCGGCCACGAGGATCTCCAGGTGCTCGCGCGCCTCGATCAAGTCATCGACCCGCTTTTCGCCAAGCAGCAGGCCCCACTCAATAACCTGCGGCAGCAGCTCTGAGTCGGCCCGCTTCAGGTAGGTCCCGTCGCCTTGCCGCACCTCGACCAGGCCAAGCAACGTCAGCGATTTCAGCGCCTCGCGCACGACGGATCGCCCCACCCCGAGCGTCGCGGCCAGCTGGCGCTCGGAAGGGATCCGCTCGCCGGGCTGGACGTGGCCGGCCAGCAAGTACTCCAACAGGCGTCGCGTGATCTCGGTGGAGATCGTCTCCCGGCTGGATAGATCGATAGGCTCTAACGACGCCATGTCTCCAACACCATTTCTTCGCGCCGGCGTGGCTATTGGCTCACCGGTCGACCACGACCGTAACTCGTCCTCTGCATCCGTGTCAAACAACGCGACGAGGCCCGCCCGTCAGTTTGACATCTAGTTTGCAGCCGCGTAGTGTGGGCTGGTCGACCGGTAGACCAATATGGGACCGATGGAGACGATGACCGATACCTATTTCAGCCGCGTCGCCGCCCAGACCGGGACGCGTTTCTGGGTGAACAATCCGACCGCCCAGGAGCTCGAGCTAGCGCTCACCAACGGAGCTGCCGGCTGCACGACCAACCCGGCCTACGGTGGCAATCTCGCGAAACGGGCCCCCGATGAGATCCGATCGATCGTGATGGAGTGCCTATCAATCAGCGGTGACGATCGCGTGGTGGCCGACCACGTCCAGGAACGCCTGGTCGCCCGCATCGCTGAGCGCTTGGCCCCGCTCCACGCAGCGTCCCAGGGTCGCGCCGGTTTCGTCTCGATCCAGGGCTCGCCGGAGACCGACATGGACACGGAGACCATCCTCGAGGAAGCACAAGCCGGACGGCGCATCGGCCCCAACGTCGCCCCGAAGATCCCGGCCACCGCACCGGGGCTCAAGGCGGTCGATGCGCTCGTCGCCGAGGACTCACCGATCATCGTGACGGAGGTGTTCAGCCTCGCCCAGCTGATCGAAACCTGCGAGCGCTGGCTGGCCGCCGCCAACGCGGCCGGCGTGCGGCCGCCCTTCTACGTCAGCCCGATCACCGGGATCCTCGGCGACCACCTCAAGAAGGTGGCTGCGCGGGACGGGATCGACGTTCCGGCCCAGGCCATGGAGTTGGCCGGCGTGGTCCTGGCGCGGCGCTGCTTCGAGGTCGTCGTCGAGCGGGCATACCCGGTGACGCTGCTGTTTGGCGGTGCCCGAACGCAGGTCGACTTCACCGCGCTCGTGGGGGGTGGTATGGCCGCCACCATTAATTGGAGCACGGCCGAAGAGCTGTTGGAGCTGGAGGTTGACCCCGCGAAGGTCGAGACCATTCGCGAGGCCCCAGACCCAGAGGTCGCAGAGCTTCTGTCCCGCTCGTTCGAGGACGTGCGGCGGGCTCTCGACCCCGAAGCACTCCCCGAGGACGAGTTTGCGAATTTCGGCCCAGTGCAGCATTTCCGCGACGCGTTTCTGGCGGGCTGGAACGGCGTGTTGAGCTTGATCGCCGACGCGCGCGTAGAGGCGATCGTCGCCGCCGGCTGACCACGGCACGCGCCGTGCGTCCGAACGCGATTGACCACGCCCGCTGGGCCGGAGAGCGAAAGAATGAGGGCGTTCCTGTGAGAGTTGCCATCGTTGGCGCTGGTCAGATGGGCAGCATCTATGGCGGTGCCGCCCACGACAACGGCCATGGGGTGTTGTTCATTGACTCCAACCAGGACCTGGTGGACCGGATCAATGCCGACGGTCTCAGGATCGACCGCCAGAACGGCCATACCGAGGTCTACCGCGTCCCCGCGACCGCGGCTCCAGCATCCGTGGAAGCGGTCATGGACCTGGTCCTGATCCAGGTGAAGGGATGGGCTACTGCGGCGGCGGCCGCGAATGTGAAGCCCGTCGTCGGGCCCGAGACCATCATCCTCACCCTGCAGAATGGCCTCGGCAACGAGGAGGTCCTGCGCGCGTCGTTTCCGAAGAATCCGATCCTGATCGGGATGAGCGTGCACACCGTCATCACCTTGAATCTGGGCCACTATCACCACACCGGGGTGCGCGACACCGCCCTCGGGCCTACCGACTCAGCAACCCTGGCCCACGCCGAGAAGGTGGCGTCGGTCTTCGATCGCGACGGTTTCGCGACCCACGTCTACCCCGAACGCGAGATCCGGACGCAGCAGTGGGCGAAGTTCGTGCTCAACTGTGGCTCGCTGTCGACCATGGCGCTGACCCGACTGCCCACCGCCGTCGCGTCCGAGCAGACACTGGTCTTCGAGCACATGGACAACCTCACTCGTGAGACGTGCCTGATCGCCAAGGCCGCGGGCATCGAGCTCGATCCGGAGGAGCGCGTGGCGTTTCATCACGAACTGTTCAGAACGGCCGGCGGTCGGGCGTCGATGCTCGGCGACGTGCTCGCCAAGCAGCGCACCGAGATCGACACGATCAATGGCGCCGCCGTCATGTACGCCGAGAAGTACGGCGTCCCGGCCCCGCTCAACCGAGCGATGATCGCCCTGGTCAAAGGCCTCGAGAAGGCCATCGAGATAGGTGAGGCATGAGCACCACACTTCGATTCTTGGGCGCCTCGGGCTACGAGGTGGTAGGCCCCACCTTCCGCCTACTGCTGGAGCCATACCTGACCGGCAATCCGGTGGCGCCATGTGGCGCCGAGGACCTGGAGCCTCCGGACGTGATCCTGGTCTCACATGCCGCCTGGGACCACAGCCTGGATGCGGCCGGGATCGCCATCCGGACCGGCGCCCCGGTCATCTGCCCCAATGACGTGGCCGAAATGCTCCTGGAGGCCGGCGTACCAGCTGAGCAAGTCCGCCCCTCGATCTGGGGCGTGTGCTACGCGTTCGGCGACGTCGTGGTGCGCCCGGTCGAGTGCCACCATTGGTCAGCGGCCACGCTGAAGGACGGCCGGATTGTGACCGGAGTGCCGCTCTCGTTCATCGTCGAGACTGAACCCGGCGTGCGCCTCTATCACTTCGGGGACACCACCATCTTTCCGGGCATGCGGATGCTCGGCGAGCTGTACACGCCGACGGTCGGCATCCTGGGCTGCGCGCAGACCGACGGCTTGCCTGATCCCGGTGCCGGGTCGGTGCTGACCGGCGAGATGACCCCCGACGAGGCGGCCCGGGCAGCCGAGTGGCTTGGCGTGCGACAGGTGGTGGCGACGCACTACATGCACCCTGGGCCGGAGGTCGCCGAGCTCGCGCGACGGGTCCCCGTCTACGACTCGACCGGACAGCGGACAGTGCATGCGCTGCAGGGCGGGGAGGAGCTGACGATTGAGCCGGTCCCCGGCGACTACCCATCGCTGACCTGGGGACGCACGTCGCCGGAGTGGGATCACTCCTACCGGCCCCAGCTCACGTCCGGGCCGATCCCGACCAAGTAGCAGAGGAGCACATCTGATGAGGCTGGTCCAGTACGACAACGGCGGACAGGTTGGCGTCGGGGTGCAGGTCGACGAAACGGTCTTCTACACCGGATACCACGAGATGCTGTCGTTCATCACCGATGGCGACCGCGCACTCGAGCGCGCTGCGGCCGCCATCAAGGCCGGCCGGCCGGTGCAGTTCGATCGGCTCATCGCCCCGATCACCAACCCGGGCAAGATCTTCGGCTCGGGGCCCAACTACCTGAGCCATGGGCAGGAGGACCCGGACTGGGAGCCGGCCGACGAGCCGATGTGGGACTTCATCAAGCTCACCAGCGCAATCACCGGGCCGTACGACGACATCGTCATCCCACCCACCGATGATGTCATCAAACGCGGGCCGGATAGCAAGGCGAAGTACGCCGCAGAGCACGGATTCGCCGTCGACTACGAGGTTGAGCTGGGGGTCGTCATCGGCAAGTCGGCCAGGAACGTGCGACGCGAAGACGCCTACGACCACGTGTTCGGCTACACGATCATCAACGATGCCGGGTCACGATCGGTCCAGTTCCATTTCAACCAGCGCGACATGGGCAAGAACTTCGACACGTTCTCGCCGATGGGCCCGTGCATCGTGACCCGTGACGAGATTCCGGACATCACCAAGCTGCGCATCGAGTCGTTCGTCAACGGCGAGCGGCGGCAGAGCGCGCTCATCAGCGATCAGCTCAACCTGCCCGACGTGTCGATTGAGTGGATCAGCTCGGTCATCCGGCTCGAGGCCGGCGACGTGCTGAGCACTGGCACGCCAGCGGGCTGCGGCACCTTCATGAAGCCGGAGCAATTCCTCAAGCCCGGTGACGTCGTGCGCTGCACGGCCGACCACATCGGCTACATCGAGAACCGCGTCGTCGCCGGGACCGCTCGGACCCGCTAGACCACCGGTCGGTCCGTGAACAGCCAGGCACAGAACCACAGACTGCTGTATCTGTCGCTGGGTGGGGGACCTGGCTCGACCTAGGGGACTTCTTGACAAGGCTCGCGTTGGGCCATACAGTTCTGCCAGTGGTCGACTGGTCGACCGGTACACCGGTCAATGGAACGACCGGCACGAAATCGAGGAGGAATGCCCGTGTTGAATCGGAGGTCAGGTCCTCCCTTGCCAGCCGTCGTCGTCCTGACGATCGCCGCATTGGTGCTTGGGGCGTGTCAGGGAGGCGCAACAACCAGCCCTACCGCATCCGAAGGAGCGGCATCTCAGACCGCGGCCGCATCCGAGGCGCCGGAATCGCCCCTGGCGGGGAAGAACGTGGCCTTTGTCCTGTGGGGTTTCGATGGCTACCAGCAGGCGCAGGGCAACTGGTTCACTCAGCTTGCCGAGGAGCAGGGCGCCAGCGCCAGAGCAATCGACGGCAAGGTCGATGCGAATGCGCAGGTGACGATCCTCAGCGACTTGGTGGCTGAGGGCGTGGACGCGATCGTCTTCCAGCCGGTGGAGCCCAATGCCGCCGTGAACGCCATTCAGGAGGTGCAGGCGGCCGATATTCCGCTCTTCCTGCTTGGCTATCGTCCGGATCCGTCGACCGGCGCCGTGGCGCCCGCCGCGCTGTTCGATGACTCGTCCGGCGTGATGGAGGCCGGGCGGCATGCCGGGGAGTGGCTCCAGGAGAACAAGCCCGGCGAGCCGGCCAAGGTCGTCATCTTCGATATCCTCACCCTTCCCCTCTGCAAGGAAGGTCGGATGGATAGCTTCCTCGCCGGGCTGACCGAGGTCATGGGCGAAGACAACGTCGAGATCGTGTTCCGCGACACCGTCGAGCATCAGCGCGACGCGTCGCAGGCCCGGATGGAGGATCTGCTGCAGGTCGAGCAGGACTTCAACGTCTTCACCGCCTGCGGTGCCGACGGCGTCCTGGGCGGGATCGCAGCCCTGCAGGCGGCTGGCCGCGCACTGGCCACCGACAAGGTCCCCGAGACGGAGTACATCTTTACCATCGACGGCACCCCGTCCGAGCTCGAGCTGCTGTTCGACCCGAACAGCTCGGTGATGGAGACCTACACCCTGACCCCGAAGGAGAACGGGATGGCGGCGGTCGACGGCCTGGTGCAACTGCTCACCGGTGAGCTCGAGCCGACGCAGGACATCGTCATCCCGCTGCCCGGCATCCTGCTGCCACCGGATTGCAACGAGGTTGCCGAGATCTTCCAGGAGCAGTACGGCCTGAACGAGGGTTACGAACCTCTGGAGTGCGCTTAGCGGTCGGGCTTGCCGTGAGACCGATCCGCGTCAGACGAGCGCGGTCCCGCATTCGGGGCCGCGCTCGGTCGTTTCCCGCGTGTGACCGAGGACCTATTGAGCGTCGGCTCCAAAGGGCGTTGGAATCGCTGGTTCGGCCCGCCGCGTATCGGCGCCGTTCGCTCGGCTTTGGCCGCCCATCGCCAGCCGCAGCACGTCGCGCTGGGTCAGCTCGTCGCCGGAGAGGATGCCGACCAAGCGGCCCTCGTGCAGAACCAACATCCGGTCAGCCAGCACTAGCAGCTCGGGCAGCTCCGAGGACGACATGAGGATCGAGGTGCCCTTGGCCACCATGTCGCCGATGAGCGTGTAGAGCTCGTCCTTCGCGCCCACGTCGATGCCGGCGGTCGGGTCGTCGAGAATGAGGACCGAGGAGCCACGCAGCAGCCAGCGCCCGACGATCACCTTCTGCTGATTGCCGCCCGACAGCCGCCCGAGAGGCTCCTCCGCGGTTGGGGTGCGGACGCGCAGCGCGTCGATGAGGTGCTGTACCAGGCCCCGCTCCCGCGCCGGCAGCAGCCAGCCGCGCCGCGAGATCTTGTCGATTGACGCCGCGGTCATGTTCTCGCGGATCGACAGCAGCGGGAAAGCGGCGTGTACGCGCTCCTCGGGCACAAGCCCGATCCCCTGCGCCATGGCGTCGATCGGCGAGGCGACACGCAGCGGGTGGCCGCGCAGCCTCATCCTGCCGCGCAGGATCGGATCGGCGCCGAACAGGGCGTGTGCCAACTCGGTGCGACCCGACCCGAGCAGGCCGTAGATGCCCAGCACCTCGCCCTCGTGGAGCTTGAAGCTGATCGCCTCAAGGCCGGTAGCCGTCCAGACGTCATCAACCTCCAGGACGACCGCCTCCCGAGCCTGAGGAATCCGATGGATGCGGTGTCCAAGCCGCCGCCCCACCATCATCTCGATCAGTTGATCCGGCGTCGAGGTGGCGGTCTCGACCGTGGCGATCGTCTCGCCGTCGCGCAGGACCGTCACCCGGTCAGCGATCTCGAAGACCTCCTCCAGCTTGTGCGAGATGTAGACGACGGCGATCCCCTCGTCGCGCAGGGCCCGGACGAGGTTGAAGAGGCGCTCCACCTCGCGGTCGCCAAGTGATGAGGTGGGCTCGTCCATGAGGATTAGCCTGACCTCCCCGCCGGCGAAGGCGCGGGCGATTTCGATGAGCTGCTTCTCCGCAACGCGCAGCGAGCCGGCGGGACGAGCGAGATCGAGCGAGACGCCCAGCCGCTCGAGCGCGGCCTGCGCCGCCCGACGCTCACTACGGGGGTCAAGCACGCCGTACCGATGGTGCTCGCGGCCGAGCACGAGGTTTTGGGATACGGACAGGTGATCGATGATGCTGAGCTGCTGGTAGATGATCCGGATGCCGAGCGAGCTCGACTCCGAGAGGGTCAGCGCGTCGAAATCGTGGCCCGCATAGCTGATCAGTCCGGCGTCGGGCGAGTGAAACCCGGCGAGGATCTTGACCAGAGTCGACTTGCCGGCGCCGTTCTCGCCGAGCAGGGCGTGGATCTCGCCGGGGTTGATCGAGAAGCTGGCTCCGCGCAGGGCGCGGACGCCGCCGAAGCTCTTCTCGATCCCGGTCAGCTCAACCAGCGGCTCCGCCGGCCCCGCATTCATCGCCCGGACTCGTGCCTCGCGCCTGAGGCGGGTTTGGCCGCCGGTGCCGCATCTGTATCCCGTTCACGGCGCCGAATGCGGACGGTTACCCGCTCGCGGCGCAGGATGGCGTCCAGCGCCACCGCGGCAACCAGCACGACCCCGAGCGAGACGGTCTGCCAGAACGACTGGACGCCGAGTAGGTTCAGCCCGTTGTTGAGGACGCCCACGATCACCGCGCCGATGAAGGCGCCGATGACGGTGCCCTCCCCGCCCAACAGGCTGGTTCCACCCAGGATGGTCGCCACGATCACGTCGAACTCGAAACCGACACCCACGGTCGACAGCCCGGAGTTGACCCGCGAGGCGACCAGGCAGCCCGCGAAGCCGGCCGAGGCGCCCGCCAGGGCGAACAGCGCGAATCGGGTACGAAGCAGCGGGACGCCCGACAGCCGGGCAGCGGTGGCATTGCTGCCAACGGCAACCGCGTGCCGACCCAGGACCGTGCGCCGTTGGACGACGGTGAAGATGGCAACCATGAGGAGGGCCGTGACGACGGCCACCGGAATGGGCCCGACGTACTCCGTACCCAGCCACTTGAAGTCAGCGGGAACGTTGTAGATGGGGACGCCACCGGATATGAGCAGGGCGCTTCCGCGGCTGACGTACAGCATGCCCAGCGTGGCGATGACACTGTTGACGCCCACGACGACGACCAGGAAGCCATTCACGATGCCGACCCCGGCGCCGAGAAGGGTCGCAACCAAGAAAGCGAGCGGGATCGGCAGGAAGCTGCTCAGCAGGGCGGCCGCCACACCGCTGAGAGCGATCACGCCGCCCACCGAGAGGTCGAGGCCGCCGGACACCATCAGCAGCGTCACGACCGACGCGACGATGACGACCGCGGAGATCTGGCGGAGGACATTGGCGATGTTGTCGGTCGTCATGAACCGCGGGGTGAGCAGGCTCAGGACGATGACGATGGTCAGCAGTGCGAGGAGGTTGATCGCCATTTTCGGCCCGAGCCGCGCCGTGGCACCGTTCCAGGACCGCACCAACAGACCGCGCACCGGTTCCTCCTCGAACGTTGTGTGTTACTGGCTGACCGGTCGACTGTTTGACCCTACGGGAATTCTCGACCGAGTGTCAAAGACCGGTCGATGGGGGAGACCTTGACCTCAGCTGGCCGACGCGGGTAGTGTACATTGGTTGACCGGTAGACCATAGCACCAGGAGAAACGCGACATGTTGCAGCGACTGGTGTATTCCAAGTTCGCGATCGCAAACGTTGATCTGTCGAAGCTCGATGCTGCCGAGATGGAGCCGTATCCGACCAAGCCCGAGTCGAAGTTTCGCTGGTCGATCCTCTTCAGCGAGCAGGCGTGCCAGGCGGTGGTCGAGGACTGGTTC
>Ga0136623_10000049_pt1 | contig 25980 bp, 26 predicted proteins | sample AntDrymUQ4492106_2_FD_104656 | JGI IMG/M metagenome (GOLD analysis project Ga0136623, IMG submission 104656) | Polar desert sand microbial communities from Dry Valleys, Antarctica - metaG UQ449 (21.06) | ecosystem: Environmental > Terrestrial > Soil > Desert | place: Antarctica: Dry Valley...
CTGGACCGCATCGGTCGCGCAGCGCATGGCGACATCGGAGGCGTACCACTTGGCCATGCTCGACGGCGAGTTGATCGGCCGGCCCGCGTCGCGCATCCGTGCCGCTCGCCAGGTCAGGAGGCGAGCCGCGTCGACGCCGACGGCCATCTCGGCCAGCATGCCCTGGATCATCTCCTGGTCCGCGATGGCCCGGCCGAACTGGCGGCGCTCGAGCGCGTAACGCCCGGCGTGCTCCAGGGCGGAGCGGGCCAGGCCGGTGCACGCCGCCGCGATGCCGATCCTTCCTGCCCCGAGCGCCGAGAGCGCGACCTTCAGGCCGTCGCCCTCCTCGCCGAGGCGGTTTGCGGCGGGAACGCGGGCTTCGGTGAAGACGAGCTCGTGGGCGCTCGTGCCGCGAATCCCCATTTTTCGTTCCTTGCTGCCGAGCCGGAAGCCGGGCGTGTCGGCCTCGACCACGAAGGCGGTGATGCCGGCCTTCCCCTTCGAACGATCGACCGTGCCGAAGACGACATACCGGGACGCCTCGGCGGCGTTCGTGATCCAGATCTTCGTGCCGGTGAGCAGGTAGTCCTCGCCATCGCGGCGCGCGGCCAGCGACAGCGACGCCGCGTCCGACCCCGCGCCCGGCTCGGTGAGCGCGAAGGCGCCGAGCTCACGGCCCGCGGTCATCGGGGGCAGGAAGCGCTGCCGCTGATCGGCGCTGCCGTTGGCGAAGATGCACAGCTGGCTGAGGATGTGAACGCTCAGGCTGACTGCCATGCCCATGTCGGCCGCCGCGATCTCCTCGAGCGCGAGCGCCAGCGCAAACGTGCCCATCCCGGCGCCGCCGTACTGCTCCGGGTACGGGAGCCCGGTCAGGCCCAGCTCGCCGGCGCGCTCGAACAGGGTCCGGTCGTACCGTTCCTCCTCGTCCCGCTGCGCAGCGCCAGGCGCGATCTCGCGCAGCGCCCAGTCGCGCACCGTGTCGCGCACGCCCCGCTCCTCCTCGCTGAGGGTGAACGGGTCGCGCGACGCCGCCGTCTCGACCACCATCAGCTGACCCTCGTGCCGCGCTCGTCGTAGCGGTAGAAGCCGCGCCCCGTCTTGCGTCCCAGGTGCCCGGCGGCAACCAGCTGCCGCAGCAGCGGTGCGGCGCGGAACTTTGGATCCCCAAAGCCGCGATACAGGACCTCCATGACGTTGAGCATCACGTCGTTGCCGATGAAGTCGCACAGCTCGAGCGGGCCCATCGGGTGGTTGAGCCCCAGCTTGGCGCCGGTGTCGATGTCCTCGGCCGTCCCTGTGGACTCCATCAGCGTGAAGATCGCCTCGTTGATGAACGGGCCCAGCATCCGGTTCACGAGGAAGCCGGGCATGTCCTTCGACTCGATCACCGTCTTCCCCAGCTCCCGCGCGAACTCCCGCGCCGCCTCGTGTGTGGCGTCATCGGTCTCCAGCCCGCGAATGATCTCGATCAGGCCCATCACCGGCACGGGTGAGAAGAAATGGAGGCCGATGAACTTCTGTGGCCGATCCGTCGAGGTGGCGAGAGCGGTGATGCTGATGCTGCTGGTATTGGACGCCAGGATCGCTTCGGCGTCCGCCGTCCGCGACAGGGCCTCCCAGGTCTGGCGCTTGAGCGCCTCGTCCTCGAAGATGGCCTCGATCACGATGTCGTGCCCCGCGGCCCGATCGGCTCCTTCGGCGGTCGAGATGCGGTCGACGATGGCGCTCGCCGTGCCCGGGTCCAGGCGGCCCTTGTCGACCTGGCGCTTGAGGTTGCCGCCGATGCGGGCGGCTCCCTTCTCCGCCAGCTCAGCGGTGCGGTCGGAGAGGGTGACCCGCTTGCCCGCCGCGGCGCTGACCTGGGCGATCCCGTGGCCCATCAGCCCGGCGCCGATGACGAAGACGCGCTCGATGCTCATAGGCCCTGAAGCGTACCAGCCACCAATGCAGGCCCGCGCCGCCGTCGCGTCGGCGCTGGCGAAGTCGCCGCGTGGCGCGTTGGTTCGCTGACGGGCGTATCGGCCAATGAGTGGCCGAATTGGTCCTCGGGTGGGACGAACGGCCAGGCAGAAGGCGCTCGATGGCTGTTCGTAGCTCGCTGGTGGGCACGACAGCCCATGAGTGGCCGTTACTCCCACCAGCGACGTAATCCGACGGGCCGTCCGCGCGCCTACGAGCCCAGCAACCGTTCCGCCGCGGTCAACGGGTCCAGCTCTCGGTCGGCGACGGCGCGCAGCGTCTCATCCCAGTGCGGCGAGTCCGCCGCGCGTCCGGCAATCAGGTCCGCCAGCGCCCGGCGCACCTGGTTGGCGGCCCGCTCGCGAGCCTCGATCGGGCTCCGCGCCTGGGACCGATGCGCCTCAACCGCATCGGCCAGGGCAGGCACGCCGTCGCCGCTGGTGGCCGTCGTCACGAGCACCGGTGGAGGCTTGCGCTCGATCCGGCCGCCCGCGGAGGAGAGCATGGCGCGCAGCTGTCGCGCGGCCCGGTCCGCGCCCGGCCGGTCTCCCTTGTTCACGGCAATGACGTCGGCCACCTCGAGCAGCCCGGCCTTGATGGCCTGCACCTCGTCCCCCATCTCGGGCGCCTCGACCACGACCGTCGTCTCGGCCAGGCGCGCGACCTCGACCTCGGACTGGCCCGCACCGACCGTCTCGATCAGCACAGGGTCGTATCCGGCCGCGTCGAGCGCCGCCGCCGCGATCCAGGTCGTGGCCGCCACCCCGCCCAGCTCGCCGCGGGAGGCCATCGAACGCATGAACACGTCGCGGTCGGCAGCGTGCTCCATCATCCGGATCCGGTCGCCCAGGATGGCGCCGCGCGTGTAGGGAGACGACGGGTCGACCGCCAGGATGCCGACTCGGCGCCCTCGCTTTCGCCATTCGGTGATGAGCGCGCTGACGAGGGTCGACTTCCCGCTCCCCGGCGGCCCCGTGATGCCCACGATGTGGGCGCCGCGACCGGCGGCGAAGAGCCCAGGCAGGAGCGGGCGGACCGATGGGTCGCCGTTCTCGATGCGGGTCAGCAGCCGAGCGAGCGGTCGGCGTCCGCCGGATGCCAGTTCCTGGATCACGCGGGCACTCGGGACGGGGCGGATGGACCGATGCCAACCGGATTGGCCCTATGACCGTCGACGGTGACGTCATCGGTCAATCCGCCAGTCGAGTTGGCCTTACGGCCGGCCAGAGCGACGCCTCCGGTCAACCGGCCAATCGACTTGGCAGCCCGACCGAGGAAGGGCGATTCGACGCGGCTCGCCGGTCGTAGGGCCAACTGGCTTGGCGGCACGCTCACGCCTGGCGCCGGGCGTTCTCCCGGAAGTAGCGCGCGATCTGACCGATCGAGGTGCCGGGACCGAAGATCTCGGCCACGCCGGCCTCCTTGAGCTTCATCACGTCTGCGTCGGGGATGATTCCGCCCGCCGCGACCAGGACATCGGACATGCCCCGCTCGCGGAGCAGGGCGACCGTGCGCGGCAGGAGCGCCATGTGGGCACCGGACAGGATCGAGAGGCCGACGACGTCGACGTCCTCCTGCTCGGCGGCATCGGCGATCATCTCCGGCGTCTGGCGCAGGCCCGTGTAGATGACCTCGAAGCCCTCGTCGCGGAGTCCCCGGGCAAGCACCTTGGCGCCGCGATCGTGACCGTCGAGGCCCGGCTTCGCGATCAGGATGCGGATGGGCGTTTCGGTCATGGCCGCCCGATTATGAGCCGGTCGATCTCGGTCGCGAGGTCCACGTCGCGCCGCGTCAGCGCCTTCGCCGCATGCGTCGTGAGCTCGAACGACACGTTGCGGTAGCCGGTGATCGCGATGTCCGGATGGTGATTCGCGGCTTCGGCGGCATCGGCCACGCGGTCCACGAGCGCCACGGCGTCTCTGAAGCCGGCGACCCTGGCCGTGCGGCGGATGACGTCGCCGTCACGCGACCACTCCGGCAGGGCCGCCAGCGCCTCGGCGAGCTCCGCATCGGTCAGGGGGTCGGCGTACGGCATCGGGCTAGGAACCCCCGGACGCCTTGCCGATGAGACCCATGAACTCGGCACGGGTCCTGGCGTCGCGCCGGAACGTTCCGACCATGCTGGACGTGACCATCGTCGCCTCCTGCTTCTTCACGCCGCGCATCATCGTGCACAGATGCGTGGCCTCGATGACGCATCCCACGCCCTTCGGCTCCAGGTGCTCCATCAGGAAGTCGGCCACCTGGACGGTGAGCCGCTCCTGGACCTGGAGACGCTGCGCGTACATGTCGACGATGCGCGGGATCTTGGACAGGCCGATGACCCGACCCTTCGGCAGATAGCCGACGTGCGCACGGCCGATGAACGGCAGCAGGTGGTGCTCGCACAGGCTGAAGAACTCGATGTCGCGGACGACGACCATCTCGTCGTAGTCGACGGTGAAACACGCGCCGTTGATCAGCGCGTCAGGATCGACGTGGTAGCCCGCGGTCAGCTCGTCGTACATCCGTCGGACGCGTTCCGGGGTGCGCGCCAGGCCCTCCCGGGCCGGGTCCTCGCCGATCTCGGCCAGGAGCGTCCGGACGGCGGCCTCGAGGGAGGGTTTCGTCTCGTCCATGGGCCGCATGATACGGCGTTGACCACCGGACCCCTGTGCGGCGGCGCGTCCCCGCGGTACACTCGAACACGCCCGTCCGACGCCTTGACCGAGAGGAGATTGCGCTGAGATGATCCTCCACTCCGGTGCGCGATCGCGGCGATTGGGCCTGCCACCGATGGGCTCCGGCGACCGCCTTGCGAAGGCGCTGGGGCGGAGTCTCGACGACTCCTGGCACTGGTTCCGATCGATCGCGCCCGCCGGCGTCGAGACCATCGACGCGGTCGTGGTGGGACCGGGCGGGACGTGGACCCTCACGCTCGCGGGCGATCGCGGGCGCTTCGCGCGCCGCAACGGGCACTGGTACCGGTGGAACCGATCGACCGAGTCGTGGGTGCCATGGGACGCGACACCGATCACGGCCGCGCGCCTGGCGGGTCGCCGCCTCAGCCTCGTTCTCGAGCGGGCCGGCCTGCCGGCATCCGTCGACCCGATCCTCCTTCCGCCCTCGCAGATGGAGGTGGTGTTCGAGCCGCGCGACCCGATCGGCCTCACCGTGGAGCATGACCCCGACCGGATCGCCGGCCTGGTGAGCGCCGAGGAGCGCCTCAGCCCGCCACAGGTGGACCGGATTGTCGCGCTGCTGGATCCACGTCAACCGCTGCCGCGGCTGGTTCAGGCGACACGCGGCGGGTGAGTCGGGCGTAGAGCAGGACGATCACCGCGCCGGCGGTCCAGCCCGCCAGGACGTCCGTCGGGTAGTGCACGCCGAGCCATATCCGGGACACCCCGATCAGGAAGATCACGACCCCGAGCAGCGCCACGATCCCCAGGCGCACCCGGCGCGACAGCCGCGACCGCATCACCAGCACGCCGAAGATCCCCCACGCCACCATGCCCAGGGCTGAGTGCCCGGACGGGAAGCTGAAGCCGCGCTCGGCGACGATCGGGTCCAGAAGGTCGGGGCGGGCACGCGCGATGATCGCCTTGAGGGCTTCGTTTCCCAGGGTGGCAAGGCCGATCGTGATCGCCCCGGCCACGCCGTGCAGCCACGGACCGATGAGCACGCCGACCAGCAGCGTGAGCACGGCGACGACGGTCACGGCGCCGGTCGAGCCGAGCTCGGTGATCGTCCGCAGCGGTGACAGCAGGTCGTGCAGCCCGTTCGCGCGTACCAACTCGATGATGGACCGATCGAACGCGTCGCTGACGCCGCTCGTCACGCCGATCGCCAGCAGGACCACGATCCCGACGCCGCCGAGGGCCAGGATCGGGATGGTCGCGCGTCCGATCATGCCGTCAGTAGCTCACGAAGTCCACGACGGTCACCGCCCACACGCCGTAGGCGTTGACGATGACCCCGAGGGCGATCGCCACCCGGGCCTCGATCGAGATCCGGTCGCGGAAGACCCAGCCGAGCATGAGCAGCATGATCGGCAGGACGTCGAGGATGAACCGATACCCGAGCTGCGCGAAGCCCGGTGCCCCGTGGAGCAGGTCCGGGAGCAGGCCCAGCACGACCGCGATCCAGCCGTACGCGATGAGCGGCGTGGACGCTCGAGCCCTCACCAGCCACAGCAGGATCGGCATGGTCAGCACCAGCGAGGCGCCGTTCCAGTTCGGACGGAACCACGGGAACGCGTCCACGTAGTCGAAGCCGCGCAGGAAGATCAGGTGGAGGTGCCGCGGGATGTACTCGATCGACAGGACCCCGTCGGCGTACCACGGCTCGTCGAGCAGCCCGGGAATCATGGCGTAGCCGAACTCGAACGGGGACCCGTACCGCACCACGTTGTAGGCCGCCACGAGCACGGCGGGGACGGCGACGCCGGCAAGCACCTGGCCGCCGGCTCGGAGCTCGGCGCCGGTCGGCCGCCGCAGCCACGGCGGGAAGCGCAGCCCCATGAAGAGGGCGAGGTAGAGGGCCAGGGTGAGGCCCATCGGCAGGCGGGAGGCCGCGGCGCATCCGAGCAGGAGCCCGGCGACGATCGGCCACCGGCGACGAATCGCGAGGTTGAGGGCCAGCAGCGCGAAGAAGACGGCGACCACCTGGGCGTGCAGCCAGACGGTCCCCGTGCCGGCCACCCACCAGTGGACGCTGCCAACCGCGAAGGCGGCGGTCAGCCAGGCGGCCGAGGTGCGCGCAACCCCGGACCGCAGCAGGAGCAGCCACACGAGGGCCACGTTCGCACCGCCGAAGAGGGCGGTCGCGATGCCCTGGTCGAACCCCGGGCCGAAGAGGGCCACGAACGGGACGAGGACCACCGCGGGCATCGGGGGGAACGGCGGATAGAACCCTCCCTCGGGGCGCGGCACCAGCTCGAGCCACGGCATCGCCTCGTCGATGTACAGGCGGCCGTCGAGGAACCCGACCGCGAGCGGCAGGAAGCTGTCGAGAGTGACCCGCTCCGAGACGGTCCACAGGTAGAGCAGCGCCGAGAGCGCGGCGAGCGCGAGCGGGACCCAGAGTGCGGTTCGATCGGACGCTGCACCTGCGGCGCCATCGGCCGTGGCTCCTGTCGGCGCGCGCTCGACGATCCCCTCGTTCGGTACCATCGGCCTCCCTCTGCGCTCCGGTGGCATGCATCACACCGACGACGTCCCGGCGAGCGGGCCCCGACCGCGGCTCTCGACGCTCCTCATCGAGGCGGTGGTGCTGTTCTGTGGGCTGCGCATCGGACTATCGCTGCTCGGGGCGTTCATGGCAACGCAGGGCGTGCCATCACCATGCCACTTCGAGGAGGCGCTCGTCGATTGGCAGACGATGCCCGAGCTGTTGCGCGACGGCCCGGCCTTCCCCCTTGCCGGGGTCTGGGAGCGCTGGGACGCGTGCTGGTACTTGAAGATCGCGACCTACGGCTACGAGCCGGGCGAGCGCTCCGTCGCCTTCTTCCCCCTCTTCCCGGCCGCAGTCCGGCTGGCCGGCACGATCACCGGCCTGCCCTATCCGGTGGCCGGCATGATCATCTCGGGAGCCGCCTACGTCGTGGCGATCACCGGTCTGCTGCGGCTCGTCTCCGACGGGCTGGGGTTCGCGGTCGCGCGCCGAACGGCCCTCCTCCTCTCCGTCTTCCCGGCAGCGTTCTTCCTCCTCGCCCCGTTCACCGAGTCGCTCTTCCTGGCCACGGCGGTCTGGAGCCTCGTCCTGGCCCGGGAGCGCCGTTGGCCGCTGGCGGCAGCCTGCGCAGTCCTCGCGGGGCTCACCCGCGCCCAGGGTCTCCTGCTCGTCATCCCCCTGGCCTGGGAGGCGTTCGTCGCCGTCCGCGAGACCGGGTTCCGGTCGCCGCGTGCGTTCTGGCAGGCCGGCTGGAGCGCAGCGGCGGTCCTTGCGCCGGCCGTCGCGTTCGGCGGGTACGGCCTGGTCGCCCATGCCGTGATCGGTGAGACGCCATACGACGCACAGTCGTTGTGGGGCGGCACGAACTTCCACCCGCCCTGGGCGCTCGTCGCCGCGAGCGTCGGCTGGATCGTCGAGCGCGGCGACGGGATGCAGGCGCTGAACCTGGTGGCCATCCTGGGCGCGGCCGCGCTGCTCGTGGCCGGCGCGCGACGGATGCCGCTGACGTACTCGCTGTACGCGTGGCCGCCGCTCATCCTGATCGCGACGCGCATCCAGCCCACGCCGCTCACGGCCACGACCCGCTTCGTCCTGGTCATGTTCCCGGTCTTCGTGGTCGCCGCCCTGCTGACCCAGCACCCGTGGCTGCAGCGAGCCTGGCTGGTGATCTCGCTGATCTTCCTGGGCGTGCTGGCCACGATGTTCCTCCAGGGCGACTTCGTCGCCTGAGAGCGTGCGTCCCTATGATGGGCCGATGCAGGACGCGCCCGGCGCCATCGTCGCCTTCGAGCACGTGACCAAGCGCTATGGAGGCCCCGATACCCCGCCGGCCGTCGACGACCTCAGCCTGACCATCCCGGCCGGGGAGATCTGCGTGCTGGTGGGGCCGTCCGGCTGCGGCAAGACGACCAGCATGAAGATGGTGAACCGGCTCATCGAGCCCACGAGCGGGCGTATCACCATCGGCGGCGAGGACGTCATGAGCCTGCCACCGGTCGAGCTGCGCCGTCGGATCGGGTACGTCATCCAGCAGGTGGGGCTCTTCCCGCACCTCACCATCGGCGACAACGTGGCGGTCGTCCCGAGGCTCCTGCGCTGGAAGGCACCGGCCATCCGCGACCGGACGGACGAGCTGCTCGATCTGGTGGGGCTGGAGCCGGCGGCCTATCGATCGCGCTATCCGAACGAGCTCTCCGGCGGCGAGCGGCAGCGAGTGGGCGTTGCCCGCGCTCTCGCCGCCGACCCGCCGGTCATGCTCATGGACGAGCCCTTCGGAGCCGTCGATCCGATCCGGCGCGACAGGCTCCAGAACGAGTTCCTGCGTCTCCAGGAGAAGGTGCGGAAGACGATCATCTTCGTCACCCACGACGTCGACGAGGCGATCAAGATGGGCGACCGCATCGCCATCCTGCAGCGCGGCGGGATCCTGGCCCAGTACGACACCCCGGCCGCGGTCCTGGCCAACCCCGCCTCGGAGTTCGTCGAGCGCTTCGTCGGCGCCGATCGCGGCCTGAAGCGGCTCTCGCTCGCGCGGGTGCGGGATCTCGACCTCATCGAGGCCGTCCCAGTGCGCGCGGGGGAGGAGCGCGCCGACGTCCGTCGCCGCCTCGATCGCGTGGAGGAGCTCGACTACGCGCTCCTCGTGGACGCCGAGGACCGGCCGATCGGCTGGATCGACCAGGCGGACCTGACCGGCGGTGGGCCGATCGACGCGGAGGCCGCCACGCCCGGCGCGCCCACAGTCGAGCCGGAGACCACGCTCCGAGACGCGCTCTCCGCGCTCCTCGGCTCGTCCGTGCAGCTCGGCGTCGTGGTGGATGATCGAGGGCGCGCCATCGGCCTGGTCAGCGTCGATGCAATCGGCGAGCGGCTGCGCGCGCCCGTGCGATCCGCCGATGGCACGCTCCACGCCGTCGGCGACCCGGTGGAGGCGGCCTTGTGAGCGAGGGCGAGCCGTTCATCCGGTTCGACTGGATCGTCGACAACCTCGATGAGATCGCGCAGCGACTGGGGGAGCACGTCCTGATGGTCGTCGCCTCGGTCGCCGTCGGTTTCGTCATCAGCTTCGGCCTCGCCATCGTGGCGCGGCGCTACCCGCGCACCCACGGGACGATCCTGGCGGTGACGGGAACGATCTACGCGATCCCCTCGCTCGCGCTGTTCGTGCTGCTCATTCCCCTCACCGGCCTCACCGTGGCGACCGGCATCGTCGCGCTCGTGCTCTACACCCTGCTCATCCTGTTCCGCAACATCGTGACGGCGCTGGAGGGCGTGCCGCCGGACGTGATCGAGGCCGCAAACGGGATGGGATACGGCGCCGCCCAGCGCTTCTGGCGCGTGGAGCTGCCGATCGCCCTGCCGATCGTCGTGGCCGGCCTGCGCATCGCAACGGTGACGACCATCGGGCTCGTGACCGTCACGACCTTCATCGGCCTGGGCGGCCTCGGCTACCTGATCATCAACAGCGGCACCCGTCGCTTCTTCCCGACCTCCATCTACGTCGGGGTGCTCCTCTGCGTCGTGCTGGCCGTGCTCGCCGACCTGGCCCTCCTCTGGATCCAGCGGCGGCTCACCCCGTGGGCGCGGGCGCGGCAGGCCTGACCGATGGAGCTGTTCGGGGAGGGCATCGCCTGGCTCTCGGATCCCGCCAATTGGACCGATCCGCGCAACGGCATCGTGCTCCGCCTGTGGGAGCACGTCTCCCTGTCGGTGGCGTCCCTCCTGGTTGCGGGCCTCATCGCCCTGCCCCTCGGGCTCTGGATCGGCCACACGGGCCGCGGCGCGGCCGCGGTCATCGCGATCGCGAACATCGGTCGCGCGGTGCCCTCGGTCGGCTGGCTGGGCATCGTCTTTCCCATCACGCTCGCGCTCTTCGGGCGCGGCGGGCTCGGCTTCCTTCCCTCGCTCATCGCGCTCGTCGCCCTCGCGATCCCACCGATGGTGACGAACACCTACGCCGGCCTGCGCGAGGTCGACCGCGACCTGGTCGAAGCCGGCCGCGGCATGGGGATGCGGGAGATGGAACTTCTGCGCAGGGTCGAGGTGCCGGTCGCGCTTCCCGTCATCCTGGCCGGCATCCGGGTGTCGGCGGTCCAGACCGTCGCCACGGCCACGCTTGCGTCGATCGTGGGAGGCGGGACGCTCGGCGAGTTCATCGTGCAGGGCATCCTCGTCCGAGCCCTCGATCGCGTCGTCGGCGCGGCCATCCTGGTCGCCATCCTCGCCATCCTCACCGAGCTCCTCTTCTCGGCGATCCAGCGCCGAGCCATCTCGCCCGGGCTGAGCGGGCGAAGCGCGTGGTCGCCGATGGAACCGGCCCAGATGAGCCGTCCGGGCGGGGAATTGGTCTGATCCGAATCGTGCCGCGTCGCGTATTCATGGTGGGTCCTTCGCGCTGAACGCTCGGCCATCGGTGGCCGCGGGGCGAAGCGGGACCCTGCGGTAGACTTGCCGCTCTCTCGGCGACGTCGCAATGCGGCGCGCCCAATCAAATCAGGAGGAGAACCCAAATGCGGATTCACCGCACGCTTGCCCTCGGGGCGGCGACGCTGGTGCTGGTCCTCAGCGCCTGCTCGCCGGGTGAGGGCAGCAGTCCATCAGAGGCTGCCAGCGAGCCCGCCGGCGGCGATCTGCCCGAGGTCGCCATCGGCTCGGCCGGCTTTTCCGAGGCGGCCCTGGTGGCCGAGATCTATGCCCAGGCCCTGGAGGCGAACGGGTTCACCGTCGAACGCCACCTCGAGCTCGGCGAGCGCGACGCCGTCCGTGCCGCGTTCGATGCCGGCGAGATCAACCTCGCACCCGATTACCTTGGCGGGCTCGCCAGCCTGCTCGGCGCCGAGGTCTCGCCCGATGCGGACGCGACCCACGCGGCGATGATCACCGCCCTCGAGGCGGAGGGCCAGACGGCGTTGGACTACTCGCCGGGCACCGACGCCGACGGCTTCGTCGTGCGGCAGGAGACGGCGGATGAGCTGGGGCTGGCCACGATGAGCGACCTGGCCGCTGTGGCAGGCGACCTCGTGTGGGGTCTGGCCCCGGGCTGCCCGGACAATCCCGTCTGCGGGCCGGGCCTGAACGAGGTGTACGGGATCGACATCGCAACGCTCGACACGGAGTCGCTGACGCCGTGCAGCGCGGAGATCGCCGAGGCGCTGAACGCCGACGCCATCCAGGTCGCCCAGGTCTGCACGACGCAGTCCGAGATCGCCAGCTTCAACTTCGTCCTCCTCGAGGATGACGGTGGCCTGGCGCCGGCGCAGAACATCGCACCGGTCCTGACGCAGGAGCTGGCCGACGCCGGCGGCGATGAGCTGGCCAGCGCACTGAACGCGGTCACTGAGCTGCTGACGACGGAGGAGCTCACCAACCTCAACCTGCAGATCGCCGAGCAGGAGAGCTACGAGGACATCGCGAGCCAGTGGCTCACCGATAACGCCCTCAACTGAGGTCGTCGCTCCTCGCTTCACCCGTCGGGGCGGGCCGGTTCGCCGGTCCGCCCCTTCGTCGTGCATGATGGCGGCCCGATGACCGTCCCGACCGATGCCCACCTCGCCCTCGCCGACTGGCGGCGACGCACTTCCGCGCTGTACGCCGCGTTGCGCGCGGATGAACGACCGGGGCCGATGCGCGCCGTCGCCTTCCGCTCCGCCAAGGACCGGCTCTTCGGCGAGCATCCCTCGTCCCCCATCCCACAGGAGGGTCGCCGTGACTTCCACGGGCTTGCCTACTTCCGGCACGACCCGGCCGTCGCCGTCCGCGCGAGACTCGAGCCCGACCCGGGCGCTCAGCCGCTCGACGTGCCGCGCTCAAGCGAGGGGCCGCAGATGCCATTCGAGCGCATCGGCTGGGTGCGCTTCGCGATCGACGGAAGCCCATGCAGACTCAGTGTCTTCTGGTTGAACGAGTACGGCGGCGGCATCTTCATCCCCTTCCGCGACACGACGAGCGGCAAGGAGACCTACGGCGGCGGCCGCTACCTGTGGGACTCGGCGAAGGGCGCCGACCTCGGCACCGACGGCGACGAGCTGATCCTCGACTTCAACTATGCCTACCACCCGTCGTGTGTCCACGACCCGATCTGGTCGTGCCCGCTGACGCCCCAGGAGAATTGGCTGCCCATCCCGATCATCGCGGGCGAGCGGCTGCCCCAGCCGCGCGAGGACCGATGACGGCCACCACCGACGGCCGCAACTGCATCAAATGCGGGCGGGAGATCGGCCCCGACGAGTCGATCTGCGAGTTCTGCAACCGCGCGGGCATGGCCACCCCGTCCGCGTCGCAGTACCACGGGACGGTGGTCGTGGCGATCGTGCTGGCGATCGCCGGGCTGGCATTCGCGGCGAGCCTCTCGCAGCGCGGCGTGGGCCCGTACGGGGCCGAGGTGCGCGGGGTCCAGTCCGCGGAGCCGATCGGCTACGAGATCACGTACACGGTCACGAACGAGGGGTCCAGGGCGGGCCGAGCAAAGTGCCAGCTGACTGCCCTCGACGCCGACGGGCGGCAGCTCCGGTCGCGCGGCACCGTCACCTCGCAGATCGCGGGCGGCTCGACGGTCGAGCTCGTCGAGGAGATCCCGGGGCTGGATGTCGAGCCCGCGACGGTGAATGTTCGCTGCTCATAGCGGCTCGCGAGACTTCATCCCCGGAACGTCGGCCTCCAGGAGGACCCGGACCTCGACCAGGCCCTGTTCCAGCGGGGCATCGGTCACGAGCGGCCACGCGGCATGCGAGAGGTCGACCACCCGCACGTCCTCCGTTCCCCGGTGGCACTCGCACCAGTCGACGACCGGCAGGCGGACGCATCGGTCCGCGCAGACGGTGACGTGTCCGTTGACCTCACCCGTGTAGCGGCCGCCAAGGTCACCCGGCAGGGCGACCGTGGCTCCGCCGATCCAGCCGTCCGTGCTCGGGTAGTTGCTCGCGGTGCCCACCACCTCGTTCGATGGCGCGGGCGTGCCGGACAGCACCTCGCCACGCTCGGTGGAGGCCCCGCGCGGGACCTGGGCGGCCTCGAATGTGGCAGGCGATGGACGCACCAGGATCGGCCGCTCCGAATCGACGGCCGTCAGGCCGGCCACACCGGCCGCTGCGGTCAGGGCCAGGGCAACGGCCGTCAGCACGGCGGCGAGCGCACCGAATCGGGAATTCACGAATGGCGTTCTCCGAGCGAGATCGTCGGCGCGCGCACTGGTCACGCCGGCCGGTGGAGCGTGGACGCATCGGTCCGATGAGGGTTCGCTCCGCCGACAGTGAACCACGATCGCAAGCAGAGTGCCAACCGGTATGCTGCGGCGCATGGACCGATGGGCTCGGGCGATCCCGAGCGCGCTCGCGCTGCTGGCCTGCTCGGCGGCGGTCGTCGTGGCGGCCGGACCCCCCTTTCCCGCCCCTGTCGCCGACCGGGCGGTGTACGACGAGGCGGACATGTTCTCGGCCGACACGGAGGCCAGCCTCGAGGCGAGCATCGACGAGATCGAGGCCGAAACGGGGGCAGAGATCGTCTTCTACACGCAGCACGACCCGGATATCAGCGAGGACGAGAACCTCGACAAGGCGAAGGCGCTGATCGACGAATGGGGCATCGGCCGCTCGGGATTCGACGACGGCCTCGTGCTCATGGTGGCGCTCGACCCCGACCCGGGCGAGAGCCGGGTGAGCCTGTACGGCGGCTCCGGGTTCCTGGGTGCGTATGCCAACGAGGACGCCCTCACGCGGATCATCGACGATTCGTTCGTGCCGTCGGCCCGCGTCGGCGACTTCGACTCGGCCGCGCTCAGCACGCTCGAGGCGCTCGACGAACGGATGGATGCCGGCGGCCGGTCGCGACTCGAAACGCTCCGGGTGCTGAATAGCGTGCTCGGCCTGGTCGTCGCCCCCGTGGCGCTGCTGGCGACGCTGGGACTCGCGTGGCGGAAGTGGCGGCGGGACGGCGATGATCCGGCGCTGACCGACTCGCCGTCGATCCTGATGGCAGGGCCGCCGGCCGAGATGACCCCCGCGCTGGCGACGGTCGTTCGGAATGGCACCGCCACCGGTCACAGCATCAACACCATCCTGGCCGACCTGGCCAGGACCGGGCGGCTCTCCTTCCACAATCTCGACCAGGTCAGCAAGGCGCGCAGCGACGACGATCCGGATCCGCTGACCGACCCGGCCATCGAGGTTCACGCGGGGGAGCATGACGACCGTGAGCTGGCGGGCCCGGAACGGGAGGCCTGGGAGCGCATCCGACAACATGCCGGTGGCTCGGGGCGTCTCGCGCGCGAGCGGCTGTGGGAGGTCAACCCGCTGCTCGCCGGCTCGAAGCGTGCCCTCGAGTCGGCAGCCGTTCGCATCGGCTGGCTCGCCCGCCCGCCTGGACCCTCGATCACCCGCATGGCGGCCATCGGCATCGGCCTCGCCATCGTCGGCGGGGTGGCCGCCTTCCTGGGCATCTCGGTGCCGATGACCGGCGCGGTCCTGCTGGGCGTGGCGCTCGTGCTTGGTGGGCTCGGCACGATCGGGTTCGGGCTGGCGATGAGCCAGCGCACCTCGCAGGGCGCCTACGTCGACGCCATGCTCAAGGCGTACCGGCGAACGCTCAAGAAGACGATGGACCAGGCTCGGAGCATGAGCGAGGTTGTGGAGCAGCCGGAGATCGCCAGGCTCGCCGACACGCCAGACAAGGCGGTGGTGTGGGGCATGGCCCTCGGACTCCATGCCGACGTCGCGGCGGTGCTCGCCCGCGGCCTCGAGCAGCAGCAGCGCGCCACCGGCTCCCCCGTCGGCGCGTACTACCCGCTCTGGCTCGGGTCATCCGCCGGCTCGTCATCGTCCGGCGCGTCGGTCGGTGACGTCGCCCGTGGGGTCAGCTACGGCTCGGGCAGCATCTTCTCCGGCTCGGCCATGCCGGACATCGGCGGCATGTTCGATGCCCTCGGCAGTGTCGGATCGACACCGCCTTCCAGCTCCTCGAGCAGCTCGGGCGGGGGATTCTCCGGTGGCGGAAGCTCCGGCGGCGGAGGCGGCTCCGGGTCGTTTTAACGGCGACTGGCGGGTGTTTAAACAAGCCGCTATCATTGAAACCAATGAGTTTCAACCGACGCGGTCCCAACCGCAGACCAGATCGACCGGATCGAGACCGCCCTGACCGATCCGACCGCCCGCCGCAGCGACGCGGCGATTGGCAGCCGCGCGAGCGCGCCGGCGGTGACCGCCCCGACCGTCCCTACCAGCCGCGTGGCGGGCAGGATCGGCCGTACCAGCCTCGCGGCGGCGGGAACCGCCCGTATCAGCCGCGTGGCGGCGACCGGCCCTATACGCCCCGGCCGCGCTACGAGGGCGGCGGCCAGCCGGACGAGGGTGCGATGTCCATCCGGCTCGATCCGCGTCGCGTCAACGCGCTGAAGCATCTCGCCGGCGAGGCCGGCGTGCGGCCCGGCGATCTCGTGCGGCAATGGGTCGAGGAACGCATCGACGCAAGCCGGCCCGGCGCCGAAGCGGCTCCCCCTGCCGGCGGTGGCGTGCTGGCACGCCTCGAGGAGCTGACGGCGCGCGTCGTGGCCCTTGAGTCGGCCTCGACGCCGGCGCCGACGCCCGCAGCGAGCGAGCCCGTGATCGAGGCCGCGGAGGGTCAGACGACTAAGGCGCTGGCGCCAAAGCCACGCGGGCGCCCGCGGACGGCGGCCTCAGCTGCGCCGAGCGGACCGCGAGTCGCCCTTCACGACGAGATGATCGCGATCATCTCGGAGCGTGGCCCGCTGTCGGCCGGCGAGCTGGCGCAGGCCATCACCGAGCGCGGCCGATACCTCCCGCCGCGAAGCGGCAAGCCGCTCGACTCGGCCACCGTGAGCCAGCGCGTCAGCAACCCCACCTACCGGTCGCGGTTCAAGCGGTCGGAGGGTCGCATCGGCCTCGCCGGGGCGGAGGCGGAGGCCGAAGAGGCCTGATCGCGGCCATCCTCGCCGGCGGGTCAGCCCTCGAGGATGAAGGTCACCAGGATGTTGGCCTGGAATTCGACGGTGCCGTCCTCTCCCACGTTCACGCGCTGCTCCTTGACCCAGGCGCTACGCACGCCCCGGAGCGTCTTGTTGGCACGGGCGATGCCCTGCCGAATGGCGTCCTCGAAGCTCTCATTCGAGGTGCAGGAGAGCTCTGTCACCTTGGCGACGGACATGAAATCGTTCCTCCTTGGGGTGGATGGGCGGCCAGTATGCGCCCGCTCCGAACCGTTGCATGAGGCGCGCCACAGCGGTCAGGCGCCGTGCGAAACGGTCCACGCCAGGAGCTCATCGGCGTCGAGGGCGTTCACGATCATCGGCGCCGTGACCCCGCACAGGAATCCTCGCTCGCAGCCATTGCCCTGCCAGAACAGCTGGCCGGGCGTGTGGGCGTCCGAGTCGATGGCCACCCGACAGCCCGCCTCGACTGCCAGGCGCAGGAGACGCTTGGGCGGGTCGAGCCGCTCCGGGCGCGAGTTGATCTCGACGGCCTTGTCGAAGCGCGCCGCGGCGGCAAACACGATCTCGGCGTCGAACGCTGACTCCGGGCGCGAGCGCTTCCCGGTCTTCATGCGCCCCGTGCAATGGCCGAGGATGTCGAGGTTCGGATTGGACAGGGCAGTCACCATCCGGACCGTCATCGCCCGCGCCTCGGAACGAAGGGCGGAGTGGAGGCTGCCGACCACAACGTCCAGCCGCGCCAGCACCTCCGGCTCCTGGTCGAGCGAGCCATCCTCGTTGATGTCGACCTCGATCCCGGTCAGCAGCCTGAACGGAGCGAGCTCCGCGTTCAGTGCTGCGATCTCGTCCAGCTGCGCCACCAACCGATCCGTCGTGAGGCCGTTAGCCACCGTCAGCCGCGGCGAGTGGTCGGTGATGGCCAGGTACTCGTGCCCGAGCTCGATTGCTGCTTCTGCCATCTCGCGGATGCTCGCCCCGCCGTCCGACGCGATCGTGTGAGCGTGGCAGTCGCCGCGCAGCGCCGCACGCAGCTCAGCGGCTCCCTCGTCCAGCGGCCGGCCCCGGGTGGACTCGAGCCGCCGCAGGTACACGGGCTCCTCGCCGCGCAGGCTCTCGAGGATCGTTCGCTCGGTCACCTCGCCGACGCCCGGCAGCTCGCGCAGCGTTCCGTTGGCGGCACGTCGCATCAGCTCGTCGGCCGTCAAGCCGGCCAGCGTCGTTGCGGTGTTTCGGAACGCGCGGACCCGGTAGCCGGGCTCCTGCGCCGCCTCGAGCAGGAAAGCGATCCGCTTGAGGTCGGCGACGGGGTCGCGAGGGGGTGGCATTGGGGTGACCGTACCGCATTCCGGCCCTCAATCCGCCCCATTGACCCGTGGGGCGAGTCAACGCGCCAGGGAACGACTGGTTGTGACCAGCTCGTTCGCGATCTGACCCGCGGGCACGGGCGGATCGCGACGGGGCCCGGGCTCCTTCGCCCGTTGACCCGCGGGGCGGGTCAAGCGCCTGGATCTACGGAATCGTCAGGATGCGGGCCGGATTATCGATCGTCATCTGCCGGATCTCTCCCTCCCCGACGGCCGCGGTGCGAAGGGTCGGCAGGAAGTGCTGCTGGAGATAGACATAGCCGAAGCCGCCGTTGGCCTTGAGCTGACGGTTGTGACAGACGTCCTGCGACAGCATCAGCTGCTCGCCGAAGCCTCGCTCCAGCAGCTCGACGATCGTCTCGACCAGGCGCGGCTCGAGTGCCTCTTCGGTCAGGAAGCGGTGGCCGAGGAAGTCGAACTGGAGGTTCGCCCCGGCCGCCAGCACGGCAAGGTAGAAGTCGAGGTCGTAGTGGGAGTCCGCGTGGCCGATCACGACGCGCCCGGGATCCACGCCCTCCTCGGTGAAGATGCGCAGCTGTGCGAGGCCGACCGCCGACTGCACACCGTGGGTCGTGATCGCCATCCCCGTCTGCTGCGCGGCCCGCGCGGCCGCCCGGTGCACCCGCTCCTCCTGGGCGCTGACCCACGGCTTGTCGGTCCCGATCTCGCCGATGATCCCCGGTCGGATCCCGCTCTGGCCGACCCCGTGCTCGAACTCGCGCACCATCTCCGCCGCAAGGTCGTCGACCGTGCGCCGGTCGACGAGCACATCCGCCGGGTAGTACGCTTCGCGATACCAGCCGGTCCCCATGACGAGGTTCAGACCGGTGGCACCCGCCAGCCTTCGAAGGCGATCCGGGTCACGGCCGACGCCGGGCAGGGTGAGGTCGACCAGCGTGCCGCCACCGCGGCGCCGGTAGTCACGCAGCTCCTCGATGATCAGCTCTTCGTCGGCGGTCAGCTCCCAGTAGTCCCACCGATTGGCGATATGCCACAGGCTGATGGCCGTGTGCTCGTGGGGCAGCGTGAAACCGAGCCTGTCGGGTGGGATCGGTCCGGAGACGGTCATGACGCGCGGCGCCATCGGCGGTCCTCCTTCGATGCGGTGATGCGTCGGCCGGAGCAATGTGGACCGCCGGCGCATCGGTCTGATGTGGACCGCTCCATCTTGCCATCGCAGCGCACCAACGGTCAGCGTGCCGTTGGTACGGGTCCCCGGACACGCTTGCGTCGGCGCGCTAGCCTAGAGCCTGATGACAACCTCCAGGCCGCGGGCGCGAACGAACGGGATCTGGGCCACCACCCAGGCCGAGCTGGACGCGGCCGCCGAGCGGCTCCACCTCGACCCCGGCATGCACAAGGTGCTGCGTGTGCCGAAGCGTGAGCTGACCGTCAACTTCCCGGTGACCCATGACGACGGCCACGTCGAGGTCTACACGGGCTACCGGGTTCACCACAACGTCAACCGTGGACCGGTGTCGGGCGGCATCCGCTACGTTCCGCGGCTCGACCTCGACGAGGTACGCGCCCTGGCGATGCTCAACACCTGGAAGGCATCGCTCGTGCGGATCCCGTTCGGCGGCGCCGCCGGTGGCGTGCGCGTCGATCCACGCAGGCTGTCCGACCAGGAGCGCCAGGGGCTCACGCGACGGTACACGACCGAGATCAGCCCGCTCATCGGCCCTGACAGTGACATCCCGTCGCCCGACGTGAACACCGGTTCGCAGACGATGGCCTGGGTCATGGACACGCTCTCCATGCACCGCGGCCACACGGTGGCGGCATCCGTGATCGGCAAGCCGATGGCGATCGGCGGAACCCGCGGCCGGCGGAGCGCCACCGCTCGCGGCGCGCTCCGCTGCGTCGCGGCGGCCAGGAGCGCGGGCGGGCAGGAGCTGGCCGGCTCGCGCGTCGCGATCCAGGGCTTCGGCCGGGTCGGCATGACCCTGGCCGAGGAGCTCGACGGCGCCGGAGCGAGGATCGTCGGCATCGCCGACGACCGGGACGCTGCCATCAACCCGAAGGGCATCGCCGTCGGCCGGGCTGTGGAGTGGATGCGAGAGCACGATGCGATCAGCGGCCTTCCGGGCGCCGAGCAGGCACCGAAGGACGAGCTGTTCGGGCTCGACGCCGACATCCTGGCCCTGGCCGGCCTGCAGGGAGAGATCAACGAGGCGAACGTCGGCGCGATCCGCGCGTCCCTGGTGGCGGAGGTCGCGAATGGCGGCACCACCCCGGCGGCGGACCAGATGCTCGCGGACCGGGGGGTCGTCGTCATCCCGGACATCATCTGCACCGCCGGCGGCACCGTGCTGGGCTATTTCGAATGGGTGCAGGACATGCAGGCCTTCTTCTGGACCGAGACCGAGATCACCGACCAGCTGGACCGGATCGTCGACGCCGGCATGGCCGAGGTGCAGGCCATGGCCGATGCGGAGCGGGTCGACCTGCGCGCCGCCGCCATGATGGTCGCCGTCTCGCGCGTGGCCGAGGCGACCACCGTCCGCGGGCTCTATCCGTAGCTCGACGCGGGCTCATCCGGTTGGCAGCCGAGCGATCTGGCCCACTTCATGCGATGCTGGTCGCTAGCCGTAGATCAATTGCGCCGTGACTTGAGCGGAGCGCCGGCGATCCCATTCACGGAGCACCCATGGTTACCAGGCTGTTCGTTCCCCCACGCGACCTCCTTTCTCAGCTCGAACCCGCCGCCGAGCGATTCCTCAACCGCCACCTCGGCATCGCGAAGGAGTGGTTCCCACACGACTACATCCCGTACTCCGTGGGCCGCGACTTCGACAAGGATCCATGGACGCCGGACCAGCCGCGCATCAGCGGTGTCGCGCAGATCGCGTTCGAGGTCAACCTCCTGACGGAGGACAACCTGCCCAGCTATCACCGCGAGATCCATCGGATGTTCGGCGGCGGCGATGGGGCCTGGATCAACTGGGTGAACCGATGGACCGCCGAGGAGGGCCGTCACGCGATCGTCCTGCGCGACTACCTCGTCGTCACGCGCAATATCGACCCTTACGCGCTGGAGCGGTCGCGCATGAACCAGCTCCAGACGGCGTACAGCCACGATGACAACGGCAACGTCCTGCGGGGACTCGCGTACGTCGCGTTCCAGGAGCTCGCGACCCGCATCAGCCACCGCAATACGGGCCGATACTCGTCGGATCCCGTGGCGGATCGGATCATGGATCGCATCGCCGCCGACGAGAACCTGCACATGGTCTTCTACCGCGACATGCTGTCCGAGGCGATCGTGCTGGATCCCTCGGCCGCGGTTCACGCCATCGTCGACGAGATCTTGGCCTTCCAGATGCCCGGTGCGGGCATGGAAAACTTCACGCGCAAGGCAGCCCAGATCGCCAAGGCGGGGATCTACGACCTGCGCATCCACCATGACGAGGTGCTGTGGCCGCTGCTCAGGCACTGGGGCGTTTTCGAGCTCACCAACCTCGACGCGTCGGCCGAGGTGCGCCGTGAAGACCTGCGGCGCTTCCTGGCGGACCTCGATGCGCAGGCATCTCGCTTCGAGGCAAGGCGAAACGCAATCCTCGAGCGGCAGGCATCGGGGACCAGCTAGCCCGCAGCCCTCGTGCCATCGCCGTCGTCGATGCGGTCGAGCGTGAGGCCGTCGAACAAGGCGGGTCAGCGGCGAGGGCCGGTCCTCGCCGAGCCACCGGTCAGGCGCCGGACCAGCCGCAGGAGCAGCCAGCCGATGACGAATCGGCGTATCAGGGCGAACATGCCGCCTTGCCATGCACCCCGCGTGCCGCGGACGTGCGGTTGCGGCGGCATCGGTCTTGCCCGCACACTGCGACCATGACCGACCCGAAGCGCTGGCGCGACCACCAGGACCGATGGGCGCGCGAGCGCCTCGCGCCTGCCCTCGAGCGCGGTCCGGAGCGCCATCGGCGCTTCATCACGCAGTCCGGCGTCGAGATCGATCGTGTCTACACGCCATCGGACCTGGCCGACCCGGCAAATGACCCGGATGCCGGCAGGCCGCGCTATCGGTTCGGCCCTGCGGCCGAGGAGTTCGCGGGCTGGGACGAGATCGACGACCTCGGCCTGCCCGGCGAACCGCCCTTCACGCGCGGCATCCACCCGACCGGACACCGGGGTCGCCTGTGGACGATGCGCATGTTCGCCGGCTTCGGTACGGCGGAGGACACGAACGACCGATTCAAGAAGCTGATCGCCGCGGGCGGGACCGGCCTCTCCATCGCGTACGACATGCCGACGCTGTACGGCTATGACCACGACGACCCGATGGCCGAGGGGGAGTTCGGTACCTGCGGGGTGGCGGTCAGCTCGCTGGCCGACATGGAGCTCCTGCTCGAGGGACTCCCGGTCGGGGAGATCAGCACGTCGATGACGATCAACTCGCCGGCGGCCATGATCTGGGCCATGTACATCGTGGCCGCCGAGAAGGCCGGTGTGCCGCGAGCGCAGCTGTCGGGCACGCTGCAGAACGACATCCTCAAGGAGTTCATCGCCCAGAAGGAGTACATCTTCCCGCCGGCGCCTTCCCTCAAGCTGGTGACCGATACGGTCGAGTGGGGCACCCGCGAGCTGCCGCGCTGGAACACGATCAGCATCAGCGGCTATCACATCCGCGAGGCGGGCTCGACCGCCGTCCAGGAGCTGGCCTTCACCATCGCGGACGGCATCGCCTACGTCGAGGATGCCCTTGCGCGCGGGATGCGCTTCGACGACTTCGCTCCGCGCCTGTCGTTCTTCTTCAACAGCCACAACGACTTCTTCGAGGAGATCGCCAAGTTCCGAGCGGCGCGGCGGATCTGGTACAAGCTGAGCCGTGAGCGCTTCGGCGCGGAGAACGAGCGTTCGACGTGGATGCGCTTCCACACGCAGACGGCCGGGGTCTCGCTCACCGCCCAGCAGCCGCTCAACAACCTGACGCGCGTCGCGATCCAGGCGCTGGCCGGCATCCTCGGTGGCACGCAGTCCCTCCACACCGATGCCTACGACGAGGCATGGGCAGTCCCCTCGGAGGAAGCCGCCATGCTCGCCCTGCGCCAGCAGCAGGTGCTCGCGGAGGAGGCCGGCGTGGCGAACACGGTGGACCCGCTCGGCGGCTCGTACTTCGTCGAGACGCTCACGAACCAGACCGAGCAGCGCGCCTGGGCGTACATCCGCCAGATCGACGAGATGGGCGGAATGGTTGCGGCTCTCGAGTCCGGCTTCCCGCAGGCGGAGATCGCCGACGCCGCCTACGAGCAGCAGCGCGAGCTGGAGGCGCACGAGCGCGAGATCGTCGGCGTCACGAGGTTCGCCGACCCCGACGAGGAGCTGAAGATCCCGCTGCTCGAGATCAGCGAGGTCCAGGAGCGCCGCCACCTCGACCGCCTGGCGCGCGTCCGCGCGGAGCGCGACGCACCGGCGCACGCGACCGCGATGCGTCGGCTGGAGGACGAGGCGCGGCGCGGCGACGTGAACCTCATGCCGGCCATCGTCGCCGCCGTGGAGGCCTATGCCACCATCGGCGAGATGTGCGCCGTTCTGCGCGGCGTGTACGGCGAGTACCGGGAGCCGCTCGCCGTTTGAGGTGGGCCTCTCAGGCGACCGGGGGTGTCGCAGCCTCCGGCGCCGACGGTCCCGGCGGAACCGGGGCGACCGGCGTGTAGGGCTCGTGACGGGTTCGCCACGCGTAGCGGATGAACGCTCCCAGGCCCAGCACGTAGACGACCAGGAACGCGATGCCGCCGAGCGCCGGCACGAGGCCCGCGAGGACCAGGACGAGCGCGAGGATCGCTGCTCCGGCGAGGTAGACCAGCCAGACCGATCGGTCACCCGGCAGGACGAGCCGGCCAATCGTCATGGCGACGGGAACCGCGGCAAGGAGGAGCAGCAGCACGATGAGGAGCACCACCACGAGCGCCGCCCCGACGAACGCGCCACCGAGCGACCCGACCAGCGCGCCGAGCAGCGCGCCGACGGCGACGAGGGCCACGACCAGCACGAACTGGCCGAGGCATCCGGCCGCGCCCAGGCCGAGAGTGGGCAGCGGTCCGGTGCGGAGCATCTCGGCGCTGCCGACGACCACTCTCGGACGGACGGCGAGGAGGCCGAACCCGAGGAGGAGCATGCCGAGGAGCAGCCCGAGGTAGCTGACGATCGGGTTTTCGGCGACCACCGACCCGCCCTCCTCGGCGGGCGCGCGACGCTCGACGCTGCCGCCGATCTCGGCACCGGGCTCGATGCGTGCCTCGTTCTCCGAGGTATACGTCACGTCGCCCCCGACGACGGCGCCGGACTCGACGACCAGATCCCCGACCGCGGCATCCACCGCCCCGTCCACTGTACCTGCAAGGATCATCGAGCCCGTGCCGACGAGCAGGTCACCGTGCACTGTGCCGGCCACCGTGAGGCTGCCGGTCGCGCCGGCGACGTCGCCACCGATCTCGGCGCCGGGCTCGATCGTGGCCGTACCACCAAACAGCACGACGTCGCGACCCACCGAGCCGACGACTCGCACCGTGCCGCCGCTGACGCGCACCGCGCCGGTCACATCTCCAAGCACGTCGACCGTGCCGCCGCCCACGTTCAGCGAGCCCTCGATCGTTCCGGTCATCGTCACGGTGCCGCCGCCGATTGTCGCGTCGCCGTTCACGGTCCCGGCGATCGACACGGTTCCCGCCCCGATGTAGAGATCGTCGTCCACCGTCTCGTCCGGTCCGACGGTGACGGTGGTATCCGAGCGGAAGTCGCCGGCCGCCACCGGGCTCGCCAGGACGAATGTCGCAAGGACGGCGAGCAGCGCGCTTCGCGGGCTCAATCGGCTCAACACGGGGCTCGGTTCCTCCGCGGTCATCGTCCGCCCCGTCCCGGCCGCGTGTCAAGCCGGCCATGACACGGGGAGCGGCGTGGACCGCCGACCCCGGCCGGGAACCAAGGGCCGGCGGCTGCAGGGCACGCATCTCCACGCCGCTTCCCCGCTGCGGCCATGTTGCACATCGCCGCTTACCAGCCGCTTACCGGCGGAATTCGCCAGCCGGCACGGCTATGCTGCCGATTGAGACCGTGAAGCTGCACCTCGTCGACGCCACCTTCGAGCTGTTCCGCGCCTACTACTCGCGGCCGCCACGGACCGCTCCGGACGGGCGGCCGGTGAACGCCGTGCAGGGCCTGGTCGACTCGATGCTCTCGCTTCTGCGGGAGCCGGACGTGAGCCACATCGGGGCAGCCACCGACCACGTGATCGAGTCGTGGCGCAACGACCTCTACCTCGGCTACAAGTCCAGCGCCGGCGTGGAGCCCGACCTGCTGGCCCAGTTCGGCGACGCGGAACGAGCGCTCGATGCGCTCGGCATGCCTGTCTGGGCCATGGTGGAGGACGAGGCCGATGATGCCATCGCCGCGGCCGTCGACCGCTTCGGCGCCGATCCGCGCATCGAGCAGATCATCATCTGCTCCGTCGACAAGGATCTCGGCCAGCTGGTCGAGGGCGAGCGTATCGTGCTGCGCGACCGAATGCGCAGGATCACCTACGACGAGGCTGGGATCGTGACCAAGTTCGGCATCGAACCGACGAGCATTCCCGACTACCTGGCCCTCGTGGGCGACAGCTCCGACGGCTTCCCGGGCCTGCCGGGCTGGGGCGCGAAGAGCGCAGGGACCGTCCTCGCGCGCTGGAAGCATCTCGAGACGATCCCCGCCTCCGCGCTCGACTGGGACCTGCCACTGCGCAACGCGAGCCGCCTGGCCGCGACGCTCGAACAGCATCGCGCGGATGCGATCCTCTTTCGCCGCCTCGCCATCCTCAACCGGGATGCCGATATTGCGGGCGTCACGCCCACCCTCGACGACCTCGAGTGGCGCGGGGTGCCCCGGGACCGGTTTGTGGCGCTCTGCGACGAGCTGGGCTTCGACACGGTCCGCGAGCGCATCCACCGCTGGGCCGACTGACTCGAGGAGGCAGCGGTACTTTGGACGACGGAGTCACTGCGAGCAGGAGCGCTGGCGGTGAAGAGCTACGCCTGGTTCCAGGTCATCCACTGGCGCGGCTATACGAACGCAGCCGGGCAGTGCTTCGACGTCTTCGACTCGACA
>Ga0136623_10000050_pt1 | contig 25975 bp, 24 predicted proteins | sample AntDrymUQ4492106_2_FD_104656 | JGI IMG/M metagenome (GOLD analysis project Ga0136623, IMG submission 104656) | Polar desert sand microbial communities from Dry Valleys, Antarctica - metaG UQ449 (21.06) | ecosystem: Environmental > Terrestrial > Soil > Desert | place: Antarctica: Dry Valley...
CCTGTGGGCGGTGCTCGAGCGCGGCAGCGTGTCCTACTCCGAGGTGTACCTCGACGTGATCGCGAACGCGATGAGATCGCGCTCGTGGTTCCGTCAGAGGCAGCCTGGGGCGTAGGGCCGGTTACCTCACGAGGTGAGGACTTGGCCGGGGAGGCGCCATGCGGCGCTCCCCGGCCGATCCACCAATTCATACAGAGAACGATGCGATGAACGGTTCCGCGCTGGCGCGACAACCGAATCCCCTACCCAACCCCTTCCGGCCCGGCAACGGGGTGGCGCCGCCGTACCTGGCCGGGCGCGACCGGCTGCTGGCCGCCTTCGAGGACTGGCTGCTCGAGGAGCCGCCGCTGCACCCCAACTGGGCGCTGACCGGCCTTCGCGGCACCGGCAAGACGGTGCTCCTCGGCGAGTTCGCCACTCGCTCGGAGCGTGCCGGCTGGCTGACCCTGCAGCGTGAGCTGGGCGACCGCCACCGTGATGACGTTCGCTTGGCCGAGGCCATCGCCGAAGACTGCAAAGCTCTGATCGGGCGTGCCAATGCGCTGGCTGCGGTCGGACAGGCGGTCGAGCGCGGAGCGCGCTGGCTACGACCGAAGCGGATCCGCGTCGGCCAAGTGAGCATTGACCCGTCGTACACCGACGACGCGCCCGCAGCGGCCGACGTCATGGGCAACGCCTTGGGTCAGCTCGACTCGGTGCTCAGCCATACCGAGCGACCCGGCGCCATCCTGCTGTACGACGAGGCCCATCTGCTTGCCGACGACCGCGGCCGCGAGCGGTTCCCGCTATCGACGCTCCTGGCGACGCTGGGCGCCGTTCAGCGCGAGCATCAGCGAGTGCGGATCATCCTATGCGGGCTCCCCACCCTGAGCCTCAATCTCAAGCGGGCGCGGACCTATGCCGAGCGCATGTTCCGGCATGTGTCGGTCGGCAACCTCGAGCTGGATGCGGCCGAGGAGGCGCTCGCCATCCCGCTGGCCGGCAGCGGACGCAGCTTCGGCCTGTCACTGATCGGTGAGATCTGCGAGCAGACCGCCGGCTACCCCTATTTCCTGCAGTTCTTCGGTGCGTTCGCTTGCAGCAGGATCGGTCTGGAGCACATCGAGCTTGCAGACTTCCAGCGCGTCGAGTCGGCGCTCCTCTACGAGCTCGACCTAGCGTTCTTCGAGGATCGCTTCGAAGGTGCTCCACAGACTGAACAGCTGGTGCTCGAGGCGTTGGCGCGAGACACGGGCCCGGTTACGCTGCGCCGTCTCCGCCCACAGCTCAGCGAAGTCGCGAGCGTCGACCTGCTTGTCCGCCGCCTGATCGAGCGCGGCCTCGTCTACCGCACCGGACGCGCCACGTACGACTTCGCCCTGCCCCTGTTCCGTAGCTTCATCCGGCGGCGTCGCCAACTTACAAGACTTACACGAACCGTAAGAAACGGGCGATCGGCGCTCGGCGGGGGCGACCCATGACGCCTGATCAGCGGCGCCTGCGAGGACGGATGGCAGCCGCCGTCTTGCACTCGAGATATGACTCCCGGGTCCTCACCCAGCGGGCGCGCATCGCGTTCCTGCGGAAGTTCCTCGACCAGGTTGACCCAGATCGCCAGCTCTCGGAGGGCGAGAGGCTTCGGCGCGCGGAGCAAGCGAGACGGGCGCACTTCCTGCGTCTAGCCTTGGCTTCCTCGGCGGCCCGCCGCAAACGGCGAGCTGAGGACTAAGGAAGGTCCGACCCTAGCGCCGATCCCCGAGTGCCAGCCGGCGATGGGCATCACGCGCTCGTTCATCGGCCGCGGACGCACCATACCGGCGCAGCATGGTCGGCGAACGCCAGCCGGCTAAACGCATCAAGTCGCCCTCTCCGCCACCCGCGCTCATCCATTCGTGGGCGAAGGTGTGCCGTAGCTGGTGCGGGTGGAGCCCGTCGATCCCCGCTTTCGAGCCACGGCGGCGGAGCATCTGCATAATGCCGTCTCCGGACAGCGGTCCTCGGTAGCCGAGCCACAGTTCTGCCCGCGCCGCATGCGAATGGGTGCGTCGGAGCCGGACGTATCGATCCAGCGCGCGGGCGGTGCGCTTGCCAAACGGGCATGCGCGCTGGCGGCGCCCTTTGCCGAGCACAACCGCCACGTCTTGGTCAAGGTCGAGGGCGTCAACGGTCAGCCCTGCGCACTCGCCGCGTCGCATGCCGGTATCGAGCAGCAGGCGGACGATGGCCTCGTCTCGCCGGTCCTCGAATGCCGGTCCTTGGCAGGCGCGGAGGAGCGCGTCGATTTGCGGCTGGGTCACGACCGCCACCGGCTGTTCCGGAACGATCGGCGGGCGCATACGCTCCATGGGCGAGGAAGTGATCTCGCCCTCGCTTACGGCCCAGGCGAAGAACGGCTGAAGGCTGCGGTAGTAGACGCTCAAGGTCGCGGCCGCCTTGCCTTGGTCTGACAGGTCCACCATCCACGCTTCGATGTGCTCCCGGCGGATGCCGGCCAGGCGGGTCGGCATGCCGTTCGCGACCAGATAGCGCTCGAGGCGCTCGACCGAGGTGCCGTAAACGGCGATGGTGGCCGGTGACTTGTTCTCGGCGGCCAGATGCCGCCGATAGGATGGCAACGCCTCGGCCACTGACAGCGACAGATCGGTGTCGTCCGACCCAGCTGCCCGCGGCGGGCGGGGGGATGATGGGCGGGTCACGGAATGCGCCGAAGACCTCCTGACGAGCGTGGAGAACCTCGTCAGTTATACGGTCACGGAGCGCTGTAGTCAACTGGCTCTAGGTGCCGCGACACAGTTATGCGGTCAGATTGAGCATGAAACTGGTGGTTGGTGGGCGACACTGGACTCGAACCAGTGACCTCTTGCATGTCAAGCAAGTGCTCTAACCAGCTGAGCTAGCCGCCCACGCCATTTCGTGCTCAGATTGGACACATGCATGTTCGACAGCGTGTTCTGCTGAGCAGGTCGTCGATCCTACCAGAAACTGGTCGCTGAGCTCGAATCCAGGACCCACAGCGCTCAAGAGCATACCAAGCCACATAGCTGTACGAGTTCGAGTCCGAGGTCTGCGGTCCCGTGCTCAGGTCGACAAGCCCGACCCCCGGTCCCCGCCCGCCCGCTCGTTCGTCCGGCACACTGATCGGACACATGCCTTTCGGCAAGGTGCCCTTCCAGAACGGTCGGCTGAGCGTGGACCCCAGTCCTTGACAACGTAACTGCACGATGCGGCCAACGATGCAAGTGCCCGCTGCCCCAACGCCCGGCGCCCGACCTTGGACGACCGCCGTTGCTGGCTTGCCAACGTCGAGGCGCTACCAAACTGCGCTACCCTGGCATAGCCAGCTGCGGGCCCGATCGCGTCGGTCCCTCAAGTCACCTGAACGACGACGACATAGCCACCGAAGTGGCCGATCCCCTCCACCTGCAATCCGTAGCAGCCCGGCGCGGGAATGTTCATCAACGACCGCCAAGTCCGATAGTCCGGTCCGATGCTCTCGGCCTCCGTCGACGACCCAGTGGTCAGATACAGCTCCTCGGTCACGACGCCGTCCGCGGATCGAAACACGACTGACGCACCGGTATCCAGGTTTGCGCCTCGCACCAGGATGGGGAGGCGATGGGTGGGTACGCGGAGCCAGATGAGTTCGAGATACCGGTCACCGTCGATCTCGACAGCGTCGTTCCACTGGCTGTCCGACTCCAGGCCGGCCGCGAAGAGCGGATCGCCGCCAAGGGCCATGACGCGGGTGCCCTGAACTCGTTCAGGTTCAGACACGGGGCAGGCACTGTCGGTATCGATGCCGTCAAGGATGGATGTGCGAGCGCGTAGTTCGGCCAATACCGGGTCGTCAACCGATCCTCCCCCCGACGGCGCAACCGACGATGCAGGCATCGACGCCGCTGGCTGGCTGGACGGGAGGGACGATGGGGGCTCAGGCGACACGATGCCGGTCCCGCATGACGCAGTAAACATCGCGAGAAGCGCCGCCGTCAGCGCGCGAGGCTCTCATCGTCAGGATCCTCAAAGCTCTTCGCCTCGATGCCCGCCACGACCGCCACGACGCTAGTCCGGTCCGATGCCCTGTGGCAGGAGTGGCCCGTGCGCAGTTCGTTGAGCCCGCGAGCACGGCAGGCGCCGCCTGCGCCAACCTGCACTACGGCAGCGTGGGGCCCTTCTGGAACAGGTCCGGCAGTCCGGGAAACGGGCCTGCGACACTCTTGTCTACCGCCACCGGCGATGGATCTCCGAGATCGTAGCCACGGTCGGTCAGCCACGCCCGAGCCTGACCCTGTTCGCAGCCAGCGGGGAACCGATGGAACTCCGACCAGGGGCCTGCCCGCCAGGTCGTTTCGCCTCGCGAATGCGAGGAGATCACGGATCGACGCAACAGAGCGCCGTCGCTCCTCAGAAGGAATTCCCCGGCGCTGAAGCCCCCACCGATCCATTCCGGCAGGTTGTCGAGCAGGAATCTCCAGCGGTGGACCGGCTCCACTCCGACGGGAAAGACACCGGTTGCATCCATCCCGCCCTGCCTGGCTCCTTCCCTCTCGCTGGGCTCAACGACATCGCTGATCTGGAATCATCTTACGAGGGAGCAGGGACGCGGCGGGACCGACGACGCAGCCCGCGCTCGGATATCCGTTCTTCTGGGTCAGGACTTTCCTTCGCTCTTACGTTGCCGATCGCCCCATTCTCGGCGTAAGCATCTGCCTTGTCCTGTACGGCCTCTCGCCGCGTGCCGAGGCTAATCGTCTTTGCCCAGCAGCTTGCGCAACTCTTCGGGGGTTACCGGTCGCATGCTCTTCAGCGACGGAGGGAGGTCGCTTCCAATCCAGACACCTGTTTCACGCCATTGTCGCTCCTTCTCCTCATCGAGCGAGCAGACCGCACATAACGTCCGCGTCATCGGCGGTGTGGCGAATGTCACGGCTACGGTGCCGGACTCTGGACCTTCAAACTGAACGGCTTTGCCGCAGCGATCGCACGTGGGAGCCTGCGACACCTTCGGGATAGGCGGCACAGATCCTGAACGGGTAGGCTGCCCCCTTCGCCCAAGCAGCTTGTTCAGGAACCTCACTATCCACCCCTTTTCTACCTGGAGGTCCGGATCGGTTGTGTGGCTGGGAGGGCGACCGGGAAGCGGATATTGTGAATTATCGACGAAGCCCGCTGTCTGTCACCGCCGAGACGAGCCAAGCATAGTAGGAGAGCCATGACAACTGTTGGCCTGAAGCGCGTCCGGTGCATCGTATGTGGGTGGCGCGGCGAGAAGAGCGTGATCCTGTCGACGAGCAGCTTCGGGCCGCCCGGTCTCGACCTTCGACCACCTCCACCCCACGGTTCGAGTGTGGACCTGTGGGTCATGGACTGTCCGCAGTGCGGCTATTGCGCGCCGGACATCAGTGAGCCAATTGACATCGGCGATCCGTCCGGGTCTGCGGGCGGCACGCTCGATGACGCAGTCGATCGCCGCGACGCCTGGAGACGGGTTGTCAGGAAGCTGATGTCCGACGGTCGCTATCGTGCCCCGTTCGGTGTCAAGGATGCCGTACCCCAGGAGGCAGTGACCCATCTCAGATGCGGGGTATTGGAGCTTGCCGGCGGTCGCTCGGCGGACGCTGGCAACAGCGCACTGCGCGCGGCATGGATATGCGACGACAACGCGGCCTCCTCTGTCGGCGATGATCCCCGCGATGTTGCCGCGCAATGCCGCCGCGCCGCCCTTGGCCTGTTCCAACAGGCTCGCGAAGCTCATCAGCCGTTTGCAACTGATCGCATCCACGAGGAGCTGCTGCTCATCGACCTGTTGCGCCGGACAGGCGACTTCGTGGTAGCCGCCGAGCGGCTCTCCGACTTGCCGAGGGCCATCCACGACGAGGAACGTGCGATCGCCGTTCGCCAACAGGGCTGGGTTGCCCTCCAGGACCGAGCCGCGCACCATGCACAGGAGCGCCCCCCGGAGGCATCCGTCCGCTAGTCGGCCGGCCGGCTCGACCCTGGTACCTTCGTCCACCCCGTGAGCCGCGTCTGCGCATTTGGCGCCTGGAATGGCCGGCCGTCGAGGAGTTCAGACGGTCGACTCGACGAGGTAGACGCGGCGCGCCTCCGACAGGCCCTTGAGCTTCATGCGACGGCAACGATAGCCGCTCGATCTCGCCGCGCGTGTCGAAGCTCACCACGCCACTCCGTGACGACGGCCGATGCTCGCTTCCGCCTCGCTCAGGGCCTTACCCCTCGGCGGGCTGCCGAACCGGCTGAAGGCTCGCGGTTTCGGGACGCAGACGCAGGCCACGAAGCAACTGCGCGTTGAGCGCCACGACGATCGTCGAGATGCTCATGGCCAGCGCCCCGACGCTCATGGGCAGGATGATGCCCCACGGCGCGAACAGGCCGGCGGCGACGGGGATGGCCACCGCGTTGTAGCCGGTGGCCCACACCAGGTTCTGGATCATCTTGCGGTAGCTCGCCCGCGACAGCTCGATGGCGCCGGCCACGTCGCGCGGGTCGTCCCGCACGAGGACGATCCCGGCTGACTCGACGGCGACATCGGTGCCTGCGCCGATGGCGATGCCGACGTCGGCCTGTGCCAGCGCCGGCGCGTCGTTCACGCCGTCACCGACCATCGCGACCCTGATGCCTCCCGCCTGGAAGCGCCTGACGGCATCGGCCTTGTCGGCCGGAAGCACCTGCGCCGCGACCTCGTCGATGCCGATGCGCCTCGCGACCGAGTCCGCCACCGATTGCGCATCGCCCGTGATCATCGCTACTCGTAGCCCCATCTCGTGCAGCTGCTTCACTGCCTCGAACGACTCGGGGCGGATCTCGTCCTCGACCGCCACCGCGCCGAGCACGCGGCCGTCGGCGACTGCGTGGAGCACCGTCCGTCCCACGGCTGCCCAGCCATCGGTCACCGCCGTGAGCTCCGGTGGCGCCTCGACCGAAAGACCGGCGAGCAGCCGAGGGCCACCGACGTGGACCTCGCGGCCGTCGACGATCGCCTTCGCGCCACGACCGGCTAGCGCCTCGAAGCTGGTGGCCCTGCGCGGCGTGAAGCCTCGCTCCTGGGCCCCGCGGACGATGGCACGAGCGAGTGGGTGCTCGGAGTCGGACTCCACCGCGGCGGCAATGGCCAGGAGCTCGGCCTCCCCCACCCCCGTCGCGGCCGCGACGGCGGCCAATGCCGGCTCTCCCCGCGTCAGCGTCCCGGTCTTGTCGAAGATGACGACCTGCAGGTCCTTCGCGCGCTCGAGTGCCAGGCGATCCTTGACGAGCAGGCCGTTCTTCGCGCCGAGCGTGGTGCTGATCGCAATCACCAGCGGGATGGCCAGTCCGAGTGCGTGGGGGCAGGCGATGACCAGCACGGTCGCGGTGCGGATGAGCGCCTCCTCGGGCTGGTCCAGCGCGATCCACGCCCCGAGGGTGATCATGCCGGCGCCGAGCGCCACGTAGAACAGGATCGCCGCGGCGCGGTCGGCCAGGACCTGGGCCCGCGACTGCGAGGCCTGTGCCTCTGCCACCAGGCGCATGATGCCCGACAGCGCCGTCTGCTCCCCGACAGCCGTCACCCGCACCCGCAGACTGCCGCCGGCAGCGACCGTCCCGGCCACCACCTTGTCGTTCGGCTCCTTGGTGACCGGGCGCGACTCACCGGTGATCATCGACTCGTCGACATCGGCCGTGCCCTCGACCACCTCGCCATCGGCCGGCACGCGGGTGCCCGGGCGGACGAGCACGACGTCGCCAAGTTGGAGATCACCCAATGGGACGATCTTGGTGCCCGCATCCGTGACCCGCTCGGCCGTGTCGGGCAGCAGCTCGGCGAGCGCCTTCAGCGCCCCCTGCGCCTGCATGATCGAGCGCATCTCGATCCAGTGCCCCAGGCTCATGACCGTGATGAGGGTGGCCAGTTCCCACCAGACATCGACGTCGAAGACGCCAAGGGTCGCGGCCCAGGACGCAACGAAGGCCACCACGATGGCGAGGCTGATCAGGGTCATCATCCCCGGCTGGCGGTCCCCGAGCTCGGTGCGCGCGCCGTCCAGGAAGACCTTGCCGCCGTACAGGAAGACGATCGTGCCCAGCGCGGCCGGGATCCACTCGGACCCGGGGAAGACCGGGGCCATATAGCCGAGCCAGTGCTGGACCTCGGCGCTCCAGACCACGACCGGGATCGTCAGCCCCAGGACGATCCAGAACTGGTGCTTGAAAACTTCCGCATCGTGGCCGGCGTGCTTATTGTGCCCCGCACGGCCGCCGTGCTCGCTGTGGCGCGCGGAAGACCGATCTTGATCGGATGGTGTGCGGTGGGCATCGCCCGGCTGCGCGGGATCGCCGTGACTGCTGCGGATCAAATCAGCGCCGGCTACATCGACGGCGTGTAGTCGGGGGCAAAGTAGGGCTCGGGATCATCCTTGAAGTCGAGCATGCACCCCTTGCCGCAGAAGTAGTAGGTCTGTCCGTTGTGCTCGGCCGTCAGTCCATTGGCCTCGGCGGAGGCCGGCTCGACCTGCATCCCACAGACCGGATCGGTTGCCATCTGCTGTGCCATTTGATCTTCTCCTATTCGCGTGGGTCTTCGACCACAAGCCGTACGGACCCCATCTGGTCGCGGTCCGGCATCGGTTGCGGGGGCTGGTGCGCCGGGTTGGCCAGGAAGAGCGCCGCGCCGCCGACCACGACGGCGACGACCGCGATCCCGGCCAGGTATCCGTATTCGCGGACGCGCTCCGCCAGCGGCGGATGCAGGATCTGCTCGGGGCTCTCGGGAGCTCGGAAGGAGCGGAGGCGCAGCGCGTTGGTGACCACGCTGACGCTGCTCATCGCCATCGCGGCCGCGGCAAGCACCGGATTGAGGAGAATGCCGAAGAAGGGATAGAGCAGCCCCATCGCGACCGGAATGAGCACCACGTTGTAGCCGAATGCCCAGAACAGCCCCTGCTTGATCACGCCGACTGTCTTCCGCGACAGGGCGATGGCGGTGACGATGGTCCGGAGGTCTCCGCCGATGAGCGTCACATCGGAGGCGGCCATGGCAACGTCGGTCCCGGTGCCGATGGCGATGCCGAGGTCGGCCTGGGCCAGCGCCGGAGCGTCGTTGATGCCATCGCCGACCATGGCGACCTTCCTGCCCTTGGCCTGGAGCTCACGTACCGTTTCGGCCTTCCGACCGGGCTGAACCTCGGCCAGCACGCGGCTGATCCCGGCCTGGCGCGCGACCGCTTCCGCGGTGAGGCGGTTGTCACCGGTCAGCATCCAGACCTCGAGGCCCAGTGCCTCGAGCTCGGCCACTGCCCGGGACGACTCCGGCCTGAGCGTGTCCGCTACTGCGATCACGCCCAGCAGCCGGCCGTCGGCGGCCACGAACATCGGCGTTGCCCCATCGGCGGACAGCTCATCGGCGGCCGCGGCGAGGTCCCCGATGCCGATCCCGTCGGCTTCCAACAGTGCCCGGTTCCCGACCGCCACCGCCCGACCGTCGATCCGGGCGCGAATACCCCGGCCGGGTACTGCGTCGAAGTCGGTCGCGGCGGGCACCCCCAGCTCGAGCTCGCGAGCGTGCACCAGGATCGCCTGGCCCAGCGGGTGCTCGGATCCGACCTCGGCGGCAGCCGCCAGCGTCAGCAGCTCGGTCTCGGAGGTGCCGCCGGTGGGAGCGATCCGCGTCACGGCCGGGCGTCCGCGCGTCAGCGTTCCGGTCTTGTCGAGCACGACCGTGTCGATGCGCCGCGCCTGCTCGAGGGCCTCACCGCCACGGATCAGGATGCCGTGCTCGGCGGCCTTGCCCGTGCCGACCATGATTGCGGTGGGGGTGGCCAACCCCAGCGCGCATGGGCAGGCGATGATCAGGACCCCGATGGCCACCGTGACTGCGAAGACCGGGCTGGGGCCGAAGATGAACCAGCCCGCCGCGGTCAGCGCCGCGACGACGAGCACGATCGGAACGAAGATGCCGGCGACCTGGTCGGCCAGGCGCTGCATCGGAGCCTTGGAGCCCTGCGCGTCCTCGACAAGGCGAACGATCTGGGCCAGCGCCGTATCGGATCCGACCCGGGCGGCGCGGAAGACGAAGGAGCCGGTCCTGTTCAGGGTTGCGCCGATGACCTCGTCGCCGATCGACTTCTCGACCGGCAGGCTCTCGCCGGTCAGCATGCTCTCGTCGAGCGCCGAACGACCTTCCACCATGACGCCGTCGACCGGCACCTTCTCGCCCGGTCGCACCCGCACCAGGTCGCCGACCACCACCTGCTCGACCGGCACGTCCATCTCGGCGCCGTCGCGAAGGACTCGGGCGGTCCTGGCCTGCAGGCCCATGAGTGCCTTGATGGCCCCCGCGGTATGTTTCTTTGCCCGCACCTCCAGCCACCGGCCCATCAGGATCAGGGCGATGATGATCACCGCGGTCTCGTAGTAGAGCTGGTATGGAAAGCCCCACGCCATCGCCAACGTTGGCCACAGCGTGACGAACGCGCTGTATCCGAAGGCCACGCTGGTGCCGACCGCGACGAGCGTGTTCATGTTGGTGCTGCCATGCCGAGCGGCTGTCCAGGCGGCGCGATAGAACACGGCGCCAGCCCAGAACTGGACCACGGCGGCGGTGATCAGCAGCAGGGGTGCAACCAGCGTCATGTCCAAGCTCAGTGGCAGGTACATCACCGCCATCATCGCCAGGCCGGCGGCGAGGCTGACTAGCGACTTGCGGCGCAGGTCGCCGATCTCGCGCTCGCGGGCTGCCTCGTGCGCATCCACCCCGTCACCGACGATGGCGGCAGGCGCTTCGCGCACTTCGTAGCCGGCAGCATTGACGGCACTCGTCAGCTCGCCGACCGAGGTCCGGGCCGGATCGAAGCGGATGGTCGCCTTCTCGGTCGCCAGGTTGACGCTGGCCAGGGAAACGCCGTCGACCTTGTTCACGAAGCGCTCGATGCGGTTGACACACGACGCACAGGTCATTCCCTCCACATCGAGGGAGATGATCTGCAAAGGGCCGTCGATTCGTGTCGTCACGAGGACTTGATCTCCGGGCTCAGGAGCGCAGCAGGCGCTCGATCGCGGCTGTCGCCTCGTCGACCTTCGAGTCGTCGCCGGCCGCCGCCGCGTCCATCACGCAATGGCGCACGTGCTCGTCCAGGAGGCCGACGGCGACCCCCCGCAGCGCATTGCTGACCGAGGAAACCTGCGTCAGGATGTCGATGCAGTACGTGTCCTCCGAGACCATGCGCTGCAGGCCCCGGACCTGTCCCTCGATCCGGCGAAGCCGGTTGAGGTATTCGTCGCGACTCATGCTGTAGCCGGCCATCAGGGCTCATACTATACCCCCCTCCCCTATCGGTCCACCAGTCTCAGGGTGCCGACAGCTTGAGCTGGACCGATCAGGATCGCGCGGAGCATGATGGCAAGCGCAGAGGAGGTGAGACACATGGAAGCCGATCGCGTGGAACCCGTCATCGCCCTGCTCGTTCAAGCAGAGACGGCGCACGGCGCCTTCGAGGCCACCGAGCTGAACGGCGCCTATGACGAGGAGTGGCCGCGCTGGTATGCCGCCTATGCCATCGAACACGGGATCGGCGCCGTGCTGGACCGCGAGGTCACTACCGATCAGCTGGCACAGCTCCTCGCGCGCAGTTACGTCGAGTACGAACGGACCCAGCCGAAGCCGAGGGAGCCGTGGGCGGCACACGCCGCCCGCCGGATCACGGCGGAGCCGTAGGAACGAACGCCTCGAACCTAGCTGCTCAGTCCAGGAATGCGTCGTCGATCTGCCACGAATGGTCCTGACCACACTCCAGGCAGTCGACCAGCAGATGCTCGCCTCCGCCGAGCGCCGGCACCGCCGACAGGTCGAATCCGGTATCGGTAGCCAGGCCGGTCACGGGGCATGCGATGACGAGCCGACGGAGCAGGACTCGTGGCCCTGGCGGCGGACGATGAGGCGACGACGACGGAACCGACCGCTCGTGCGACGCGAGGCCCATCACGTCTCCCCCTGCGATGTCCGACGTCCTCGCCAACGCAACCGTCGGGCCAGCCCGACGATCATGCTGCCCGTCCAGGTCGGATGCGGGCGTCAGGCGGAAGCGATGCGGACGGCGAAGTCGGCGAGGCTCTTGCCCAGGGCGTCAGCGCTGGCCTTGATCTCCTTCTTCATCTTCGTGGCCGCGTCACGCAGGTCGGTGTCCTTGCGGTCGCGGGCAATCTTGATCACGGCGTCAGCCGAGTCCTGCTGCTTGCGCTTCAGGTTCAGGAGGACAGCATGCGCCTCGTACGCCTCGCTCTCCTCGCTGCCGGCCTTCGCTGAGGTCTCATCCGCCAGGGATCCGAGCGCCTCGGCGACCTCCTCGCGCTTGCCAGTGGCGCCGAGCGGCTTGCCAAACTTCTTGAGCTGGGCCAGGTGCCTCTCGTCAACCGCCAGACCGGCCTTGATCTGACGCTTGACGGCGGCCACCGGGTGGGAAGTGCTCAGTTTCCTGCCTGACGCGATGATCGACTGCTGGATCGCGATCGCCTCGTCGAATTCGTGCGTGATGAATTCCGTGCCCGACGGCATTGCGTTGACTCCCCTCTTGGTGTTGTTGGTTGGCGCCGATCACAACGCACGCGGTGTGCCAGCCCCGGGGTTTCCGGCGCATGTGGAAGAGCGCCGGGACCCCTGGCCCCGACGCTCCGTCGGTGGTGTGCTGGTGCGCCGCGTCAGCCAGGCTGACGGCGCCTCACGGCAGCCATCAGCGACAGGGCCGCGATCAGCACCAGTCCCGCAAGGACGACAGCACCACTGCCGCTTCCCTGGATGACGGCCGTCTCAGCGACGCTGGTGTCCGGCAGGCCCGGCGAGGGCGCGCCGATCGAGGTCACGGTGAACGGAACCACCGTGGTCCCCGAGCCGGGGAACGGGCCTGGCGTGCTGCCCGGCCCCGAGGACGGGGTCGGCGTGCCACCTGCGCCGACCAGGTTGTTCGTGATGTTGGCCGAGCAAACGGTCAGTGTCCCGCCGCCATTGGTGGAGCCGTTGCATTGGTTGATCCTGACCGTCAGCCCGGCAGACTGTGTGCCGGTCGCGCTGCAGATCAGGCCGACCAGTGTCCCCCCGTTGCCCGACCCGTTGCACTGGGTGATCGTGGCGCCACTCGTGGTGGCCGGGTAAGGGCTGCAAACAATCGTCGCACCGATGGCACCCGACTCGCCGGAGCCGACGCACTGGTTGACGGTGACGGCAGTCGGGGCCACGCCGACGCCGACAAAGTAGTTGATGACATCGACGCGGCAGCGAAGCACTCCGCCTCCGCCGTTGATCGAGGCGTTGCACTGGGTGACCGCGGTGACCGGCTGGGTCAGGACGCTCGTGGCAATCGAGCAGCTGGCGGTCGGGACGCCGGCAGAGCCGGTGCATTCACGCACCGTCACGGCGGCCGATCCGCCGGCAGATGTGATGGTGTTGATGACGGTGACCTCGCACAGCGCGCCGCCGTTGCCGAGTGCGTTGTTGCAGGTCGTGGTCGGACCGATGGTCGCAGCGGATGCGGGCGAGGTGGTGACGAACGATCCTGCCGCGGTGAGCGCGACGGCAACGAGGCCGGCAAGGATGAAGCTGAGGGAGCGACGCACTGCGACACCTGTATGGTGCGAGCGTCGTGGCCAATGGTGTTCAGCGGCGGGGCCCGTGCACCTCAGGATGGCGCGGCATCTGCCGACGACAACCGGACCATAGGGTCCGGCAGCGATGCGTCAGTGGCGCTGCGCGACCTGCGCCGTGCAGTCCGAGCAGACCTGGCTCAGTCCGGCAAGCTCGTGCTGTGTCACCGGCTCGGCGTAGTTTCGGCCGCAGAACGTCCGATGCCCGATGAGCTGACCGTCGGCCCAGCGCTCCGCCGCGGCGATATGCCAGATGTTCTCGTAATTGCCCTGCAGCCCGAACGGCGATTCCGGGCGTAGCTCCTCTGCCATGGAGCGAGTCTACGCGCAGTCATTGGCCGGGGTCTCGCCGGGGGGGGTGACGCCATCCGGAAGTCCCGGTCAGCGGACCGCACCACCCTCCTCCGACCTCAACCTCCCGCTCCCGGCGCGAACGCGCTCATGCCAAGGCGGCCTCGCGGCCGTCCACGAGCGTGAGGACCGATCGGACGTCGGCCAGGCTCTCGTCCCCGGCGAGCAGGGTGTCGAGCGGGACCGACAGGATCGCGAGATCCGCCCGAGCTCCGGTGCGGAGATGACCCTCATCGACGGCGCCGATGGCGGCCGCCGGCGCGAGCGTGTACGCGCTGAGCGCCTCGGTGGGCGTGAGGGCCTGCTGCGGCCGCCAGTCGCCCCGGCCGTCGCCGGCCAGCCGCCGATGGACGGCGGCAAAGATGCCCAGCCAGGGATTGGCCGATTCGACTGGCGCGTCCGATCCGGCGGCCAGGAGCGCCCCGGCGTCCGCCAGCCTGCGCCATGCGTACGCGCCGTCCTGCCGGCCATCCCAGCAGGACTCGACAAGGTCGCGGTCGGCGGCCGCGTGGATCGGCTGGACGCTGGCGGTCACGCCCAGCGCGGCGAAGCGCGGCGCATCCCTTGCGTGGAGCAGCTGCACGTGCTCGATTCGATCGTCCGGAGCGCCGCGCAGCCGAGATCGCGCGCGGGCGAGGGCGTCGAGCACCTCTCGCGCCGCGCGGTCGCCGATCGCGTGGATCGCGGTAGCGATGCCGGCAGGCCGCGACGCGGCGAGCAGCGTGTCGAGCTCCGAGCCGGAGACGCGCAGGATGCCCGAGTCGCCCTGGCCACAGGTCGCCGGCTCCAGGAGCGCCGCCGTCCCGGAACCGAGCGCTCCATCGGCGTACTCCTTCGCCCATCCGAATCGCATCGTGCGATGGCCCTTGATGCGCATTCCCGTCCGCAGGCTGCGCTCAGCCGCGGCGGCAATGGCGTCGGCCGGGATACCGAGCGTCAGGCGCAGGCGGCCGTCGACGAGGTCGCCGAGGTCCGTGAGGGTCGAGTACGAGTCGCCGAGCGCGGCATCGGCGCCGACCCCGTTCTCGTCGGTGTAGTCGCCGGCCTCGCTGGCGCCCGTGACGCCCATGGCGGCCAGCTCGCGCAGCGTCTCGTCGAGAGGCGGACGCAGCGCTTCGCCCTGGAGGCGAGCCACGTGCACGGCGACGACCTCGAGCGCGATCTCGCGCAGGATGCCCGTTGGCTCCCCGTGCTCGTCGCGCTCGATACGGCCGCCGGCAGGATCCGGTGTGGTCGGCGCGAGGCCGGCCAGGCGCCGCGCCGTCGACGAGGCCCAGGCCGAGTGGCCGTCGTGGCTGCTGAGGAAGGCGGCATGCTCCCCGACTGCTGCCTGGAGTGCCTCGACCCCCGACGCCAGCTGGCCCTCGTTCCATCCACGCCCCGTGATCCAGCCACCGCGGGGCGTCTGGGCGGCTGCGCAGGCAAGCCGCTCCGCCACCTCCTTCGCGTCTCGCGCATCGTCGAGGCGGACCGCGCGCCGCGACCGCGCCAGCCCGACCAGGTGGATGTGGAAGTCGTGCAGCCCGGGGATGACGGCGGCGTCTCGCACGTCGACGACGCGCACGCCCGGCGCACCTCGGTCGCGCACCTCGTCCCAACTGCCGGCGGCGATCACCCGTCCATCGGCGATGCCGATCGCCTCGGCCAGCTCCAGGCCTGACGGCCGGGCGGCCAACACGACCTGGCCGCGGATCAGCAGGTCGGCGGCAGGCGTCACGCTTCCTCCCGTCGTGCGGAGCGCGGGGTCTGCACGAATGCCGCGGGATCGGCGGCGAACGCGATCCGGACGAGGGCGACCGGCACGACGAGCAGCCAGTGCGAGAGGAAGAGCGCCCCGCGCGCCGCGCGGCCGATGAGCGGAAGGCCGCGCTCTCCGGTCGCCGACAACCCACCGAGGGCGAGAAGGAAGACCCCCAGCCCGTACCCGACGAACAGGGAGAACGGCACGGTCCAGTCGGCAGGCCGCGGCAGCGGGATCGTGACGAGCGAGGCGATGATGGTGGCCACGAAGAGCGGGGGGACCAGGAACTCGCCGGTGAACGCCAGAAAGTCGGCCTTGCGGCTCATCGGCAGCGAGCCGGTCAGCAGGCGTGGGCCGTGCTCGAGCAGGCGCCGCAGGCTGCCCTCCGCCCAGCGCAACCGCTGGCGCCACAGGTCGCCCAGCGTCTCGACCGCCTCCTCGCGCACCGCCGCCTCCGGCGCCAGCGTCACGTGGCTGCCGCGCGCCGAAAGGCGCGTCGACAGCTCCAGGTCCTCGGTCAGCGCGCGCTCCGACCATCCACCGGCAGCCTCGAGTGCCACTCGCCGCACGAACATGCCGTTGCCGCGCAGCTCGGCCGTGCCGTCCGTCGCCCAGCGTCCGCACTGGCTGGCCATGTCCATCAGCTGCTCTTCCGCCTGGGCCCTGGTCAGCCACGAGACTCCAGCGTTCCGTGGGCGGCGCGCCACCTGAAGCGCATCCGCTCCGCTATCACGCGCCCAGGCCAGCATGGCGCGCTCGAGGAACGAGGGGTCGACGCGGGTGTCGGCGTCGATCACGCCGAGGACGTCGCCGCTGAGGAACGGCGTCGCAAAGGCGAGCACCGCGCCCTTCGTTGCGGGGCCGGCTCGCGGCTCGCGACGCCGGACGCTGATCGGCGCTCCGAACACCGCGGCACGCGCCACGTCGCCGGTGCCGTCGTCAGAGCCATCGTCCACCACCAGCGCCTCGTACGCCGGCCTGCCGCCGCGGTGGTAGCGCAGCTCGGCCACGGCACGCACCGTGTCCCCGATGACCTTGGCCTCGTTTCGCGCCGGCACGATGAGCGACACGAACGGCAGGTCGCCGGCGTGGCCGGTCGGCACGCCGGCACCTCCCTCCGCATCCGCGAGGGCACGTCGCAGCACGCGGCTGCCGTGCCATGCCAGCCACGCCACATACGCGATCGAAACGCCGATCCCGAGCTGGAGGGCGCGGGCTGCCAGCGGGATCCCGATCGTGAGCCACGCAACGATGCCGGAAGCGAGCAGGAAGGCCGCGGCGAAGGCCCTAGTCGCCATCGGGCGACGGCCGCCGACGGCGCCTGCGACGGTGCGGCGCCTCCGGCGGCTCCGGGAGGTCGGGAACGCCGGGGGCCGTGGCCTCGTCGACGGTGCTCGCCGGTGTGCGGCTGGACAGGCCCTGACGGTGCAGGCCGGCCCGCGCGTTGCGCCGCCAGGACGCGATTCCCGCCCAGAGCGTTATGGCGCCGAGGAACGCCATCACGATCGGGATCCCGGCTCCATCGAAGAAGATGTTCAGGATGTCGGCCGCCGCAGGCGCGGCGATCACGGGGAGGAAGGACGCGACCGAGAGCAGGGTGTTGAGGATGCCGAAGATGCGGCCGCGAACGTCCGCGGGGAGCTCCTCCTGCAGCGCAGTCTGGGACGGGATCGCCACGAACGCGTACTCGAGCCCGGCCAGCACGGCGATGAGGACGACGACGGCCAGCAGGCTGACGAGCGGCGCGATGGCAGGGACGGCATCCTCGATCGGCCCCACCGCGCCCCCGAAGAGGATGGTGGCGGGCTTGACGATGGCAAGGAGGACGAGGGTGATCCCCATGGCGATCAAGCCAATGTCGATGACGAGCCGCTTCGGGATATCTTTGCCATACGAGTTGAGGAAGAGGATGCCGACGACGGCGCCGAGGCCCGCGGGTCCCATGATGAAGAAGAAGTTCTGCGACGTGAGACCCAGGATGTCGACCGCGAAGCCGGGACCGATGGCGCCGAGCACGCCGATCAGACTGGAGGAGATGCCCAGGTAGGCCAGGCTCCAGGCGATGGCCCGATGGCGGCGCACGAAGGCCACACCCTCCGTCAGCTGCTCCACCAGCTCGTGGACCGCGCGCCCGGCGGCGTCGGTGGCAGGGGCGGCCTTGTGATCGGGCCGGACGGCCGGCAGCGGCAGGATGGCGAGGGCGCTCAGGCCGAACATGACGGCGACGATCACGTAGACGGCGATCGGTCCCAGCGCGATGAGCACGAGCGGACCGAGGAAGCCGAAGCCGATGGCGAAGGTGGCGTTGATGGTCAGGACGAAGATGGAGTTCGCGGCCATCAGGTTCCGGCGATCGACGATTCGCGGGATCGCGGTCAGCTCGGCGGGCGCGAACACGGCGGTCGCCGTCGCGATTCCGAAGTTGATGAGGTACACGAGCGGCACGTTCGCCGATTCGGTGTTGGGCGCCACGAAGATGAAGGCGATGATCCCGACCGCCCGCACGACGTTCGTGGCGAGCATGATGACCTTGGCATTGCTCCGCTCGACGAGGACTCCTCCCAGCGTGCTGAACAGGACCGCCGGCACGAGGAAGGTCAGGAGCAGGACGGCGACCGCGGTATCGGACTCGGTGGTGGCGTGCACCGTGGCCATGAGCGCGGCGAGCACCATGTTGCTGGCCAGCTGGCTGAGGGTCTGCGCCGACCACAGGAAGACGAAGCTGCGATTCGCGAAGACCGATCCGGCGCCCGACAGGTCGGGTGCGGCTCCCGGCTCGCGCGGCAGCTCGATGTGCGCCATCGGCCCTACGGCGCCTCTGGACCGCGTTCCAGGTATTCGGTGAAGCGCCTCTCGACGTCCAGGCGGTCCATCAGGATGCGGTGACCGCAGCCGTCGCACACCAGGCCGATGTCGGCACCGAGCCGAACGACCGCCCAGTCGCGGCTGCCGCAGGGGTGCTCCTTGCGGAGCCGAAGCCGATCGCCCATGCGGAGCTCGAGTGGCGCAGCCACCGTCACTCTCCGCCCTCCGCGGCAGTCACGCCGGTGAAGTTGAACGACCCGAGATGGAGCGCCGGCACTCGCGCGGCACCGAAGAACTCACCCGGCAGCACCCGCGTCTCGCTGCCGGCGGCGCGCACGTCGCTGAACGCCTCGGGAATCGACTGCGTGAACCGGAAGTTGAGGATCGGACGCGACAGGCGGCCATCCTCGATCAGGAAGGTCCCGTCCTTCGTCATGCCGGTCAGGATCGCCTTCTTCGGATGCACCGGGTTGATGTAGTGGAAGCGCGTGACCCACACCCCGCGCTTCACGCCGCGCAGGAGCTCGTCGCGCGGGGTCGAGCCGGGCGCCATGAACAGGTTGAGCGCCATGGGGCCGAGCAGGTTCGGAGCCGGCAGTCCATGGCCGGTCGACCCGGTACCGGCCCGCGACCCCGTGGCCGCGTCGTGCACCACGGCCCTGGCCACGCCGTCCTGGATCAGGTCAACGCGGCGACGCACAACGCCCTCGAAGTCGATCGGCGACGGCATGCCGGACGGATCCTGTCCATCGTCCCAGATGCTGACGTTCTCCCCCATCAGCCGCCTTCCGAGGTCCATGAACGAGCGGCCCTCCTCGTGGGCGAGCCCGCTGAAACCGATGTAGGACAGGTACTCGAGCAGCCCGGCGACCGCGTATTCCTCCAGGATGACCTCGTACTCCCCGGGCTCCAGCTCGCCGGCGCCGCGCATGCGATCGCCCGTGTCGGCCGCCTCGAGGCCAAGCGCCTCGGGATCGAGATCGGCGACGTCGGTCGAGCCGGCGTGTGCATAGCCCGAGGCCGCACCGGAGGCGAAGCCGTCCATCATCACGGTCAGGAGCGCCGCCTTCGTGCTGCGATGCCGGGCGCGCACCCCGAGCGAATTGGCGACGGCGATCGTCATGACCGAGGTCGAGAACGATCCGGATGCCTGGAGGCCCTTCGCCTCGCCCGCGTCGATGACCACGCGCGCGCCCCTGGCCCGCAGCTCCGGGCTGGCCTCGGCCGTGCCGGGCACGTAGCCGAGGTCGGGGTCGTGGTCGCGGCCGTCCGGCTCCGGGAGGACCGCAGCGGCCGGATTCGGCGCCGAGCGCTCCGCGATGGCGCTCGCTCGCTCGACGACGTCACGGATACCCGCCTCGTCCAGCTTGTTCGTGCTGGCGACGCCGATCCGGTCGTGGTCGACAACCCGCACCTGGAGCGTGGCATCGTGCTCCCGCACGTTCTGGTGGATCCGGTTGGTCGCGAAGCGCGTGAGGGCCAGGTCCTGCGCCAGGACGAGTGCTTCGACCCGCTCCGTCGTCGCATGGGCCAGCGCGCGGTCGAGCAGCGTGTCGATCCGGTCGAGGGTGGCTACCATCGGCCCACACCCACCTTCACGCTCCGGAAGCGCGCCGGGGCGGCGCCGTGGCCAACGTGCCCGACCTGCATCGGCTCACCCTTGCCGCAATTGGGCAGGCCCCACAGCGTCCAGGCGTCTGGCCCGCAGATCGCGTCGCAGCTGCCCCAGAACTTGGGCGTGATGCCGGTGTACGTCGGGTTCTTCACGAGCTGCGTCCGCTTGCCGTTGCGGATCAGCCAGCCGGCCTGGTCGCCGAACTGGAAGTTCAGCCGCCGGTCGTCGATCGACCAGCTCTTGTTGACGCTCATGAAGATCCCCTCCCGCGTGTCTGCGATGAGGTCCTCGAGGCTGCCGGCATCGCCGGGGCGCAGGTTGATGTTCGTCATGCGGATCAGCGGGATGTGGCTCCACGTCCAGGCCCGGGCGCTGCCCATGCTGCGGCGGCCGATCTGCGGCGCCGTCTCACGGCTGGTGAGGTATCCGACCAGCAGGCCATTCTCGACGAGCGGCACGTTCTGGGCCGGAACGCCCTCGTCGTCGTAGCCGAACGTCCCGAGTCCGCCCGGCGCGGTGGCGTCGGCGTCGATGCTGACCTGCTCGCTTCCGTAGCGCAGGCTGCCGAGCTTGTCGGTCGTCAGGAAGCTGGTGCCCGCGAACGAGGCCTCCGTCCCGAACACGCGGTCGAGCTCGGTGGGATGGCCGCACGACTCGTGGATCTGGAGCGCCACCTGGGTCGAGTCCAGGATCAGGTCCATCTCGCCGGATGGGCACTGGGGAGCATCGAGGAGCGCGACCGCCAGCTCCGCCGTCTCCTGCGCGTGCTCGGCAAGGTCGAGGGCGCGCACCGCCTCGAAGCCGCCGGTCACCATCTGGCCGCCGAACGAGCTGGGGTAGCTGCGCTGCTGCATCTCGCTGTCGTTGACCGCGGTCGCCTCGATCCCGCCGCCGGACTCCACGATCTCCTGGTCGATCCGGGCGCCGGTGGTTGATGCGAACGTCTTGATCTCGCGACCAGCCGTCACGCTTCCCTCGCGGATGGCGACGCCCGGCACCCGCGCCATGGCGGCGTCGGCGTCCATGAGCAGGCGCAGCTTCTCGTCCAGGCTCACCGCGAAGGGGTCCTCACGGTAGGCGGTGCGGTACGAGTCGGTCACCGGAGGCGTGTCGTCCAGCTCGACGGGTCCCTGCTGGGCGAGCGCGGAGGCCCGGGCGATGTCGATCGCCTCTCGGGCGATTCGGTCGGCTTCCGCGGGCTCCAGCAGAGCGCTCGCGCTGAAGCCCCAGGCCCCGTCGACGAGGACCCGGACGCCGAAGCCGGCGCTCTGGTTCGATGTCGCGGCCTCGAGCTGGCCGTTCTTGACCGTCAGCTGCTCATTGCTGCGCTCGACGACGCGGACGTCGGCATAGCCGGCTCCGAGCCGGTCGGCGGCGTCGAGCGCGCGTTCGATCAGGTCGTTCACGACGTCATCAGGCTCCCAATGGCGTGGCTGGCGCTACAGGCTACCCGATCTACTCGACGGGACGCGCGACCTCCGGCGTGAGGTCGCGCTCGGTCACCGGAATCTGCAGGCTCGTCGTCATCTCCAGGGTGAAGACGGCGTCGATCGACTGGTGCAGCAGGGTCAGGATGCCGCCGGGGCGCTCGATCGCGGACCGCAGGCCGTCCGGCGAGCCGATGGCGCTGATCGAGAAGGTCCGACCGATCGGGACTCCGTCGATCTCGATCGCCCCGGTGCCGAAGACGGCGACCGAGCTCGCCGTGATGCGAATCCCGTCGACCGCGATCGCCTCCGCCCCGGCATTTCGGAGCTCGTAGATGAGGTCGTTGACGGCGGTCGGGTCGAACGACCCGTCGATCTCGATCACGATTCCCTGCCCCTCCACCCCGCGAAGTCCGCCGAAGGCGGCGATCCGGTCGAGGTCCTCCTCCGTCAGCTCGAGGGCCGACTGGCCCTGGATCTCGGCACGCTCGTACTCCCGGATCCGCTCCCGCAGGTCGGCGAGGCCGTCGGAGAGCTCCACGTTGCGCGCCGCGAGCGTCTCGATGAGCGTCGAGAGCTCCTGCGCCGACAGGCTGGACAGCTCGATCGGGCGGGCCTGCGAGCGGAGCTGCCCCACCAGCAGGACGCCGATGACGAGCGCTACGGTGAAGAGGCTGACCTGCGCGACACGGGCCACCATCAGTCACGCTCCTGGACCGGCGCGCCCCAGCGCAGCCGCGTGTTGCCGACGAAGGCGGGCAGCTCAAGCTCGTCGCGGGCCTCGGTGATGAACTGGAGGCCATATGCGTCGATCCTGCGCTCCACGCGCGCCAGGTAGATCGGATGCGACAGGAACCGGTCGTTGAGCCCTGCCGGCCCAATCGCCTCGACCCGAAACGGCGGCGATAGAAACGCCGTGTTGACGAGGATCGAGGAGCCGACGCCGTAGATCGACGTGCTCGCGACGAGCCTCTCGGCCGGTCCGCCCTCCGCCGCCCCGCCGGCGATCGTGATTGCTTCGGCGCCCGATGCCCACAGTGCCGTGACGATGTCGCGCAGGTCGTCGACGAGCACGATGTAGTTCGTGGGGCTCTCGCCTGGCGGGACCACGCGCTGCGAGTCGGCGATCTCGATGACCACGCCCGGGCCGCGAACGGGATCCAGACCGGAGGCCAGGCGGGCCACCGCCAGCTCCTGGTTGAGCGCCTCGAGCTCGCTGCGCGAGCCGGCATCGCGCTCCTGAAAGCTGCGAACGCGCGCCTCCGCATCCTCGAGCTCGGCGCGCAGCGCCTCCTGCTGTCGCTGTCCCTGCTCCGCCTCGGTGATGAGCACGCGCTGGGCGGACGTGATGAACTCCTGCCTGGCCAGCGAGCTGTTCCACTGGGCGGCACCCACGAAGCCGATTGCCGCCAGCGCCGCCGCGATGCTGATCGCCCACTGGGGATGCGCGAGGCGCGAGCGCGGTGGCCGGCGGCGGCTCACGATGCCCGTCTCGCAGCCCGGCGCGAGACCCGCACGGCGATGACGGCGGCCGCGGCGCCTCCCGCGGCCAGCGCGATGAGCAGCGGGACGGCGCCGTCGTCGCCGGGTTGGGATCCCTCGCCGGGTGCGGCGTCGGGCGGCGGCTCACCGGGTGCGCCGTCGACGCCACCGGGGTCGACCTCGCCGGCCACCGGCCGGTCGACCGTGGAGGGACCGATCGGCTCGGGGCTGATGGGCTGCGGGGCGGCGACCCCGAACTCGGCGTAGAAGTCGGCGTAGAGCTGGTCGGCAGGGATGCCGGTTCCGAGCTCGAGCGCCTCGTCGTCGGACGATCCCTCGCGGTAGGCCGCCGTGATCCGGGCGATTGCCTCAGGCCCATAGCGGTCGACGATGAGGTCGATCATCGTCGTACCCTGGGCGTACGACAGCTCTGCGGCCCGCTCGCCGATCGGGAACTGCTGGGTGATCGCCTCGAAGCTGAACAGCCCGCCGCCCGCCGCCTCGAACTCGACGATGGAGCGCTGCCCGCCCGCGTCGCCGATCTCGGACCAGGTCGCGATCCCCTCGTTGAGCCAGCGAGCGGGCTCGTGGTACGGGTTGTCGGTCGCGTCGTGGAAGACGATGTGGGTCACCTCGTGCACCATCGCCACCTCGAGATACGCCGGCGACCCACCCTCGAGCCACATGAAGATGGTGCGCAGGTGGGTATAGGCCACGGCGCCGATCCACTCCCGCGCGCCAGGCCCCAGGGCACCGGCAAAGTCGTCGCGGGTCGCGTACACAAAGACGTCGACCGGCCCCGCCAGCGACGTGCCGAGCAGCTGCTCGGCGCGCTCGACCCCGACGGCGGTCAGCTCACCGAAGCGTCGCGCCTGCGCTTCCGCGTCGCCGTACCAATGCACCGTCGCCTCGCCGAGCTGCGCGCTCCGCCAGTCGAGGGCCTCCCTGTCGTCCTCGTAGCGGATGGTCTGCGCCTCGCTGAGCACGATGTCGCCGTCGACGTGAGCGCGCCATCGGTAGGTGACCGGCGTGTTCGGAGTCACGTACTCGACCGAGGTATCCCATTCGTAGGTGGCCGAGCCACGGTCGGGCTCGACCGGCGTGACGAACGAGCCCTCGCCGCCCGGGGTGCTCAGGAGGAGCTCCAGCCGGTCGGGCGCCGACCCCTCCAGCTTTACCTCGAACCGGATCTCGTCGTCGTAGGTGGAGTCGGCCGTGGCGTCGCCGAAGCCGTCGAAGCCGGCCGCCGCTCCGGCGCCCACCGGGCCGATGGCGCAGGCGGCGACCGTGGCGGCGAGCCAGCGCGTCAGCCGTCCCATGATACGCGGCCGAAGTCGAGGAGGCCGATGGTGAGGTTGCCGAGCCCTCGCAGACCGTCGGCGACGAGCCACCAGGTCTCGCCATAAGACCACGGGATGACAGGCGCCTGCGCCGTGACCCACTCCTCCACCTCGGCGTAGGCCTGCCCGAGCTCATCCTCTGGTGCGACGGCCGCGGCCTCCAGCAGGCTCACGAAGTCATCGTCACGCCAGTCGCCGTAGTTGCTGAGGGCACCCGGCTCGAGGAGCAGCCCGTAGATCGCGTTCGGGGACGCGTAGTCGGCGATCCAGTTGACGGTGAACAGTCCCGGCGGCCGCGTCTCGAGGATGTCGAGGAACGTGCCGAACTCCATCGTCTCGACCGTGATGTCGACGCCGAGCTCGTCACGCCACGCTGCCACAGCCGGGTCGACGAACAGGCCGTTGCCGTTGACGACGATCTCGCCCAGGTCGGCCCGATCGTTGTACCCGGCCTCGTCGAGCAGCTCTCGCGCGCGGTCGGGGTCCGCAGTCGCGTCGGGTGAGAACCCATCCGGCCAGATGGCGGGTGGGACGAGGCTCGCAGCGGCCTGTGCCGACGCCCCCTCGGCCAGCGGGACCAGGCGCTCGCGGTCGAGTGCAAGGGAGAAGGCGAGCCGCACCCGCTCGTCATCGAACGGTGGCTGCGTGGTGTCGAATCCGAAGTAGCTGATCGTCAGCGGTTCGGCGGCGTGAAGCCGGGGACCGAGGTCGGCGTCGTAGGCGATCCAGGTCGCGTCCGAGCCGGCCACCTGCACCAGGTCGACTTCGCCGGCGGCGAAGGCCTGGGTCGTATCGGTCTCGATGGCGCCGACCCATCGGATCTCGTCGATCGGCGGCGCACCGGCCACGTAGCGCTCGTTCGCCCGCAGCACGAGGTCGACGCCCTCGATCCCGTCCACGACATACGGACCGCTCCCGACGAACGCGTCGGGCGTCTGCCATGTCGCCGTTCCATCGGCCGTTTCGGGCACGACGAACGTCGCCGGCGTGGCCACGATGTCCAGGAAGTACGAGGCCGGGTGCCGCAGCGTCACGATCAGCGTCCGGTCGTCGGGCGCATCGATTCCCACCTCCGCCTCTCCGAGGTCACCGGACAGACGCTGGGGGGCGCCAGCGATGACGGTCAGCACCTCGGGCGCCGTCGAGCCGACCTCGGGGTCGAGGAGGCGCAGCCATGACCGGCGGATGTCGCCCGCGACGAGCGGCGAGCCGTCGCTGAACTCGAGGTCCTCACGGATGGCGAACTGGTAGGTCAGGCCGTCGTCGCTGATCTCCCAGCCGGACGCGAGCGACGGATACGGCTCCCCCGTCTCATCCAGGCGGGTCAGGCCGGCGTACAGCTGGAGCAGGAGCTGCACGTCGGCGGCATCGGCGATGAAGGCCGGGTCGAGCGAGCCCGGCGGACCGGCGAGGTACCGCAGCGGGGGCCCCGCAGCAAGGCTCGGTCCCCCCGATGTGCTGATCGACAGCGCGATCACGCCCGCCGCGACGACCGCGGCCACCCGTGTCAGACGTCGCATGCGGGCTCCGAGGCAAGGGCAGCGTCGGTGAGGGCTCGGCGCACGGCGGCTAGTATACGGTCGCCGTGCAGCACGTCCATGAACACCGA
>Ga0136623_10000052_pt1 | contig 25747 bp, 28 predicted proteins | sample AntDrymUQ4492106_2_FD_104656 | JGI IMG/M metagenome (GOLD analysis project Ga0136623, IMG submission 104656) | Polar desert sand microbial communities from Dry Valleys, Antarctica - metaG UQ449 (21.06) | ecosystem: Environmental > Terrestrial > Soil > Desert | place: Antarctica: Dry Valley...
CACGACATCGGCGAACAGGTACGCCGTCAGCGGCGTCGTACTGGCCGGCTTGAGGACGACCGTGTTGCCGGCCGCCAGCGCCGGCGCGATCTTCCAGGCCAGCATGAGGAGCGGGAAGTTCCACGGGATGACCTGCGCCGCGACGCCCAGGGAGCGCGGCTCGCGGTTGGGGAACGCGTAGTCCAGCTTGTCGGCCCAGCCGGCGTAGTAGAAGAAGTGGGCCGCCGCGAGCGGGACGTCGACGTCCCGAGACTCCTTGATCGGCTTGCCGGAGTTCATGGATTCCACCACCGCAAACTCGCGGCTGCGCTCCTGGAGGATGCGCGCGATGCGGTACAGGTACTTGGCGCGCTCGCGTCCGGGCAGCTTCGACCAGACGGACCGATGCGCCTCCCGGGCGGCGCCGACCGCGCGGTGCACGTCCGCCTTCGAGGCGTGTGCCACCTTGGCGAGCGGCTCCTCGGTGGCCGGGTTGATGATGGTGAAAGACTTGCGAGGCTTCGACGGGCGGAACTCGTTGCCGATGAAGAGGCCGTACTCGCGCTCGATCCGAACGTGATCGGTGGCCTCGGGTGCCGGGGCGTACTCCCACGGCACGTTGCCGCCGGCCGCCAGGCCCCACGGGTTCTTTGCAGGCAGCGATTCGGGCTTCTTGGTGAGGGTCATCGCCCCCGATTATCGCACTGGTGCACGGACGCCGGCCCACGCCCCGCCCGGAAGGCGCGCATCGTCTCGATTCACGCGAAGTGCGCGTCGATCAGCCTATTCGACCGAGCCGAACAGGGTCACGGACTCCGACCATTGCACGCCGCTCTCCTCCTGGAGGTCGGCCACGTTCCCGAGGTCCAGGCCGCGAACCTCGATGCGGTCGCCGCCGCACTGTGGCGGGAACGACTCGGCGATCGCATCGCACAGGCGGACCGTGCCGTCGGCATCGACGAACAGCGCACCGGTCACCGGCACGAGATCGTCGGTCGCCTGGTGGCCGAGCGCATCGGCCACGCTGAGGCCGGGCTCGCTCACCTCGCCCTCGGCGATCATCAGCACGGGCTCGGCGCCAGCCCCCACGGACGCCGGCGGGGTGTCGTCGCTGTCGACAGGCGTGTCTGGCCCCTGCGACACGCAGGCGGAGAGGGCAAACGCGGCGAGCAGTGCCACGATGAGTCGATTGGACACGGGGTGCTGCCTCCGGATGAGGAGTCGATGGATGTGCGGCACCGGACGCGCCGTGCTGCTCATCGGTTCCGAAGCCTACGCCTCCAGCACGCCCTCGAGCGTCAGGAGGAAGCGCTTGCGGTCGAGACCGCCGGTGTAGCCGCCCAGGCCGCCGCCCGCGTGGAGGACGCGGTGGCAGGGCACCACGATCGGGATCGGGTTCGACCCGAGCGCGTTACCGGCGGCGCGGTAGGCATTCGGCGAGCCCGCCTCGGTCGCGACAGCTCGGTAGGTGGAGACGCCGCCGAACGGAATGCGGGCGGTGGCGCGCAGGACGTCGCCCGCGAAGCCGCGGACGAGCCGCCAGTCGATCGGCAGGTCGAAGGCCCGTCGCGCTCCCGCGAAGTACTCGTCCAGCTGGCGGCGGACGCCGTCGGTCCGCTCCGGTGCGGCGAGGATACGCGGCGAGATGCGGCCCGCCAGGTCGTCCAGCTGCGCCTCGATGGATTCCCCGGAGTAGGAGAGCCGCACCAGCCCGCGCGGCGTGACGGCGACGGTGAGCGGGCCGACTGGGGAGTCGTACGTGGCATGGGCGACGTCGAGCAGGCCATCGGCAGCGGCTCGTCGAGCGATCGCACTGCGCAGGCCCTCGAGGTCGACCGTGGCTCGCGGGGCGTCGCCGGCGAGACGGCGCTCGAGGTCATCGGTCATCGGTCACCTCCCGGCGCAGCCGTCGCAGGCCGGCGCTCACGTTCTGCCGAGCGGCCTCCTCCGTGATGCCCATCCGCGCCCCGATCTCGGCATAGGCGAGGTCGAACACGAATCGATGCGTCACTGCCGCGCGCTGCTTGGCCGGGAGACCACGCACCAGGCGCCAGAGGCCGTCGTCGGAGGCGTCGTGGGCCGACGGGGCGGCCGGGTCGAGGCCATCGAGCTCGCGGGTCGGGCGGCGGGCAGCGCGCCGGATCGCATCGGTCGCCTTGCGCTGGGCAATCGTGTACAGCCAGGCGCGAAGGTTGTCGCCGTGGCGGAGCCGTGGATAGGCGCGGAGCGCGGACATGTAGGTCTCCTGAAGGCAGTCCTGCGCCTCGATCGGTCCGACACATCCCACCAGGAACCGATGCAGCTCGGCGGCGTGGGCGTCGATCAGCGTCTCGAACGGCGGCAGGTGCACGCTTCCTGAAACGCCCTACGTCGGTTCCGCGTGAGAACGGGCACGCCGCTTCCAGGCATCCGCCACGATCGCCTCGAGCTCGGCGGTTGAGAGTCGCGTTCGCACGAGGATCACCTCCCGGTCCTCGTGGACTGCCTCGTCGATGAAGGGTCCCGCCGCGAGCCGCTCGGCAAGGCGTGCGACCCTGCGCTCCTGCCGATGTGCCACGACGTCGTCGAAGCTCACCTGGTGGGTGAACGTCGGATCGTCGATCGCCTGGACGGCATAGGCCACGAGCGGACGCGAGAGCCGCTCCATCTCGGCCTCCCAGGCCGGATCCATGCCCAGCCACTGCTCGAGCCATCGCCTGGGCTCGACTGGCTCCGGATTCCGCGCGCCACGCAGCCCGCGCAGGGCCATGACGATCGGGGTCCCATAGTCCCGTTCGCCACGGCCCTCGATCTCGAAGACCGGATGCTGAAAGTGCCCCATCGACCGCCCCTTCCCGAGGGCCCAGCGCGAGGCCGGCCGGGCGCGCAGCGCGCACGCGAAGAGGTAGTCGGCCAGGCCGGTGACGAGGCGCGCGACATACGGGCCGAGCTCCTGGCCGAATTGCGGATGGTGGTCGTACCACCACGGTGGCTCGGAGCTGCGCATGACCACGTCGGCGATCGGCGACCGCGGCATTCGGTGCGGTCCGGCGAACCAGCGGCGGGGCCGATGCTCCGCTATGAACCAGCTCCAGAGCGGATCGAGGCTCTCGATCGAGTAGTCGAGCCGGTCGACCGGCCCGCCCCGTCGCCGAACCTCCGCCAGGAACGCCGCGAGGCGTTCCTGCTGGCCGGCCACGTAACGCTCGAAGATGGCTCGCGCTTCGGCAGCCGGCAGGTCAAAGAGGCTGATCGCCTTCGGTGCCTCCGTCATGGGCCGACCGAGGCCCGCCGGACCAGGTCGTCGATGGCGGCCGGATCGTCGGACTCGACAACCGCCTCACCGCCGCCTTCGTCGCCTTCGTGCCATGCGATGGTGATGCCGGGGTTCTGCGCATTCGTGCCGTCCGGAGCGAAGAGATGGGCCGAGCCCCGCACCTCGTCACCGCGGGCGACCGCCCAGTCGTCGAGGAGGGTGCGGCGCGCGCGGCCGTCGTCAAGGGATTCGGCCAGCGCGGCGACGTCGACCGACCCGCACTCGTTGGCCACCTCCAGGATCACGTGGCGCAGGCTGATGCAGCGACTCTCACCCCAGAACGCCCGGCGCAGGCCGCGGTCGAGCTCTTCCGCGGCGACGAGCGACTGGAGCTTGGCCGCGAGCACCGCCTCCATCGGCGGCAGCATCGTCGCCGGCCAGGCGTGATCGGGAGCCGACCACGGCTGCCATCCGGCGCGTGGGGCCAGCGCGGCCGCGACGAGCCCTTCCGCCTCACGCAGGGGACGCGGCGTCGGCTCGCTGTTGAACAGCTCGAGCGGAAACGCGTGGTGGTCGAAGGCCACCCGGCCATCGAGGCCGAGACGCCTGCGCGCGTCATGGAGCCGCCACACGACGGCATGTGACCAGGGGCAGCCGAGGTCCGACCATACGGCGAGCGTGTTGGGCCTGACGTCCATCGTTCGACTGTACTCCGGGGCTGAGGACGGCCGCAGCGAGAGAGGGGCCGGAGCCGGAGGCCCGACCCCTCCCCGGAGAGCCTGGAGGCTCGGTCAGTCCGCGTAGATGGCGGACCAGTTGGTGACGCCCAGCAGGAGCAGCTGGCCGTTCTCGACGTACTCCTCGACGGTATTCGGGCCGGTCCCGGCGGGCAGGCCATTGGGCGTATGCACCTGGGCATCGAACAGGAAGGTCCCCGCACCGAGTTGGTCCTCGGTGTCGATGATCCCGCTCGATTCCTCGTCGGTCGTCATGAACTGTGACCCGCCGGCGACGAACCGGTTCGGGTCGAATCGGGCCACCACCCCGACCGCACCGTCGTCGATGCGGTAGGCGATGATCCGCGCCACGTGGGCGTTGTTGCCGGGATCCTCCTGGATGAGGAGGTTGCCATATCGGTCCATCGTCAGGTTGTCGGGCTTGTTCAGCCTGGGCTCGCCGGCACCGATCTCCTCGCTGCCATCGAGCAGCAGGGTCAGGGTGGCGCCCTTCTCGGGCTTCTCGATGTTCTGGAAGCTGAGCCGCCACAGGCCGCCGCCATCACGCGTGTACGGGAAGGTGGTCGACTGGTCGCCGCCCTCGGTGGTCACGAAGTAGAAATCGTTCGGACGGTTCGGATCCCAGAATCCGTCCTCGATGCGGTTCATCGAGAGACCCCGGGCGAGCGCCTGCCCGTTCTGGGCCGCACCGCTCTGGTTCCAGGGGACCTCGGCCAGGTCGACCCGCGCCGGAACGCCGGTGCCCACGCTGGCACGCCACTGGACGTCGGTGCTGATCGACTCGTCCACCGCGTCGATCACGAAGTCGCGCCCGTCGGTGAGGCCGGCCCGATCGAACGCGTTGCCGGTGTTCTGCTTCGTGCCGACGTACACCCAGAGCTGGCTCACCGGTCCGGCCGGCCCGTCCTCCTGGCCCATGACCAGCGTGGTCTCGTGCTTGTTTGCAGCCGGGATGGTGTTCTCCCACTGGAACAGGCCGAGCCGCGGCAGCGCCTGCGCCGTGCCGTCGGTGGTGACGCCGAACGCGCGGCCGTTGTCGCCATCCTCCTCGTTGCCGAAGTAGAGCTGTCCGGCGTAGCCCACCTTCTTCGACTCGCTCCAGAAGAGGCCCGGATCGCTCAGGGTGGACGAGCACCACCGGCCGAAGGTCGCGTCCTGCAGCGTGAGGTCCGCGAACCTGGCGCCGGACGTGACATAGGTCCCCGTCGGGTAGTCGTAGAAGGTTACGCCGGGATCGATCAGGTCGGAGCCGTGCGTGACGGCCAGTGTGCCGGGGTCGATTTCCAATCGCGAGACGAACGCGCCGCGCTGGCCATGCCGGCGTGCGATGCCCTGCGTGTCGCGAAGCTCATGGTTCATGAGGGCCACCAGGCCGTTGCCGTCGGCATACGCGCCGATGCCGTCCGGGATGCCGACCATCTCGTAGCCGTTGCCGGCCGCGCCGGCGTCGTTCACCGTCAGCAGAGAGGTGATGTGCACGCCGTCGGCTACCGGGAGCACATAGGGATCGGTCGTCGTGCTCGGCCCGCGGGCGACCGAGCTCGTCGCCGAGACCGGTGTCACCGAGGAGGCAAGCACCCCGACGGCGGCCAGGAGTGCGATGCGGCGCGGGGCACGCGCGGGCGATCGGAGGGAACGGTCCACGTGGTTCTCCTGCAGCAATGTAGGTTGGCAGGAGAGGTGTACGCCGACCGGATGAACCCGCCGTTAACACGACGCCGCCGCCACGTCAACGGCAGATGAAATCGGCCGATCGGCGGCTCAGTCGAGGGTGAAATAGTCGCCGCCGGAGTAGCGGCCGGTGCGTTCCTTGCGGATCTGCATGAGGACGTCATTCAGGAGGCTCGACGCGCCGAAGCGGAACAGGTCGGGCGTCATCCACGCCGGGCCCAGCGTCTCGTACAGGATGGTCAGGTACGAGATCGCCTCCTTGGCGGTCCGGATGCCACCGGCCGGCTTCATGCCGACCACGCGCCCGGTCTGGGCGTGGAAGTCACGGATGGCCTCGAGCATGACGAGGGTCACCGGCAACGTCGCCGCCGGCTGCACCTTGCCGGTTGAGGTCTTGATGAAGTCGGCGCCGGCCGCCATGGCCAGGACCGATGCGCGCCGCACGTTGTCGTACGTCTCGAGCTCGCCGGTCTCCAGGATCACCTTGAGGTGGGCCTCCCCGCAGCCCTCCTTGACCGCTACGATCTCGTCGAAGACCGAGGCGTAGTCTCCGGCCAGGAAGGCGCCACGGTCGATGACCATGTCGATCTCGTCGGCCCCCATCTCGACCGCCGACCGCACGTCGGCCAGCTTGACATCGAGCGGCGCCTGACCCGACGGAAAGTAGGTCGCCACCGAGGCGACCTTGACCCCGGAGCCCTTCAACGCCTCGACCGCGGTCGGGATCATGTTCGGGTAAACACACAGGGCGGCCACCGATGGAATGGATGGGTCGGTCGGGTCCGGGCGCCGTGCCTTGCCGGCCAGCGCGCGGACCTTGCCCGGCGTATCCTTTCCCTCGAGGGTCGTGAGGTCCATCATCCGGATCGCCAGGTCGAGCGCCCACAGCTTGGATTCCTTCTTGATCGAGCGCTTGGCGAGCGATGCCGCGCGCTCCTCGACGCCGACCGCGTCGACGGGCCAGACGCGCCCGAGCAGGCTTCCCAGGTGCTGGTGCCGTCCGGTGGTCAGGTCGCGCCGCTGCGTCGCGCGGGATGGGGTCGTGGCGGTCATCGGCCGTTCATTGTACCGCCGCGTGCGCCTGCTACCCTTCGATGGCCCATGGCCGCCGACCCGCTCGTCTATTGCCTCACGCGCGACCGCGACCTGGCGGCCGCACTCGACGAGCGCCTGACCGGCGCCCTGGCATTCTTCTACAACGACGCGGCGCGGCTCCACCAGGCAGTCACCCTCCGCGCTCCCGACCTCGTCGTGGTCGACACCGCGGCGGTGCGCGCGGAGTACGGCGACGCCGGCCTCGGACCGGTCTTCGACTTCCTGCGGCACCGCGTGCCGGATGCCCGCCTGTCGGTCCGCCCCACCGCCGGTCTCGCGCACCTCGTGGCCGCGGAGGCGGGACCCGGTGTCGAGCTCCTTCCCGATGAGCTTGCCGCGTGCGTCGACGCCGTGGCCGCCCTCGGCTGCTGATGTCCAGCGCCGAGCTGCTGACGGAGCGGGCCGGCGATTCGGTCTGCCACCTGCAGACCACCGGCCGCCGATCGGGCCGGAGGCGGACGATCGAGATCTGGTTCGCGACCGACGGCGAGCGCATCTATCTCCTCGCCGGCGGACGCGATCGAGCGCACTGGGTCCGCAACCTGCGCGCCGATCCTCGTGTCCGCGTCCGCATCGGCGGGCGAACGCTCGAGGGGCGGGCGCGGGCGATCGAGGGCGAGGAGCGCGAGCCGCTGGCTCGCCACCTGCTCGCCGCGAAGTACCAGGGCTGGTCGGAGGGGCGGCCTCTCAGCAGGTGGGCGGCGGTCTCACTCCCCGTGGAGGTCGTCCTCGACTGAGGCCCGAGATGAGGCCGATGCGACGAGGTGGCCAGTAGCGCGCCATCACCCGCCAACGAACGGCCTCGGCCGCAATCGGTCCGAAGCTCCGAGCGTCGGTGCTGCCGGCGGCGTTGTCCCCGGCCAGGCGGACACCCCGCGCACCGATGGCCTCGACGCGCTTGATGAGCTCGCGGCGCGCATCGCGCGGGTCATGCGCGAGGACCACGTCGCCCACCCGTGGCGAACGGGCCGCGCGGACGACGAGCAGCAGGTCGCCGGGGAGCAGCGTCGGCGCCATGGAGCGGCCGCGGACGGCGACCACGTCGAGCCGGCGCCGTGCGGCGAATGCCGCAAGCAGCAGGACGAGGGGCCAGGCAAGGCCCCTCACGTGCATCGGGTCGGGCGGTCAGGAAGGGCGGCCGTTGACGCGCGTCTTGTCTGGGCCGCCGGTCGCCTTCCACATCTCGTCGATGGTGTCGATCATCGAGAGGAGCTCCTTCGCAGCTCCTGCGTCGAGCGACTGCTTCACCTTCGAGGCCTGCTTGGTTGCCTTCCAGAAGGTGTCGTGCAGGTCGGGGTACTTCTCGAGGTGCTCGGGCTTGAAGTAGTCGTGCCACAGGACGTCGAGATGGTGCTTGACGAGCTCGGCGCGCTCCTCCTTGACATGGATGCATCGTGCGCGGAAGAGCTTGTCGTCGCTGGCGTCGTGCTTCTCGATGATGCGGAGGCAGGACTCCGCCTCGATGCGCGCCTGCTCGGGATCGTAGACGCCGCACGGGATGTCGCAGTGCGCGTCAACGACGCGGGTCGGGCGCAGGATGGAGCGCAGGGTGAGCATCGGTCTCCTCTTCGTTCGGGGAATCTGCGGGCCTTGGTTCGCACTATTGTGCAGCAAGCCGTGTAGCAAGCCGCCTGCCGGGACACTCGCGGAGGAGCCATGGCCGCGTTCGACCGAGCTCGTGTGGAGAGCCTCCTGGGCGACGAGCGCGATCGGTTCGCACGCGAACACCCGCGCTCGCTGGAGCGGTTCGGCGACGCGCGCGGCTCGCTCTTCGGCGGGGTGCCGATGAGCTGGATGCTCAAGTGGCCGGGCGGATTCCCGGTGGCGGTGGCCCGGGCCGACGGTGCGCGGCTGACTGACATCGACGGCCACGAATACGTCGACCTTTGCCTGGGCGACACCGGTGCCATGGCAGGCCACGGACCCGGCGCGACGGTTCGGGCGATCGAGCATCAGGCGCGTCGCGGACTGGCCACGATGCTCCCGACCGCGGACGCCGCCTGGGTCGGCGCCGAGCTGACGCGGCGCTTTGGCATGGCCCGCTGGCAGATGACCCTCACGGCGACCGATGCGAACCGCTTCGCGATCCGAATCGCGCGCGAGCTCACGGGCCGGCCGAAGGTGCTCGTGTTCAACCACTGCTACCACGGCACCGTGGACGAGACGCTCGCCACGCTCGACGCGGCCGGCGAAGTGACACCCCGCCCAGGCAACGTCGGGCCGCCCGTGGACCCCTCGCTCACCACCCGGGTCGTGGAGTTCAACGACGAGGCGGCGCTGGAGGGCGCGCTCGCCCACGGCGACGTGGCCTGCGTCCTGGCCGAGCCGGCCATGACGAACATCGGGATCGTCCTGCCGCGGCCTGGCTTCCACGAGGCGCTGCGACGGCTGACGCGCGACGCCGGATCGCTCCTCGTCATCGACGAGACGCACACGTTCTGCGCCGGGCCCGGCGGCTACACCGCGGCGCACGGGCTCGAGCCCGACATGTTGACGATCGGCAAGGCCATCGCCGGCGGCGTTCCCGCTGGCGCGCTCGGGATGCGGGCCGAGCTCGAAGCCGCCGCCTTCGCCCGGCCGGAGTCCGACTACGTCGACGTCGGCGGCATCGGCGGCACGCTCGCCGGTAACCCCCTGTCGCTGGCGGCCATGCGAGCGACCCTGGGGGAGGTGCTGACCGCCAAGGCGTATGCCCGCACGATCCCGCTCGCCGAGCGGTTCTCAGACGGCGTACGCCGGGTGATCGCCGACGCGGGATTGAGCTGGCACGTCACCCAGCTCGGCTGCCGGGCGGAATACCTGTTCCGTGCCGAGCCGCCGCGCACCGGATCGGAGGCGGCGGCCGCCCGCGACGACCAGCTCGAGGCCTTCCTCCACCTCTTCGTGCTGAACCGCGGCGTCCTCATGACGCCGTTCCACAACATGGCGCTCATGTCGCCGGCGACGACCGAGTCCGACGTCGACCGGCACTCGGACGCCTTCCGCGAGGCGGTCGCCGCGCTGCTCGGCTAGGAGCCCATCACGATGCCGCCATCCACGCCGAGCACCTGGCCGGTGACGTAGCGAGCTTCGTCGGAGGCGAAGTAGACGGCGGCGGCGGCCACGTCGTCCGCGCTGCCGAGATAGCCGAGCGGCGTCATGGCGAGCAGCGCCTCGGTTGCGGCCGGCGGCAGGTCGGCCGTCAGATCGGTCTCGATCAAGCCGGGGGCAATGGCGTTGCAGGTGATTCCGCGGCTGGCCAGCTCGCGTGCGGTCGTCTTGGTCAGGCCGATGAGCCCCGCCTTTGCGGCTGCGTAGTTGGCCTGGCCGGCATTCCCCATCCGGCCGGCGGCGGATGACATGTTGATGATGCGACCTTGACGCGCCTTCAGCATCGGCCTGGCGATGGCGCGGGTCATCCAGAACGGTCCCGACAGGTTGGTGCCGATGACCGAGTCCCACTCGTCGGCGTCCATGCGCATCAGCAGGTTGTCGCGCGTGATGCCGGCGTTGTTGACCAGGATGTCGATCGAACCGAGTCCCTCAAGGGCGGCTTTGACGATCGCGTCGCACGCATCGCGGCCGGCCGAGGTGTCGCCCTGGATGGCGATGCTGCGACGCCCGGCGGCGGTGATCTGGGCCACGACGGCATCGGCCGCGTCGGCGTTGCCGCGAAAGTTAACCGCCACGTCTGCGCCCTGGCTGGCCAATGCCAGCGCGATGGCGCGCCCGAGACCGCGGCTGCCGCCGGTCACGAGCGCGATCTTGCCGGTCAGGTCGAACATCGGCTCCGGCTCCTTCGCGGTCGATTCATATCAGACGTTCACCCGGGGAATGGTAATCAGACAAAGCCGCCGTGATGGACATGCCGGGCGCCGCGGAATCTGTGGAAACCTGCGTCGTCCGCGCCCGTCCGTCACCGATTCGGGCGCTGCTCCCGGCATAACAGTCTCCTGGTGCATAGCTGAGAGGATTCGGTCCCACCGCGGGCAGAACCGCTAGACGGCGGCTTCCTCCAGCTGTCGCTGGGGCTGACCGAGTCGCGTCTGCGAGCCGGGGGCCAGGAAGGCGCGCGCCGGATCTGCGGTCCACTCGACGACGGCGGCGGCCGCGGTGAATCCGGCGCCAAACGCGACCATCAGGACCTGGTCGCCGGGCTTGATGCGCCCGGCCGCGACCGCCTCCACGAGCGCCATCGGCACCGATGCGGCCGAGGTGTTGCCGTACTTCTCGATGTTGATGTACGTCTTGTCCATCGGCATGTCGAGCTGCTTGGCAACGTTCTCGATGATCCTCAGGTTGGCCTGGTGGAACACGAACTGGTCGATGTCGTCCATCGTCAGGCCGGCGTCGCGAACGGCGGCCAGCGCGGACTCGGCAAGCTGCCGGGTGGCGTACTTGTAGACGTCGCGGCCCGCCATGTGGACCGTGTGCAGCCCATCGGCCACCGTCTGCGGCGTGGCCGGGCAGGCGCTGCCGCCGGCCGGCACGATGATCCCCTCGAACCCGGTGCCGTCGGCGAACAGATGGAAGCCGCTCATGCCGCCGGGCCAGTCGCTGGCCTGGACCAGCACCGCGCCCGCGCCGTCCCCGAACAGGACGCACGTGTTGCGGTCCTTCCAGTTCATGAAGCGGCTGAGCACCTCCACGCCGATGACGAGCACGTTGCGGTACATCCCGCTCCGCACGAAGGCGTTGGCGGTGGCCATGGCATAGACGAAGCCGGAGCAGGCGGCCTGAAGGTCGAAGGCTGCGGCATTCGTGGCGCCGAGGTCGCGGGCGACCGTGGTGGAGGTTGCCGGCAGCGGGTAGTCCGGCGAGCAGGTGCCGAGCACGATCAGATCCACCTCGCCGGGCTCAACGCCGGCAACGGCCAGCGCGTCTCGCGAGGCGTTGACGCTCAGCGTGGTGGTCGTCTCGTCGTCGGCGGCGATGCGGCGCTCGTGAATGCCGGTGCGGCTGACGATCCACTCGTCGGAGGTATCGACGATCTTGGCGAGATCGTCATTCGTCATCACTCGCGACGGCACGTACATCCCCCAGCCGGTGATCAGGGCATTCGTCGTCATCGTGGAGCTCCTTGGCGGGGTGCGGTTCGGATGTTCGGGCTCATCGAGGGTCGACCTCGAGCAGCGGTTGCTTGCGTTTCACGAGCGTGCCCGGCTCGACCAGGATGCGCGTCACGGTGCCCGAGGCGTCGGACTTGATCTCGTTGAACAGCTTCATTGCCTCGATGAGGCCGAGGACCTGGCCGGCGGCGATCTCGTCGCCCTCGCCGATGTAGGGACGCGCCCCCGGCGACGGCGCGGCGTACCAGACGCCGGTGAGGGGCGCAGCCACGAAGCGCATGCCGGGCGCCGGCTCGCCGAACGGGGTCGCGCCATCACCGGTCGGGGTCGACCCGGGCGGCGCGGCAGCTGTGGCGGCGGGTGGCGCGGCCGGCGCCTGCGCCCGAGGGCGCGCCAGCCGGACGCGAAGGTCGCCGACCTCGACCTCGAGCTCATCGAGGCCCGCCTGCTCGAACGCGGGCGCCAGCACGTCGACGGCGGCGAGGACCGGGTCGCGTTCTGCCATCAGGCGTCGTACCGGCTGATGACGAGGGTCGCGTTGTGACCGCCGAAGCCGAAGCTGTTGCTCATCCCGACCGCCACCTCCGCCTGGCGCGCCTCGTGGGGCACGTAGTCGAGGTCGCAGTCGGGGTCGGGATGGTCGAGGTTGATCGTCGGCGCGATGCAACCGGTGTTGATCGTCCGGATGGTGGCGATGGCCTCGATCCCGCCGCCGGCGCCCATGAGGTGGCCGGTCATCGACTTCGTGCTGCTCACCGGGACCTGGTAGGCGCTCTCTCCGAAGAGGGTCTTGATGGCGGCCGTCTCGGATCGGTCGTTCGGAGGCGTGCTGGTTCCGTGGGCGTTGATGTAATCGATGTCGTCGGTCGTCAGCCCGGCGTCCGCGATGGCGGCCCGCATGCTCTCGACCGCGCCCCGCCCGCCCGGCGCCGGAAGCGTGATGTGGGACGCGTCGTCGGTCGCGCCGTATCCCACCACTTCCGCGTGGATCGTGGCGCTGCGGGCCCGCGCGTGGTCGAGCGCCTCGAGCACGAGGATCCCCGCGCCGTCGCCCATGACGAACCCGTCGCGCTCGGCGTCGAACGGGCGCGACGCCTTCTGCGGCTCGTCGTTGCGCTTCGTGCTGAGCGCCCGCATCGCGCTGAACGCGGCCACGGGGATCTCGCCGATGCCTGCTTCCGCCCCGCCCACGATCATCACGTCCGCGTCGCCACGGCGGATGATGTTCGTCCCGTCGCCGATGGCGTGGTTCGCGCTGGAGCAGGCGCTGACCGTCGCGTAGTTCGGGCCGCGCGCGTTGGCGTAGATCGCGACGTAGCCCGCGGCCATGTCCGGGATGAGCGCCGTGACCAGGAACGGACCGATGCGCTCGATGCCGTATTCGGTCGCCTCGACGATGTCCCGGATCATCGTGTTGATGCCGCCGATACCCGACCCGATGATGCACCCGGTGCGCCAGGCGAGCGCTTCGTCGGTGATCGGATTCTCGAGCCCCGCGTCGCGCAGCGCCTCGGCCACCGCCGCCCAGGCGTAGTGCACGTAGCGGTCGTTGCGGCGGACCTCTTTCTTCGGCATCACGCTGTCGGCGTCGAAGCCCTTGATCTGGCCGGCGACCTTGCTCGCCACCCTGGCCGGGTCGAACAGGGTGATCCGGTCGATGCCGCTGCGGCCGTTGACGAGCCCGTCCCAGAACTCGGGCACGCTGTTGCCGATCGGCGTCAGTGCTCCCATGCCGGTGACGACGACGCGGCGCTCCCCGTCACGCATCGGACGTCCCTCCGCCCATGGCCTGGTCGCGCGGGATGATGATCGAGAGGGTCGCCTCGACGGCCACGTCCCCGTCGACGCTGGCGACGCCCCTGACCCGGCCGAACATGCCCCGCAGCTTCTCGACCTCGACCTTGAGCACGAGCGTATCGCCGGGAAGGACCATGCGCCGGAAGCGGCAGTCATCGATGCCGGCGAAGAGACCGAGCTTGCCGCGATACTCGTCGAGCGCCATGACCGCCACGGCAGCCGTCTGCGCCAGCGCCTCGACCATCAGCACGCCGGGCATGATGGGCCGTCCCGGAAAGTGGCCCGTGAACTGCGGCTCGTTGGCGGTCACCGCCTTGATCCCCACCGCTCGCCTCCCGGGCTCGAGCTCGACGATGCGGTCGACGAGGAGGAACGGATAGCGGTGCGGGATGATCCGCATGATGTCGGCCGCCTCGAGCGGCAGCGTGGGCATGGTGGTCGGGGTCACGGTCGTCATCGGTCCTGGTCGCTCTCTCCGCTTCAGCTTCCCACGAACGCGGCCGGCCCGACCCGGTCGAGCAGGTTCGTGCTCACGCGTGCGTTCAGGAAGACGTCGTTGTCGATGATCCCACGATGGAAGGGGATGTTCGTCTTCACCCCGCCGATCTCGAACTCGGCAAGGGCGCGGCGCGACCGCGCCAGCGCGATCTCGCGCGTCTCACCCCACACGATCAGCTTGGCCAGCAGGCTGTCGTAGTACGGCGGCACCTCGTAGCCGCGGTAGAGGTGCGTGTCGACGCGCACGCCCGGGCCGCCGGGCAGGGTGAGCTCGTCGATCACGCCGGTCTGCGGCGAGAAGTTGTCGCCCGGGTCCTCGGCGTTGATCCGGAACTCGATGGCGTGCCCGCGGAAGGCGATATCCTCCTGGCGCAGGCTGAGCCTCTCGCCAGCTGCGACGCGGATCTGCTCGGCGATGAGGTCGACGCCGGTGACCATCTCGGTCACCGGGTGCTCGACCTGGATCCGGCAGTTGATCTCGATGAAGTAGAAGCTGCCCTGCGCGTCGAGCAGGAACTCGAGGGTCCCTGCGCTCTCGTACCCGGCCGCCACGACGCTGCGGATGGCGAGGTCCCGCAGCCGCTCACGGGTGGCGTCGTCCATCGCCGGCGACGGACCCTCCTCGATGATCTTCTGGTGGCGCCGCTGGACCGAGCAGTCGCGCTCGCCCAGGTGCACGCCGTTGCCGTGGCGGTCGACGATGACCTGCACCTCGACGTGGCGGGACTCCTCGATCCATTTCTCGAAGTAGATGGAGTCGTCGCCGAACGCGGCCTGGGCCTCGGACCGCGCGAGGGGCAGCGCCTGCTCCATCTCCCTGGGTGAGCGGACGAGCCGCATGCCACGACCGCCGCCGCCGGCGGAGGGCTTGAGCAGGACCGGGTAGCCGGCCTCCCCCGCCTGGTCCAGCGCGTCGTGCACGTCCGACACGATCCCGCGGCTGCCCGGGACCGTCGGCAACCCGTTGGCCGCCAGCATGCGCCGAACCGCGTACTTCGAGGCGAAGCGCTCCAGCACCTCCGGCCGCGGGCCGATGAACGTCAGGTCGTGGGCGACACAGGCCTCCGCGAACGTGGCATCCTCGGACAGGAAGCCATAGCCGGGATGGATGGCGTCGCAGCCGGTGATCATGGCGGCGCTGATGACCGCGGGCTGGTTGAGGTAGCTCCTGCGCGCCTCGGCCGGGCCGATGCAGATCGCCTCGTCCGCGAGCCGCACGGCAAGGGTGTCCCGGTCGGCCTCGCTGTAGGCCACCACGGCCGGCAGCCCCAGGTCGCGGCACGCGCGCAGGACGCGAAGGGCGATCTCGCCCCGATTGGCGACCAGGATCTTGTTGATCATGGCCCGACCGCCGCCGGTGCCGGCGTCGGGACGGCGCCGCTGACCAGGCCGGCGCTGGCCTTCACCCCCGGCACGTCGCCCGCGTTCGCGGTGCGGATCCCCGACGCGATGCGCCTGACCATCCCGGTCAGCGCGCTGCCCGGCCCGCACTCGACGGCGATGTCGATCCCATCGGCGGCCATGCGGCGCACGCACCGGACCCACTCGACCGGCGAGCGGACCTGCTCGGCGAGGAGTGCCCGGATCGAGCGCGCGTCGGTCAGCGGCTCGGCCGTGACGTTGCTGATGATCGGAACCCGCGGGTCGGCCCAGGCTTCGCCGGCGAACGCATCGGCCAGCTGCTCCGCCACGCCGGCCATGAGCGGCGAGTGGAATGCGCCGGAGACGGGCAGGCGTACCACGCGACGGGCGCCTGCCGCGCGCAGCCGCGCCTCGGCTGCCTCCAGCGCCGCGATCCGTCCCGAGATGACGATCTGCCCCGGCGCGTTGTCATTGGCCACGACCAGCTCGGTCGGCCTGCCAACGCGCTCGACGACCCCCTCGACGGTGGCGCGGTCCAGGCCAAGGACCGCGGCCATCCCGCCGTTGGCATCGGCGCCTGCCATCAGCTGGGCCCGCCGGCTGACGAGCCGCAGGGCCGCCGCCAGCTCCAGCACGCCGCCCGCCACGAGCGCCGCGTACTCGCCGACCGAGTGGCCGGCCACCACGGCCGGTTGCAGCTCCACGCGCTCGCCCAGCGCCCGATGGGCCGCCACCGACGTCGTCAGCAGGCACGGCTGGGTCTGGCGCGTGTCGTCGAGCCGATGGGCCGGACCCTCCCAGCACGTGCGACTCACCGACCAGCCGAGGGCCGCGTCCGCCTCCTCGAAGGTCTCACGTGCCGCGTGGGACCATTCCGCCAGCTCGCGGCCCATGCCGACCACCTGTGAGCCCTGCGGGCTGAAGAGGAGGGCCAGCGTCATCGGGCAGTCACCTGCGGCTCCAGCTCCAGGACGACCTGTCCGTACTCGACCGCCTCGCCGCTCTCGGCGACCAGGTTGCGCACCATGCCGCGGCGCGGTGCTCGCACATCGTGGCGCACTCCGAGCATCTCGACCTGGCCGAGCGAATCGCCCTTCTCGACCGCGAGGCCGGGGCCGAGGCCGTCGGCGTAGACGAAGAAGCCGACCGCGGGCGAGACGACGCCGAATGATGACGGCTGCGCCGGCGTCCCCGGCGACACGGGTCCGGCCGCAACCACGTCGCCTCGCGTCGCCGCTGCCGCCTTGGCGGGGACGGACGCGCGCGCCACACGCAGTCGCAGGTCGCCGTGCGCGACCTCGACCTCGCCGAGGCCGTGCCGCGACAGGCGCTCGGTCAGGGCCGGCACCAGGTCGCGGGCCGCGCGCGCGATCGCCTCGAGGGCGTCGTCGGAATCGGTCATGCGCCCCTCTCGCTCTCGTCGTCCGCGTCGTCACTGGGCCAGATGTCGCTCCACCGCGGCCGGCGCGGGACGCCGGGAAGGTGGAGGATCCGCCCGATCCGGCGGCGCAGTGACGGCGTCCCGGGCCGGCTGCGGGATCCCTCCCCCGTCTCGAGGTAGGCCCCCAGGCCGCGCAGGCGAGCATAGCGCGTTGCGAGCAGCTCGGAGGTTTCGCGCCCCGAGAGCCCGCGCAGCGCGGCGATGATCGCCGCCTTGAGCGCGACTGCTGTCGCCGCGTGATCGGTGTGCGCCCCATCCCCCGGCTCCGCGACGATGACGTCGACGACACCGAGGTCGATCTGGTCATCGGCCGTCATCCGCATGGCCGCGGCTGCCGCGCGCGCCTCGTCGCGAGACCGCCACAGGATGGAGGAGGCCCCCTCCGGGCTGATGACCGAGTACACCGCGTTCTCGAGCGTCAGGACGACGTCGCCGACCCCGATCGCCAGCGCGCCTCCCGAACCGCCCTCGCCCAGCACGACGACCACGATCGGCACCTGGAGGCCGGTCATGAGCTTGATGCTCGAGGCAATTGCCTCCGCCTGGCCGCGCTCCTCTGCCGCCGGCCCCGGGAAGGCGCCGGCCGTGTCGAGGAACGTGACGACCGGCATGCCCAGCTTGTCGGCGAGCCGCATGAGGCGCTGCGCCTTGCGGAACCCCTCGGGATGTGGGGAGCCGAAGTTGCGCACGATGTTCGACTCGGTGTCGGTCCCCTTCTGGTGGCCGATCACCATGACCGGAACGCCCTGGAGCCGAGCCGGCCCGGCGACGAGGGCCGGGTCGTCACCGAACGCCCGGTCGCCGTGGAGCTCGTAGAAGCCGTCGAAGATGAGGGGGACGAGGTCGAGCGTCCGCGGGCGCTCCGGGTGCCGTGCCAGCTGAACGCGGCGCCAGGCCTCGTCGGCCGCGGCCGCATCGGGGGCCGTCGCGGCCTGGTCGAGCATCGGTGCGTCGCTCATCGGTCCCGATCCCGCTCCCGCTCGCGCTCGGCGGGCGCCGGCGCACCCGGCCCGGCGCTGCCGTTGCCCCCACCCCCCGAGGCCTCGACATCGATCCCGATCGACTCGCTCACGGCGCCGCCGAGGCGCTCGGCCAGCCCGGACAGGGCGCCGATCGGGCCCCAGCCACGCTCGGGCTCGACCGGCTGGCCGTCGTCGACCGCGGCCACCGGGAGGAGGCTCAGCAGACGAGCCAGGCTGGAACGCAGCTCGGCACGCTGCACGACCGCGTCGACGAATCCGTGCGCCAGCAGGAACTCGGCGGTCTGGAAGCCCTCGGGCAGCGCCTCTCCCACCGTGTCGGACGCGACGCGGGCGCCGGCAAAGCCGATGAGGGCCTTCGGCTCCGCCAGGATCACGTCACCCAGGCTTGCGAAGCTGGCGAGCACGCCACCGGTGGTCGGGTCCGTGAGGACCGCGAAGAACGGGACGCCGGCCGCGTCGAGCCGCACGAGGGGCGCCGTCGTCTTTGCCAGCTGCATCAGGGACAGTGTCCCCTCCTGCATCCGCGCACCACCCGATGCACTCACCACGATCGCCGGAATGCGCTCCGCCAGGGCCGTCTCGAAGCAGCGCGCGAGCTTCTCGCCGACGACGCTGCCCATGCTGCCTCCCATGAAGCGAAAGTCGAAGATGCCGATCGCAACGCGCTGCCCCTCGATCGCGCCGACGCCCCAGACGACGGCGTCGCGCAGTCCGGTCTTGACGCGGGACGCCTCGAGGCGATCGGGGTAGGAGCGCTGGTCGACGAAGCCGAGGCGATCGACCGATTCGATCCCGGCATCGCGTTCCTCGAAGCTGCCGGGGTCGAGGAGGAGGTCGATGCGTTCCCCGACGGACATGCGAAAGTGGTGGCCGCACGACGGGCACACGCGCTGCGCGCGCTCGAGCTGCTTGTTGAAGACCTGCGCATCGCACGATGGGCACTTCGTCCACGCGTCGCTGGGAGCCGCGCGCCGGCTGAACGGGAACTTGATCGGCAAGCGAGTGCTCCTCGTCCGCTATCGATGGAGGAGCCGCGCCGCGGCGCTCGAGCGTCGCGTGCTGCGCCACACGGCGTAGGCGGTCACGCCGACCCCGACCGCGGAGCCGACGCCGGTCACGAGCAACGTTCCAGGATGGCGCATGGCCCACGCGACCGGATCGCGGGCATTCGCCACGCTCGCCAGGCGCGCCCCGAGCCGGGCCTCGAAGCGTGGCGCCACCGGTGGCGCCACCAGGATCCTGCGGAGGTCGGCGCCGAGCAGGACAAGCGGGCGGCCGTACGGCTCGGTGCCGGCGGTCGCGGCGGCGGCGACCGGCGTGACGCCGTCGAGCACGCCGTCGAGGGCGTGGTCGAGACGCTCCGCGGCAGACGGGGGCTGGCTCATCACGATCCTGCTAACACCGGGGAGCCCGATACGTTACACGCCTCGCCTGGTTGCCGCCGCCTACGACTCCCGCTCCAGGAGCGCAGCGAGGTCCCGCAGCGCCCGGTGCTGGAGGACGCGCACGGCGCCCTGGCTGCGCCCCAGGACCTCGCCGATCTCGCGCGTGGAAAGGCCGTCCACGAAGCGCAGCACGATCACCTGGCGCCGATCCTCGGAGAGCGTGGCCACCGCGGCGCGCACCCGGCGCGCATCGTCGGCGAGCCCGGTCAGGCGCTCCGGGTCGCTGACGGTCGCCACCGGCTCGGGCACATCGTCGAGGCGCGTGGTCGGCTGGCGGCTTCGGGCGCGGAGCGCGTTGGCGAGCTGGTTGTGCGCGATGCGGAAGAGCCAGGAGCGGAAGCTCGCGCCCTCGTCGCGATAGCGGTCGATGGCGCCGAGCGCCGCGACGAACGTGCGCTCGGTCGCGTCCTCCGCGTCGTGATGATCGCCCAGCAGGTAGAAGCAGTACCCGTACACGCGCTCCAGGTAGCGTCGGTAGAGCGCGGCGAAGGCCGCGGGGTCGCGCTGGGCGTCCCGCACGTCGGCGAGGTCGGGATCGACTCCGGGCATGCGCGGGGCCCTGCGCTCCAGTGGCCCAGTCATGCCGGCGAACCGGAGCGGAGCCGCACGACCTCGCCCGTGGCGAGCGTCACGCGACCGCGACCCGTGGCGACGACGAGGTTCCCCTGTGGGTCGACCTCGATCGCGCGGCCCACGACCCGGCCGCCGGCCGTCTCGACCGCCACGTCCATGCCGAGCGTCGCGCAGGCGTCGCGGTAGCGCGCCAGCGGCGAGCGCCCCGCCTCGAGCGCCACGAGCTCCGCGTCGAGCTCGTCGAGGAGCGTGCCAAGGAGCGCGGCCCGGTCGATCGGTCCGCCGGCGAGGTCTGCCAGCGAGGTCGCCCCGGCCGGCACGTCTGGCCGGCGCCAGTTGACGTTGAGCCCGATCCCGACGACCGCCGAGCTGACACGATCGCCGTCGACCGTCGTCTCGATGAGCAGGCCGCCGAGCTTGGCGCCGTCGGCCGCGACGAGGTCGTTCGGCCACTTCAGCGCGACCGGGACGTGCTGCGCGCACGCGGCTCGTGCCGCCAGCCCGGCTGCCGCCGCGAGCTGCCAGGCGTCGCGCGCCGTGAGTCGTGGCCGGATGCCGACGCTGACGGTCAGGTTGAGGCCGGGCGGCGACAGCCATGAGCGCCCGCGCCGGCCCCGCCCGGCGGTCTGCTCCTCGGCCACCACGGCGCGGCCCTCGCCGCCTGGCTCGTCGAGGAGCTCGCGGGCGCGGTCGTTGGTCGACCCGATCGTGCCGTGGACCTCGATGCCGCGGCCGGCCCTCCGCCGTTGGCGATCGGCCCGCCGCCAGTCGGTCTCGGTCATCAGCATGCCGCACACGATACCGCCTCGGGTTCCGGCCGGCCGTGGAGCGTGCGCTACACTCGCCGTCGGTATGAGCCAGACCCTCGACGTCCGTGACGCTGCGCCCCGTCCGGTGCGGGAGCGCCTCTTCACCGGCATCCAGCCCTCGGGAGCCTCGCACCTCGGCAATTACCTCGGGGCGCAGGTGAACTACGTTGCGCTCCAGGATCGATACGAGTCGATCTACGGCATCGTCGACTATCACGCGCTGACGACGGTCCACGACGCCACGACGCTGCGCACGCTGACGCACGAGATGGTGCTCGATATGCTCGCCGTCGGCCTCGATCCGGCGCGCTGCGCCATCGTGCGGCAATCGGACCTGCCGGAGCACGCGGAGCTGTGCTGGATCTTCGACACCGTGGTCCCGGTGAGCTGGCTCCAGCGCAACCCGACGTACAAGGCCTCCCTTGCCGAGGGCAAGGAGAACAGCGCCGGTTTGCTCAACTACCCGGTGCTCCAGGCCGCCGACATCGTCATCTACAAGGCCAGCGTGGTCCCGGTCGGCAAGGACCAGGACGCGCACCTGGAGCTCTCGCGCGAGATCGTCCGCGCGTTCAACCGGCGGTACGGCGAGATCTTTCCCGAGCCACGGGCGGTCTACACCGACGCCCCCATCGTGCTGGGCATCGACGGGGCTCGCAAGATGGGCAAGAGCGCCGGCAACACGATCCCGATCTTCGCCGAGCCGGACGAGATCCGGCGCCTGGTCATGAGCATGGTGACCGATCCGCTGCGCATCAAGCGCACCGACCCGGGCCGTCCCGAGGTCTGCAACGTGTGCCAGCTGCACCGGTACGTCGGCGGCGACTACCTCCAGATCCAGGATGGCGAGCGCACGGCACGGACCGGCTGCGTCGAGACGAAGGAGCTCCTTGCCGAGCGCATCATCGAGTTCTTCGCGCCGATGCGCGCCGAGCGCGCCCGCCTGGCGGCCGACCCGGCGGTGGTCGAGGACACGCTCGCCGCCGGCGCCGGGAAGGTGCGGCCCATCCTGGCGGCGACCGTGGCCGAGGTCCATGACGCGGTCGGCATCGGCCCACGGCGGGAGCGGTAGGCGTGCTCGGACCTGCCTCCGGCATCGGTCCGCGCGAGCGCCGGTGGCTGATCGTCTTCCTGGCGCTCGGCAGCGCCTACTTCGCGTCGCTCCTCGCCGAGCGGCTGCTGGCCGTGCTCGGCGGCTTCGGGACGATCCTGCTCATCCTGTTCCTTGCCTGGCTGCTCTCGTTCGTCATGTCGCCGGTCATCGCCTGGCTCGAGGAGCGCCTGGATCTGCCGCGCTCGGCCATCGTCGTCGGCACCTACCTCGTCGCCCTGGTCGTGCTCGGCTTCGTGCTCTTCTACACGGGAGCTGCGCTCACGCAGCAGGTTGCCGAGCTGGCGCGCAACTACCCGCAGACGGAGCGCGACATCCTTGCCGTGCTGGCCGACTGGGAGCGCGGCCTGGTCTTCGGGCGGCTCCAGATCGACCTGACCGACCTGTATGCCGGGGCCGTCGACGGGCTCGAGCAGATCGGCAGCGCGATCGTCGAGCGGGTGCGCGACATCGCCGGGGTCACGATCGCGGCGCTCGGCTCGCTCCTCCTCATCATCGTCCTGTCGCTCTACATGCTGATGGACTCGCGGCGCATCCTCGGCCGGCTGCGCGCCGCCGTGCCGCGCCGCTATGTCGACGAGGCGGACCTGTTCGAGCGCAGCATCGTGCGCGCCTTCGGCGGCTTCCTGCGGGCGCAGCTCATCCTGGCCGGCATGCAGGCCCTGCTCGTCGCCATCGTCGGCGGCATCTTCGGAATCCCCTACCTGTTCCTGTGGGGCACGCTCAGCGCGCTGGCGATGCTCATTCCGTTCTTCGGGCCGCCCCTGGCGCTCGTGCCGCCGATCATCGGCGCCGTCCTGTTCGGCGGCAGCGCCGCGATCCCGGTGACGGTCATCCTCCTGGTCGTCCAGACCGTGCTCGTCAACTGGCTCCAGCCACGACTGATGCGCGGCGCGCTCGGCCTGCACCCGATCCTGGTCCTGGTGGGCCTGCTCCTGGGCGCCCAGGTGGCCGGCGTGTGGGGCGCGCTGTTCGGCATCCCGGTCATCGCCGTCCTGTGGGTCTTCGTGAGCTACGCCCTGTTCCGGACCGTCCCGAACGCGGCCCTGCCGGAGGCCGAGCGCCTGTCCGACGTCGACGAGCACGTCATGGTCAGCGTGAACAAGGAGCAGGTCGGCGACGAGACGCATCCCCACATCCGCGTGACGCGGACGCGGAGGTCCGACGGCAGCGAGCAGGTCGAGCTGCGGATGACCGAGCGCCCCGGCGAGGAAGACCCGCGTCCGAGCGGAGCCGAGGGTTAGGCCGGGACGCCGACCGGGCGCCGAATCTCGAGCGGGGTCACCTCTTCGGCGAAGTGGCAGGCGCTCATGTGCCCGCCTCCAACGTCGCGCAGCGGTGGCTCCTCCGTCTTGCAGATCTCCTGCGCCATCGGGCAGCGGGTGTGGAAGCGGCAGCCCGAGGGCGGGTTGGCCGGTGACGGAAGGTCGCCCTTGAGCACGATGCGCTCGCGGCGCACGGTCGGATCGGGCACCGGAATGGCCGAGAGCAGGGCCTTGGTATAGGGGTGCGCCGGGCTGCGATACAGCTCATCGGCGTCGGACAGCTCGACCAGCTTGCCCAGGTACATCACGCCGACCCGCGTCGAGAGGTGCTTCACCACGGCCAGGTTGTGGGCGATGAACAGGTACGTCAGCTGGAACTCGTCCTGGAGGTCGCTCAGCAGGTTGAGCACCTGCGACTGGATGCTGACGTCGAGGGCCGAGACCGGCTCATCGCACACGATGAACTTGGGCCGCAGGGCCAGGGCGCGGGCGATGCCGATGCGCTGGCGCTGGCCACCACTGAACTCGTGCGGGTAGCGATGGATGTGGGCCTGGTTGAGCCCGACCCGCTTGAGCAGGTCCCGAACCGCAGCCTCGCGCTCCTTCTTGTTGGTCATGCCGTGCACGTACAGGCCCTCGCCCACGATCTCGCCCACGCTCATGCGTGGGTTGAGGCTGGCGTAGGGATCCTGGAATACGACCTGGATGTCGCGCCGCGCGGCCTTCAGCTCGCGGGAGGACAGATCGAACAGGGACTTGCCCTCGAAGTTGACCCGGCCGGCGGTGGGCGGGATGAGGCGCAGGATGACCTTGCCCAGCGTCGTCTTGCCGCAGCCCGACTCGCCCACCAGGCCGAGCGTCTCGCCCTCGTTGACGCTGAAGCTGACGCCATCGACGGCACGCACCGCCCCGAGCTTGCTGATGCCCAACAACCCGCCCCGGATGTCGAAGTGCTTGACCAGGTCGTTCACCTCGAGCAGCGGTCCGGCGCCGGCGCCGGCGCCGCCGCGCGCGGCGGTGCGCTGGGCGCTCGTCTGGCCTCCGCTCGTCATCGAGCCCTCGGTCGTGGCCTGGGCCGCGGACGTCGGCTCGGAGATCGGCCGCTCCGTCATCGGGTCTCCACCGTCAGCTGCTCGGCCGCGGCCTCCGCCTCGTCGCCGGTGGCGTCGGCACCGACGGCCGGCTCCTCTCCGGCCGGGGTCAGCCAGCAGCGGCTGAAATGGCCGGGCCCGACCTCCTGGTAGGGGGGTGCCGTGTCGCACACCCTCATCCGGTACGGGCAACGGCGCTTGAAGAGACACCCGGTCGGCAGGTTGAGCGGCGACGGCACGGTGCCCTTGATGACCTCGAGCCGCTCGACGCGCTCGTCGAGGCGCGGGATCGAGAGCAGCAGGCCCTTGGTGTACGGATGGTGCGGGGTGCCGAACACGGTGCGCACGTCGGCACGCTCGACCACCTTGCCGGCGTACATGACGACCACCTCGTCGGCCATCTCGGCCACGACGCCAAGGTCGTGGGTGATGAGCATGATCGCCATCCGGTTCTTGGTGCGCAGATCGCGCATGACCTCCAGGATCTGGGCCTGGATGGTGACGTCGAGCGCGGTGGTCGGCTCGTCGGCGATGAGCAGGTCCGGATCGGTCGACAGGGCCATGGCGATCATCACGCGTTGGCGCATGCCGCCGGACAGCTGGTGAGGGTGCTCGCCGGCGCGGCGCTTGGCATCGGCGATGCCGACCACCCGCATCATCTCGATCGCGCGGTCCCACGCCTCGCGCCGGCTGACCGCGGTGTGCTGCTGGACAGCCTCGGCGATCTGGTCGCCGCAGGTGAAGACGGGGTTGAGCGAGGTCATCGGCTCCTGGAAGATCATGCTGACCTGGTCGCCACGCACGTCGCGCATGTCGGCGTCGCGCTTGGCGAGCAGGTCCTCGCCGTTGAGCAGCACCTCGCCCGCCACGATCCTGCCGGGGCGATCGATGAGGCGCATGACGGACAGGCTGGTGACGCTCTTGCCACAGCCCGACTCGCCGACGACGCCGAGGGTCTGGCCGTGCGAGATCTGGAACGTGACGTCGTCGACGGCCTTGACGACGCCGTCCTGGGTGAAGAAGTGAGTCTTGAGTCCCTTGATCTCGAGCAGCGGCCCGACGTGCCTCTCGGTCACGGTCATTTCTCGACCCGCTGCCTCGGGTCGAGCGCGTCGCGCAACCCGTCACCCAGGAAGCTGGCCGAGAGGACGATCAGGATCAGGACGACGCCGGGATAGAGCACCTTGAGCGGCCCCGAGAAGAAGTACTCGCGGGCGTTCTGCAGCATGGTGCCGAGGCTGGCGCCGTCGCGGCCGATCCCGAAGCCGAGGAAGCTGAGCGCGGACTCGACGACGACCGAGTCGGCGATGCCCAGGGTCGCGGCCACGACGATCGGCGCCAGTGCCGGCGGCAGCATGTGGCGCAGGATGATGCGCTGCGGGCTGGCGCCCAGGGCGCGGGCAGCCTGCACATAGTCGACCTCGCGCAGGCTGAGGAACTCCGCGCGCACGAGGCGCGCGGCGGTCGTCCAGCCGGTCAGGCCGATGGCGATGATGACCACCCACACGTTGCCCTGCCCGAAGAAGGCCGTGATCATCAGGATGATGAACAGCCCCGGCAGGCTCAGCATGACGTCGACGAAGCGCATCAGCAGGTTATCGATCCAGCCA
>Ga0136623_10000053_pt1 | contig 25699 bp, 21 predicted proteins | sample AntDrymUQ4492106_2_FD_104656 | JGI IMG/M metagenome (GOLD analysis project Ga0136623, IMG submission 104656) | Polar desert sand microbial communities from Dry Valleys, Antarctica - metaG UQ449 (21.06) | ecosystem: Environmental > Terrestrial > Soil > Desert | place: Antarctica: Dry Valley...
CCGTACGTACGGTTCCGTATACGGCGGTTCATGAAGCAAGCTGGAAGCGCAGCCGTTGTTCCAGCAGCGACAAAAGACCACAACGATCAAAGTAGGTTTTAGGGAAGGCAGCGCGGCGGATTAGCCGCAGTACCCGTTTGTCTTTGATTCGCCGGGCCAACCGCGACATCAAGACATCGTGGTTAACTCGGTCGAAGAACCGATGTCCACAACCCAGCGCCGCCCCTCACGCACATACTCGCGGGCTTTTAGCACCGCTTGCTGCGCGCTCCGCTGCGGGCGGAAGCCGTAGCTCGACTCAGAAAAGCTCGGTTCAAAGAGTGGGCTTAGAACCTGATGCAGTGCCTGTTGAATCAGGCGGAGTCTTAGTTCGTAGCGGATGTTTGTTGCGGAGGGGAATTAATGCGGGTTGGCGTCCCCTGGTCCCGCCCGGCAGCGCATTTCTTGCCCTTTGATATATTGTTTTTGCTTCGTCAGGAATTTCCTGAACGAAAATTGCACCATTACCTGTAGATGAAGAAGAACTGGTTTTTCTCAATCGAAGATAAAAGTCCTTTTGAAATCTTCCCTGTGAAACTGCTCTAAAAAAGAACCGACCAGAGCCAGTGGTTTTCGTTCGCTGGATGACGCTATTTACATCGTTCAGTAATTCAACCTTAATTTCGCCGAGAGGTCTTCGTTCCGGATCGAAAACAAATCCCGATATACTACTTCTGCTGAAAGACGACTCCTGGATTTGGCCCTGAACAATCAAAAACGGAAAAAGAAAAACACCAGCCAAAACAAATGCCGATACGACCTTTATTCCTCATTGATTTAGCTCCCTGCATTCTAATGACCTATTCTCTAACGTGCGATGACAAAATCAGGCGACCTTCGCCAGGATCTGGTCACCACTTCTAGTCCCAAGTGAACGATATCAAAAACTCGCGCAGTCTATTCGTGTAAACAACATGACGTGGCCCGGTATCGGGCGCCTACAATTCCAAGAGGTGGCCCATCTTTTTCTTTTTGGTCGAAAGGTATTTTTGAGCTAATTCGTGCGAATCAACCTGAATGGAAACCCTTTCCACGATTTTCAAACCCGCTTCTTTCAAAGCGCGCAACTTGAGCGGATTATTTGAGATCACGCGAACCTGACAAAGACCCAGATCAAATAAGATTTCAGCACACTGAGTGTATTCACGCAGATCGACGGCGAGCCCTAGCTGCTCATTGGCTTCAACCGTATCTGCACCTTCGTCCTGGAGCGCGTACGCTCGGATCTTATTGAGGATGCCAATGCCCCGTCCTTCTTGTTGCTGGTAAACTACCGCCCCCCGGCCTTCGTCCTGGATCATTTGCATTGTCCGGTGGAGCTGGGCCCCGCAGTCGCATTTTGTGGAACTGAAGACATCGCCAGTCAGACACTGGGAGTGGATGCGTACCAGCGTGGGGATCTCGCGACGCATTTCCCCCTTGAAGAGAACTACGAATTCCTCATCACTTATGAGTGACCGATAGCCTGCGATCTTGAACTCGCCCCACTCGGTCGGTAAGTTTGCCACCGCTACTCGCTCCACAGAAAGAGTGGTGGTCAGTTCAGAACACTTAGCTGTCGATGGCTCTTTCAAAGGGTCTCACTTTCTAAGTGCCAATGCCGATCCGAAGGACGCATGATGGCTTGGGAGACAACTCGTGGGATTTCACTTCCTACAGCGATTATAGAAGCAAGCGGAGGCAGCATCAAGCAGGCCGAGTTGCCTCAGTGATCAAGAGATAGCGCCGGCACCAGAGGAAGGTGTAATAACCTTGGGATAAGGTGATCTGACGGCTGGAGAATGGGGCGCAGCGGTAGCTGATTAGTTGTATGTCATTACCGGTTTCAGAATCAGTTGGAATTGTATTGAGTTGCCTGCTCAGAACCAGCCCTTCTTATTCTGGATATAGGTCCTGACGAAGTCCTCATCAGACTTCGTTAGGTAGATAATGCCTTCTACCAGGCCGACGATAGAGCCCGCTCCACATGTCACGAGGGTAATAACGATCTGAATAATCCCTTCAGTTGTGTACCCGAGTATGAACTTATGCACGCCGAAGCCACCCAACAAGATCCCGCAGATACCTGCGACGAGCTTCTTGTCGGCGCCCTGTGATTTCCAGTCAGTCATCGATCCCTGGTTCACAGACTGCATTGGTTGATAACCACCGACATTTGGCAACGGAGCCTGACAGCCAACACAGTGCTGGGCCGTTTCGTCATTCTGAGCACCACATTTTGTACAGTATCTTGTCATTAGATTTCTCCGCGTTCTCAGATCGTATTTGATTTTCCGATTGTATTAACGAGCAGCCTCTGTGGTGAGCATCGAGGGTTGATCTTTTACTAGCGTCAAGATCGATTCACCTGAAGCGGAATGCATTCATCTACTTCCCAACGCGCTCAATCCGATCACTAAGACCCACCAGATGAAGATGAGAATATACGCGACTAACCCGATTCCAATTCCAATAAAGCTAAAGAGTTTGGCTTTCTTCGAGGCATCCATTGCGCCTTGTATATCACCTGAGGCTACTTTCCCATTTACCTGCGCGGCAAAGATGATGGCAACTATCGAAAGAGGCCAGCAACAGAACACTGACAAAATTGCCGGGATTAAATAGTTGGGAACATTTGCCGGCGCGCCCGTTGGCGGCGGTGGTGGATTCCACTGTTGAGACATGTAGCGTTTCTCCTGACCCGACGTGGTTTTACTAAAGCATTACTAAAAGGCTACCAGCGTGAAAACTATCGAGCTTCGTGAATCGACCATGAGCAAGTGTAAGTGGCTTCACTTACATCGGGCTCATTCCGATGAAGCCGATAACTGACCCAACTAACCCAATTCCCGCAACAAAGGTTTAAGGGAGGGCCTTCTTCAACGCATCCATGAGTCCGCTAGGGCCGGCCGGCGCCAAAGTCTGGGGCTGGCGGTGGTTGTGGCACACCCTTTCGCTTTTCGAAAATCGGCACGCCGAGAATACCGCCCAGAGTTGAAAAAATCAGGATAAGAACAATTACAAAGAAAACGCTTAGGAGAGCAAGCGCGATCCCACCAAGTGGAATCTCAACGCCTGAACGCCGTACCGCCTCCTCCATTTGCCCAATGCCAAAGATCAGGGCAATCGGAAGTCCGATAATCAGGTAAACCAAAGCGCCGATCGCTCCTGCCATTGCGCCAAGCCCTGCGCCTTCACCGGCTGATACTTGCGATGCCGAGCTTCTAATGTACAAAAAAGACGCAAGCACTCCACCGAGGATAGCCCACAAACAGCAGCAACTACTCACTATTGGAATCACCGACAGGATGCCTGTGACGAGGCCACCGAGTAGTGCCGGCTTTAGTTTATTGATCATTAGTCTTCTACTCTCAGCGATTCAGATAACAGGGATCAAGCTGACTCCCGAAGAACGTGGTGGCAGGAAAGCGCTGCATAACTAACAAAGAGGAGCAGGATTGTCAATAAAATTGCAATAAATGTCCGGCAAACTTTAAGATAGTCGTCTACGTGGGAGGAGAGGAGAGCGTCCAAGAAAACGCTGGCAGTTATCAGCCCAAACGACAAACTAAAAGTTTGTCGGCCAATTCAGTTGACGACATCTATGAGATCACCGGGCTGAACCTTTGGATCATGGATCTTACCGGCTTTAATCTCTTTCACACTGAACTTCGTGGTTGTGAGGAGCCCGTCCGGGCCCTTGCGCGACACTTCAATCGTATTGCTATTCTGCCGGGTCGTACCACCGGCCGCAAGGATTGCCTGAAGCAAAGTAATTCCTGGCTGAAAAATTTTCTGTCCCGGATAGTTGATGCGGCCGGCTATGTAATAGAACTCCTGTGGACGTGCGGTCACGCTAATCGTATCACCGGGCCGGATCATAATATTAAGCGCTTCAGAATCGCTCAGGTCCATCGGGAGTCCTGCACTTCCCGCCCGCATAACTGCCACTCGACCGGCGTCCAGTCTTGCCTGGGCTTCAGCCATGATCACGTAAAGAGGAACGGCTTCACGTCTGAGAAACTTAGTACCCGGATTGTTAACGAGGCCGGTAATGACGACCCCATGGCTTGCGTACTGTCGCACGCCCACCGAAACCCGCGAGCCCTCCTCAACCGCTCGGCGTTTCAGTTCCAATGCAATCCGAGTCTGGACCTCGTCAGGGGTCAGGCCCGCTACTGCGATTGGTCCACCCGCGATTGGCAAGTCGATCAAGCCCCCGTCAATGACCGTGTAGAGAGTAGATCTAGGCGTCGAGGAATTGAGTAGACGTATATCAAGCACGTCCCCGATGCCAATTCTGTAAATCTCGGCCAAGGCTTGTGAATCATCGGAAGCTGATTTGCGAATTCCTACATCAGAGTTGGAATCCGGTTTCGCTAACCCTGGACTTACGATTGCCGCCGTGGGCGTCTGGTCGCTTGCGGAACGGAGGTTCGGGTCCCCGCTTGTTCGGTTTGAAACTTCCTTAGAAGCTGAGGCGGGTTTGGGCGAAACCGCGGAGGGAGTCGAAGCGGACGCCGGCACCATCTGGGTTTCTTTCAAGGAAGAAAGTTCCTTGACTGTTTTCGCGCTTTCCACATTTGAGGCAGAAGTTCCGGCAGAATTTCCTTCCTCTTTGATAATCCGATAGAGCGTGTTAGCCAGAGGAGAGTTTAGTTTTACAAGCTTGTCGTACTCCTGAGCTGATTGGCTTTTTCGTCCCAACACATACGACATGATCCCGAAGTGGAAGTGCGCTTCCGGCCAGTCTGGTTTAAGCTTCGCGGCCCGCTTGAAGGAATCGGCAGCTTCCTTGAAGGCCTTCGATTTCGAGAAAGCCATGCCGAGCATATAGTGAGATTGCGGATTGTCCGGCTCAGCCTTGGCGGCTTGCTTAAAGGACTCGATCGCCTGGTCCAACCTCCCAGAATTGTAAGCGACAATGCCTGAGTCATAATACTTCCGAGCGGCTCGCGCGTCGTCGTCGAGCGTGTTTGAGACTATCTCTCTTGAGTCATCCGGTGTCGCCTTGGGTTCGCTGGATCTGTTAGCAGTCTGGGCGTAAACAGCAGCAGAAGAGAGCATTGCGATAGCGAAAAGGACGGCGACAGAGAATTCTTTCTTCATGGTCTGAACAAGTAAATTTTCTTTATTGGGTCAGGTAAGCCCGGTCTGCGCGGAAACGCCTGGTTGCCCTAAGTGCGCGCGATTATACACCATGTCGAATAAACCTGGTACGTGATGGGTTCAGGAAGCGTGCCTCCTTTGTTATAGTGTGGGATTCCGCCAGGCGGCCAAACAGCCGACGGTGTGTTCAGTAGAATAATCAGGGCAATCGAGGAAGAACGTGTACGAATTTGCAGTTGCTCCCGCAGTTACGAACATCAGGCGCCGGGGTGCCGAGATAACCGAAGTGGCGCCCGCCAGTCTTGGGGCTGAGCTAGAGTTGGAGGCGGGTGATCGCATTACTAAGGTTAATGGGAGGGCAGTGCGGGATTATCTGGATTTCCGCTTTCAGACGTCGGGCGAGACAAAACTCGTCGTGGAAGTTCGCAGGAAAAGCGGCGAAGACTGGGAGTTGGACATTGCTCGAGCCGAGAGTGAAGACTTCGGGCTCAGCTTTGAGCAGATCGTACCGCGTCAATGTGCCAATGAGTGTATTTTTTGTTTTTGCAAGGGCAATCCCACTGACGCTCGTCCATCGCTTTTCGTGCGTGATGAAGACATTCGCCTTTCGTTTCTCTATGGCAACTATACAACCTTAACCTCGTTAACTGAGGATGAGCTGCAGCGCATCATTGAGCAACGCCTCTCTCCGCAATATGTGTCTATTCACGCCACTGATCTCGAGGTCCGCGCTTATCTCCTGGGTGTAGACAAGCCGCGAGCGGACATCAGAAGCAAGCTGGCACGGCTGCTTGATGCGGGGATCAATATACATGCGCAGGTTGTGCTCTGCCCTGGAATTAATGATGGTGAGATCCTGCGAGGGACAATTGATGATCTCGCGGCTGATTACCCGCGAATCACGAGCGTTGCGATCGTTCCTCTGGGTCTGACGCGCTACAACACGGACGCCCGCCTCACACCGGTGACACCCGAGTTCTGTCGCAGCGTGATCCGCCAGGTCACAAGGATTCAGAAGGAACTGCGCAAGCGATTAGGAACAACCTTCGCCTTTCTCGGCGACGAGATTTATCTGCGCGCTGGGGGCTCCGTGCCGGGCAGAAGGCATTACGGCGTTTATCCCCAGATCGAAGATGGCATTGGTATGGTGCGTTCCTTCGAGAATGATTTTGACATCCTGTTGAAGCGACTCCAACGGCGCCCACCAAAACAACCGAATAATGTTTACGGAACCATCCTAACCGGCACTCTATTCGCGCCGGTGCTAGAGAAACGTATTTCGAGCCTGAATGACTGCTTTGGAACAAGGATTCACGTGGAGGCGGTTGAGAACAATTACTTTGGAGGAGATGTCTCCGTAGCGGGTTTACTCACCGGGGGCGATCTTCTGGCGGCACAGGATCGAATTCGAGGCGATTTTGTGTTAGTTCCTAAGCAGGTGCTCAAGAGTGACGAAGAAATTATGCTCGACGGTACTAAGCTTGAAGAGTTGCGAGGGGAATTCGGCCTACCGGTTCATCCCGTAGATATCGATTCTTTAGGGGATCTTCTCTCTGAGATCACTTGACCTGCGCCTTCAATGACCGCCTAACCAACTCCGCCAGCTTTCCCAACGCCCTTCTACTTTCCCAACACCCTTGTAAAAGACCTTGGCAAGACCTTTGGCGCGCATCGAGAGGATTATGAACCGCACGCGCCGTTCTTTGTCCTGCTTCGCTTGTCCTGACTGGATTTCATGTTTATGGCGGCGCGAAGAATAGCTTGTCAACCCGGCAGGAGAAGTCGGCAGCCATTCGCCGGATCAGCCAATCGCTGCAATTCTAGCACAAGCATTCGCAGCGGCTCGGCTGCTCACTGTCAGCCTGGCGAACCTCTGGCGTACTCCGTCTCGAGTGAATAACGAACCTCTGCTCGCCGTTGGTGGAAGAACGGCTTTGACTGGAGTTTCCTGGAGAATTCAGTTATTTGAACAGGAAATCCATATTTGTGAATTATCCTGCACACTTAGCCGACTCTTCCTGATGAGTTAATGTCAAAGAACACAAAGACTTCGAGGGGATCTATTACGGCGGCACGATTGTTGCAAAATCGCAGAGTTGGTAAGGCGATCACACTTTGAAACCCCCCAGAAAAGCTTCTAAATCGAAACCCGCACTTGTTAGCGTCTCTTAGTTTTATGCTGCATTAACCCGTCCTACTCAAAAGCTGATAACCGTAAGGAGAGAAGATGAAGATAAAGGCTCTAATGGTCATAGCACTGGTGTTCGGTAGCGCGCTTGTAGCACAGGCTCAAACGAGCCGTGGTATTGTCAGCGGCATCGTCGCTGATTCGACCGGTGCCGTAGTTGCCGGAGCGACCGTAACTCTAACCAATACGGAAACAACTCTCAGCCGCACGGCGGTTACCAATGACGCGGGGTTTTACCGCTTCGATGCGGTGGACCTCGGTAGCTACTCTGTAAACATCAGCGCTTCCGGGTTTGGCCCTCTGACAAAAACCAATGTCCTCGTAAACGCCAACCAAACTTCGGCGGTTGACGCGCAACTAGAGCCAGGCAGTCAGCTGGTTACAGTCGACGTGGTTTCAGAGGCAGGCGCGGCGCTACAAACTGAAACTCCCGTGCGCGGTGGCAATATTTCAGGCACGCAAATCACGCAGCTGCCGAGTGCTACCCGAAACCCAGTCGGGTTTGCTCTGACGCTGCCTGGCGTTTCTACTAATACGAGCGGAGTAGGCGTCGCCAGTTTTTCAGTCAACGGGGCGCGCAGCCGATCCAATAACTTCTTAATTGATGGCACTGAGAACAACGATATCTCGGTCGCTGGTCAGGCATTCCAGATCACCAATCCCGATGCGGTTCAGGAGGTTTCGGTACAGACCTCAAATTATGACTCAGAATTCGGACGCGCGGGTGGAGGGGTCGTTAATGTGATTACCAAGTCAGGCACGAATGAGTTTCATGGCACGCTGGCATTCCAGTATGACTCAAGTGCGGATGATGCAATCACCAGTTCGCAGTCCAGAAATCCTGAAATAATCAAACGTGGGCGACGGCTTTCTGCTACCGAGTACATTCCTTCGGCCACCTTTGGAGGCCCTCTCTATCTGCCGCGCTTCGGCGAAGGCGGACGGTCGCTTATCGATGGCCGCAACCGGACGTTTTTCTTTATTGCTTATCAGGAAACCCGCTTTCGCGCGGGCGGAACGGTTAACTTGGTCACACCAACTCAACAGGGTCGTGACAGGTTGCGGGCGCTGTTCCCGGTTGGCAGTCGCCCTAATGTGGACACCTATCTCGGCTTGACTCAGAATGCGGTCGGCAGCGCGAGCCCCTTCAACCTCGCACTCGGCACTGTAGATGGAGTAAATCGTGGCGACATTCAGTTCGGCACATTCTTCAGGAGCATACCCGAACTCGCAACGGGTAAGCAGTTTCAGGTGCGTATCGATCACAGGCTTGGCGAGAATGATCAATTTTCTATGCGCTACCTGCGCGACAATAACATTTCGCCGAGAGGCGGGGGCGTCGGGTTTGAGGGCTTCGATACTGATTTCTCCTCCGCGTACAACAACCTCCTGCTCGCAGAAACACACACCTTTTCGCCGACCGTGACGAACGAGTTGCGGCTTGCATACAACCGCATTGATTTTGGTTTCCCCCTCCAAGATCCGGGCGGACTGGCGGGGACGCTTCCGCGAACAGCCATTACGAGCGTGTCAGCATTAGGCGTGGCAACAAATCTCCCGCAAGGGCGCATTGCAAACAATTATGTTGTCCAAGACACTGTAACTAAGGTGGCCGGCAATCACACCTTCCGCGGTGGCGTTGATTACCTGCGGCAGATTGCAACGCAGTCGGCGCCGTTCAATGGTCGCGGGTCACTGACCTTCGGTACCAGCACCGGTTTTATTCCTTTTGCTAATTTTGTGGATAACTTCGGTGGTACGGGCTCTGTCAGCCGTGACTTTGGAAGCCCAAAGTATTTCCCGTCGTTGCACCGCATTGCGGGCTTCTTCCAGGACCGTTGGAAGGCGACTGAGGCGCTCACGTTCACGCTCGGCCTACGCTATGAAAACTTCGGCACTGCGTTCAATACTTTACGGACACCGGCCTTCACCGGCCTTTTTAACGTTGAGCCGGTGACACTGACCGGCCCGTTTAGCCAGCCGAACAAAGTCCAGTCCGACAATAACAACTTTTCCCCGGCATTTGGTATCGCCTACTCGCCTTCATTTACAGGAGGTTTTCTCGGCGGCCTGTTCGGGGAAAAGAAGTCGGTTATACGCGGTGGTTATCAGATCGGTTACGACTCGTTCTTCAACAACATAGCCTCAAACGCATCGTTATCTTCGCCTAACACCGTCGTTACCACTACTTTCTCGACGCCAACTGCGGGTAATCCGCGCGGTTTGCCAAACTTCAGCGGTCAATTCCCAGCTACGGCGGCTCCGCTCACGCCGCGGGACAGTCAGACGTTGATAATTCCCAATCTGGTGAATCCGTACTACCAGCGCTTTTCGCTCGGATTCCAACGAGAATTACCGCTTAATATCGTCATGGATGCCTCATACGTGGGCTCGAGGGGTGTTAAGCTATTCATTAATGAGGATATGAATCCGCTCGTTCGGCCTGAGCTGCGGGTTACGCCGGCGGCGTTTACGGGATCACGGACTTGCACACCGGGAGCCGCCGGGTGCCTGATTACAGGACGCCTCGATAACTTACAGGGCGCGCGGACGACTCGCACGAATGGTGGTGCATCCACCTATCATTCAGGACAACTTCAAGTGGCTCGCCGCTTCACAAATAATTTCCAGATCACGGGCGCTTACACCTTCTCCAAGCTAATTAGCAACGCTGACGAGGTTTTTGCCATCGGGGTGGGAACCGCCTCATCATTACACGCGTTGCCGTTTAGGTTGGGCGGAGACCCCTTCGAGCGCGCGGTTTCACAGTTCGACCGTACCCATCGCGCGGTTGTCAGTTATATCGTTGAGCTTCCTTTCTTCAGAGATCAGCGCGGGTTTGCCGGAAAATTACTTGGTGGTTACCAGATTTCCGGCATAACCACTCTCGAGTCAGGCTCGCCTTATACTATCTTCAATGGTTTAGACTCGGACGGTATCGGAGGAGGCAATGAACGCCCGACGTTCAACCCGAACGGTCAGCGTGGCGTGCGCGCCAATCCCGTGGTTGATACAAGGGCGACGATCGGTGGCGTGGCTAATCCCAACTTCGGGGCGATCACCGGCTATGTCAATCCCGATGCCATAACAGGCTTCACAGCAACTGGGACGCCTATATTCGGTAATCCGCCGATCGATCCCAGTACCGCGCAGTTCATTGTTAATCCCACGTTCCTCGCCGGCGCTCCGATGAGCATTCCGCGCTTCGGTAATCTGGGACGTAACACGGAACGCGCGCCGGGAATTAACAACACCAATCTCAACCTCATGAAGCGTACGCGGATCAGAGAGTCGGTGGTGATAGAAGCCCGTGCGGAACTGTTCAACGCCTTCAATCATCCGCAATTTACAAGCAGCGTTTCATCGAACGCCAACACTACCCTTGGGGGACGTTTTCTCAATCCCGATACACCGGCTACCAGTGGCGGCGCGAGAGAGGTCCGCTATCAAGTGAAGCTTATCTTCTGAGATCAGAAAAAGACTCAGCGGCATTCATCAAGTCCGCTACTGCAAAAGAGCCCAGTAGCCTGATAAGCTGCTGGGCTCGAGTTTTATTCGTTGTAAAGATTCTCAGTCTGGATTCCAGTTCAGGCTAATTTACACCTTAGCAAGGCTTGGGTCGCTCCTTCATGCTGTGCGCCGAATGTTAAGCGGGCGCGAAGAAAAGCTTGCCAACCCGGCAGCAGAATTCTGGGAGCAGGGGGGATTCCAGCAAGTCTTCTGCGTAGAGCGTGGCCTTCAGCTTAAGGGCGGCGCTTTCCCGCGCGTGCACTTCGACGAATTGCTGCATCCAGCTCACAATCCAGTACTCTTGCACCCCGCGGCGCGAATAGAGTTTGAGTTTGGCGTCCCGGTCGCGGTATTCGTTGGCCTTGCCGGGGGAAAGCACTTCAATGATTAACTCAGGTGCGGCGTGCAGATGACCGGCTGCGTCAACTATTTGTGCCAAACGCTTTCGGCTGATCCAAACGACGTCGGGCGCCACATCATCATCTTCCGCGAAAATCACACCGGGTGCGATGAGTACAACTCCCAGGTTGCTCCTCTCGCTCCACTCAGCGAGAAAACGGACTATACAACTGCACGTATACTGGTGCTCATAACCAGGCTGTCTGGACACGTAGAGTTCTCCCTCGATGATTTCGTAACGCTTGCCGTCCTCCGGCAGCACTGCCAGGTCAGCGGAAGTAAACTTCTCAGTAATCGCCATGTCGTTTTCCATTCTCTGTCTCCTCGCTCAGGCTGTTCAGCGCGAGTGGCACGTCTTGTTTTAATCCCCTCTCCGCGACACTGGTCCGTAATATCCGTGCCGCCAATCTCCAGTAATTGCTATCCTCTCATTCAATCGCAGCAATTCTAGCACAGCAACAATCAGCAGTGGCTTAGCTTAGTTGAGATCCGACTCGTCGCAATCACCTCAACAGTTATTCTGTTACCTACTTCAAAAGCTGAGGGACCCAACGGATTCTTGGATTTCTCTCCGAGATTTCGTAAAAAGAAGCCGCTTCAATACTGCGATGTTGAAGAGTTGGAGCTTACGGATGTCCGCGCCGAACTTAAAGGAGTGGCTGCCCCACTGCCACGAGAGCGTATCTGTGAAAACCGTTGACGTGCGCTTGCTCAGGAAAAAAGAGCCAGCCTCGGTTACTGAGCAGGTCGTAGTTGCACGCGTCCAATTCTCAGACGGCTCGGTTTGGCAACACCCTTAGAGGCGACCAACCGGTTGACCATCCCGAAGAATCTATATCTGCACCGCGACGTTGGCGAGCGCCGACTGCTGGAGCCGTCGCAGAATGTCGATTAGTATAATCCGTTAATGTCGAACTTTAGCTCCACTCAGCTCCCGCTGGCTCCTCTCGGCGCAGGCGATCTCATAGATCGCGCGGTGAGACTCTATCGCCGACACTTCTTCACTCTAATACGCATCGCGGCTCCGCCAGTGATCATTTCGGCAACCGGAGCAGTCCTCTGGACCATTTCCTGGCGCGCAGTCTTCGTAACGCCAAGCGGCGTACTGCTCGCGCTGTATCTTCTCCTCGGTACTGCTGGAGTTGCTTTGATTCTGGGCGGTCACATCTTCAATTTGATCGTCATGGGTGGAGCGGCGCGCAATCTGGTAACCCACTTGTTGTGGAATGAGGCGGTTTCAGTGAGCGCTACCTACGCTGCGGTGCGCTCGCGCTTCTGGGGGCTCCTCGCTGCAACGATAATAATGATGTTATGGGTTGCTTTATCGATAGTGGTTGCCTTGTTCGGCTGGTACATGGTCGTGATAATTGTAACCGTCGGTGCAGTCGCATCGGCGCAAATTACTCCGGCCTGGATGTCGGTAGTCATTGGCGTAATCGGCTTTCTCTGCGCGACGGTGGTGGCTCTTTGGTTATTCTTCTTTTTTGTGGGACGCGTTGCTTATGTCCCACAGGTCATGCTCGTGGAAGGCAAACGAGTTTTCGAATCCGTCGGCCGAAGCTTTTCGCTGGCCCGGGGAAACGTCCGCAGGTTGATGGCGATGACACTTTTCATCACGTTTGCAACTTATTCGGCGTTGATGGTTCTGCTCATCCCGTTGGGCTGGTATGGTCACCTGAATGGAATCGATCCAAACCCATGGAATGCCACGGAATGGCCGGCATGGTATGCAATCGGTTATAGCGTGCTTGCGCCGCTGAGTTCCATCTTGTTGGCTCCGGTGTGGATGCTGGGGTTGTCTCTACTGTACGTTGATGAGCGCGTGCGTCACGAGGGCTACGATGTTGAGCTGATGGCAGCGCGTCAGCTTGATGCTATGCCGAAGGTTGATGTTACTTCGCCCTTTGCTCCGGCCATTTTCATGCATCCTGGTAAAGTGCCACCACCGCCGCTAAGCTCATCGGGGAGTGTGCTCGGTCTGAAATGAAATAGACACCAGTGAGCTAATTAACCATGGGGAGATATCTGCCAAGCCGGGGTCGAACGCGAGACTTCAAAGGGAAGCTGAACCACCCGTTACCGATAGTGTGTGAACACTCGAGAACTCTTGCACAACTGTAGAGCTGCCACTCAATACAGAACCGGGAGCGGTACCGACCGGAGGCTAGAGTCAACCAACGTTGAACCAAAGCCTTTGAGCAAAGCGAGCAATTCCAGCTTAAGTGCTAACATCCGGTCGCTACCGCTCGCGGTTCCGTATTGGCGTTGGTGCCGCCAGTTTCTTTTGCTCCAGGTCGCCCCTGCTTTGCTGCTTGTCCTATGGTGCACAACTGTCAGCACAGCAATGCCCCGTGACGAATACCAGAAGTATCTCGGGCAGGCGATTAGCGCCCTGGATTCGCTCACTCAAATTGACGAAGGTGAAACTCAAGCTGACCGCTCAGCTCGCATCGCCCAAACTCTGAGCGCTGTTCGCACCACTCTGCCAGAAACGCAGGACGTGGAATGGCGTGAGATGAGTTTTAAGGTAGATAATTCATGGCTTCATCAGCAGCTCGCAGAATATGAGAAAGCCTCGGATGCCGAGCGCGCCAACTTGCTAAGGCTAACAATTGAACGCTTGCAGGCAATACAACAGTGTCTAGCGGAAAGTGAGAATGCCAGCGCGACAGCGGCAAGCAAAGCTGAGGCGAATAAGAAGCTCGCTGACATCCTCAAGCGACCCGAGTATGCCAGGGCCAGCAAAGAACCTAGTGCGGTTTCTCGTCTGTTGGGCGATTTTTGGAAATGGCTCCAGAGTTTAATACCCAAACCGCAGCGACTTGCCCCGGGCAACGCCAGTCTATTTACGCTGATCGCCCAGATATTTGTGATCTTGCTGGCGCTCGCAGTCATCGCCTACGCCGTGAAGCTGTTTGCGCCGCGCGTGTTCCAAAGACGAGGTGCAAGAACGAAAGGGAAGCCCACCGCCCGCGTTGTTTTGGGTGAGAGACTTGAGCCAGATCAATTAGCCGGAGACCTTCTGGCAGAGGCTGAAGCGCTGGCGAAGCGAGGGGAGCTTCGGGCGGCGATTCGCAAAGCGTACATCGCCTTGCTTGTCGAGCTTGGGGAGAGAAAAATTCTCAGCCTGGCCCAGCATATGACGAATCGCGACTATCTCAGCGCCGTACGCGAGATTGAACCCCTTCATGGCAACGTTAAGCAACTAACCGAAAGCTTCGAGCGGCACTGGTATGGTCTGGTAAGTGCGACAGAAGCCGACTGGCTCGCCTTTCGTGCTGGTTACAAACAATCGCTAATGTAGTAGAGAGAGCTTTAATTGGGGTTTTGTACCAAGGCCAAAATGTATGCGTCAGAAATTCGTCATTGTCCTAACTGTCCTGCTTATCCTTGCGGTATTAATCGCCATTAATCTGGCCACTTATGTCGCCCAGGAAGAGCCACCAGATTCTGAGCTCTCGCCAAATAGATCGACTTATCACTCGGGCTCGACGGGCACACGCGCGCTCTACGAGTTCTTGAGTGAGTCTGGGTACAAGGTGATGCGCTGGCGTGAGATACCGGAGAGACTGTTGGGTGATAGCGGACAGAAGGTGCAGACATTCGTGATCATCGGGCACACACCTCTTTCTGTTGATGAGGATCAAGCAAAAAGCCTTTTGCTGTGGGTTGAGCGCGGCGGCAGACTTGTCATTGTTGACCGCCAAGCGGATGCCCATCTCTTACCGCCCGCCGGCGATTGGGCTGTGAAAACAGAAATTGGCACTCTTCCCCCGTTCAGTCCTGAGCCAGTTAAACCGGAAGAACTGATCGAGAATGTCAAACCAGTTCCTCCCGTGCAGCCTACATTGCTGACCCAGGGAATCGAATCTGTAATGCCTTCTCGTTTCGCGTCAACCATCAGTTTCTCCCGCCGCGATTCGAAAAAGAACGACAGCAATGAAGAAACGGAGCACGGACTGCCAACCAGCGACGATGCTGAAGGCGAAGGGCCGAGTCCGTCACCATCCGTAGATACGGTAACGCCGGATAACTCGACGCCGAGATCACCTGCTCCCGTCGTTCACCTGGGCGATTCGAAGGGAGTGTTGCTTCTAGACTATCCTCACGGTCAAGGTCGCATCATTCTGCTCAGTGATCCTTATATCTTTGCAAATGGCGGTATCAGCCTGAAGGACAACTTGCAACTGGCTATCAACATGCTTGCACATGGCGAGGGCATAATTGCTTTCGACGAATATCACCAAGGCCGAGGCGCGACAGGTAACGCTCTAATAAGCTACTTCTCAGGTACACCTGTCCTGCCAATCCTGGGGCAGATAGTGCTGCTTATTCTTCTGGTTCTTTGGACACGAAGCCGGCGTTTTGCTCGGCCGCTGCCGCTGCCGCAGATTGACAGGCGCTCCAGCCTCGAATTTGTGGCTTCAATGGCCGAGCTACAGCAACGTGCCCGAGCGTTCGATCTGGCTATCGAGAATATTTACATGCGCACGCGCCGCGCACTTACGCGCTACGCCGGAATGGATTACAACAGCCCGCGGTCCCAGATCGCCTTGCGGGTAGCTGCGCGGTCTTCACTGGAGTCGCAACCTCTTGAAACATTAATGCGTCAATGCGAGGAGGCAATCAATGGCGCACCCGTAACTGAGCGACAGACGCTTCAACTGGTGCGGCGTCTACGCGAAGTTGAACTAGTACTTGGCTTGCGGATGCGCTCGCGTGAGGTCAAGCAGGCAGCCCAAAAGATTTGACGAATCTGGAACTTTGAGCTTTGATCTTGGAGCTTCGAACTTTGATCCTTTGAGCTTTGCTAACCGAAGGTCACAAACTATAAAGTACAAAGCACCAAGATCAAGGCTCAAGACTTCCAACCACAATTCCAGGATCTCGACTTCTCAGACAAAATGCTTGAATACGTCTCCGCAACTGTCGATCACATCAGACAAGAGCTCCGCAAAGTCATCGTTGGCCAGAATGCCCCCATTGAGCAAATTCTGATCGCTATCCTTGCTGAAGGCCATGCACTGATCGAAGGGGTTCCGGGCACCGCGAAGACGTTGACGGTAAAAACCCTCTCGAGAATTATCAACGCCAATTTTGGCCGCATTCAGTTCACGCCTGATCTAATGCCCTCGGATATCACAGGCACCAACATCTTTAATGTTGCGACTTCTACTTTTAGTCTCCGACCGGGGCCTGTTTTTACGGACATTCTTCTGGCTGACGAGATCAACCGGACGCCGCCAAAGACCCAGGCGGCCTTACTCGAAGCGATGGAAGAGCGGCAGGTGACGATTGACGGCGAAGGTCATTCGCTTTCCCCTATTTTTACCGTCCTGGCTACCGAAAACCCGATTGAGTATGAAGGCACCTATCCTTTACCCGAGGCCCAGCTTGATCGGTTTTTGTTGAAGATTCTGCTTGACTATCCTGAGGAGGCGGAAGAGCGACAGGTGGTTGCAAACTGGGATGCCGGTTTTAATTCGCGTCGCTTGGATCAGGTTGATATTCAACCTCTCGCTGAGGCCGATGGCATTTCGCGATGCCGCGTTGCCGTAAGGAATGTACGCATGGAACCGGGCGTGCAGCATTATGCCGTTGATATCGTCCGGCGCACGCGCGCGCATCCGTTTATTCATTACGGCGCCAGCCCGCGCGCATCAGTCGCGCTGTTGTTGTGCGCGAAAGCGCTGGCTGCCATTCGCGGACGCGAGTTCTCCACCCCTGACGATATTCGCGACATTGCGCGGCCTGTTCTGCGCCACCGATTGACACTGCGCGCAGAAGCAGAGCTGGACGGTGCTACTCCTGATGCCGTGATTTCGGACATTCTGACAATGGCGGAAGTGCCAAGGTAGACGATTTTTGAATTTAGATTTTTGATTTGCGATGTTGAAAGGAATAGAGGTGGCCTGATGAAGAGACTGCTGGTGGCGCCTCTTTTGACTGAAGCCCGATGCAATCATGACGCCTGCGAGAAAGTCGGCCTCGCATCCAGGATAACTCTCTACAAGATCGCAAATCCAAAAATCTAAAATCTAAAATCTAAAATTATCTCGGTGCGTTTCGTCTTTACTAAACTCTTTTACGTTCTATTCGCCATTGGCATCGTTCCGCTGTCACTTTCCTGGGGCCGTCCCTGGCTACGTTGGCAGGCTTTTGGCTATGACGCTTTTCTCATCATCGTCGCGATCTTTGCTGCTCGGCGCAGCCGGCTACCGTCCGGCATTCGTATCACGCGCGATTTTGCTGGCAGATTTGCCGTAGGCGCCGAGACTGAAGTTCAGATCAGAATTCAAAACGGCACGGCCAGGCCACTTTGGTTGATTGTCAAAGACGAATACCCGCCGCAAATGAAATTATCTGGCTTGCGCGAGGCGCGGATGAGGGTCGAAGCGCAGACTTCAGCCGCACTCAGCTATGGTCTTACTCCGCCCAAGCGTGGGCGTTTTGAGTTTGGACACACGGTTGTCCGTTTTCGCTCGCGCCTGAAACTCGCCTGGTGTGAAGCGAGTGTGGGGGATTCAACGACCGTAAAAGTCTACCCGAACATGAGACGAGCGCGGGAAGCTGAGTTGAAGGCGCTAGGCGCGCGGTCCCTTGTTGCCGCCCACCGTAAGACTTCATGGCGTGGCGAAGGACGTGAATTTGAATCGCTCCGCGAATATGTTCGCGGCGATGAGTTGCGCCACATTTCCTGGACTGCAACTGCCCGACGCGGCAGGCTGACCACACGGCAGTATCAGATTGAGCGTGACCAAACGATCTTGATCGCGCTTGACGCCGGGCGATTGATGACCGCCCGCATCGAGCAGGAAACAAAACTGGATTCCGCGGTCCATGCCGCGCTTGCTTTAATGTCAGCCGCGGCAAGAGGCGGAGATAGTGCCGGAGTGATGGTTTTTGGGCGTCGGATAAAGAGTTACTTACCGCCGGGGCGTGGTCGCGATCACATGGATGCGGCACTAGAGGCGCTCTATTCGGTGGAGCCGGAGATGATAGAGCCTTCCTATGCGCGAGCCTTGGAATTCATTGCCGCCAATTGCAAGCGCCGTTCACTGGTTGTGTTAATAACAGATCTGGTTGACGAAGAGGGCTCGAAGGAGTTGCTAGCGTCGCTGCGGTTGCTGCGTCCACGTCACCTTCCCCTCGTTGTTACAATCGCTGATCGCGACTTGAGGGCTGTGGTTCGCGAAGCGCCTGATACTGCCGAGGAGCTATTCACCCAGTCGGTGGCCGAAGAGATTATGCACCTCCGCGAAGCCGCGCTCCGTTTGGTTGAATCTCAGGGAGGCCTCGCGCTTGATGTCACGGCCGCGGCTTTGGCGCCTGCCTTGTTGGAGAAGTACTTACAGGTGAAGGAACGAGGGCTGCTTTAGCGACCGAGAGAAGGGATAAAAGGGTTATGGGTAAATGGGTAAAAGAACCAGTATCTTCCTTATGCCTTCTTAGTCCCGTTACGTTGCTGCTTCCCGTTACCTTGCTGGGACTTGAGTCTCCTTGATGGCTTTTATCTGGTTGAAGAGATAAGCGCTAAGAGTTGTCGCATCTCTCCTTAGCTCATCATGTAACGGGCGGTCCAGATAGCCGACCTCCAGTCCGACCCGAATTAAACTCCTAAGTTCGCCGGCTGATCCCTTCGCGAAATTGAGAAACAGTAAATACTCCTTGCGTGATGCTCGCTCGAATCCTTCGGCGATATTAGTTGGAATGGAGACCGACGCTCGACGAATCTGATCCCTCAGGCCAAAATCCCTTTGCAGAGCGCCTGAAGCCGTCAAAAGGTAAACTTTCTTGACGAGCTCAATCCCTTTCTGCCAGACCATCAAATCTTCAAAGCTACGGACAGGATTCTTCTTCATGGTTTTATCATCCTTTCAGTGGTTAGTGAGGTTGTGAGGTCACCGTCCAGCTCTTTTACCCATTTACCCATTACCCTCTGACCCTTGTTCCTTCCTTGTCTCCTCGCGTCCCATAATCAACAAATACGAATAAAGCGCAATTCCGGTGATGGCACCAATGCTGAATTTGATTGCCGGATTGATTGGCGCAGGCGAAATAAACCCTTCGATGATTCCCGCGATAACAAGTAAGGTCGCAACACCCATCATTAAACGAATTGCATCCTTACCGCGTGTTTTCAACGCGTCTGCTCTCGTCAGATCGCCGGGGACAATAAGAGCACTACCAATCAATAGACCCGCCCCGCCGGCGATAAAGATGCAGGAAAGTTCGATCACTCCGTGTCCCACCATGAATGTTATGAGGTCATTGCCGAAACCCGCTCGGTATGCCAGCGCGACCACAGCTGCAATGTTGGCACCGTTGTAGGCCAGGTAGAACAATGTGCCGAGGCCAAACATTGCCCCGAAAGCGAACGTGTAGATTGTCACCTGAATGTTGTTGGTGAGAATGGCGCTTGCGCCTACCTGATTGGCTTCGTTCAGATTCTCCCACCAGTGCGTTCTTGTTTCGATATAAAGCTCGCGAAAAGCCGGTGAAACTCCCACCAATTCGGAAAACTCCGGGTCACGATGGCTGCCCACAAACCCGATCACACTGAACAACATAAAAACACTGAAAGAAAGCGCCGTGTAGCGCCACGTATGACGAAAAGTTCGCGGTAAGTCGCGAGCAAAAAAACCACGAATGCGGGCTCCTCCCTGGGCGTCGGCTCGATAAATCCGTCCATGTGCGCGGATCACAAGGCTATTTAAATAATTGATCAGACGCGGATCGCGTGACTCAGCACGCGCTACCGCCAGGTCGGAGGCCGTTCGGCGATAAATCCGTCCCAACTCTCGCACTTCCGCGCGATGCAAACGCCGGAGCGATGTGCGATCAAGAAGCGTCAGCAGATCCTCGAGACGCTGCCACGCATTCTTGCGCTTATCGATGAATTGGCCGTTAGACATTGCCGATTGCGGATTGCCAATTGCCGATGTTGTGATCGCCGATGGATATATTAACTCTCTGAGGGTGGCAAAGGATTGTTGAAGATCGTAAATTGGCAATCGGCAATCGGCAATTGAAAATGAAAAACATCGTCGAGTGTGTACCAAACTTCAGCGAAGGTCGCAAGATCGAAACGGTCGAGCGTCTCGCAAAGGTGATTGCCACTGCGGACAATGCCTGCGTCCTGGACACACATATAGACGCGGATCACAATCGGTCAGTCATCACGTTTGTCGCAGATCCGAAGACAGTGGTGGAGGCAGCTGTTCGGGCCGTCGCACTCGCCACCGAGCTGATTGATATGCGATACCATTCCGGCCAGCATCCCCGCCTGGGTGCCACAGACGTGCTTCCATTCGTTCCAGTTCGTGGCGTAACAATGGAAGAGTGTGTCTTGCTTGCGCATGAGGCGGGCGAACGAATTGCAAGTGAACTCTCCATTCCGGTTTTCTTTTATGAGCGAGCGGCTCGTAAACCGGACCGCGTTAAACTCGAAGACGTCAGGCGCGGTGCGCTGGAGTTGCTTCGTGAACAAATAGCGCTGGACCCGGAACGCGCACCTGACATTGGGCCACTTCGCGTGCATGAAACCGCAGGTGCGCTTGCCGTTGGAGCACGTCCATTCCTGATCGCCTTTAACGTGAACCTTCAAACCAGGGATTTGTCTGTCGCGAGGCAGATTGCACGCGCAGTAAGAGCCCGACATGGAGGACTCCACTTTCTGAAAGCCCTGGGATTCGAGTTGAGCACGCGCGGGTTGGTCCAGGTTTCGATGAACCTGGTGAATTACGAGGTCACGGGAATGCAGCAAGCATATACTGCAGTGCGCACGGAGGCAGAACGACTGGGGGTTGCAATTGCGGGCACTGAGATTGTGGGGCTTGTGCCCGAGAGAGCTTTGGACGAAACTGCCGATTACTTCTTAAAGTTGGAAAACTTTTCCGTAGACAAGATCCTGGAGCATCGGATGCAAGGTCTCATTGGAACTTGAAAAGGAATCATGAGCGAGGAACCTCCAAGTGGCGGAACGAAGGAACGCGGTACGTGCTGCAGGGCGACGCTTATTTCAGCGCGGTGCTCGGCGGGCACGCACGGTTGCGCGACACAAGAGGATAATTGGATATCTGGCGATCCTCGGGCCCGGCATGATCACTGCCAATGCCGGCAATGACGCCGGCGGTATTGCGACCTTCGCTTCTGTAGGAGCTGAACTCGGCTATCGCTTACTCTGGATCCTGATCCCCATAACAATTAGTCTCGGCATAGTCCAGGAGATGTGCGCGCGCATGGGCGCTGTTACCGGGAAGGGACTTGCAGATTTGATCCGAGAGCGCTTCGGCGTCCGCTGGACTGCGCTCGTAATGCTAGCACTCTTGATTGCCAACGCCGGAGTCACAGTCTCAGAGTTTGTCGGTATCGCCGCGGCTACCGAACTTTTCGGAATTTCTCGATTCGTATCGGTTCCACTTGCAGCACTCAGCATCTGGTGGCTCGTCGTTAAGAGTTCTTATCAAAGGGTTGAGCGTATATTTCTGCTCATGTCCTTAGTGTTTCTTGGTTACGTCGTCTCAGCGTTTTTGGCAAGACCCGATTGGGGAACGGTTGCTTTAGAATTGGTCAAGCCGAGCTTCAGTCTTGATCAGGCTTACCTGTTCACCGTCGTTGCAGTCGTTGGTACAACCATAGCGCCCTACATGCAGGTGTACGTGCAGTCCTCCGTGGTGGAGAAAGGTGTTACTCCCGAAGATTATGCCCGGACCAGAATAGATGTGTGGGTGGGAACGGCCTTCGCGATTCTGATCGTCTTTTTTATAGTAGTTTCAACGGCTGCTACGCTGCACACGCATGGGATCCACATCAACAGCGCGGCCGACGCTGCTCGGGCTCTGCGACCTCTTGCCGGCAACTACGCAGAACAGTTGTTTGCGATTGGATTGTTTGGTGCTTCGATGTTGGCGGCGGGTGTGCTTCCACTAGCGACTGCTTATTCCGTCAGCGAGGCCCTCGGCTTTGAGAAAGGCGTATCGCGCAGTTTTCGCGAAGCGCCCATCTTCCTGGGAATCTTCACTTTTCTAGTTGCAGTAGGCGCGGCCATCGCTGTGATTCCCAACCTGCCGCTTATTCGGGTGTTGTTGGTGACCCAGGTTATTAACGGCCTTCTCTTGCCCGTGATTCTGTTTGCAATTCTCCGCCTGGTAAACAACCGGGAGTTGATGGGTGAGTACGTCAACGGACGTCTTTACAATCTTGGCGCCTGGCTGACGGCCATCATCGTCACCCTACTCTCTCTCCTATTAATTTTGGCAACGGTTTTCCCGCATCTCTTCCGCCCCTGACGTTTAACCCGCGTAACAGCGGCTGTTTGCTCTCGCAAACGAGCCCAATCAGTGGTAAAAAGAAGGCGTCATAAAGTCTTCTGATTCGACTCTCGCCGGCCGAAGGTTGACACCGTCGTGATTCGCCCTCGTTCCAAAAACAGTCTCATACTTTTCACAGTGGCCGCGGCCTCGGTCGTGCTGGCAACCGCTCTTGTCTTTCAATTCGAACCCCGGTTGGTGAAATTCCTCGAGACCCGAATGCCAGGAAGCGTGCCGGGCGACAGCATGATCAGTGCCATGGCTGTGATCAATATCTTGAAGTTGGTTCTGCTCGCAGTACTGGCTTACCTGTTCGTTCGTGCACTGAATTCTCTGATCTTCGGCCTCGCCTTTCGCTTCCGTAGCGGGTTTGAGGCGCCGACCCTGGTCCGGAACATTTTTTCAATCGTCGCCTTTACGATCCTTTTCTTCTTAATCTTTAGTCGCATTTATCCCGGCGTTAATCTCGGCGCCCTTTTCACCACCTCGGCGATCTTTGGTGTCATCCTGGGTCTCGCGTTGCAGGACACACTGGGAAACTTTTTCGCCGGCATTTCGCTACAAGCGGATCGACCATTTCAGGTAGGGGACGTGATCACCGTCGGCGCGCAAAAGCACAGCGGCATAATCGAAGAAATTACCTGGCGAGCCATCAAGATCAGGACCTTCCAGAACCATGTCGTTCTGATTAATAACAGCAGCGCGGCAAAGGAGCCGCTCGAGGTATGTCCACGGGAGAACCTGAACGCGCGGCTCGTATTTTTCAACACGTTGTATACAGACTCGCCGGCGAAAACGATCCACGTAGTGCGAGAAGCGGTGCGTGAGGCCGATAACGTTTCGCCAAAGATTTCTCCAATTGTGCGGATCAGAAATCTCGCTGATAGTGGTGTCGAATACGAAGTTAAGTATTGGATCGACGACTATGCCAAGTTCAATGACACCGACGCGCTTGTGCGCCAAAGAATCTGGTATGCCTTCCGGCGCGCAGGGCTCAACTTTGCTTACCCAACGCGAACGCTGCATGTGGAGCGGAAATCAAGAATCGCGGGGCCAGATGGTGCGGGGGGAGCAATCGTGGAGCGTCTTTCAGCCGTGGATATATTTGCTCCCCTGTCAGCTGACGAAACCGCGATGTTGGCCCAATCGGCAATGAGCCACATCTTTGCTCCCGGCGAAACCGTTATCCGGGCAGGTGATCCGGGCTCATCAATGTTCGTTGTACACAAGGGCCGCGTTTGCGTTCAGATAAGTGAAAATGGCAGGCCTCTCACGGTTGCCACACTCAACAACGGAGACTTCTTCGGCGAGATGGCCCTCTTCACGGGCGAGCCCCGAACGGCCAATATCGTTGCCCTGGAGGAAACAGAGGTCTTGGAGATCGGCCACGAGGCAATGAAGCAGGTGTTTCAGACGAATCCCGATCTTGTTGAGTCACTCAGTCACATCATTGCCGAACGCCGGCAGGGATTAGCGGCCCGGGTCGACAGTTCGAGTCCCCAGATCGATGAATCCGCGGGGATTCTCTCCTCCATCAGGCGCTTTTTCGGGATTATTAGATAGCCCCTTTGCTTCCCGAGCCCTCCTGACAACACCCATTTATTTCCCCTAAAACACAACCGGCTGCCGCCACATCCCGGTTTATACCAGACTTGACAGGGGGACACTCAACTATTATTATCACGGCACGCTCACCGGCTAAAATCCACTCTGAATGAAACGCCCACGGGGGATCGCGGTCGAGGGGCTTCACAGATAATTAAGGAGGAGAAATCTTATGCCTATCGTTCGCTATGACCCATTCCGCGACTTGCGTACTTTGCAAGAAGAAGTCAACCGTCTGTTTTCGACTAATCTTACCCGAGACTTCGGTGAAGAGGGCATTGGCCGAGGTGCCTGGAATCCAAGCGTAGACATTTACGAGAACAAAGATCACATTGTGCTTGAGGCTGAACTACCAGGAATGGTCAGGGAAGACTTTGATTTGTCGGTAGAAAACAATGTCATCACGCTCCGCGGCGAGCGGCGCTTTGAGAAGCAGGACGAGACCGATAACTATCATAGAGTTGAGCGGTCGTATGGTTCGTTTACCCGTTCCTTCACCCTGCCACAAACTGTTTCGGCCGAGGGGGCGACTGCCGAATACCGCAACGGAGTGTTGCGGGTAACGCTCCCCAAGCGTGAAGAAACGAAAGCGCGGCGGATTGAAGTTGGCGGTGAGGGAGCCGCAAAAAGCCGCAAGACAATTGAAGCAAAAGCCGAAAAGCTCGGGGAGTCAGATAAGGCAAAGGAAGCCGCGGGAGCGCGGTAACGGCTTCCACGGCAACCAGATAAATGAGCAAAGGCGAGGCCTGCCTGTGAGTTCTAATTCGGGCTGAGTCCCGCCTCAAACACAGTAGAGAAAAATGCGACTAGACAAGTTTACCTTACGTGCTCAGGAGGCTATTCAGGCGGCCATCGAACTTGCTGAGCGTAATCAAAACCAGCAGGTTGAGCCGGAGCATTTGTTGGCGGTAATGCTCGAACAGCCCGAAGGCATCGTCCGCCCGCTTCTGGGCAAACTCGCTGTGAATGTGCCTGTGGTTCTTAACGATGTACAGGCCGTGGCTGCGCGTTTTCCCCGGGTCCAGGGGGGCCAGCAGTATTTTAGCCCCAGGCTGAGTCAAATCTTCACTGCTGCCCAAACGCAAGCAGAGAGTATGAAGGACGAGTTTATCTCGACTGAGCATCTGCTTGTGGCCCTTGCTGATGAGAAGGACGGCGAATCTGGAAAGATACTTCGTCAGCATGGTGTGAAGCGTGAGGATCTAATTAAGGTCATCGAGCAGATACGAGGCGGTTCCCGGATTACCGACCAGAATGCGGAACAGAACTATCAGGCTCTTTCCAAGTATGCGCGCGACCTCACGGACCTGGCACGAAAGGGAAAGCTCGATCCGGTGATTGGCCGCGACGACGAGATCCGCCGCACTATTCAGGTGCTGTCACGACGCACGAAGAATAATCCCGTACTGATAGGCGAACCCGGTGTCGGCAAGACGGCGATCGTAGAGGGGCTTGCCCAGCGAATTGTTTCCGGCGACGTTCCCGAGACATTGCGGAATAAGCGCCTGGTGGGCCTCGACCTCGGATCAATGCTCGCGGGTGCGAAGTATCGCGGCGA
>Ga0136623_10000056_pt1 | contig 25171 bp, 29 predicted proteins | sample AntDrymUQ4492106_2_FD_104656 | JGI IMG/M metagenome (GOLD analysis project Ga0136623, IMG submission 104656) | Polar desert sand microbial communities from Dry Valleys, Antarctica - metaG UQ449 (21.06) | ecosystem: Environmental > Terrestrial > Soil > Desert | place: Antarctica: Dry Valley...
CCTCCTGGCACCTTCCATCTCGTCGTTGTGCCTGACGACGAGCCCGACCTCCGACGTCATTGGCATCAGGGCTGCTGGCACAAGGAAACCCGCCGCCTGCTTGGCAAGTCCTGATCAGGCGTCGCGGAAACGAAGACCAGCCCAAGCGAGTAACGCCGCTCCGACGGCCCAGGCGAGCGCCGTAATGAGTGCGGTGCGGAATTCGGGCAGCTCTCCAATTACCGGCCCGAAGTCTGCGGCGGCGAGATCTCCGAGGATCGCACTGGTCGCCAACGACAGGGAGACGGGGCGCCAGGCGGGCCAGAGCAGCAGGAGGCCCTCGATGTACATGAACGCAATGGCGCCACCGATCGCCGGCCCCACCGACCGCAGGAATGCAGAAAAAGCCAAGCCGAGCCCCACCCAGGTGAACTGGACCAACAACGCCTTCCAGCCGATACCCAACCACTCTTCGACAGTGAGCGAGCCGCTCCCAGTCGCAAAGAAAAAGGCGGCGACGGTGAACAGGGCGATGGCCGCCAGCATGGCAATCCACGCCGAGATCGTCGCCGTGAGCATCCGCGCCATAAGGTGCTGGCCGCGACGGCTGTTTCGCGTAAGTGCCGTCGCCCAGGCAGAGGTTGCGAGCTCACCGGCGAGAGCGAGGGCCGCCAGGATCAACGGAAACCACGTCTGGCCGAGCACCTGGGCAGCACCCACGGTGTAAATCTCGGGTTTGGAAAAGATCGGCATTCCCTCATCCACCACGCGCGGGAGAAACAGAAAGAGCCCGACCAAGAGCATCGTTACCACAGTGAGAACGACGGTGAGGACCCAGTAGGTTCTCCGCTTGAACGTCTTCGTGATTTCGGCTGCGATCAAGCCGATCATTCTTGGCCGATCATTGTTGGGTCAGCTCAAGAAAGAGCGATTCCAAGCGCCCCGTGCGGCGGGCTAACTCCGCGGGATAAAGACCTGCCGCGGCCAGCGCCTGCGATATCGCTTTCCCATCGTCCGAGGAGACGAGAATTCGTTGGTCCGTGACGGTGGCAACGATTCCGACCGCGCTCAGGGCTGCGATTGCCGACTGTGGTTGGTCGATGTCGAGCAGATAGCCTGTGCGCGAAAGCAGCTCGTCGAGGCGGCCGCTCGTGATCAGCTTCCCTTTGTTGATCATCACGACGTAGTCGGCCATTGCCTCAACGTCAGCGAGGTTGTGCGATGAGACGACCACAGTCCGGCCTTCGGCGGCGATGCCGCGCAGGTTGGCCTTGATTTGCGCCTGACCGGCAGGGTCGAGGCCGTCGAGCGGTTCGTCGAGGATTAGCAGCTGCGGGTCACCCAAGAGCGCCGCCGCCAACGCCAGTCGCTGTCGCATTCCTTTGGAGTAACCGTCGATCCGGCGCCGCCCGTCGGCCTCGAGGCCGACGAAACGCAACAGCTCGTCGACCCGTTCCTTGCCACGTCCCAAGGTGCGGGCCGCCACCTTGAGGTCGTTGCGACCACTCAACCCCTTGATCAGCCCCGGCTCTTCGACGATCACACCTAGCCGTTTGACAATACGAGGAAGGCTGGTGGCGACGGACAATCCCAACACCTCCATCGTTCCTGCGTCGGGCTTGGTCAATCCGAGGATGGATCGGAAGGTGGTGGTCTTCCCGGCGCCGTTGGGGCCAAGAAAGCCAGTGACCTTGCCGGTCGGCACCGCAAACGAGAGCCCGTCGAGAGCGACGGTCTTTCGATACCGCTTGCGGAGACCGTCAACGACGATGGCATCCATCAGGGCGCGAAGGCTAACGGTCGCCCTAGACGACCTCGGGCACCCAATGCAGATCGATCCCGCCGGCGTGGAAGCTGACAGAGATCAGATCGATTCTCCGACACCGCGCAGCTCTGGCGAGCTTTTTGACCTGGATTGCCTTGGCCGGATCGAAGGCATCGATCGCCAGCGCCGAGGTTTCATGAGTCCTTCGAATTGATCTCACTTCCACCGCCGTCCTCCAACCGCCGGCACTGACGATGAGGTCGATCTCCCCCACCCCGACCTTGACGTTCCGAGAAATGATCTTGATCTGACGTCGGACCAGAAACGCGGTTGCAAGATCCTCGCCGAGCCGGCCCAGCTCAGCCGTGGTTAAGCGCAAACATTCGGCCCAGCGCATGGGTTGGTTTCTAGTTGCCGGGGGTGACGAAAACTATTTCCGCACGTCGACGGCGCCGAAGCGATCGACCGGCCAGATGCGAAGCACCGCCTCACCCAGAATGTGGTCCATCGGGATGGCTCCAAACCGGGTGCTGTCATAGCTGATCACGCGGTTGTCACCCATGACGAAGACCGAGTCCGGGGCGACGATCACCGGTCCGAAATCGTTCAATCTCCCCGATTCCAACAAATAGGGCTCGGGCACCTCAGCGCCGTTGACGAACAGTTTGCCTTCTCGGATATGAATCTCGTCGCCTGGGAGACCGATGATGCGCTTGATGAGGTCGTCCGCCGATGCCGTCCGAATGCCGACCGACTCGACGATGTGCCGGAAGACGCTCTCGAAAAAGGTCTCGTCGTCGAACTCTTGGTTGAACGGCGAGACGAACACAACCAGATCGCCTCTTTGCGGTTCACCGAACCGATAGCTCAGCTTGGACACCATCACCCGGTCATTGGGGAGGATGGTCGGCACCATCGAGTCGCTTGGGATGTAGAACGGCTGGACGAGGAACGTCTTGATGACGACGGCGATCGAAACCGCGACCAAAACCAAGATCGCCAGCTCGAGCCAGAATGGCCGATTGCTCTTGGGCTTGGCCGAACTCGCCGCGGACGAGGGCGGGCTCACCTCGTACCGGGTATCAGAAGTCAGTCCCGCTTCTCCTTGATCCGGGCCGACTTGCCGACGCGGTCGCGGAGGTAATAGAGCTTCGAGCGCCGCACGTCGCCGCGCCGAGTCACTTCGACTTTCTGGATGATCGGCGCGTTGATCGGGAACACTCGCTCCACCCCGACCCCAAAGCTCAGCTTGCGAACGGTAAAGGTGGCGTCGAGCCCGCTGCCGTTCTTGGCGATGACGACCCCCTCGAAAACCTGGGCGCGTTCGCGGTTGCCTTCGACCACCCGGACATGGACCTTGACCGTGTCACCGGGGCGAAATTGGGGGATGTCGTCGCGCGCGTAGGCGCGTTTGACGGTGTCGAGCTTGTTCATCGCGATTCCTTGCAGGACCGATCGGCCGGGGAAAAACGCATGTTATCAGGGACGGTCAACTGCGGAGTCGCCGCCGAGGAGATCGGGGCGGCGTTCCGCCGTTCGTCGCCGGCGTTGCTCCGCCCGCCACCTTTCGATGCGGGCATGGTCGCCGGACAGAAGCACCTCGGGCACTTCCCATCCTTTGTACGACGACGGCCGGGTGTATTGCGGTTCTTCGAGGAGGCCGTCACGAAACGATTCCGATTTGATCGACTCCTCATTTCCCACAACTCCGGGAAGCAGCCTTGCGATTCCCTCGATGATCGCAGCCGCCGCGGCCTCTCCTCCGGCGAGAACGAAATCACCTAACGACACTTCGTCGTCGACGAGATTCTCAGCGACACGCTCGTCGACTCCTTCGTACCTGCCGCAGATCAGCACCAGCTCGTCTATTCCTGCCCACCGCTCCAGATCATCCTGTCGGAGCCGGGCACCGGCGGGAGTCAACAAGACGCGATGGCCGGAGTCGCCGAGGGCTCGATCAATGGGCTCGATCATCATCACCATGCCCGGGCCGCCTCCGAAAGGGGCGTCATCTACCTGCCGATGAGTTCCCTTGCCATGCTCGCGCAGGTCGATGAGCTCGATTCGTAAGGATTCCGATTCGAGGGCTCGCGCGACGATTGAGACGCCGAGCGGGCTGGCGAAGAACTCCGGGAAAATGGTGACGATACGGATCAGCACTCACGTCTCCCGAACGTCTTTGGGCAGGCCGAGGATCCGCTCGGCAATGATGTTGCGCTGGATCTGATCGGTCCCGCCGCCGATTCGCAGGCCGGGAGTTCCTAGGAACGCCTCCTGCCAGTCGCCATTGTCGGGCGCATCGTCTCCGGCCAGAAGCCCGGCGGGCCCAAGCAAATCGATCGCCTGCTCGTAGATGTCGGAGAGCAACATGGTCGCCACCAGTTTTCCCAACGAGCCTTCCGGTCCCGGGACCTTTCCCTGGGAAAGGGCGGTCATCAATCGCAGCTGCGTATACCCGAGAGCCTTGCCGGCCACCAATGACCGCAAGAATCGGTCTCGCTGCCTGCGGTTATCCGGAGCGCGTTCGGCGAGGAGGCCGATGAAGGCATCGGCAACGGATGCGCCGACGGCCACCACCGAGGTGCGCTCGAACATGAAGGTGGTGATGACCACTCGCCAGCCGTCACCGACCTCGCCGACCCGATCGGTGTCGGGCACTCGCACGTCGGACAGGAACACCTCGTTGAAATTGGAGGCGCCCGTCATCTGACGCAGCGGGCGGGTGTCGACACCTGCCGACCTCATGTCGACGATGAATGCGCTCAGCCCGCGATGCTGGGGCGCGGTTGGGTCGGTGCGAGCGATGCAAAGCCCGAAGTCGGACTTGTGGGCCAGAGTGGTCCACACTTTCTGCCCGTTGAGAACCCATTCGTCCCCGTCACGGACGGCGCGGGTCGTCAGCGAAGCGAGATCGGACCCGGCGCCGGGCTCGGAAAACAACTGGCACCAGACCTCGTTGCCGGCCAATAGGGGTGGCAGGTAGCGCTGCTTTTGAGCATCGTTCCCGAGAAAAAGGATCGCCGGCCCGCACCATCCGGTCCCGACCGCGAGCGCGTCAAAGGGGATGTCAAATTGGGCCTCCTCGACGGTGAAGATTGCCTGCTCGACCAGGGTTCCGCCGCGCCCTCCGTACTCGGGCGGCCAAGCAATCCCGGCCCAGCCTGCCTCGAACTTGCGCCGCTGCCAGGCGCGGGCTTCGGCCAGTTTTTGATCCTCCTCATCAGGCGACCACTCGACAACGATCACCGACGGTGAGATCGGAGGATTTGCCGGCCGCTTGGCGTTGGCCGCCAACCAGTCGAGGGCGTCCCGCCGAAAGATCGCTTCTCCGGCTGAGTCGAACGGCTCCATGCTCGATGAGTATGGCTCGCCGTCGGCGTTGCTTTCTACTCGACTCGACGAACCTCGATGTCGCCCGAGACTGTGCGCGCCTTGAGACGGGCCGACCGGGTGGGTTCGGCTCCGCTCGCCTTGGAAGGAAACCTCACGGTTCCGGCTAGAGAATCGATCTGAGCATCTACCCGGGTGCCGGCCGGGATGCCGATGGTTACGTCGCCCGACATCGAATTGAGCTCGATCTGACCACCTCGGCAGCAATCGAGGCGCACATCGCCCGATGCCGATTTGATCTCCGAGCGCCCCTCAACCCGGTCAGCCGAGATGTCACCGGAAGCGGTCGAAACCAGCAGGTCACCTTCTACATTTTGAGCTCGAAAGTCGCCGGAAGCTGAGCTGACCTCACAGTTGGTCCTGCAGCTTTCGACGGTGATATCGCCCGAAGCGCTCCGCGCGATCAGCGTCTCGACCAGCCCCAGATCAACGTCGCCGGAAGCCGTATGAAGGTTCACACGTCCCAGTTGAGCCCCGCGTGAGCAAAGATCCATCGAGGCCACCGACGCATCGAGGTTGGTGCCGGCCGGCGCGGTCACGCGAATGTTGACGGTGCGGCCCCCAAATAGACGGCGCTCTTCGCGGATCATGATCACCCTGCCGACTTGTTCGACCGTCACGAACTCGGCTCCGGAGCCGGAAACATCCACGTCGACGCGGCCGTCGGGGCCAGGGTAGAAATCGGCTCGCCCGGCGGCTACCCGCAGCTCAATGGTGGCGGCCGTGCCGTCCTCGATCTCAAAGATGTTCATACGTCGAAAGTCTCACTTACCCGGCGGCGGCTTGATTTTGAACCCGAGGATGCCCGCCCCGCCAGCGTCTTTAGAACCCAAGCATTGACAGAATCCCCCGAGTCGGAAGCGGCGCGCTCGATGACGTTCTTGATCGAATCGGGAAGCCGTAACGTGATCCGGGCGTCGAAATCGCCTTCAACCTGTGCGGCAGACATGTCGTCCGAGGTGATGCGAAGGCTGGGCTCGCCGTCGCTCAGGACGACTTCAACCCGGTGGCTCGGGAGCTGGGCCCGAACCTCGTCAGCGGCCTGGTTGACAAGTTCCAAGGCCGCCTCTTTCAAAGCTGGATGGAGCGAGTCGAGAACCGCCCGCCCTCCCGCCTCGATGGCCGGATCGGTCACCAGGGCGAGCTGGTTCTGAAGACTCGACTCCAAGTTGTGCAACACGGCGGACGTTTGCATCAGTGCCGGGGCACTGGATTGCGTCGCTCGCCGTACTTCTTGATCGGGTACCGCGCTTCGCGGATTGCGTCGATCAGTTGTAGATCAACAAACCACATGATCACTCCTTATTGTTCTGCCGGATCCTTCCTGGAACCGACCTATTGCTTGTTTGACACCACATATGATGTCATATAGCTGTCCGTTTGTCAAGTCAATGATGTCATCCGCTCGAATAAAGGAGATTCTCCCAGAAGAATCAGGCTGAAATGGCCGCCTGCCAAATAAGCCCCGCCCCGATCAGGGTGACCACAACCCCACCGATGATCGGCACATAGCGCTCGAGTTGCCACCTGCTGGCCAGTTTGAGGTTGAGCCCGAACCGGGCCGCAAACAGCACGATCAACCCGGCGCCGACGAGGGTTGCCGCCATTCCGATCCCAAAGGCCACCACCAGGATCACTCCCCACCAGGGCTCTCCCCGGCTGATCCCTCCGAGGAGCAGGACTACCGCCGACGCCGATGGAACCAGGCCACCGGCCAAACCGAGGGTGGCCAGCGAGCGCCAGCCAACCGTGGCTGGCTCATGGCTGTGTCCGTGTTCACGACCATGACCGTGATCGTGGTGGTCGTGATCGTGGTGGTCGTGGTGGTCGTGATCGTGGTCGTGTCCGTGATCTGACCCCTGTCCCCTTGTTCCCCTGAGCGCCCGGTAGAGCATGGTCAGCCCAATGATCGTGACGATGGCGGCCGACAAACCCGAAAGCCACGGGTAGACCGACTCGGGTTGAAACTGAGATGTGGTGAAGGCCGTGACAAATCCAAGGACAGCCACGCCGATCGTGTGAGCGATCGCAACCGTGAGCCCGAGGAACATCGCCTGCGGGACCCCGCCGCGCCTCCCCACCAGGTACGCGGCCATCAGGGTCTTGCCATGACCAGGTGCCAGCGCATGACCCGTTCCCAATCCGAGCGCAGCCAGCAATGCCACGAACCATGGCCCTTCGCTTAGCCCGCTTCCGACCCGTTCGATGATCGTCGGCGCCAGTCCAGTTTCGCTCCGTTCGCCGGTCAATCGCGCTTCGCCGCTTCGAACCTCGAAAACCGCGTCAGGGGGGTAGTTGGTAAGCACGTCCGACTCGCTCAGGGTCGGAAGCTCACTTTCGGCTCCCACGACGACGATCTCGGCCCAGCCGAGTCGGTCTGCGTAGACGCGATTCTCGATTCGCAGATCACCATCTGCAGCCGCGAGGGCCGCCCGGTAGTCGCACTCCAAACGCAAAGTGTCGAGACCACCTTCGCCAGGCGCAAAGGACAGGCCGGTTCCCGTGACGGAGAGGTCGAGCGGCAAGTTGTTCAGCGAAATGTCGATGTCGTCAAGCAGCGTCGCGCACTGTTGGTCCTCGTAGCCGTCGCCAACCTGCTCACGAAAGGTTGGGATCTCGGCCATATCGACCACCAACCGCACCAAGAGTTCGTCCTCCCCGACGACTAAACCCAAGTGAACGTTCGTCGTGAAGTTGCCCAACGGATGCGCGGCGGCCGAGGTCATCGTCAGCATGGCCCCGGCCATGAGGACGAGAAGAAGTCGTTTCATATGGTGCGCGGCTTCATCGTATTGCGACCGTTCCTTCGGCCTTGGTTCGGACTGGCCGGCGAACGGGATTGGCCCGTTCGCACGGGATTTGCTCCTTTCACCCCGCCCCAAGGTCGGAACCGGTGGGCGGTAACCTGCGTCTCAGTATCGAATCATGAAGCGTTTGTCTTTTCTGTTTCTCGGCTTGGTCGTGGCGTGTACCTCGGGAGGAGCTTCCACCACCACAACGGCGAGTCCTTCAACGACATCCACCACGATTTCGGCTAGCACCACTTCGGCGGTCACAACGCCGACGACGGCACCCAGCGGCGCCGGTTGCGGGAGCGAAATGGCAGACGCAGGGCTGCTGGCTACCCCGGCACCGGCGGCCAGCGACGCTGAACAGCTTGCCGCCATAACTTGGGATCCAGATCCTCAATGCGAGAGGTTCAGCCTCGAGTTCACCAGCGCCGAGGGTGCCCCCGCCACCACTTCCCCGCTCCTCGAAGCCAATTTCATGCGAGACGCCGCGGTGCTGCGGGTGTTCTTGGATGTCGAGGTGACCGCCGTGACCGACCAGCTGGTGCAGAGCGGCTTGGTCGACCGGCTCTATGTGGTTCGGCAAAGCGACCGCAAGCTGTTTGTCGATTTCCATCTTTCGATTCCAGCCCTAGCCGCGGTCGGGGTGTCAGGTTCGCCCGGCAATATCGAGATCCTCCTCGAGCCGGGCGGGCCCGCCTACGAGGGGGCAGCGTCGTTCGCCGACAACGTCGTGGTCGTGTTGCCCGCACCCGGTCCGGTTGTCGTCCCCATTGACATCTCGGGCTATTCGCGTAACTTCGAGGCCAACACCGTCGTGCAGGTGACCCAGGATGGAACGGTGGTGGCCGAGGACTTCACCACGGCCGCCGACTGGTCCGAGACCTGGGGCGAGTTCGGCATCGCTGTTTCCCCGGAGGGTTCGGGGCCAGCCGAGCTATTTGTCGGCGAGTTTTCGGCCCAGGACGGCTCCCCCCGCGGCGTAATCCTCGACATCGAGTACTAGCGGCTTTACCACCACGTAAACCTAAGGTTTGCGTGGTGGCCTAGCCACCAAAATCGCCTTAAGAATTGAGCAGGCCCGGGATCGTTCGCACGACTAGAAAACCGTCTGTGATGTTGACCTCGGGCACGAGGTCGGTGACCAGAGGGATGAGACGCACGCCGGTCGGAGTACTCAGCATGAGTCGCGTTTGTGACGACGAATCGTCGATCTCGGTGACAATGCCGAGCCGTGCGCCGGATTGATCACGGGCTTCGAGGCCGATGAGCTCGTCGGGCCAGTATTCGTCGGCGCCGAGCGAGCGCCGTGTGCTGGCATCAACGAGAAGATCGACTTTTCCCAGTGCCTCGGATGCGTTGCGATCGACGATCTCCGAAAAGCGGACCAACAGGCCATGCCCGGTCGATCGAGAGGAGGCAACTGTTAGCGCCTGATCAGTTGAGGTCATCAGCACCTGTCCGCGACGGAATCGGGTCTCGGAGTCGGTATGGAGAAAAACCAGCACTTCCCCGGTTAGCCCGTGGGGGCGGATGACCGTCCCGACCAGAACGGGATCGTTCAGTCTTCGAACTCGACCGAGGCGGTGATGCCCTCCTCGTCGGCCGCGGCTTGGGCGACGGTGCGGATCGAGCGCGCCGTACGTCCCCGGCGGCCGATGACCCGGCCCATGTCGCCGGGACCGGTTCGGACCTCGGCGAGGACTTCGTCGGGCCCCTGCTCGATGATGCTCACCTGCACCTGGGAAGGGTCGTCGACAATCTGGCCGACGACATAAGTAACCACGTTCTTGACGATGTCACCTTTGGCCATCGCTACTGATCCGTCCCCACCAAGTGCGCCTCGCCCTTAGCCGCCTGGAATCGAGACATTGCTCCCGAGATCTCGAGCAGCTTCCGCACTGTGTCGGTCGGCTGGGCGCCGTTGCGCATCCACTCCACCGCTTTGTCGTTGTCGATCTCGATAAGCGACGGCTCCTGGCGCGGGTCGTAGCGGCCGATCTGATCGAGGTAGCGCCCATCGCGGGGCGAGCGACCGTCTATGACCACGACGCGATAGACGGGCTGCTTTTTCTTCCCGATTCGAATCAGCCTCATCTTCACTGCCATCAAATCACCTTCTCTTGCTCTTCTTCTTGGCCTTGGTTGGCCGCCCCACCGGCGGTCGCGGAGGTCGGCCTCCGGCGATCGCTCCAAGATTGGGCATGCCCTTCCCGCCAGCCACCATCTTCATCATTCGTTGTGCATCGCCGAACTGCTTCAGCAGCTGATTGATGTCGGTCGGGGTTCGACCCGATCCTGCCGCGATCCGTCGTTTGCGGCTCCCGCTGATCAGTTTGGGGTTCCGGCGCTCTTCTGGGGTCATCGAACGGATGATCCCTTCCACTCTCGCCAGGTCGCGATCTTCGATGTTGACCTGCTTGAGCAGCGAACCGGCGCCCGGAAGCATAGCAAGCACGTCTTTGAGCGAGCCCATCCGCTTGAGCGCCTGGAATTGTTCGAGGAAGTCTTCGAGGGTGAATTGGCCTTTCTGCATCTTGGTCGCGGCCTTTTCGGCCTCGGCCTGGTCGAAGTTCTGCTCAGCTTTTTCGATGAGGGTGAGGACATCGCCCATGCCGAGGATGCGATCGGCCATCCGCTCGGGGTGGAAGGCCTCCAGCCCATCGATCCCCTCGCCGACTCCGGCGAATTTGATCGGCACCCCGGTGACGGCGCGCGCCGAGATTGCCGCTCCTCCCCGGGCATCGCCGTCGAGCTTGGTGAGGATCAGGCCCGTAAGCGGAACTTGGTCCTTGAATCCCTGGGCGACATTCACGGCTTCCTGGCCCGTCATGGCGTCGACGACAAGCAAGGTCTCGTGTGGCTTCGCCTCCTTCGAGATGTCGGCCAACTCCCGCATCAGGTCGCGATCGATCTGCAACCGACCTGCCGTGTCGATGATCACCGTGTCGAGCGACAGGCGGGTTGCTTCCTTTAAGGCCGACCTGACCAGCCGGGGCGGGCGGCTAGTGCGCTCGGTGAACACCGGCACGTCGATGCGCTCCCCGAGGGTTTGTAGCTGCTCGATGGCTGCCGGCCGCTGAAGATCGGCTGCGACCAGCAGCGGCCGCCGTCCGTTGCTCTTGAGGTGACGGGCGAGCTTGGCGGCCGTTGTGGTCTTTCCCGAGCCTTGCAGGCCAACGACGAGGATCGTCAAGGGCGGCGACGCCGACCGCAAAGGCGCGTTCGCCTGGCCGAGGGTGGCGATCAGCTCTTCGTGGACGATCTTCACGACCTGCTGGCCGGGAGACAGGCTCTGATGAACCTCCGAACCGACCGCGCGAATCCGCACCCGCTCGAGGAACTCGCGAACAACTCCAACGTTGACGTCGGCTTCGAGCAGGGCCAGCCGTACTTCTCGCAGCGCGGCGTCCACATCTGCTTCGGAAAGCCTGCCGCGGCTGCGCAGACGACCAAAGATTCCCTCAAACCGTTCGGATATCGACTCGAACATGCCGGGAGGGAGGCTACCTACGCTGGATAAATGACACTGCGGGGCCCATGACGTTTGCAGACGATGCGCGCGATGACGCCCTGCGGGCAGACATCCGCCGGCTCGGTAACGAGCTCGGAAAGGCGCTGACCCGCCAGCACGGCTCCAATCTCCTCAGCCTGATCGAGCAGATCAGGGCGTTGACCAAAGCCAACCGCCTCGCCGGCGACGACACCGCCGACGATCGGCTGACGGAATTGCTGGACGGGCTCGATCTTGAAACCACAATCGAAGCGGTCAGAGCCTTCTCGGCGTACTTCTATCTAGCGAATGTCGCCGAGCAGACGCATCGGGTCGAAGAGTTGGCCGGCAACGAGCGCATCCTCGGCTCAACCGTCGACCGGATCATTGAAGCCAAAGTCCCCCCCAACGAGATCGCGCCCGTCATCGACCGGCTCGAAGTCCGTCCGGTGTTCACCGCCCATCCGACCGAGGCGGCGCGCCGCTCCATCCTGATCAAACTGCGGCACATCGCCGATCTGTTGGGTGAGCGGCTCGAGCCAACCACCACCGAGCTTGCCCGCGCTCGCATCGACCGGCGAGTAGCGGAGCTGATCGACCAGATCTGGCAGACCGACGAGCTCCGCGCGACCCGTCCCAGCCCCGAGGACGAGGTGAAGGCGGTGATCTTCTATCTCGACCAGCTGTTCACGAGCGTCCTTCCCGAGCTCGGCGAGGACATCGCCCTGAACCTCGGCCGTTTCGGAGTCGGTGATCGACCGGTCATCCGCTTCGGCACTTGGGTCGGTGGTGACCGCGATGGCAACCCGGCGGTGACGCCCGAGGTGACGATGGAGACGCTCGAGCTGGCACACGATCACGGCCTCCGCAACCTCATCGCCGCCGTCGAGGAGCTAGCTGAGGAGGCCTCGGTCTCGACCCGGATCAAGTCCATCAGCCCCGAGCTAGAGGCGTCGCTGCTGGTCGATCAGGAGGATCTGCCAATGGTCTGGCAGCGATTCCGCGAGCTCAACGCCAACGAGCCCTACCGGCTCAAGTGCGCCTACATCCATCAACGTCTCATCAACACCCGGCAGGCGATTTTGCACAGCGGCCGGCCCGGACCGGTTTATGCATCGCCCACCGACTTGACGAGCGACCTCAACCTGATGGATGAGTCGCTGCGTGGGAACGACGGAGAGCTGATGGCGAGCGGCGCCCTCGCCCGGCTCCGGCGTCGGGTCGGCACGTTCGGATTTCACCTCGCTACCCTCGACATTCGCCAGCACTCCGCCCTGCTGCACGAATGCGTGGCAGACCTTTACACCCGCATCGGGCTCCCCTACTCGTCCGATCGCGACAGCCGGGAAACCGTCCTCGCTGCCGAGCTCACCAACCCTCGTCCGCTGTCGGCTCCAGTGAGCACCCTCGAAGGCGAATCGGCGACGACGCTGCGGACTTTCGAGACGATCCGCCAGGCGCTCGATCGGTTCGGACCGGTGATTGAGTCGTACATCATCAGCATGTCCCAAGGGGTGGACGACGTCCTCGCCGCCGCGGTGCTGGCACGCGAGGCCGGGCTCATCGACCTCGACCAGGATCTCGCACGCATCAGCTTCGTCCCTCTCTTCGAAACCATCGCTGAACTGCGGCAGGCGGGCGAGCTCTTGGACCGGCTGCTCGCCGTCGGTCCCTATCGCCGCATCGTCCAGTTGCGAGGGAATGTCCAGGAAGTGATGCTCGGCTACTCCGACTCGAACAAAGAAGGAGGCATCACCACCTCGCAGTGGGAGATCTACAAGGCGCAACGGTTGCTGCGCAACGCCGCAGAGCAACACGACGTTCACTTGCGCCTCTTCCACGGCCGAGGCGGAACGATTGGGCGCGGGGGCGGTCCGTCGCACACCGCGGTCCTGGCGCAACCCTATGGAACGGTCGACGGCACCATCAAGGTCACCGAGCAGGGCGAGGTGATCTCCGACAAGTACGGGCTTCCCCGGCTCGCCGCGCGCAACCTCGAGCTGGTGCTGTCGTCGGTGCTCGAGGCGTCGCTGCTGCATCGGACCTCGCGCCAGCCCAGAGACGTCCTCGATAGGTGGACCGAGGCGATGGAGGCGTTCTCGTCCGCGGCCTACGAGAGCTATCGCTCGCTCGTCGAGCATCCCGACCTCATCCCTTACTACCTGACCTCGACTCCGGTGGAGGAGCTGGGGGCGATGAACTTCGGTTCTCGTCCGTCACGGCGTCCAGGGGGCGGAGGGGGGCTAGCCGATTTGCGCGCCATCCCCTGGGTGTTTGGCTGGACGCAGTCTCGCCAGATCATCCCCGGCTGGTTCGGGGTCGGAACCGGCCTGGCCGCCGCGACCGCCGACCACAGCGACACGCTTTCTGACATGGCTGCGCGTTTCCTGTATCTCGAGACGTTTCTGGCCAACGTCGAGATGACTCTCGCCAAGACCGACCTCTCGATTGCCGAGCGATATGTCAACCGGCTGGTCGCGCCCGAGCACCGGCATCTGTTCGGTGTCATCAAAGCCGAGTACGAGCTAACCGTCGCCGAGGTGACCAAGCTCACCGGGCGCGGGATCCTCGGCTCCAACCCTTTACTGGCCCGCACCCTCGAGGTCCGCAACATCTATCTCGACCCGATCAACTATCTGCAGATCTCGCTCCTCGAACGCAGCCGCCGCGCCGCCCCCGACGAATTGTTACAACGCGCCCTCCTCTTGACCGTTAACGGCATCGCCGCGGGCATGCGGAACACGGGCTAACTGCGAACCCAGGGTTCGTAGCGTTGTACAACAACGACCCCAGCCCACAGAACTGATCTATTCGACCCGCGCCGCTTCGACCAGAGTGTCGGAGTAGGCGACGCCTCCGCCCCAGTCGGTGAGGGTGTCGTTGGTGAGGGCGTTGGCGTGGGCGGCGTCCATCCACCAGCCCCACGGAATCACCGCCAGCCCAGGCCGGAGACGAGCACTGAGCTTCGCACGCAGGGTCAACTCGGCGCGGTCGTTCCAGACGCGGACGTGGTCGCCTTCGCCGATCCCACGCGCCGACGCGTCGGCCGGGTCGATCTCGAAGTAGGGGCCGTCTTCTTTCTCGCCGTGATGGTGGGAGTAAGACGAGTTGAGGAACCGGGTGTGGTTCTTCGGTGTCATCAACATCAAAGGAAAACGCGCCCGGGCCTCGCTCGTCACGCCCTCGCGAGACGGCCTGAACACAGGCAACCCGCCGTGGCCTTGTTGTTCCAACCCCGGTGAATACAGAGCGGCCCGTCCATCAGCTGTGGCGAAACCGCCTTCGGCGTATGGCATCAGCACCTCGGGGAGGTTGAGGCGGACATACCCCTTGCTGCGCATCAGCTCGACATCGGTGTCAACTAAGGCGGACCGAATCAGCGTCTCGTCATCGGTGTCGAACTCGGGATCGGCCATCCCCAGAGCCCGGGCCAGCCGTCGCCAGAGCTCGGTGTTGGGCACCGTTTCCCCGAGTGGCTTGATGGCCGGCTCGTTCCAACCGAGATAAAGATGACCCCAGGCGGGGATCACGTCGAAATGCTCAAGCTCGGTCGTCGCCGGGAAAATCACATCGGCATAGCGGGCGGTATCGGTGAGGAACTGCTCGCTGACCACCGTGAAGAGGTCCTCGCGCTGCAAACCACGCCGGGTGAGATCGGCGCTCGGCACCGAGATCAATGGGTTCCCATTCCAAACGAACAGCGCGTGAATCCTGTCTTCGAGCAATGCCCGGCCGAGGTGGTTCATCGAGACCTGGCGGGTTTCGGAGGGGACATCGAAGACCTCTTCTTTGACCTGGTCAGCCGACCACGACCCCACCGAGCGAGCTAGGCCGCCGCCACGGTGACGCCACGCACCGGTCAGCACGGGGAGGATGGCCAAGGTGCGGAAGAACATCGCCCCCTGCTCACGATGCTCGGCGCCGATCAAGGTCCGGATGAAGCTCGGAGCGGTCGTGCCGTACTCACGAGCCAGCGCTTCGATCTCCGAAACCTCGACTCCACAAATGTCCGCCGCCCATTCCGGCGTCAGGTCGGCGACATGCGCCTTCAACTCGTCGAATCCGGTGGCATGTTTCGACACGTAGTCGCGGTCGATCAAGTCGTCGCGAATCAGCACGTGCATGATCGCCAGCATGAAGGCGATATCCGTGCCCGGGAGCGGCTGGATGAACCAGTCGGCCGAGCCGGCCGTCATCGTCTTGATCGGATCGATCACCACCACCTTGGCCCCGTTCTTACGCGCCTCGTCGATAAACGGCCACAGGTGACGATTAGTGAGCCGGGTATTGGTCGCCCACAGGATGATGAGCTTGGCGTGGCGAACCTCCGCCGGATCGGCCCCGAGCCCCGAGCCATAGGTGGAAGCGAGGCCGGCTTTTGCAGTTCCCCCACACAGCGAACCGGTGAGACGGCTGGCACCGAGATTGGCGAAGAAGCGCCGGTCGAGCGAGCTCATTTGGATCAAGCCCTGGGTCCCGGCGTCCCACCAGGGCAGAACTGCTTCGCCACCGTGCACTTTCACCACAGCCGACACGCGATCGGCCACAAGCGACAAGGCCTCGTCCCATGAGGCCCGCCGGAACTCGCCGCTCCCTTTCGGGCCGGTGCGGATCAAGGGATAGAGCAAACGGTCTGGGTGATAGACCCGGTTAAGAAAGCGATTCACCTTGGGACAGAGCTCACCCCGGCTGTATGGATGGTCGGGGTTGCCTCGCAACTTGATCGCCACCCCATTTTCGACAGTCGCGACCCAGCCACAACTGTCCGGGCAATCGTGATGACAGGTGCCGAGAACGGTGGTGCGGCCAGGTTGGGACATTGGGGTTTCAGACTATTCGCTCGAACTACTCTCGCTGGCAATGCCGGTGACCGTCGTCGACCATCCGCTCAGCCGCCACTACCTGACGATTCTCCGCGACCGCACAACCGCGACTCCTCTCTTTCGGGAGACCGCACGTCGTCTCGCCTACCTTCTCGTCGCCGAAGCGACGTCGGATATTCCGGAGATCGAAAAGCCGATCGAGACTCCTCTCGAACCCACCACCGGGACCGCCCTCGGCCGGCCCATCGTCGTGGTCGCGGTGTTCCGCGCCGGGCTCGGTCTCATCGACGCCGCCCTCGACCTGATCCCCGATGCTCGGATTGGGTACGCCGGCGTCCAGAGAAATGAAGAAACGGCCGAGCCGATGGAGTACTACACGAAGTTCCCGCCGATGGGTGACGCCCGGGTGCTCATCCTCGAACCGATGCTCGCCACCGGGGGCTCGCTGGCCTGGGCGTGCGACCAGGTCAAGGCCAATGGAGCAACAGACGTCACTGCCGTTTGTGTCGTCTCCGCGCCTGCCGGATTGAAAGTGATGGAAGAGCGGCACCCGGAGGTGCGAGTCGTAACTGCCGCTCTCGACCGCAGCCTCAGCGATGCGTTTTACATTCAGCCGGGTCTGGGTGACATGGGAGACCGTCTCTTCGGCACTGCATGAGCGAGTTCGAAGAGGCCGTGCTGGCAGTCCTGAGATCGCTCGCGAAAGGTGAAATCGTCACCTATGGCGAGGTCGCCGAGCTGGCCGGCTATCCGGGTCGGGCACGCGCCGTGGGACGGATCTTGGCGATCAGTCCCGACGATCTTCCCTGGTGGCGGGTCGTGGGTGCAGGCGGCGTCCTCCGTTCCCCGGATCCGGCTCTCCAAGCCCAGCTTCTGGACGAGGAGAGCCGGATCGAGCGACTCAAGCGACGACCGGGCTCCCCACCGCCCGCCGAGCGCCAAGACCCACAAGCAGGGTGACGACTCCGAGGCCGGCATGGAGGAAGTGGTCGGCGACATTGACCTCAACGCTCAACAGGGCAAAGAGGGTCGGGAACACCAGCAGCACGACGAACAGGACCATGTAGAGCCAACCGAAGCCGATCACGCCGCGGGCCAGCGAATCGCCCCTTTGGCCGAAGCCGATCGCCAGTGCCACGGCACCGGTGGCGGCGTGGACGATGTTGTGAAGTGCGTCAGTGGCGAACAAGCCGTCGGTGCCGAACAGTGGGTTGTTGGTGAAACCCAAGATCCCGCCGACGATCAGAACCACTCCGATAACGGTGATGTAAGACTTCGCGAACGAAGCATTCATTTGTCTCGCCTCCTTGAAGACGCTTGCAATTTCAAATCGGCCTTTTGGCCATAGGTATTTCGCCGTGACCGCCTGGGCAGATTGCCCCAGATTGACCCGCTCGTTGGCATACTCGGGCTAATGCGTAGGGCGGTGATCATCATGATGGATTCGGTTGGGGTGGGGGAAGCGCACGACGCGACCGATTACGACGATGGGGGAAGCGACACGCTCGGCCACACCGCCAAGGCGGTTGGTGGGCTTCAACTACCGAACTTCCAAAAGGCCGGGCTTGGCAACCTTCATGGTGACCTGCAAGGGGTTCCGGCGGTCGAGTCGCCGTCCATGGCCTTTGGCCGGATGGCAGAAGCTTCGGCTGGCAAGGACTCCACCACCGGGCATTGGGAGATTGCGGGTCTCATCACCACCGAACCGCAGGCCACCTTCACCGACACGGGGTTTCCCGCCGAGCTGGTCGAGCCGATCGAGGCCGAATCGGGCTACGAGTTCATCGGCAATTACGCCGCCTCGGGAACGGTGATCCTCGACGAGCTCGGCGAACAGCATTTCGCCACCGGCAAGCCGATCCTTTACACCTCCGCCGACTCGGTCTTTCAAATCGCCGCCCATGAAGAGGTGATCCCACTTGGCGACCTTTATCGGCTTTGCGAGATCGCCCGCCAGCACTGCGATCGCTTTCAGATCGGACGCGTCATTGCCCGACCTTTCACGGGTGCAATTGGCCGGTTTCGGCGTACCTACGACCGGCGCGACTTCGCGCTGCGCCCTGGTGGTCTAACCCTCCTCGACCACGCGAAAGACGCCGGATTGGCGGTGTTTGGTATCGGCAAGATTGAGGACTTATTCGCCGGTCAGGGCCTGACCGAAGCTGTCCACACCGAAGGCGACGAGGACGGACTTAACAAGACGGTGGACGCCATCGGTACACGAGCCGAACCCGGGATCATCTTCACCAACCTCGTCGACCTCGACATGACCTACGGGCACCGCGAGAACCCCGATGGTTACGCCGCCGGCCTCAAGCTGATCGACTCCTATCTCCCGTCGTTGGTCGATTTGCTCGGACCGGAAGATCTTCTGTTCCTCTCCGCCGATCACGGCAACGACCCCACTGACGGCTCGACCGATCACACCCGCGAGTACGTGCCGCTCCTCGTCAGCGGGATGAACGCGGCCGGAGTCGACCTCGGGACCAGGGACCAATACTGCGATGTCGCGGCGACGATCGCCGAGGGCATGGGCCTAACTGCTCCAGCGCGGGGCATCTCGTTCTACTCAAACATCCGTTGATGAATGCCGTCGAGCTGATCCAACGAAAACGCGATCGCGGCTCGCTCAAACCCGAGGAGATCGCCTGGCTGATCAGTTCCTACACCGACGGAACGATGACCGATTATCAGATGGCGGCGATGGCGATGGCCGTGTTTCTCAACGGCCTCGACCAGAATGAGCTCGCGGCTTGGACGGGAGCCATGCTCCGCTCGGGCGAGGTGCTCGACTTCTCCGATATCGACCGGCCGAAGGTCGACAAGCATTCAACCGGTGGGGTTGGCGACAAAGTCTCGATTCCATTGGCGCCGATGGTGGGTGCGTGCGGGGTGGCGATTCCGATGATGTCGGGTCGAGGCCTTGGTCATACCGGTGGCACCCTCGACAAGCTCGAATCGATCCCCGGCTTCACCACTTCGCTCGATCCGGCTCGGTTTCGGGAAGTGTTGACTGAGTGCGGGATCGTTTTGGCCGGACAGTCGGAGACGCTGGTCCCAGCCGACCGCAAGCTCTATGCCTTGCGTGACGCCACCGGGACCGTCGAATCCATCCCATTGATCTCGTCCTCGATCATGTCGAAGAAGCTGGCCGAGGACCTCGATGGTCTCGTGCTCGACGTCAAGATCGGGTCGGGGGCGTTCATGAAAGACCTGGAACGGGCGCGCGAGCTTGCCCGGACGATGGTTGGGATTGGCCAGTCCTACAACGTGAAGACCGTCGCCCTGCTCACCCGGATGGACACCCCGCTCGGCAACGAGGTCGGAAACGCCAACGAGATCGCAGAGTCGATCGCGGTTCTGCGGGGCGAAGGTCCGGCTGATCTGGTCGAAGTGACCAATGCCCTTGGGGAGGAGATGCTGACGGTGGCCGGGATCAATCCTGAGTCGCTCATCGAGACGATCGACGACGGCACGGCCTTGGAGCTCTTCGGAAAGGTCGTTGCCGTCCAAGGCGGCGATCGCAGGGTGATCGATGACCCTGAAATGATTTTGCCGAAGGCGCCTCATCACCGCGAGCTTGCCGCCGACACCTCTGGTTACCTCTCGCGACTTGATGCCTACAAAGTCGGGGTGGCGGCCATGCGGCTCGGCGCCGGCCGTGAGCGAAAAGAGGACACGATCGATCCCGCAGTTGGGATCACACTTGCGGCGAAGCCCGGGTACAAGGTCGCAGAAGGTCAACCCCTGTTGACTCTCCACTATCGCCACCCAGCACGCCTTGACGAAGCGCTTCGCGTCCTCGATGGAGCGATTGAAATCAGCGAGTACGAACCGGAAATTCCGCCGCTCTTAATCGAACGGATCGACTAGAGCGCGATCAGGGCAACGGCGACCAAGGCAAGGGCGACGCCGATGATCTGGCGACGCGCCAGTGGTTCTTTGAGGATGCTCACGGCCAGGAGGACGGTGATCGCCGGATACAGCGAAGCCAGGACCGAGACGAGGCTGATCAGGCCGGACCGGTACGCCAGGAGAAGGAAGACGTTGGCCAAGACCTCTCCAATCCCGACGAGGGAGATGACGAGTCGCGATCCGGTCGCGGGAACCGGTTCTCTGCGCTTCGCAACGACCACGGCTAACAGTGTCACGGAAGCCGTCCGGGATGCGACCAGGGGCCAAAAACCAGCCCCGTCGCCAGCCTGAGCGAGAGCCGCGAAGAACAGCCCAAACCCAACACCGGCGATCAGACCCATGCCCACTCCTCCGCGGCCCTTCTCGGTTTCGGCGCCTGCCGCCACGATCCAAATTGCAGGGAGGGCTGTGGCGACCCCAAGCCATTCGAGACCTTGGGGTCGTTCGCCGAGAGCCACACCCAGTCCGAGCGGGATGACTGCGCTGATCAAGCCGGCGAGGGGCGACACCACTGCCATCCGCCCCCAAGCGAGGCCGTGATAGAGAGCAAGAATGCCGACGAGCCCGACCGTGCCCGCTACCGCTCCCCAGGCGAGGTCGCGAATTTCGAACGCCGTGGCCGGAAACAGCAGACTGGCAACGACTCCGAATGCCAGCCCGACGAGCTGTGACCAGAACACCAGACTAAACGTCGACACCCGCCGACCCACCACCCCACCCATGAAATCGGCGACGCCGTAGGTCAGCGAAGCAAGCAACGCAAAGACGGCGGACATTCGAGTTTCGCTAAACCCTGGGTTGCAACCGTCGTCTAGCGACGGTTGCAACCCACAGAATGGAGTGAATCGCACGAGCAACATCATGACTACTCACAACTGGGCGCTCCAACGCCGGCTCGCGCTCCAAGGGCTAACCGGGGCGACTTTTGGCTCGGCACTTAAGGCAGTTAAGCGGCTCGGGTGTGTGCAATCTCAGGAGCTGGTTCCAGCGCTTAACGCAGTAGGAATCCGCGCAGGGCACACGACGATTGACACGACGGCGGCCGAGCTCAGCTCAGGCGCTTTCGTCCGCACCCACATCCTGCGCCCGACCTGGCACTTCGTGGCAGCCGAGGACTTGCGCTGGATCCTGGCCGCGACCTCACCCAAGGTTGAACGGGCCGTTGCCCACCGTCACCGCGCGTTGGGCCTTGATTCCCCCACCATCGACGCCTTCCTCGATCGCATGCAAATTCTTCTCGCAGACAGAAAATCGATGACCCGAGCCGAGATCAGGGCTGCGTTTCCCCAATACAACGGGTCGGCTGTCAGCCATCTGCTCTTGGTCGCGGAACTGCGGGCGCTCGTCTGCTCGGGACCACTCCAAGGTCTGGCTCACACTTACCGTCTGGTCGACGACTTCATTCCCCCAGCCGAAATCGATGTGGAAGCGGCCAAGGTCAGACTGGTCCACCGGTTCTTCGCCGGGCATGGCCCCGGCGAGATCAGTGACCTCACCCGGTGGGCCGCTCTCACCAAATCCGAAGCGCAAACCGCAATCGCTGAGCTCGGAGACAAGCTGGAACGTATAGAGGTCGATGGCTTCGACCTCTATCACGATCCAACGATCGAGGCGGCGTATGAACCCGGCGATTCCCTGCTTCACACCTTCGACGAAGCGACGTTGACCTATCCCCGGCTCAATTTCCCGCGGACGCCCGGCCACCCCCTCGGTGAAGAACCCGGGCCTTTTATGGCCGCCGACCCATTTGCCGGGGCGTTCATCTCCGGCACCGAATGCCCCGGCGGCTGGCGCCTGTCGAATCGTCGCGACGAGGTCAACATTCGTCTCGATGTGGTGCCATCGTTCAAAGCGCGAGCAGAAGCTGCCGCCCACATCTATGCCGCCTATCTTGGCAAACCACTCACCATTAGCTGACCAAAACGAGTGAGTTACGATCAGGCTCTGACCACTCAAGGAGCTTGATGCGCGTCGTCGTTTGCGCCAAACAGATCCCCGACCCTGCCAATCCCTACCGACTCGACCCCCAGACCAACTATCTCGTTCGGCCCAACGATCAGGTCCTCGACGACACCGACCGCTACGGCGTCGAGATGGGTCTACAGCTCGCCCAGAAAGCAGGGGGCGCGGTGACGATCGTCTCGATGGGGCCGACAGGATCGATGCAAGGACTGCGGCAGGCCTTGGCGATGGGCGCGGAGAAAGCGATTGTCATCGACGATGCCGAGCTCAAGGGTTCCGATGCGTTGCAAACCGCCCGCGTGCTAGCGGAAGCCATCAAGAAAGAAGGATTCGATCTCGTCATCGCGGGAACCGAGTCCACCGACGGCTACTCGGGAGTGGTACCGCAGATGGTGGCGGAGCTGCTCGATATTCCCGCGTTGACATATGCAACTCAGGTCGAAGCAACTGAGGGAAAGGTGACAATCCATCGCCAGACCGCGAGCGGGTACGACGTCGTCGAGGCCGCCCTGCCCGCTCTCGTGTCGGTGACGGCCGGTGTCGTCGAGCCTCGCTACCCGACCTTCAAAGGGATCATGGACGCCAAGAAGAAGCCAGTCGATAACCACTCCGCGGGCGACCTCGGGGTCACAGCTAGTCCGGCCGAGAAAGTCACCGAAGTGACCAATGCCCCCACCCGAAGCGGTGGGACGAAGATCGAAGACGATGGCGAAGCGTTTCAAAAGATCGTCGAGCTGCTTGCGCAAAAGAAGGTGATCTGATGGCGAAAGTGTGGGTGTTCGTCAGGGAAACCGACGGCGGTCCTCCGACGCTGGCGCTCGAGCTGCTCACCAAGGCGCGCGATCTCGGCGAGGTCACCGCGTTTTACGCCGGGGCCGGTTCTGAGGCCGCGTTTGCCACAGTCGGCGAATACGGCGCCAGCGCGGTTTTGCAGGTCGATCCGGAAGACTCCTTGGTCGGTGCGCCGGTAGCAAGAGCGATGGCTATCCAGATCGAGGCCGACTCCCCCGACCTGATCCTGTTTGGCCAGGCATACGACGATCGCGACGTGGCCGGACGCCTCGCCGCCCGCATCGGGGCTCCGGTACTGTCCAACGCGGTCGACGTCGATATCGACGGCTCGACCAGTCACGAGATCTTTGGTGGAAGCCAGATTGCAAGGGCTGAGATCACCGAGCCCGGTCCGAAGATCGTCCTGGTGCGCCCGAAGTCCTTCGTAGCCTCTCCCTCTGGTGGCACCGCTCCGTCGGTCACCAAAATCGATCTCCCCGACGTCGGCGCCGCCTCGGCCAAAGTCACGGCCAGCCATGTCGAGGAGCGGGAGGGCCCCAAGCTCGAAGACGCGGCGGTCATCATCTCCGGCGGCCGGGGCATCGGCTCGGCCGAGAACTACGAGCTCATCGAGCGTTTGGCCAAACGGCTCAAAGCGGCGACCGGAGCGACCCGTGCGATCGTCGACGCGGGTTGGGTCCCCTATGCCAAACAGGTCGGCCAAACCGGAAAGACCGTCAAGCCCGAGGTCTACATCGCCTGCGGAATCTCGGGGGCGATGCAACACCTGGTCGGGATGAAGGACGCGAAGACGATCATCGCCATCAACAAGGACGCCGATGCTCCTATCTTCACCATCGCCGACCTTGGCATCGTCGGCGACGTGCACAAGGTCCTACCGAAACTGATCGAAGCCCTCGAAGCTCGCACCTGAGCTTGAGCGCTCCTAACGAGGCTGTCGAAGAGACCGTTCATTTCGGCAACGGTCGTGTCAAGTACACGGGCTTCCGTCTCGACGGAGAGATGCATGGAGCTTGGTCGTGGTATCGGACTGACGGGTCGCTCATGCGGACCGGTGAGTTCGATCGCGGTCGCCAGATTGGAACCTGGAAGACGTTTGATCGCGAGGGCAGCGTCGTTAAGGAAACACGGTTCAGCGAGTACCGAACTTGAAATAGTACGCTGCGCGTACTACGCTGAACGTACTAGATGTCACCTGCGCTTCTTATTCTTCTAAGCCTGCTCGAAGGGCCTCGCCACGGTTATGCGATTGCGGCTGACATCGAGGCGTTCGCTGGCAAACGTCTCGGGCCGGGAACCCTGTACGGAGCTATTGGCCGCCTAGTTGATGCCGGCTTCGTGATCGAGTTGCCCGAAGTCGAACGGCGCAAGCCGTTCCAGATCACCGAGCTCGGGCAAAGACATGTCCAAGTGGAAACTCGGTCCATGGCCGCGATCGTCCGAACGGCAAAGGCCAGGCGTGTCGAACGCCCGGTGGCGGATCAAACATGAATCGCATCGTCATCCGGTTCGCACCAAAAACCTGGCGAGACCGCTACGAGGCTGAGGTGCTTGAGATGTTGAGTCAGTCTCCCCATCCGCTGCTCGACCGTTTCGATCTGTTGATGACCATTCTCGCAATGCGAGTCGACGAAAGGATGAAAAACATGTGGGTCTCACGCCGGATGATTGGAAGCTTCGGGTTCGTACTAGCCCTAACGGGATTAGCCGCCATGTGGTTCGCGGCAGGTCATCTCACCACGGGTTGGGCGGAACTTCCTTTCCATTGGTGGAGCGCGCCAACTGTGATACCGGTCATCTTCGGTCTCGGCGTCGTTGGCCTCGCAGCGACGCGCCGTGGGTCGACGTCGACAATCGCTACTCATAAAGGGGAAAAAGCGACATAAGCCCGGACAAAAGAATCGCGACAACGTCGGCGACGACGAGAACCCAACGCCAGCGATCCCAACGCGCCGATGTCTATCTCGACCTGCTGATCGGCAACGCCGCCAGCAAAAAGCCAGGGGTCGTCAACCTCCACGTCGACTTGGAAACCCTCACCCGTCTCAACGACCACCCCGGCGAGTTGGCCGGCTACGGGCCGGTGATCTCCGACCTCGCCCGCCAAGTCGCCGAAGCCCAAACCCGCGGCCAGTGGCGCTACACCATCGACGACCCCGACACCGGCCAGCCGCTCGGCAACGGGATCACCCGCCGCCGACCCACCACCGCCCAACGCCGCCAAATCGAAGCCCAAAACCCCACCTGCATCCACCCCGGCTGC
>Ga0136623_10000058_pt1 | contig 24855 bp, 22 predicted proteins | sample AntDrymUQ4492106_2_FD_104656 | JGI IMG/M metagenome (GOLD analysis project Ga0136623, IMG submission 104656) | Polar desert sand microbial communities from Dry Valleys, Antarctica - metaG UQ449 (21.06) | ecosystem: Environmental > Terrestrial > Soil > Desert | place: Antarctica: Dry Valley...
CCGTAGAGGCGGTCGAGGCCGGTGCCCCCCTCCGCGCCCTCGCTGCCCGGCCCGCCGGCGAAGAGGTCATCGCCGGCGCCAAGCTCGGCCTGCAGCTCGGGCCCCGGCCCGAAGGTCCCGCGCACGCGCATCGAGTCGTCGCCGCCGGCGAGCTTCACCATCACCTGCTCCGTGCCGATCGCACAGCGCGCGGAGCGCGGGCCAAGCTGCGTGCAGTTGCGACCGGCGGCCACCTCCACCCGATCGATGAAGGTGACCGTTCCGCCGCTCGTGAACACCATCAGGCTGTTGCGCTCGGCCGGATCGGCGGTGTAGATCACCTCGCAGATGTTGCGCCGGGGATTGATCTCCGAGCACTCGGCCCGCGCGGCCTGGGCGGGCGCCGGCAAGCAGGCGGTGACCCCCGGAACCAGAGCGCAGAGCAGAGCGAGGCGGCGCACCGCTAGAGCATCCCGAGGCCGCCGCTCACCCCGATCGTCTCGCCGGTCACGAACGACGCGTCGTCGCCCGCCAAGTACGCGATCGTGGCCGCCACCTCCTCCGGGCGGCCGGGGCGGCGCATTGCGGTGGAGGCGACCATGCCCCGCACGAAGCGCTCCCCAAGCTCGCCCAGGGCCTCGGGCGCCGCGCGCAGCATCGGCGTCTGGATCGGGCCGGGAGCCACCGCGTTCACCCGCACCCCGTACCGGGCCGACTCCTTGGCCAGCGCCTTGGTGAAGCCGATGACCCCCGCCTTGGTGGCCGAATACACGGTCGACAGCTGCGAGCCCACACGACCGGCTTCGGAGGCCACGTTCACGATCGAGCCGCCGCCGCGGTCGTGCATCCCCGGCAGCACCGCGTGGGTGACCGCCAGCACGCCGCGCAGGTTCACTGCGATCACCCGGTCCCACATGGCCGGGTCGGTGCGTGTGAAGAAGTCGTCCTCGGCTACGCCCGCGTTGTTCACCAGGACGTCGATGGGCCCGAGGTCGGCCTCGGCGGCGGCAACCGCCGCGGCCACTGAGTCGATGGACCGCACGTCCATCTCCACACCCGCTCCATCGAGGTCGCCGGCCAGCTCCCGTGCGCGATCCAGGTCGAGGTCCGCCACCGCCACGCGCGCGCCCTCCGCGGCGAGGCGTTCGCAGGTGGCGCCCCCGATGCCGCCCGTGGCGCCGGTGACCAGGGCGATCTTTCCCTGCAGGCTCATGGATCCGAGACCCTATCCCGCGCCACCCATCCGGCCAGGACCGCAGCCGCGATGGCGACCACCCACAGGTGCACGAAGCCAAACGTGGCTCGCTGGGCAACGCCGTAGCCCGGTTCGCCCGACCCGATCGCCGCGACCCAGATCAACGTTGCGAACCCTACGAGCCCGGCCGCGAACGCCCAGAGCGCCAGCCGCCGCGGTGCGAGCGCCCTCGCCACCGCGAACGGGGTGGCCAGCAGCGTGAGCTGAGTGAGCACGGCGGCAACGCCATGGGCATCGTGGCGGGTCGAGACGCGGTCGGCGTCCAACCGCGCCTGACACGTCGGGTCACCGCTGGGCGCGCAGTCCAGCGGCAGCGCCAAGATCGCCAGGACCCCGACCGCCGCGACCACGAACATCAGCGCCGGCGTGCGGCCAGGCGGCCCGAGCGCTCGCCACAGCAGGATCGCCACGGCCGAGTCCGACATTGCCAGGCACACCAGGCCAAGCGCCACGATCCACCGGTTGTCGGCAGTCAGAGCGGCGAGGTCGCTCACCGCCTGGTCGGCCGGTGCGTAGCCCGTCTGGAGCGCGCCGGCCACGACCCAGGCGACCACGAACGCGAGTTGGCCCGCCACGGCAATCGCGGCTAGAGGTCTCGCTCGCACACCAGGAGCATGTCGCACCGTCGATAGTGTCGGGCGCGCGTGAGCGGCCAGGAGACGATCCCGATCGTGGGCGGCACCGGCGCGCTGGGCTTTGGCCTGGCGCTGCGTTTCGCCGCCGCCGGGCGGCCGGTGGCCATCGGCTCGCGCGATGCCGGTCGCGCCGAGGAGGCCGCGGGCCGGGTGCGAGAGCAGGTGCCCGATGCCCAGGTCGAGGGATTGGATAACGCCGAGGCCGCCACCCGGGGACCGATCGTCTTCCTCACCGTCCCTTTCCGGGCGCAGTCCGAAAACCTCACCAACCTCAAGGACGCACTCACCGAGGGGCAGGTGCTGGTGGACGCCACCGTGCCGCTGGCGGCCGCGGTGTCGGGCAAGGCCACGCGGCTGCTCGGCGTCCCCCAGGGCTCCGCCGCCCAGCAGGCGCAGGAGATGGTGCCCGACGGCGTGACCGTGGTGAGCGCCCTGCACACGGTGAGCGCCGCCCCCCTGGGCAAGCTCAGCGCCGCGCTGGACGAGGACGTACTGGTCACAGGCGACTCCAAGGAGGCGAAGGCCCGCGTGTCCGAGCTGATCGAGTTGATTCCGGGACTGCGTGCGGTGGACGCCGGCAAGCTGGAGGTCGCGCGCCTGGTGGAGGGCCTCACCCCGCTGCTGATCTCGGTGAACATCCGGCACAAGACCCACGCCGGCATCAAGCTCACCGGCCTGCCCGAGCGGGACTAGCCGCGCGGTGCGCGTGGCCCTGCTCTCCGGCGGCACGGGTGGCGCGAAGCTGGCCCGCGGCCTGCTCGACGCCGTCGGCGCGGAGAACCTCACCGTGATCGCGAACACCGGCGACGACTCCGAGGTGCACGGGGCGCACGTGTCGCCCGATCCCGACCTCGTGACCTACTGGCTGGCCGACGCCATCGACGAGCGCGGCTACGGCATCCGGGGCGACACCTGGGAGGTGATGGACGCGCTCGAGCGCGCGAGGCGGCCGGTGTGGTTTCGCCTGGGCGACCGCGACCTGGCGATGTGTCTGATCCGCACCGAGCTCCTGTCCGCGGGCCGCACCCTCACCGAGGCCCACGCCGCCGTCGTGGACGCGATGGGCGTGCGGGCACGGGTGCTTCCCATGGCCGACGAGCCAGTGCGCACCCGTGTGACGGCGGGCGGCCGCGAGCTGGGCTTTCAGGAGTTCATGATCGTGCGGGGAGCCGAGGGGCCGCTGGAGGAGGTGGCGTTCGACGGGATCGAATCCACCTGCCCGACGGCCGACGTGCTCGAGGCCCTGGCCGGCGCCGACGCGATCGTGATCGGGCCGTCCAACCCCGTGGTGTCGATCGGGCCGATCCTCGCGGTGCCCGGAATGCGCGCCGCCGTGGCGGAGGCCCCGGCGCCGGCGGTGGCCGTGAGCCCGTTCGTGGGCGGCGAGGTGCTCAAGGGTCCCACCCGGCTGTTCTGCGAGCACGCCGGGATCGAGTCGTCCGCCGCCGGGCTGCTGGACACCTACACGGGAGTGCTCGACGGCATGGTGTCCGACGAGCCGGTGCGGGGCATCGCTGCGCTGGAGATCGACACGCTGATGGACACCGCCGAACGGCGCCGCCACGTGGCGGAGAAGACGCTGGAGTTTGCGGCCTCGCTGCCAGGCGCCGACGACTGACCAAGGGGCCCGGCCAAGGCAGCCGCTAATGTCGCCGGTGAGGCGTCCTGACTGCACATGCGCACGATCGCGATCCTGCCAATCAAGAGCTTCGGTGCTGCCAAACAGCGCCTGTCGAGCCTTCTCGGCGGGGGCTCGCGGCAGGCCCTGGCGCAGGCGATGTTCTCCGACGTGCTCACCTCCCTTCGCCATGTGCCGGACCTCGGCGGCGTCGCCGTGGTGACCGCCAACAAAGTGGCCGAGGACGCGGCGCTGCGCACCGGCGTGACCCTCCTCGCGGACACCGAGGAGGCGGGCCAGTCTGCTGCCGCCCAGATCGGCCTGCGCCACGCGATCGACAACGGCTATGAGCGCGCGCTGCTGGTTCCCGGCGACACTCCCCTGCTCGACCCGCTGGAGGTGGCCGCGATGTTCGACCGCTCGGATGAGGACACCACCACCGTCACGATCGTGCCCGACCGCCACGGGGAGGGCACCAACGCACTGCTGCTCGACCTCCCGGCCGCCATCGAGCCCTCCTTCGGCCCCGGAAGCCTGGAACGCCACCGGGCCGCAGCGCAGGCCGCGGGCGCCAAGCACCGCGTGGATACGGTGGCCTCGCTGGCGCTCGACGTGGACACCCCAGAGGACCTCGCCGAGCTGCGCCAGACCCTCGACGGACGCCGGGGCCAGGCGCCGATGACGCGCGGCGCGCTGCGGCAGATAGACCGCTCGCAGGTGGGCGCCACCGTTGGACCGGGCGCACGGGTCGAGGCCTGAGCGCGCCGGGCGAGCTCGTGCTGCGCGCCCTGGAGGGCGTGCCCGAGGTCCGCGCGGGCGATGCCCTGTACGACCTCATCGTGGCTGCCGCCCCCGAGGACCTGCGCGGTGGCGACGTGTTGGTGGTGGCACACAAGGTCGTGTCGAAGGCCGAGGGGCGCACCCGCCGGCTGGCCGACATCGAGCCGGGCGAGCGCGCGCGCGAGCTTGCCGACTCAGACGTTGCGCGCGGCAAGGACCCACGCCTGGTTCAGGCGATCCTCGACGACTCCAAGGCCATCCTGCGCACAGGCCACGGCGTGCTGGTGTGCGAGACCCACCACGGCTTCATCTGCGCCAATGCGGGCGTTGACCAGTCCAACAGCGCCGACCCGGACGAGCTGATCCGGCTTCCCGAGGACCCGGACCGCTCGGCCCGCGAGCTGCGGGCGGGAATCGGCGCACGCCGCGGCGTGACCCCGGCCGTGGTGGTGGCGGACTCCTTCGGCCGTGCCTGGCGGCTGGGCCAGGTGGACGTGGCGCTAGGCGCCGCGGGTCTGCAGCCGCTGGACGATTGGCGCGGCCGTCGCGACGCGCGGGGCCGCGAGCTGTCGGCCACGGTGATCGCGGTGGCCGACGCCGTGGCGGCGGCCGCCGACCTCGCGCGCGCGAAGGACTCAGGCGCGCCGGTGGTGCTGATCCGCGGCCTGGAGCGCTTCGTGAGCGCCGAAGACGGCCCGGGCGCCGCAGAGCTGCGCCGGCCAGCGGGCGAGGACCTGTTCCGCTAGGCCTGCCGGCGCCCTCGGAACGGGCCGGTCACCTCGTAGATCTCACCCTTGATGCCGTGCGCGCGCTGAGATGAGAAGTACATCCGCGAGCCGGAGGGATCAAAGGCCAGTCCGGTCAGCTCCGAGTCCACGTGGTTCTTGCCTGTGACCGACAGGAACTTGGACACCTTGCGGTCGTGGGTCATCACTCCCAGGTTGATCTCGTCGGTGGCGATGTCCTCGCAGACGAACAACTCGCCACCGCGCGATGCCGTGATGTTGTCCACCCTCACCAGCGGCGCCGTGCGCGAAGTGAGCGCGTCGTAGATCACCTCGATGCGCTCGCGGCGGGTGTCGTAGGCCAGGATGCGTGAGTCGAAGGTGGTGGCCAGGTAGACCGTGCAGCTGTCGAACCAGATTCCCTCCGCGCGCTTGAACTCCGTGGTGCCGGGCACCTGACGGCGGGTGACCTCGCGGCGCGCCGACGGGTCGGGCACCCGGATCCATTCAACGGCGCCGTCCTTTCCCACCTTCGCAAGCTCCAGCAGGCCCTCGCTCAGGTCGGGCCAGCTCCGTGGCGTGAAGCGGTAGAAGGCGCCGTCCTCCCAGTCCTCGGTCAGGTACACGCGCCGGGCGCGGCGGTCCACGGCCGCCGCCTCGTGCTTGAACACGCCCATGGCGTCGTGCACGCGCGCCTTGTGGCGTCCTGAGGGGTCGCACTCCCACACACGTCCCTCCTCGTACTCCTCGCACGAGAGCCAGGTGCCCCAGGGCGTGGCGCCGCCCGCGCAGTTCTGGGTGGTGCCGTCGAGGATCCGGTAGGCATCCGCGATCTCGCTGCGGGCGTCGAAGCGCATCGCGCCGGCACCGCCGGGCTGGTGCTCGCAGTTGGACACCAGGATCCAGCCGCCGTCGCGGGTGCGGAACGTGGCGGCGCCATCGGACGCCACGTGCCAGCTGTAGTCGGTGCCCTCCACCGTCTCGCCGCCCCGGGCCACCCGGCGCGCCGAGAATCCCTCGGGTAGGCGCAGCCCGTTGGCGTCCGGCGTCCCGCGGCGGCCGTAGCTCGCGCCGCGAGGTCTGGGCCGGGCGGCTGCACCCGAGGCGTCTCCACCGTCGAAGGCGCCCTTCCAGAACGCGGCGCCGAAGGTCAGCGATGCCGCGGCGCCCACTCCGGCTCCCATCAGCTCGCGGCGGCGAAAGCGAGGTTCAGCCATCTCCGGTGAAGGCTAAGCGCCGTGTCACTCGTGTTCGGTGAACCAGTTGCGAAAGCCTTGTGACACCGCTGTGAATGGTCCGCTGCACCTGCTAGGCGGCCAGCGGCAGCTCGTGGCGACGGCGAATTTCGTACAGCGTGGTGCGCTCGGCCGCCGGGCGGTGGGCCCGGTGGGCCGCCGCGATCAGATCCTCCGGATCGAGGCGCACGCCGTGCCGGCTGCCCGCCAGACGGCTGATCGACTCCTCCATCAGCGTGCCGCCGAGGTCGTTCACGCCCCAGCGCAACGCCTCGGTGGCGGCATCTATCCCCATCTTCACCCAGCTTGCCTGCAGGCTCGGCACGGTACGGCCCAGCGCAAGCCGGAAGGCGGCGGTGTGGGCGAGGTTCTCCTCGGCTGAGATCTCCTCGATCCCGTGCGTGCGCCCGAGGAGCGTGTGGTAGGGGATGAACGACAGCGGCACGAACTCGGTGAAGCCGCCGGTGCGCTCCTGCAGCTCGCGCACCACGCGCATGTGCTCGGCCAGCTCCCACGGCTCCTCGATGTGGCCGAACATCACCGTCACGGTGGAGCGCAGCCCGGCGGCGTGGCTGGCCTCGATGATCTCCACCCAGCGCGTCACCGGCAGCTTGTTCGGCGAGATGCGCTCGCGCACGCCGTCGTGGAGCACCTCCGCCGCGGTGCCCGGCGTGGAGTCCAGGCCCGCATCGCGCAGGCGCTCGAAGACCGCGCGCGGCTCCAGGCCGCTCACCGTGCACATATGATCGACCTCCATCGCCGAGTAGGCGTGCTGGTGCAGCTGGGGCGCCACCTCCTTGGCGAGCCGCAGCCAGCCCTCGTAGTCCTCCAGTCCCCAGTCCGGGTGGATGCCGGACTGCATGCACAGCTCGGTGGCCCCGTACGCCACCGCCTCGCGCACGCGGGTGACGAACTCGTCGCGATCGTGCTCGTAGGCATCCGGCGAGCGCTTGCCCTGACCGAAACCGCAGAACGCGCAGCCCACGGTGCAAACGTTGGACACGTTGATGTTGCGATTCACCACGAAGGTGACCGTGTCGCCCGCCAGCTCGGCGCGCAGCTCGTCTGCCGCCTGGCGCATGTCCTCCACCGCCTCGGGCCGGCGCTCGGCGAAGAGGGCGGTGAGCTCCTCAGGCGACAGCAGGGCACCGTCGCGCGCACGAGCGATCGCATCCGGCACCAGCTCGGACCGGATGTCGGGCGCGTCCGCGCGCCGGCCCCCGCCGGAGCCCTGGCGCGGGATGAAGCTCCAGAAGCTCGTCTTGATCGCGTCAAGCACGCCCTGTTCCATCCAAGCCGGGTTCATGTACTGCGGGTACACGCACAGCCGCTCGGCCAGCGCATGGCCCCGCGCCTTGAGCTCCTTGCGCATCCGGTGCGGGCTGGGGAACGGGTGCTCCGGCGATATGTGGTCTCCGTTGGCCGACAAGCCCCCGAGGTCGGTGGCGCCCTCCTCCACCAGTGGCAGCCACCAGTCGGAGAGGTTCGGCGGGATCTGAACGCCCACGTCCGGCATCAGGCGCCTGCACTCCCGCACCAGCAGGCGCATGTCGTCGAGGGTGATCTCGGTGGCCCATCCGGGCCTGTCCGCCGGCTCCCCGTGGCTGCCCTCGCGCTGTGCCTCGTCCGCGATCAGCGCCGGCTCGGCCCCGTAGTAGCGCGGGTGAGGGACGAAGTTCTGCAGGATCACCTCCTGGAGGTGGCCGTGCTCGGCATGCACTGCCGCGAGCGCCTCGAGCGCCTCGATTCGCTCCTGCGGCGTCTCGCCGATGCCCACGAGGATCCCGCTGGTGAACGGGATCCTCAGCTCCCCGGCAGCACGGATCGTGTCCAGGCGCACCTCCGGGTGCTTGGTTGGCGAGCCGCGGTGCACATCCAGCGACGGGTTCACCGACTCCAGCATCAGTCCCTGCGAGGCGGTCACCTCGCGCAGCCGGCCGAGATCCTCACGAGAGAGCACGCCCAGGTTGGTGTGCGGAAGCATGCCCCGCTGCAGCGCCCGCTCGCACGCCCACGCCACATAGGCGGTGAAGTCCGCGTGCCCGTAGGACTCCAGCCGCGCCGCCACCACGGGGTTTACCTCCGGTTGCTCGCCGGTGAGCAGGAGCAGCTCCTTGGCCCCGCGCTTCGCGGCATCGTCCAGCAGCCCCTCGACCTCGTCGGGCGCGTAGAGATGCGCCCGGTGCGTGGCGAACGCGCAGTACTTGCAGTAGCACCGGCACGTGCGCGACAGCGAGAGGGTGAAGTTGCGCGAGTAGGTGACTCGCCTCACTCGAAGCAGTCTACGTAGGTGCTGCCGGGAGCCCGGCGGAGGGGCTCAGTCGACCGGCTCCATGCCGCCCACGCCCTTCTTGCCCGGGGCGACGTAGAGGCTGAAGTACGCGGCCGCGGCCGCCACTGCCCCCAGGATCGGAGCCACCACGAAGACGAGGATGAAGTTGCCCACGCCGCCGAACTCGCCGGCCACGAGAGCGGGGCCAAAAGCGCGAGCGGGGTTGAAGCTGGCGCCGGTAAGCGGCGCGATCACCATCGCGGCGACGCCAAAGGTGGCTCCGATGGCAAGCGCCGCAGTCTCCTTGGCGGACCACGGGTTGCCCGTCTCGCCGAAGGACCTGGGGTTGGCCGTCTCATCGGAAGACCGGGCGTGCACCGTGTCCCTCGCGGACCGGGAGTGAACCGCAACCCCCACGATCACCAACACCAAGAGGAACGTGCCGAGGAACTCGGCCACCATGCCGGGCAGGATCACGGCGTCGCCAAACCGTGCCGGATTCACAGCCGGAGCGCCGTAGTTGACCCCCGTGCGCCCGCCTTCGTCGTCCAGCAGCAACTTGGTCACCAGCGCGCCCGCCACTCCGCCCGCGAGCTGGGTGATGACGTAGATGCCCGCATCCGCGGGCTTCATCTGGCGCAGTGCGGTCATGGCCACGGTGACGGCGGGGTTGAAGTGCGCCCCGGAGGCCACGGAAAACGCCGAGACGAGCACGAACAGCACCAGCGCGTAGACGAGACCGATCGTCCCGAAGTCGCTGAAGGCCGGCGGCGGCGACACGTACAGCGAGAACGCGGCGGTGATGAAGAAGACCAGGAAGAACGTGCCGATGAACTCGGCTATGTAGGCGGACGGGCCTCGATCCTGCATTTCTCGAAGAACCTCCCTTTGAGCTGGTTGCGCCCCGGTGCATCGGGACCGGCTCGGGCGAGTCTATGGACGCGGGCGGCCACTCGGCTTTCCGTCCACCGCATTCAACGCGGCGCGGCATCCGCCGATCGGGGGATGCAATGCGCTGGGCTTTCCTACTCGTCGTCGCCGCAATGATCGCGGCCCTGGCTCCGACCCCCCCTGCCCATGGACGGGAGGCCCCCGACACCATCGTCCAAGACGATGCGGAGCTGCTCTTCCGCTCGGATGAGCGGGTGGCCCAGAACATGCGCCAGCTGCGCTCGCTGGGCGTTGACAGGGTGCGGCTGAACGCCGGCTGGTCGAGCATCGCTCCCGATCCAGACAGCCTCCAGCGCCCGGACCTGGTTCTCTCCGACCCTGACGCCTATCCCCGGGCCAACTGGCGCCGGCTGGACCGCGCGGTGCGGGCGGCGCACGACGCGGGCCTGCAGGTGATGATCGACATCGCCTTCTGGGCGCCCCGGTGGGCCACCACCGGGAACCCGCAGGGCACCCTCGGCCGTGAGCGCTGGAATGTGGACCCGGCAGCGTTCGCCGAGTTCACCGCGGCCGTGGTGAAGCGCTACTCGGGGAGCTTCGTGCCCGAGCCGGACGTGGCCTCCACCCCATCCGATTCGCCCGATCGCCAACTCCTGGAGGGCCCGCTTGGCTCCCTCGTGGGCGGGGGCGGTGTGCTCCCGCCGCCGCCTCCGCCCACGAAGGCACTCGGCCCGCTGCCAAAGGTGACCTGGTGGACGCTCTGGAACGAGCCCAACCATCCCGGCTTCCTCCAGCCGCAGTACACCCGCGCCGCCGACGGCCGGCTCGAGCCGAACACGCCGCACACCTACCGGCGGATGGTCGAAGCCGCCTACCCGGTGATCAAGCAGCTCCAGCCGGACAGCCTGGTGCTCGTAGGGGGCCTCGCCAGCTTCGGGGTCAAGAACCCCACCGAACCGACCCACGGCATCCCGCCGCTGAAGTTCGTCCGCGAGCTCGCCTGCGTGGACGAGCAGCTGCGCCCGCTGACCGCCCCGCGTTGCGACGGCTACCGGCCGCTGCAGGGCGACGGCTTCGCCCATCACCCTTACTCCCTGCTGAATCGGCCCGACTTCCGTGACCCCGGTCATCCCGACTCGGCGCGCATCGGAGCGCTCGATCGTCTCTCGAGCCTGCTCTCGACCCTGGTGGGCATGGGCCGCGTGAGCCCCCGGATCGCCAATCTCTACCTCACCGAGTTCGGCTACGAGACCAACCCGCCCGATCCCCAGAAGCCGTTCGGCCTCGCCCAGCAGGCACGATTCATCAACTGGGCGGAGTATCTCGCTTGGAAGAACCCCCAGGTACGCACCTGGCCGCAGTTCCTGCTGCGCGACCTCGGAGTGGTCAACGCTGACAAGGCGGCGCGCGGCGCCCGGCCCCACGCCGACTGGCAGAGCGGCCTTCTGTTCGAGGACGGCACACCCAAGCCGGCGGCCACAAGCTTCAAGCTCGCTCTGTTCGTGGACTGTGTGACCCCCGCAGCGCGCACCGCTCGGCGCAAGGGGCGCCGACCGGCCGACCCGCGGCGCAGCGGCGCACGATCCTTGAGTCCCAAGCGGCGGCTGGTGATCTGGGGACACGTCCGCCCCGGAGCGGCCGCCCAGCACGTGGTCCTGGAGGAGAGCAGGAGCGGTTCCCCGGCGTGGCGAAAGTCGCGCACCGCGGGCATCGCACGCGCCCGCAGGTCGGCTGCCTACTCGCGGCGCGCCGTTGTCACATCCACCAGCGGCGTGTTTGTCCGCCACGCACCGTGGCGTCGTGGCGTGCGCTACCGGCTCAGGCTCCCGGGTCCCCCGGGGACGGCCGAGAGCGGGCTGCCCGTTCGCCCCGTGCCTTGCGGCCGCAAGGCAGAGCGCGTGGCACGCGACGACGGCGAGTACTGACAGCCATCTAGATTTTGGGGGCCATGCCCGGCCCCCGCTCCATTTCCCCGCTGGTGATCGCCATTGCTGCGACGGCCTCCTTGATCCTTGCCGGCTGTGGCGAGAAGGACGACGCCGTCGGCCCCGAGGCCCGCAAGGTCGACCTCGCCCTGGACTTCCAGCCCAACGCCGTGCACGCCGGGGCCCTGACCGCCGAGGAGGAGGGCCTTGACCGTCGCAACGGCATCGATCTGGAGGTGCGCACGCCGGCCGCGTCCACGGACTCGCTCAAGCTCCTGGCCGCCGGCCGAGCCGACCTGTCGATCGTGGACATCCACGACCTCGGGCTGGCGCGCGAGCGTGGCGCCGACATCGTGGGAGTCGGCGCGATCGTGCAGCGCCCACTGGCCGCGGTGATCGCGCGAGGGAACATCCGCCGGCCGCGGGACCTCGAGGGCAAGCGCGTGGGCGTGACCGGCCTGCCCTCCGACGAGGCCGTGCTGCGGGCGGTCGTGGAGGCCGACGGCGGCGACTACGCCAAGCTGCGCCGCCGCACGATCGGCTTCTCCGCCGTGCCCACGCTGCTTGCCCGCAGGGTCGACGCCGTGGTCACCTTCTGGAACGCGGAGGGCGTCGCCCTGCGCAAGCGCGGCGTGCGCACGCGCGAGTTCCGGGTGGACGAGTTCGGCGCACCGCGCTACCCCGAGCTGGTGCTGGCCACGACGAGGGAGACGCTGCGTCGCGATCCCGAGCTGGTCCGCTCCACGGTCGCGGCGCTCGCCGATGGCACGCGCGCGGCGCTGGACGAGCCCGCTGCCGCCGTGCGGCGAGTCGTGCGGGCGTCGAGCTCCGATGAGGCGCTGGTCAAGGCACAGTTCGACGCCGTGGCGCCCGCCTTCGAGCCCCCGCTGGAGCTGATCAGGCGCGCGCTCGAGGGATGGGCGCGGTTTGACTCGCGCTTCGGGATCCTGCGGGCAGCCCCGCGGGTGGAGGACGCGTTCGAGTTGCGGTGAGCTTCAGCGCAAGCCGAGGGAGCGCAGCCGCCGCGCGAGCGCAGCCGGACGACGCGCCTGGGAGCGCGACACCACCGCCAGGAAGCGCACGCGGCCGGCACGGGTGCCATAGACCACGCGGCCCTGGCGCCGCAGCGCTCCCACCAGCACCCCGCGTCGCAGCCGCTGCGCACCGCGGATCCGCCCGCGTCGCGGCCGCCTTCCGGGGGCCGCCTGGCGCGTGCGGTGAGCTCGCGCGGTGGTGGCCACGAGGTCGATGCGCCCCTTCCGCGCCCGCACCAGGAAGCGCCCGCCGCCGCGGACGCAGAAGCGCACGGTGCCGCGCGAGCGGCGGGTCACCCGGTAGCGGCGCTGCAGGGCGGTAAGCGAGCGCCCGATGCGCGCTGGGCCCACGCGGCCGGCCGTTACACGCGCCCGGCGTGGGATGCATGGCAGGGACCTCCGGCGTACGCCGGTGTCGCCGCCCGGCGTCGGATCGCCCGGCCCGGCGGAACCGTCACCCTGGGCAGCACGCGCGACGAACCCTGGGGGGCCGAGGTTCGGCGCCTCGTCCTCGGCCCGGATGGTCACCCGGGCGCCCGGCTGCAGGTCGAGGTCCCGGGTCACGGTCTTGCCGCCCTCGACGGGCTCGCCCAGGTCGAACTCATCCCCGCCCGCGTCGGCCACGTAGCGCGCCGCCGTACCGCAGAAGCCATCGTCACCTGGAGACTTGAAGCTCAGGCGGAACGTGTTGCCGCCGCGGAGCTCGAGCGACACGTTTTCCGGAGCTGCCGGCGGCGTTCCATCAGCGTCGTAGTTGCCGGTGCCCTGCTGGTCGTGACGGAAAGAGGGCCACTCGCTCTGGCAGGCGGGAGCCTGCGGGGCGTCCCACTCGAAGAGGAAGCCCTCTCGCGTAATGGCTGCGATCCGCTTGTCGTCGCTAACCGCGGCCGGGGCGAACAGCCAGCCCCCTGTGACCTTGGGGAAGCCGCCGGTGTCCCTGCCGGTGACACCGTCGTAGGCGTGCAGCAGCCCCAGTCCCGTGCCCGTGAGCACCTGGTTGGACGACCCGTCGGCCACCTTCGCCACCGTAGAGCTGGAGAGGAACTGGTAGTCGTCGGTGACCACCGGGAAGCCTGGCCCCGTGGGCGCGCCATCGGCCGCCGTGTACGCGCCGATGCGGTGGCTGTAGGGCTCGTTCTGCCCAACGAGGAGCAGGTTGGCCGCCTGGGCGGCGTCCACCTGGTACTTGACTACGTCGGGGCCGGTGAGTCCGTCGATGTCCCCCACCGCGGCCGACTCGAACAGGTTCAGGCCGGCGGGAGTCTGGGTGATCTCGCGCGGCGTGCCGTCCTCGCCGTTCACGTCGTACAGAGTCAGCGGCCCGCTGGTGACCGATACCACGACCTGCTGCTCGCCGCCGACCTTCACGAACGCCGCGTCGTGGCCGGGGCCGACGAGCGGGAGAACATTCTGGATGATGCCTCCGGGCTTCACCGGCCAGCCAGACATGAATGGGTCGCCGTTGCCATCGGGGCCCCGCCCCTCGGCCTTGACGGCGTAGACCCGCGCGGTCTGGCCGGCCGCCGAAAGCAGGCCGCCGAAGCTCACGTCACCGCCGCCGCTCTCGCCGCCGTAGGTCTCGTTGCTCGCGATCACGATCTCCTCGCGCCCATCGCCGTTCATATCGCCGATGGCCGGGTTGTTGATCGACTCGGCGGTCATCTGCTCATTGCTCGGCAGGTCGGGGTCGATCAGGCGGACTGGGAAGCCCGAGGTCGCCGTGCCGTCGGGTTGGTAGGCGCGCAGGCGGCCGTCGAGGCCCGGCACGACGATGCTCAGCGGCTCGCCACGGCCGGCCAGGCGCGCGACCGACGGGCTCGCGATGAAGCCGCACTTGGGGTGCTTGAGGTCGTCCTCTCGCTGCTGCTCGGAGAGCGCGCAGTTGCGCCTTTCGGGATCGGGGCGCACCGGCCAGCCGGGCAGCAGATCGCCACCCGAATTCCATACGTAGATGCGCTCGCCGGCGGCGGTGATCACCTCGGGGATTCCGTCGCCTGTGAGGTCGGCGATCGTCGGGGCGCGCGGCGGCTCCAGCGGCGGCTCGAGTTCCTGCAGCGCAGGTGACCCGAGATGGGCGCGCGCCGCGAACTGGGTCTCGGTGCGAACGGGCCAGCCGGGCAGCTCGGAGCCGTCGGGGCGGTAGGCGTGCACCTGCCCGTCCTGGGCGGGCACGATCAGCTCCTGCCGGTTATCGCCGTTGATGTTCGCGTAGCGCAGCGGCCCTTCGCCACCGGTGCCGAGGCGCTTGGGAAAGCCCTCGCGCAGCTCCTGGCCGTCGGGCACGGCGGTGAGGACCTGACGGTCCTCACCGGAGGGCACCTCTTCGCCGCCCTCAGACGTCACCACCAAACGCAGGCTGAACTGGCCCTGGAACGGGTCCAGGCCAGGTGCCTTGTCGAGCAGCGGCCCGGCCGGGTCGTCCCGGTCTGGGAAGGTGGAGCGATCGGCGAGCTCCGCGCGCACCGCGGCGAGATCGACGTTCCCGAAGTCGGTCACGGGCTCCCCCTCGGAGGCGCCGGCGCTCACCTCGGTCCACGAGGTAGGCGCGAGCCCGATGCCGTACTCCAGGCGCCATGAGAAGTCGCCGCCGTTGACCGATTCACGCGCGTCGGCGAGGCCGGTGACCGGGACCGAATCGCCCACGACGGGCGCGTACCAGTCGGGCGACGCGATCGATGCTTCCGGGGGGATCCGGCCTTCAGACGCGTGGCGCACCGCCTCACCGAGGTTCGCGCGGCCGTAACCGAAGTGGGTGTCGAATCCCTCCTGGGCGGGATCGGGGACACCGACGCCGATGGGCGGCGGCCCCGTATCGCCGGGAAGGACGTCCTCGGCGGTTTGCTCGAGCAACGCTCGCAGCTCGTCAGGGCTCAAATCGTCGATGTCGGCATCCTCGCGGGCGGCGGAGATCACCAGCGCAGCGGCGCCGGCGGCCTTGCCGGTGTTGGTCGAGCCGGTCGGCCCCTGCATCGAGATCGACGACTTGCCGCCGAACTGGGCTGTATTGGCGCTGCGGAAGTACGTGCTCTGGTTGGCCATCGTCCCGATGAACGGCAGCGCCTGCAGCACGCCGATGATCGCGTCCCGGATCCCGGGGTCATCCTCCCCGCCGGGGTCTGGAATGTCCGTGCCGAGCCCCTCGGTGTCGCCACGACGCCCTCGATCAGCATCGCGTGGTCATAGGCGGCCGGGTAGTTGTGGTTGCCGGTGTTGAGGTCGTTGCCGGAGAAGGTCTGAGCCACCCCGTGGTCGTAGGCGTACTGCGATGCCTGCTCGGCGAACGCGGAGTGGTAGAGGCCTCCGTCGGCGCCGGCGATCACCTCGGCCCCGTTGTCGGTTGCGTACACAACCCCCATGAAGAAGCTGTTCTGGTCGGACACGAAGGTGTCCCAGATCCGGACCGGCATCACCTGACACTTGGGGCAGACACCCAGCTCGCCGAGACCATCGTTCCCGCGCTCCGCAGCCTCGTTCATCCGCCCGGTTCCGTGGCCGCCCGCGGCGAAGTAGCTCGACGTGTCCGAGGGGTCGTTGTCGTCGTCGAAGAAGTCCCACCCGGCGATGTCGTCGACGTAGCCGTTGTCCTCAGTGGGCCCCCCGAGGCCGTCGTGGCCGTCGGAGAAGGCCCGGATCAGGTCCTGGCCGGTGGGTGCGCTGTCGTCGACCCGTGGGTCGACGGCGTAGTCGTCGACGTTGAACGCCTGATCGCCGTTGTGGTCGTACTCCGCAGACTCGTCTCCGGTGGCATCCTGGGGCAGCGGCAGCTCATCGCGGTTGAGTGCCACCTGCGTCCGCACGCCGCTGTTACCCCAGTCGATGCCGGTGTCGAGCACCGCGACGGCGACCTCCGGATCGCCAGTCGTGCGCGTCCAGCCGCCGGCGGCGTTGAAGCCCGAGACCTGGCTACTGCCGAAGTTGTCTCCATTCGGGTCGAGGTACTTCGCTTCATCGCGGGTGCGCTCGGACGCGAAGCCGAACAGGTCGAAGCGCTCCTCGAAGAGGTTGGTCGAGGTACCGCCGTCGGGATCGTCGGGTTCGGCGCGGTCATAGCCCGGGTCGTTGGGCGTGTCGTCGCGCTGGACGTTGGGGTAGTTGTGCGGATTCGCGGGGACCGGTGGAGTGCCGCCGTCGAGCTGCTGGGAGGGATCGTTCGACCCGGGGTTGTCGAAGTCCCGCGCCACGCCCTGCGCCACCGCCCCGACCGGCAGCGCGAGCGCGATCAGCGCTCCTACCAGTCCCGCCCGACCCACACCTCTCCCCCGCATCGTGAGTGAGCCTCCCACACCGCGGAGCAGTCGCGCTTCAGCTCTTCGGCAGCAGCCCGTCCACCAGCGCCGCCGTCTCGCGCGCCATCCGCGAGCGCGGCACCACTCGGCTCACCCCGGCCTCCTCGGCACGCTTGCGGGTGTCCTGGTCAACGTGTGAGTAGAAGCCGAGGGTGGGCACCGCTCCCAGCTCGCCGCGCTCGCGCATCGAGGTCACCAGCGCCGGGCCGTCGATGCCCTCAGCGGTGAGGTCCACGATCAGCAGGTCGTGAAACGAGGCGGCCGTGCGCACCTCGTCCTCGGCGGCAAACCGGTTCACGGTGTGACCGGCCACCCCGAGCGCCCCCTCGACCTTCGATCCGAACAGTAGGTCGGGGCACAGGAGGGCAATCCGTGCGATCGCGTCCCCCGGCCTATTGGTTGCGGCGCCGGGCGAACTCCTGGCGCACGGACTCGGGGCGGCCCCACATCTCGCGGATCTCCACGCGGCCGGAGCGCGCCTCGCGCGCCACCAGCTCGCCCTCGACCCGCTCGCGATCGAGCAGCGCAAGCGTGCCACGGGTGGTCTCCGCCGCGGCGGCGTGGCCGAACTCGTGGGCCACCCTCAGGCGCCAGTGCCAGTCGTGCCTGGAGTACGGCATGGCGTTGATCTGGGTGAGCAGAGTGGCGGTCTCGATGTAGCGCTCCTCGTCGGCGATCCGCAGATCCAGCTCGAGCTGGGTCCAGTCGGGCGGGAGCGAGTCCACGATGCGCTGGAAGTCCTCGGCGAGCGCCACGGGCGGGATGCTAGTACGCGGGTGGTCAGGGCTGACGGAGTCGGGCCTCTAGGAGTTGAAACCGAACAACCAGATAGCGAAGGAACCAACGGCGGCCAGGGAAGCTCCGACCGACAAGGATCGCCGTCCAGACAGACCAAACCTCACTACAAGTGCAATCGCGCCAGCCGCTGAGAGCGCTGCGGACAACTCGGCCGTCCATTGCCATGCGCCGGAGTCGTTAGTCCAGCCGGCTCCTGAGCGGCACGTGTCGTCGCATCGCAGCGCCCAATGCAGGACAGCGATCAAGACCCAAGGCGCCAAGACGACGGTGGTCGCAGCCGCACCGAACGCTGACATGCCTCCGATACCCGAGGCTGCCTTGGCCCTGCGGGGCGCATAGGCCATCAAAGGAATCGGCGCGAGCAACAGCAACAGCAACCCCACTTCGACGCTCATCGGTGCGGAAGACCATAAGCGGTGCCACCCACGAGGAGGGAACCACGCTTGGCGTCAGCGGTGCACGTCCACGTCCATGTCCACGTCCACGTCCACGTCCACGCGCATCATCACTACGAGCGCGCCACCGAGGGCATGGTCGCCGGAGTCGAAACGCACCACCAGCGGCCCCTCGAAGGGCTGTCGTTCGAGCACTTCGAAGGCGTCGCCGGGCGCGATGCCGCGAAACGACAGGTAGCGCAGGGCTTCGGGGTCGGAGTCCGATACCCGCACGAACGTGCCCCGGGCGCCGGGCTCCAGCTCCGCGAGGGCACGTGATCGTCCCGGCTCGATCTCGCCGTCGGCGGTGGGGATCGGGTCGCCGTGGGGGTCGTGCGTGGGGTTGCCCAGCTTGCGCGCGATCAGCTCCGAGAGCTCGGGTGAGATCGCGTGTTCGAGCACCTCCGCCTCCTCGTGCACGCGGTCCCACGACATGTCCAGAGCCTCGGCGAGGTAGAGCTCAAGCAGGCGGTGGTGGCGGATCACCTCGAGCGCCACGCGCGCGCCGGCGGGCGTCAGCTCCACCCCGTGGTAGAGCTCGCGCTTGACCAGTCCCAGCGACTCCAGTCGCTTGACCATCGCCGACGCGGAGGCCGGCGACACCGCCAGCCGCTCTGCCAGCGCCGAGGTGGACACCGGCTCCTCGAACCGTTCCTGCAGGGAGTAGATCGCCTTGGCGTAGTCCTGGACGGCGTCCGAGATTCCCGTGGCGCCGAGCGTGGCCATCAGACCGACACCAGCAGGCCGGTGGTGTACATGAGCACCAGGCCCGTCAGCAGCCCGCCGACCGCAAGCGGGTGCAACAGGCGTCCCGCCTTGTCGCGCACGCCCGGGGCTATCTGCACGATCACCTGGGCAATGGCGCCGGCGCCCAGGCCGAACATGAACGCGGCGAGAGACGGGTTGTAGGCCAACGCCCCCACGAAGGCGCCAAGGACCGCGGGTAGCCCCGCGAGGGCGCCAAGCCCGATCAGCCGGCCCAGGCGAGCGGGCCCGGCGGCCTCGCCCGCCCTGGCCACGGGCGCGACGATCGCCAGCCCCTCGGTGGTGTTGTGCAGGGCAAAGCCCACCACCAGCGCTGTACCCAGCGCCAGCGATCCGATGGCATAGGCAGAGCCGATCGCGAGTCCTTCGCCGAGGTTGTGCAGCCCGATGCCCAGCGCCACGAGGAACGACAGCCGCCACGGTCCCGCGCCCTCGGACTCCTCGCGCGTGCGCCGTCCTCGCAGCCACCCGTCCACGCCCACCAGGGCGAGGTAGGCGGCACCGGCTCCCAGGAACACCAGTGCGGCGCCGCCGAAGGCCTGTGCGCCGGTGGCGGCGATCTCGGTGCCCTCCAGCGCGGCGTCGATGCCGAGGAACGCCAGCAGTCCCAGCGTGAGCGCCAGCAGGAACTGCACGTAGCGCGGGTCGATCCGCCGGATCCACGGCAGCCACAGCATCCCGATGGCCACCGGGATCACCCCGACGTAGAGCCCGATCAGGGCCATCAGGCCGAAGAAGCCGACGTCGTTGGCCGGGGTCTCCGCGGCCACGTCCACGGCCGCGTCCACCGTGCCGCCGGTGGAGGTGACCAGAGCGATCGCGTACGCCTGGCCCTCGATCCACGGATAGTCGATCGTGACCTTGCCACCCCGCAGGCGGTCGATCTGCGGGTCGGACTGCGAGAACCCCACGAACGCGTCGTTCACGATCGCCTGGCGCACGGCCACCGGGTCCGGCCCGTCGTTTCGCACCACCAGCTCGATCTCGCCGGGGTGAAGCACGGTGCGTTCCACCACCAGCTCCTCGACGGGCACGCCGTTGCGTTCACCCAGGCCCGGAGCGTCGAAGGCCACGAACACTGCGATGGCCGCGCCCAGGATCAGCAGCGGCAGCAGGCCGGCAAGCCACGGTGGCGCCGTGCGGCGGGCCCTGGGAGCGGTGGCGGTCCCGGCCTCCATCAGTCGACCACCTCGAAGAAGCCCATCCACCCCAAGTCGGCGAACTCGCTCACGTGGGCGTGGAACATGACCTTGCCGGTGAACGGGAAGCGCAGCTCGCAGATCCCCCGCTCCCCCTGCCCCTGGATGACCGTGTCGGTGAAGTCGCGGGGCTCGAGCTTGGTGCCGGTCGGAAAGTAGTCGAAGAAGTTCCCGTGAATGTGAAACGAGTTGAGGGGATCGAACTCGGTGATGTTCACGAGGTAGATCCGCACGAGCTCATCGCGCTTTACCTGGATCGGCCGGTCGTGGTAGGCGAATGCCACGGTGTTCACCGCGTAGATCTCGTTCTCGGCGTCGAAGTTGGTGTCGAAGCCGTTCATCATCATCACCAGCTCATCGGCTTCCGGACGGCCCTGCTTCGGATCGATCACGAACGTGCCATAGAGGCCCTTGGAGATGTGCTCGGCCAGCGGACTGGTGTGGCAGTGGTAGAGGTGCAGGCCGAACGGCCGCGCCTCGAACTCATACGTGAAGCTCTTTCCGGGCGCGATGTCGCCCGGCGCCACCTCCGGAATGCCGTCGTGGCGGGGGGCGTGGATGCCGTGAAAATGCATCGTGTGCGGGTGGCCGGAGCCGTTGACGAACTTCACCCGCAGGAGGTCGCCCTCGGTGGCTCGCAACGTGGGGCCGGGGACGCGGCCGTTGTAGGTCCAGGCGGCGAACTTCACGCCGGGCGCCACCTCGATCTCGCGGTCCTCGGCCACGATCTCGAACGTGCGCACCGTGCGCCCGCCCTCCTGTGTGACCGTGCCACGGTCGAAGTCGCGCACGATCTCAGCCGGGTCGAATCCGTTGACGCGCGGGTCCACGCTGCCGATCGTGCGCCGCTGCGTGCCCTTCGGGTGCGCGGTGGCGGTGCCGCCCGCGGAGTGCCCTGCGTGCCCGTCTGTACCCGCCGCCCGGGCGAACTGGTCGTGCGCGACCCGGTGGGGAACCGTCTCGTGCAGCAGCGGCAGTGCGGCGGTGGCGCCGGCCGCCGTTCCGAGCAGCTTGCGGCGCGAGATTTTGGTCGGCCTTGACATTTACTTCGTCGAAGCCTAACAGAAGAGTTAGACGGGACTAAGTTTGGGCCGGGCCAGGCTACAACGCGGCCTTGACGGCCTCCTCGAAGGCCTCCGTGCCGAACGACCCCTCCAGCCTGGCGGCGACCCTGCCGTCGCGGTCGATCGTGAACAGCCACGGCTCGGTGCGCAGGTGGAACGTTTGCAACGGCGGCCGCAGGCCCTTCTCCACCATGTTGTCGTTGTAGACCTCTTGGTGGATGAACGTCATCCGGTCGCCGTAGCTGCGCCGCAGCTGCTCGGCGATGTCCACCACCGGGCCGCACACCCGCGTCTGGCACAGGCGCGGCGTGGCGAAGAGCAGCGCCACCGGCTTCTTGCCCGCGATCTCGTCGAAGCTCTCCTCGTGCATGTCGCTCGGCGGGACGCGGGTGTCGATCGACTCGATGTTGCCGCCGGCGGAGGCGAGCGTGTCGGTCTTCACCCGCGGTGCGGGATCGCCCACGTCGGGGATGTTCTCCTTCGCGTTCACCTGGATCTGGGAAGGCGCACCGAACACCCGGCCGTCCACGTTGGTGACCGCCAGCACGAACCAGCGGCCGGGTGAGGGGAGCTTTACGCGCGCGTCGTAGATCGCCGCGATGTCGCCGCCGGGCTCGGCGGCGCCGCGGCTGCGGAAGGGGGGCTCCACCACGAGCGGGTCGGCGGGCGCGAGGAACGGCCCGCGCGCCCGGCCGGTGGGCGTGCGGGCGAGGTACACCGCGCTGTCGCCGTAGAGGAAGCTTTGCTTGTCGTCGAGCATCCCGAACGCCAAGCGGTTCTCGCCCGGCGTGAACACCGACGTGGCCAGCCCGATGTTCACCGCTTGGAGCTTCGACGCGATCTGCTCGAGGCTGCGGCCCTTGACCGCCGGGAAGTCCGCACGCTTGGGGGAGCGCGCGCTCTCGAGCGCGGCCGTGGACGCCGCGCCGGCCTTGGGCTCACCCCCTCCCCCTTCATCGTCGCCGCCACCGCAGCCCGCCACCAGCAGGGCCGCGGCCGCTAGGGTCGCCATCAAGAGCCTCATCGCGAGGAACTTAGCTGGGCCGGGGCGTACGCTCGGACAATGGCGCATGACCATGCCCACTCCCACGGCGTGACCGAGGCGTCGGAGCCCCGCTGGCTCTGGATCGCCCTCGCGATCAACCTGGGCTTCATGGCGGTGGAGGTGGTCGTTGGCCTGCTCGCCAACTCCGTGGCGCTGCTCTCCGATGCCGCCCACATGCTCACCGATGCCGCGGCTATCGGCCTGGCGCTGGTTGCCATCGGCCTGGCGCGGCGCCCAGCCTCTGGCAGCTTCACGTTCGGCCTCAAGCGCAGCGAGATCCTGAGCGCTCAGCTCAACGGCGCCTCGCTGCTGCTGCTCGCCGGAATCGTGGGTTTCGAGTCGGTGCGCCGGGTCTTCGACCCGCCCGATGTGGACGGCGGCTTCGTGATCGCCGTGGGCCTGGCGGGGGCGGTGGCCAATGGCGCCGCGGCGGTGGCACTCGGCCGCGCCAACCGCGCGAGCCTCAATGTGGAGGGCGCGTTCAGGCACAACCTCGCCGACCTGTGGTCCTCGATTGCGGCCGCCGGGGCCGGCGTGGTGATCGTGACCACCGGCTTCAACCAGGCGGACGGCCTTGCGGCGCTGGCCGTCTGCGCCCTCATGGTCTACGGCGGCTGGGGCCTGTTGCGCGACTCGGCGCGCGTGCTGCTCGAGGGCGCGCCCAAGGGCATGGATGCGGAGGAGGTGGGCGGCGCCATGGCGGCCCATCCGGGCGTGAGCGAGGTGCACGACCTGCACCTGTGGGAGGTCACCTCGGGGTTCCCGGCGTTGTCTGCTCACGTCCTCGTGCCCGCCGGCGAGGACTGCCACGGCCGCCGCCGTGAGTTGCGCGACCTGCTGCACGAGCGCTTCGGCATCGACCACGCCACCCTGCAGGTCGAGCACGAGGACAACCCCGAGCCCGAGCTGATCCAGCTGTCCCAGCCAACGCCCCGGGACTGACCAGGGCCGCCGCCTAGACTCGAAGACGTGATCGCCACCGACGACTACGAGCTGCTCACGCGCGACGCCGGGCTGCTGGCGCGCCCCGGCAGGGCGGTGCTCCAGCTGGAGGGCTCCGAAGCCGCCGAGTTCCTTCAGGGGCAGGTGACCAACGACGTGGAGTCACTCGAGCCGGGTAGCGGCTGCTACGCCGCGCTGCTGGATCACAAGGGCAAGCTGCGCGCCGACATGCGGGTCCTCGCAATGGTGCCGAACCGTCTCCTGGTGGACGCCGACACCGGCAGCCGCGCTGTGCTCGCACACACCTTTACGACCTACAGCCTCGGACGCGACGTTCGCATCACAGACCTCACCGACGAGCGCACCGTGCTCTCGCTCATCGGCCCTGCGGCGCGCGGGCGACTGGACGCCGCGCCGCCGGAGGCCGAGCACGCGTTCGTGGAGGGTGTTCACGGTCTCTACGTGGCCACCGACCTCGGGGTAGATGTGGTCACCGACGCCGCCCGGCTGGACGCCGCGCGCGAACTGGCGCCCGCGGTGTCCGAAGAGGCGGCGGAGGGCGTGCGCATCGAGTCGGGCCGCCCGCGCCTCGGCATGGACATGGGATCGAACACGATCCCCCAGGAGGCCGGCCTCAACGATCGCGCCGTGAGCTTCACCAAGGGCTGTTACGTGGGTCAGGAAACCGTGGCCCGGATGCATTATCGCGGCAAGCCCAACCGCCACCTGCGCGGACTGGAGTTGTCAGAGCCGGTGGAGCACGGCGCTCCGATCGTCCTGGGCGAGAAGGAGGTGGGCACCGTGGGATCGGCCTGCGTCTCGCCCCGCCTCGGGCCGATCGCGCTGGCGCTGGTGCGCCGCGAGGCCACGCCGGGTGACTCCGTGGTGGTGGGCGGCGTGCCCGCCACCGTGGTCGAGTTGCCGTTCGCCGGTGCCTAGGTAAGACTTGCGCCGGTGAGCGAACGCCGCCCACCGGGTAGCCGCCCGGGGCTGACTGCCGACAGCCCTTTGATGGGCGGCTCGGCGTCCACCACCGTCGACGCGGAGCCCGCGCCCGCCCCCGATCGGTCGTACCCCGCGCGCGACGACGAACTCGGTCTCCCGCGACCCTCTCCTGAGGAGATCGGGGCCGATCGCCCCGACCTCGGCGAGCTGAGGCAATTGATTCCCGTCCGCGAGCCGGGACGCGCTGTGGACGACTGGGGGCGTTCGGAACGGGTGTTCGACCTCATGCAGCCCCTGCTGGACTTCTACTACCGCTACTGGTTCCGGGTGGAGACCAAGGGCGTGGAGAACGTGCCCAGCGAAGGCGGCGCGCTGCTCACCTCGAACCACTCGGGTGCCCTGCCACCGGACGCGCCGATGATCATGCAGGCGATCCGCCACGAGCACCCCGACCCGCGGCCGCTCTACATGCTCGCCGAGCACTGGTTCAAGGGCTACCCAGGGGTGGGCCTGCTCACCAACAAGATGGGGATTGTGCCCGCCCATCCGGCAAATGCGAGCCGGCTGCTGCGCGACGAGCGCAAGCTCGCACTCGTGTTCCCCGAGGGCATGAAGGCCACCCGCAAGCTCTACTGGCAGCGCTACAAGCTGCGGCGCTTCGGGCGCGGCGGCTTCGTGCGCACCGCGATGCGCGCCGGGGTGCCGATCGTGCCGATCGCCGTGGTGGGCGCCGAGGACGCGATGCCGATCTTCGCCCACCTGCCGCTCATGCAGCGTCTCACCGGGCTCATCTACTTCCCGGTGAACCACGCCTTCCCCCACTTCGGCGCCGCCGCGGCGGCTATGTACCTGCCCGCGAAGTTCAAGATCAGCTTTCTCGAACCGGTCGATCTATCCGGGTACGGGCCCGACGACGCGGAGGACCTGTCGCTCGTCCAGGGGATCGCCGAGGACGTCAGAGCGCGCATCCAGGAAGAGGTCGACTCGCTCTTGGAGACGCGAACGTCCGTGTGGTTCGGTTAGGGTTC
>Ga0136623_10000059_pt1 | contig 24694 bp, 22 predicted proteins | sample AntDrymUQ4492106_2_FD_104656 | JGI IMG/M metagenome (GOLD analysis project Ga0136623, IMG submission 104656) | Polar desert sand microbial communities from Dry Valleys, Antarctica - metaG UQ449 (21.06) | ecosystem: Environmental > Terrestrial > Soil > Desert | place: Antarctica: Dry Valley...
AGCACGACGACCCTAAGTACGGCGACGACGACCTATATCTTGGGTGGTGCTACGAATACTTGGGGGCGAACCTGGACCGTGGGTGATTTCTCGAACGCCAATTTCAGGGTTCGCATCATCGATATAGCTTCGTCGACGGCGCGCGATTTTTCGCTGGACGGGGTAGCGGCTCAAGTGACCTATCAGTAAGGAAGGTATGAGGCACCGGGCACGCATAACGGGCGCTGGCTTCGGAGATTATCCGCGGCTTTGGGTGCGCCTTATCCGGTGGACAGCAGGTTACTTCCAGTAAAGCGCCGTAGCAGAGGGCTTAAGATTTCGAAGAGAGGGGCGATAGTATCATATATCCGCACAAGGGGAGAGCCCGTAGTACGGCGGAACAGAATGACCGAAGCGAGTACATGGTGGTGAGCGGCTTCAACGCAATCCTATACATCGATGAATTCGCTTTGCAGTGAGCGATGAGCCCACAACAGGAATACGCGTCCCTGAATCGTTAAACTCTGTACTAATATGATCTCAAACGACGTGCAGCTCGGCGAAGGTGTCATGATACATCATCCCGAGCTCGTGAACCTGTACGGCTGCCAAATCGGACCGGGGACGAAGATCGGCGGTTTTGTTGAGATACAAAAAGGCGCCTCTGTCGGCGCTCGATGCAAGATATCTAGTCACACCTTCATTTGCGAAGGCGTGACCATCGACGCGGGGGTCTTCGTGGGCCACGGTGTGATGTTTATCAACGACAGGTATCCGCGAGCCGTTGCCGCAGACGGCCATCTGCTGACGGAAGCGGATTGGGACGTGACGGCGACACGAGTCAAGATCGGTGCCGCGATAGGCAGTAACGCAACAATTCTATGTGGCGTTACGATCGGGACTGGCGCTTTGGTGGGCGCCGGGGCTGTCGTGACGCGCGATGTACCGGATTATGCAATAGTTGCCGGCGTACCGGCGCTGATCACGGGAGATTCGCGAGAAAAGCAGACGTAATGCTGGCCTGTCTCTTGCCTTTGTATAGTCGTACTCTTTCAAAGTCAAGGAGGACTCGTAATGAAGATAGGAGTTATTGGCTACGGATATTGGGGACCTAACCTCGTTCGGAACTTCTCTGAGGTTCCAGACGCTCAAGTCGTTGCGGTCAGCGATCTGGATGAACAGCGTCTGCGTCTGGTCAAGGCGCGTTATCCCGGTATCGCCATTACCACCGATCATGAAACCCTTTTGTCTAATCGGGATATCGATGCCATTGTCATCGCTACGCCGGTAGCAAGTCATTATGCCATTGCCTTGCAGGCGCTGAGCTCGAAGAAGCATGTGTTCATTGAGAAACCGTTAACGCAGACGGCCGCGCAGGGAGAGCGGCTCATAGAGGAAGCCGACAAACACAATCTGACACTCCACGTAGATCATACGTTTGTGTATACCGGTGCCGTTCGTAAAATACGAGCACTAGTGAGCGATGGTGAAGTCGGCGAGTTATACTACTACGACTCAGTGCGGGTAAGCCTGGGGTTGTTTCGGCCCGACGTCAACGTCATCTGGGACCTCGCTGTGCATGACCTCTCGATAATGGACTATGTGTTCCCGTTGAGCCCAATCGCAGTTTCCGCCACCGGCGTAAGTCATGTGCCGGGAGAGCCGGCCAACATTGCCTACTTGACGTTATTCTTCGAAAACAATGCGATTGCTCATCTGCACGTCAACTGGCTGGCGCCGGTGAAGGTCCGCCGGACGCTGATCGGCGGAAGCAGGAAGATGATCATATATGATGACCTTGAGCCGAGCGAGAAGGTAAAGGTGTATGACAAGGGCATCACGGTCAATGGTAGCAAGGAGAGCATGTACGATGTGATGATTGGGTACCGTACCGGCGATGTCTGGGCACCGAAGTTAGAGGTGACCGAGGCCCTTCTCGCGGAGGCGGGATATTTCATTCGCTGCATAACTCACGGCGAACGCTCTATCACCGACGGTCGGGCTGGACTCAGAGTCGTCCGGATACTGGAAGCGGCAACGCAATCCATGAATACGCGCGGCCGCCCCGTAGAGCTCAACTTCAATGGATGCTAACGGCATGGTTCCATTCTTGAACCTCAAAGCGCAATACGAAGCCCTCAAGGACGAAATAGGGGCCGCAGTCACGAAGACACTGGCTAGCGGCGAGTATGTGTTGGGTAGTGAGGTCTCGGCGTTCGAGGAAGAGTTCGCCGGGTACGTCGGCGCCCGATTCGCAATCGGCGTCAATTCAGGTACGAGTGCACTGCATCTAGCCTTGCTAGCAGCCGGCGTGGGGCCGGGCGACGAGGTGATCACCGTCTCCTGTACCTTTGTTGCGACGGTAGCTGCGATTGACTATACGGGCGCACGACCGGTCTTCGTAGATGTCGACCCTGAGACCCTCAATATGGACGCCACCCAGGTAGAGGCGGCTCTCACAGAGCGGACAAAGGCGCTACTTCCGGTACACCTGCACGGTCACCCGGCCGACCTGGACCCTATTCTGGATATTGCGCGGCGTAACAATCTAGTGGTCATCGAGGACGCTGCTCAGGCGCACGGCGCAGAATATAATGGCCGGCGTGTAGGTGGGATTGGTGACCTAGGGTGTTTCAGTTTCTATCCTGGAAAGAATCTGGGCGCCTGCGGGGAAGCCGGCATGGTGGTGACGAACACCGAGAGGTATGCGGACGCCATCGGGAAGCTACGCGATTGGGGTCAGGAGCGCAAGTATCATCATGTGCTCAAGGGGTTCAACTACCGCATGGAAGGTCTCCAAGGGGCGATATTGCGGGTCAAGCTTCGTCACCTGGATGCTTGGACCGATGCCCGCATTCGGCACGCCGCGACGTACCAGGATCTCCTTGACGGCTCGGGAGTGCGGACGCCGGTAAAGATGCCGAATGCGCGCCACGTCTACCATGTATACGCGGTCCGCACGTCTAAGCGCGACAGCGTACGGGAGAAGCTGCAAGCGACGGGCGTGCAAACGGGTATTCACTATCCGATTCCGGTCCATTTGCAAAAGGCATACGAATGCCTCGGCCATGTGCCAGGCGACCTGCCAGTGACGGAGAAGGCGGCACAAGAACTGTTGTCGCTGCCTATGTTTCCAGAGTTGCAACCAAAGCAACTCGAGTCTGTTGCGAGAGCGGTACGCGCGGCGCTGCATGGCGAATGAGCCCACCGGGTCCCGCCTAGTCAGAGCGGTGCATGGCCTCAGCAGACTGGAGCCCGACCCCACGTATGTCGTCGCGTTAGCAGAGGACCTGCGCCGGCAATATGGCCGCGAAGGTCTGCTTGAGCTCTACGGCCGCTTCAGTCAAGGATATGGAGGTTTTGACGCGTTGATGCGCCGCGTGCTGTGGCGAGCTTTGACACGTTCCTGCGGTGCCGGTTTGCGAGTGGACCCTGGGGCCGGTTTCAAACATCCGGAAACCTTCGAGGTCGGTAATGGTGTTTTCATTGGCAGTGACGCCTACATACAGGGTCGATTTGATGGTTCCTGTCACATCGGCGATCACGTGTGGATTGGACCGCACAGTTACTTCGATGCGCGAGCTTTGGTGCTAAAGGACCATGTAGGATGGGGGCCGGGCGCAAGAGTGCTGGGTTCTGTGCATACGGCAACGCCGGTAAACGTTCCTATCATTGAGACAGATCTTGCGATCAAGCCGGTACGAGTAGAGGAGTGGGCTGATATAGGGACCAACGCAGTGTTGATGCCAGGCGTTACCGTCGGCAAAGGCGCGATCGTCGGCGCAGGAGCGGTGGTGACCAAGGATGTACCGCCATTCGCCAAAGCTGCTGGTGTTCCCGCCACGATCATTGGCTGGCGGACGGATGAGGAAGTGCGCGAAGAAACATAGAACGTTACTTTGTTATGCGCATAGTGATAGCCGGCAGACGTTAGAACCGATCAAACGATTGACTTAACTTAACTTAATGATACCGATAACCAGACCTACTATTGGTGACGAAGAGCTCGCAGGGATTGCGGAGGTGCTGCAATCCGGCTGGGTGAGCCAAGGTCCGTACGTTGCAAAGTTCGAAGAAGCCTTTGCTGACTATGTTGGCGCCAAACATGCCTGCGCCGTGTCGAGCTGTACGACTGCCTTATATTTGGCACTCCTTGCTATTGGTGCAAGGCCCGGCGATGAAGTTTTGACTGTGAGCCACTCATTCATCGCGACCGCAAACAGCATCCGCTATTGCGGTGCCATTCCTGTGTTTGTGGACATCTGCCCAGATACCTTTAACGTCGATCCTACCCTTATCGAGGCGGCTATATCGGAACGGACGAGAGCGATTGTTTGCGTTCACCAAGTGGGTATGCCGTGCGACCTTCCACGAATCGTGGACATTGCGTCCCGTCATGGCCTACCGGTAATCGAAGATGCAGCATGTGCCATTGGCAGTGAAATTCGGACAGCAGAAAGCTGGGAACGGATAGGCAAGCCGCACGGCGACATCGCGTGTTTTTCTTTTCACCCGCGCAAGGTCATCACGACCGGCGAGGGGGGAATGCTCACCAGCAGCAGGGCTGATTACGATCACCGTTTCAGGCTCTTACGGCAGCATTACATGAGCGTCCCGGACACCACGCGGCATAATTCGTCCGAGGTGATTTTCGAGGCCTACCCTGAGGTCGGATTCAACTTCCGCATGACGGATATTCAGGCAGCGATGGGTTGTGCGCAGTTGAAACGCCTCGACGGCCTGATTGACAGGCGTCGAGCGCTGGCGTTTCGGTACAGGTCCATGCTCTCCGAGGTGCCAGGAATTCGTTTACAGGCGGAGCCCGATTGGGCGCGAAGCACATGGCAGAGCTTTTGCCTTCGCCTGCCGAGACAATCGGACCAGCGGCAAGTGATGCGGTCTATGTTAGATGTCGGGGTGGCCACACGCCGTGGCGTCATGTGCTCACATCGCGAGGCTGCCTTTCCACCCGGCACGTGGTCCTGTACCGGTAACTCGACATATTGTAACTGCGGTGGCGTAGGCTGTCAGCGACTGCGACACAGCGAAGAAGCACAAGACACAAGTATCATGTTGCCCTTGTTCCCAGGGATGAGCTTTGTAGAGCAGGATCATGTAGTCAAAGCATTGCGTGACGCTTTGCACGTATGATGAACAAACCGTCATCACATTCTGCGCCCACAAGCCGCAGGAATAGCGGTTGCCACCGACGTACTAGCAAGGTACCTTCAGACCACAACGCTCCTCGCATGCTCGGTTTCTGACGTGAGGCACTCGCTTTCAGCCCAGAACGGCGTCACCTTACCGCCGCGATGCTGACATATCGATATCCGACCATGACGCATCCTAATCAACATAGCAGGATGACATTCCTGCAGAGCAGCCCCCTACCCAAGGCTTACTTCCTTAGGCAAGTGCGAATTGAGAAGCGCCGTGCTGATCGCTCCAAAGCTCCTCTAAGTATTGCCCTTCTCAACTTCGAGAAAGATGGGACCGACGCGCTTAATCATTGTGAGCGCTTCATGAAGCCGCTTCAGGAACACCTACGGGAGACGGATATTATTGGATACGTCGAGCACGGCGTCATCGGTGTGCTCTTTCCAGATACGGGCAAGGAGGGGGCAGAACAATGCGTCACCAAAATCCTTAACGGTTATACTAACCCTCCTTTCTCAATTGTCGCTGCTACCTATCCTGACCAGATCTTTATTAGCCTCCAGAAAGACAAAGAAGGGTCAGAAGTGGTTTCTCCCCTATTTCTTGGGGATTCGCTTGGGGATTCGCTTGGGGATTCGACAGAATCGCTCCGTTTCGGGATGCGATTGAAGCAAGGCATTGACTTCGCAGGGGCTTTGCTTGCACTAGTGTTGCTGTCACCCGTAATGCTGATCGCAGCGCTAGTCATAAAACTGAGTTCACCAGGGCCCGCTATCTTCATGCAAACCCGTGTGGGACAAAAGGGAGTGCCTTTTACCTTCTATAAATTCCGATCCATGCATCTCGATACAGATGAAGGTATTCACCGAGAATACGTTACGGGGTTTATCAATGGCCGGCACGAGGACAGTAATCAGGGAACCGAGGAGCAGCCATTGTACAAGCTGAAATCGGACTCACGGATCACGTGGATTGGCAGAATCATTCGCAAAACGAGTATTGACGAGCTTCCGCAGCTTTTCAATGTGTTAAAGGGAGACATGAGCTTGGTGGGGCCGCGGCCGCCTCTTCCTTACGAAGTTGAGCAATACCAGTCATGGCATCTCAGACGAATCCTAGAGATGAAACCCGGTATGACCGGTCTATGGCAGGTGGAAGGGCGCAGCGAAACGTCCTTTGATAACATGGTGAGGCTTGATCTTCGATATGTTCGGACATGGTCCCTTACGTCCGATGTAAGAATCCTCATCAGGACAGTTAAGGTCGTACTCCTGTTCGGAGGCGGTCACTAATACCGAAGACGAGTGAGCGGCTTACGAATTGCTGACCGACTACGTGGCGGTGCATGCCCGGCAAGAGCTCCCCAGTACCTTCCAAAGTGAAGCCTCGGTCATACAAACGACACTTCAAGTGCGTGGTGGGGCGGATGTCCGGAAGTAGCGTAAAGGGCTGGCGGGAAACCGCTTAACGTGGCCAACAGGGAGTCGGCGGGTCCACCAAAACGCGCGGCTAGAGCGGTTGAGAGCGCAGTCATAGAAAATCAGACGTATGGGCAGATCCTTAAGTCGTCGGCATTGATCGGCGGATCATCGGTGCTGAACGTGGCAATTGGGATAATTCGTACCAAGGCTATGGCGGTGTTACTGGGTCCGGCGGGGGTCGGCTTGCTGGGCGTGTATGGATCGATCGCGGACCTTACGCGCAGTATTGCTGAAATGGGCATCAACAGCAGTGGTGTGCGCCAGATCGCTGAGGCAGTCGGTTCGGGCGACCCGAGAAGGATTGCGCGAACGGTCACGGTACTGCGACGTACGTCGATCCTTCTAGGGATATTGGGGGCTGTGTTGCTTCTCGTATTGTCCAGTCAGGTGTCGACCGTCACTTTTGGCACCGATGGACACGTCGGAGGCGTGGCGCTGCTGTCATTCGCTGTGTTCTTCCGTCTAGTAGCCGACGGTCAAGGGGCACTGATCCAAGGTATGCGGCGTATCTCGGACCTAGCGAGGATGGGAGTGTTGGGAGCGCTCTTCGGAACCATTATCAGCATCCCCTTGGTTTATTTTCTCCGGGAGGACGGCGTGGTCCCATCGTTGGTAGCGGTTGCCGCGATGGCAGTGATCAACTCCTGGTGGTACGCGCGAAAAGTGCAGATTCAGCCCCCTGCAATGACTGTCTCCGAAGTCAGAAAGGAAGCAACGGGTCTGTTGAAGCTCGGCTTGGCGTTCATGGCAAGTGGGTTTCTCATGATGGGAGCGGCCTACGCGGTCCGTACCATGGTGCTTCGTATTGTCGGCTTTGAGGCAGCGGGGTACTATCAGTGTGCTTGGACCCTGGGCGGACTCTATGTCGGGTTCATTCTCCAAGCAATGGGTGCAGACTTCTACCCGCGTCTGACCGCCATAGCCGATAACAATGCCAAGTGTAACCGAATCGTGAACGAGCAGGCGCTGGTTAGCCTATTGTTAGCGGGCCCCGGAATGGTCGCGACGTTAACGTTCGCGCCGATTGTAATCGCTGCGTTCTATAGTGCCGAATTCGACGCGGCCGTGGATCCATTGCGCTGGTTTTGTCTTGGGATGGCGCTCCGTGTGATCACCTGGCCAATGGGCTTCATTATCCTAGCAAAAGGTCGGCAGACCTATTTCTTTTGGACTGAAGTCGCTTGGACCGTGGTCAACGTAGCGCTATCGTGGTTATGTGTGAGTTCTTTCGGATTAAAGGGGGCCGGGATGGCGTTCTTTGGGTCGTATGTCTTTCACGGACTCATGATCTATCCGGTTGTCCGGCGGCTCAGCGGTTTTCGGTGGTCAACCGAGAGCAGGAAAACGGGCTTCGTTTTTGTTGCACTGATGGGAGTGGTATTCTGCGGTTTCTACGTGCTACCGCCGTTAGTGGCAACCGGGGTCGGGACCTTGCTAGTGATTCTGAGTGGTGCTTATTCGATTCGAATTCTTCTTCGGCTGGTGTCCCTCGACCGGTTTCCCCGTTCCATACAGCGGTTGCTCTTGTGGTCCCGGCTCGCGGTTTCCGATGGGTAGAGTAATTGCCTCATAAAATGTGATCCGAATAAGTCAACATTATGATCGATGTACAACCACCCGTAACGCATTGCGTCGCGTCGCAGAGGAAATGAGCTTCTCTCAAGCCGCAAAGCGAGCAAAAGCGTCCACGACATCCCGATAAGTAAGCAGCCGCGACGTATTACTTCTAGCTTTTCGGAAAACGGTGATTGAGCTAAGAGAAGAAATGGGCATTGGCTAAAGGAGAGGTGGCATGAACTACAAACGGGCATTGATAACGGGTGGAGCGGGGCTGATTGGGTCCCACATAGCTGACCAACTGGTCAGCGAGGGTATTAAAGAAATCGTCGTGCTGGACAACTTTACCCGCGGTCGAGAGCAGAATCTAGCCGTGGCGGCGGCGAGTGGGCGGGTCACGATTGTAGAAGGGGATATCCGGGATATCAGGTTGGTCCGAGCGGTCATGGAGGGCATAGACATTGTATTTCACGAAGCGGCGATCCGGATTACCCAGTGTGCGGAAGATCCGCGACTGGCCCATGACGTCCTGGCCACGGGTACGTTTAACGTTCTTGAGGCGGCGGTAGCAGCGAAGGTTAAGCGTGTTGTCGCGGCCTCCTCGGCGTCTATCTATGGACAGGCAGAGGAGTTTCCGACATCTGAAAAGCATCACGGCTACGGCAACCGGACGATTTACGGGGCAATCAAACTGTATGGCGAAAGCCTTCTACGCAGCTTCCATGAGATGTACGGCCTTGATTATGTGGCGCTGCGGTACTTTAATGTGTATGGGCCTAGGATGGATGCATACGGGGTATATACCGAGGTGATGATTCGATGGATGGAGCGTCTGGCAAATGGGGAACCCTGTGTGATTCTGGGCGACGCGTCTCAGACGATGGACTTTGTTTTTGTAGAGGATGTAGCGAGGGCCAATCTGGCAGCCGCCAGGTCGTCCGTGACGGACGATGTCATCAATGTTTCCAGTGGGACTGAAACGAGTCTGAAGGAGCTAGCAGAAAACCTTGGCCGCGTGATGGACGTGACCCTCCCCCCGGAATACGGTCCGGCCCGGAAAGTGAACGCCGTCTCGCGGCGGCTCGCTGATGTTAGCAAGGCGGAGCGCTTGCTCTCCTTTAGGACGGAGGTGTCGTTGGAAGAAGGTCTGCGTCGCCTGGTGACTTGGTGGTCACACGAGCGTGCAGGGCATATAGCAGGTTCGCGCCATTGATGGCCATGTGCCGATCGGGTTGGGAACGCTGGTTCACCGTTCAGGCCATTGGGTTGCGGCTGGTGTTCTCTGTTAGGCTCTACCATCCAGGACGAAACTCGGTAGGCCTTCCGGATTTCTTGGTGACGATCTCGCCGTTATGGGGCGAACGCACGAAGCTGACGGAAGGCGTTATACGGATCGCCGAAGGCGGCGACTGCACCCACAAGAACCAGGACCGACTTATGAATGTAAAAAGCATATTGTCACGGTTGAGAAGCGGTGATGTCCAGTATGTTTTTGGCCGTTTCAGGGTCGTCCGTATTGCCTATAGCCACATTCGTCGATTGTGGGAAACTGTATTCCGGGTGTCAGCGGAGATTTCCGGCCGGAAGACGCTGTTCCCCGACATAGACGTCGGTCAAGCAGTCGAAACTATTCGCGAAGATGCGGTTTTCTTGGGCATCTGCCTTCCTGCGACGGTCGTCCGCGAAGTCGATACTTTTTGCCGATGCACCCCGCTGTTCGCACGACACGATCCGGACGGCCCGACCTTTTTCCACCATGATGTTATTCGCGGGCACGCGCCGGACGGCCGGCCAACCCCGACAGGCTCCATTCGCGATGCGATGAGCTGCGGTGCCGTGCGCGCGATTGTCGAAGATCCGGTCTTGCGGGCAATTGCGCGGAACTACCTCGGTTACGAGCCAGACACGGACGCGCCGATACTCTATTGGAGCTTGGCTTCGGATTTCACCGACGAGGAGCGGCGGCGTCTAGAGCAGCACGCGATCGACTTTCACTACGACGTCGGCGGCCTCAACTTCGTGTATGCGAGCTTTTACATTCTCGATACCGACCGATATTCCGGCGCACACGTAATGATGCGGAGGTCGCACGACCGCAAGTCGTTGCGGATGCTTTTCGGACCGGCGGTGGCAAGCGAAGCCTTGGTTTATCAACGATTCGGCCGCGAGAACGAGCTGGTGATCGAGGGCCCGGCCGGCACCGGGTTTATCCAAGACGCCGCCTGCTACCACCGCGCGTCTCCGCCGATTCACGCGGACCGGCTAATGCTTCAAATCAGGTTTCACTAGAACGGTGAGCTTGGAGCGTCGTTGGCAGCTGAACTAGCCCGATGTAGCGGATTCAGGGTAATGTCCTAAGTAGTTATGTCGGGCCACCGGTTAAGTAGGGTATCCGACAGTTTGAAGCAGGTCGCATGATGACAACCAAGCGTAATGGACACAGCAAAACTGCAGGCCTCGGGTGAGGAGAAGGGGCTGTGGATAGACCCTGGTCATCGCGGTTGAGCATCCGGCGCCAATGTGCACTGCTGGGGCTGTCCCGCCCGAGCGTCTACTACAAGCCGGCACGAGAGAGCCCGGACCATTTCGCGCTGACGCGGTGCATGGACGCGCAGTACACGCGTACGTCCTTCTACGGCTCGCGGCGTATGACGGTGCGCCTGTACCAGCAGGACTACGGGGTGAAGGCCAAGCGGGTGCAGCGGTTGATGCGCCGGATGGAGCTTTGGGGGATTGCGCCCGGGCCGCGTACGAGCCGAGCCCATCTTACGCGATCTGGTGGTGGAGCGCCCCAACCAAGTGTGGAGCACCGAAATCACCCACCTCCCGATGCGGTCGGGATTCATGTTTCTGGTGGCTATCCTCGATTGGTACAGCCGTTATGTGTTGGGCTTTGCGCTCTCGAACACGCGCGATACCGTGTCCTGCCTGGAGGCAGTCTCGCAGGCCTGGAGCGCCGGCCGGCCCGAGATCTTCAACACCGATCAGGGCTGTCAGTTCACGAGCACCCCGTTCACCGGTGCGCTCGAAACGCACGGGCTTCGGACCAGCATGGACGGCCGCGGGCGGGCCTTCGACAAAATCTTTGTCGAGCGGCTATGGCGTACAGTCAGGTACGAGGATATCTACCTCAGGGCCTACGGCAGCGTAGAGGAGCTCGACGCCGGCTTGGCAACGAAGAGCGGCCGCCAGTCGCTCGGCTACCCCACGCCAGCGGCGGTGCACAGGGTGGTCAAACCTTGACCACTCGCTTACTTATTTTCGCCACATCATGGTCTTGACAATGGCGCCCAGCCTCACCATGGAGCTTCGAAAAGTGAGGAGCCTCACCGCGGCTTACGCTCGTTTTTGTGATTTGTTAACTTTGGTCGAGGAATATCTCGCGGCTGGAAATCTTTCGGCTGCGGTGAGGCTTGCACAGATCGCGGCTCGCTACGCATATCCTGGCAATGTTGGTCTGTTCGGATCGCCTCGGCTTGAGCGCCTTCTACTTGAGTTAGGGAAACAGATACCCAGTGCTTCGGGTTGCGGCGTGCGGCACCGTGGCGGAACATCCGGGGCATTCTGAAGTTGCTACCCGGGCATGTTCTCGTCGTGGATGCGGGCAAGCCGCCGGTAATTCAACAATACTGGGACCTAAGGTTCGCTCCACGTTCAGACGGCATTACGCTGGAGGGCGCCGCTGACGATTTGATGAACCTATTGCGGGAGACAATCCGACAGCACATGATCGCGGATGCTCCAGTTGGCTTTCTTCTGAGCGGCGGAATGGACTCATCGGCTCTATTGAGTTTGGCAACGCAAGAGACCAGCAAGGAGGTCAGCACGTTTACCATCGGTTTCGATGGGCAGGGAGTAGTGGACGAGCGGCCCTTCGCCCGGTTGGTCGCTCACCGATTCGGGACTCGACATTTCGAAGCTACCGTGTCGTGCGATCAGTTTTGGGATTATTTACCTAAGCTCCTGTGGCACCTCGAGGAGCCAGTCTGTGAAGCACCCGCGGTTGCACTGCACTACATCTCGGAGAAAGCCCGCGGACATGTGAAGGTCTTGCTTTCCGGCGAAGGCGGTGACGAAGCCTTTGCTGGCTATTCGAATTATCCCAACATGCTTGCACTTGAGCGACTCCAATCGCTTTGCGGACCATTGCGGGGTATGGCTGGCAAGGCGATACATGCCATGGGTGGGGCGTTCGGAAATCGACGAATAGCGCACTACGGGGCTCTTATGCCATTACGACTGGAGGAACACTACTGGAGCCGCGTGGGAACGCCATTCGCGCGCCGTGGTATCGACGGCCGAGTCATTTACACATCTCGGTACGCGGAACAGTTTGACGGACGGAGGGGGGCGGAGATCGCGCAACGGTTGTATGCGACCGTCGATGACCAGGACACTCTAAGCAAGATGTTGTATTTAGATTCCAAGACCTGGCTTCCAGACGATCTTCTAGTGAAAGCGGACAAAATCACCATGGGGAGTTCGTTGGAGCTACGGGTGCCGCTGCTCGATCACAAAGTGCTCGAATTTGCGGCAACCTTGCCTGCCGATTTTAAGGTCAAAGGCTGGGAGACGAAACGTGTCTTGAGGAGAGCATTGCGTCGTGTCCTGCCTAAGGAGGTGTTGCAGCGGAAAAAAGCGGGTTTTCCCGTTCCCTATGCGGCTTGGCTGGCTCGCGGATCTAGAACGCGGGTGCAGGAGCTGCTGCTGGATCCACAAGCGTTCATACTCTCGTTTTTCGATCGTAAACAGGTAGAGCTTCTGCTGGGTGCACATGCGAAAGTGCAATCTCTGCAACGCGTCGTTTTCTCACTGATTGTCTTGGAGCTTTGGCATCAACAGTTCATGCGAAGGGCTCCAGCTGCGGGACCCTCAATCCTGTTCTCGAAGGTATGGTAGCGCGGATGCGAGTGGTCATCGTCACGGGTACTCAGCCCCATCACAAAAACCTTTGTGGCGCAATCACGAGCGCGTTCAATGTCGTTGCAATCATTCACCCAGCCGAGGCAGCTTCTAGCGCTGCAGTGCGCGGGCGCCGGTTACTCCGACAAGGGAGGACTCATGGATGGCCCCTGGCAATAATGCGTGTGCTCGGGGAGGTGAGCTCCCGCCGGAAAGCGCGCGCCGGTTGCGTCGAGGGGCCATCTACTTCGCCCACTGGCTTTTCGGAAGGTATTGAAGCTTACCAGCGGATTCCTCGCTCGTTGATCCGAACCAATTGCGACGTCCGGGACTCCCGGTCGCATGAGTTCCTTCGTTCTCTCCGTCCGGATGTAACCTTATGTCTCGGGGGTCCGGTCTATCCGACAGCTTTCATCGATGCCTCACCCTTGACACTGAACTTCCACAGCGGCGTCTCTCCCATTTACAACGGGGCGGCAAGCATTCAGTTCGCTTTTGCCAATGGCCATCCGCACCTATGTGGCGGGACGGTGATGATGATGTCGGGTGAGGTTGACGGTGGCGGGATTCTGGGCCATTACCTGCCGGCGATCGATCGTGGTGACTCGCCCGATTCTCTTTTTAGCAAGACGGTCCGAGGTGCGTCGGTGATGTACGCACGTATCCTCGAGTACGTTCAGACTGGCACGGGTGTAGTTCAATATGTACCGCAGGCGCCGCCACTTTTTTACACGCGCGGTTTCCAATTGGGATGGTATCAGAGTGCAATGATTACGCAGAATCGTAGCTCGGACATCTCGGCGCGCTTCCAACGCAAGGAGTCGTTTGTTGAGTATTGGCGTGAGCCCTGCCAGGCGGCGGCAAGAGCGGCCTTGCAGTCAACCCTGGAAAGCCTGCTTTGGAACGCTGGTCAGGCGCAGAGTAGATGAATCTGAAAACGACGATTAAGCAGGCCGTAGGCGCCGCGTTTGCGAGTCCCTTTCTGATGCCAATTGTTCGCCACTCTAGTCTGGATGCGATAAATGTCATCTATTACCATTATGTTGGAGATCCTGGTCCCCATTATAAAGCGTTTTACAATGGGTGCACGGGCGCAACGTTTGCACGAGATCTGGAGTGCTTGAGCCGGGTCTTCGACTTTTCACCGTTAAGTGAGGTTCTGGCTTCCAAATGCGGTGAAGAAAGTGGTGGGCGCCCCAAGTTGGCGGTTACCTTTGATGATGGCTTTGATCTCGGTGATCAGGGCGTTATGCAAATCATGGAACACTACGGCGTCAAAGCGACGACATTTGTCATTACCTCCTGCATCGGAAATCGGAGGATGATGTGGCGGCACATGCTAAGTGCAATTCACACCTTGGCCCCCGAGTCCGTGTGGGCTCCACAATATAACGAACTGGCGGTTGCTTGCGGCTTCCGGCCGATTGAACGCGGCGAGGGATTGTTGGCGGCGGCGCGCCGGTGGGAAATGCGTCACAAGGACGAGTGGGCCGCCCTCCTTTGGAGGCTATGCGACTTGCCGCCTATCAGCGAGTACCTGGCCGAGAAGCAACCGTATTTCGGATGGACAGGGTTGGAGCGGTGGATCGCTGCGGGGCACTCGGTAGGCTTCCACACCCACACGCATCCCTTCTGCTCCCGGCTTCAACAGGCGGACCTGGAGAGGGAAATCATCCATCCGGCGGTTCGTCTTAGGCAGCGGCTGCGTATGGATGAACTTTGCTTTTCCTACCCATTTGGGGATCGGCTACAGCCAGACCTCGAGCACGTGCTCTTTGAACGGGGAGTTTTCAAGGCTCTATTCGGGATAGGCGGGTTCAGCCGGCAGGGTGTCTCAAATGAAAAACTGGAGCGGGCCGGAGTTGAAGGGGCTCACATTGGTTGGACCGTCTTTGGTGGATCTATCCTTGCACGACTACGTAGAAATAGAGGCGAGAAGGCTGTAAGGCTGTGAGGGCTTGTTTCTCTGTGTTTGGTCGATGACCTGAACAACGTGGGCCGTTTAGGCGCGGGGGTGGACGAGTGATAGCAAGACCGTCGGGTAGCGCGTGCACTCAACGTCTGCAACGCCCAAGACCGCTCGGACGCGAGGCTGAGAACCCGTGCGGGCAGGCGACGGGCTCCAACGATTGCAACCAGTCGGCGAGACACAACGGCACCAGCGAGAGAGAGAGGAGGCACCATAACGCTCCTGGAGTAGGAGCTCACGCGAGTGGCTAGGCGTAAGAGGGAGGATAGAATGGCTCTCCGTATCGGAGCGTGGAATTCCTTAAACCATGAGTAAACGAGCCAGCGTATTATTTGTCCTTGAGAATGACTATTTCCCTCGTGATACGAGAGTTTATAACGAGTGCGTCACCCTTTCGGACGTATACTCGTGCTACGTTCTAGCCCCGAGACAAGAAGGGGAAAAGTTTATTGAGAGTATTCAATCTGTCAGGTGCATCAGATATCCACATTTCGAAAGTAGGTCGTTAAGACTTATTGTTTTGGAGTACGCTATCGCCGCGATCTGGATTGCGGTGCTGGCGCCAGTCATTGCGATGGTCAAGCGAATTAACGTGGTTCACGTTGCTAATCCCCCGGATTTTGTGATTCCCATTATTTCGTGGCTTAAGCTATTCGGGACAAAACTTACGTTTGATGTCCATGACCTCTCCATTGAGACATTCAAGGGGAAAAGGGCAAGCACAACGATACTCGGTAAGGTCTTGAAGCCGTTCCTGAAGGCATTGGAGTCATTAAGTATACAATTTGCGGATTTGATTATTACCACTAATTGGTCAATATCCGACCATGTAAGGCGCCACAACCCTCTTAAGCGTATACATGTAGTACGAAACAGCAATGCAGTGTTGTTTAACAGCACCAGCGAAATTCATAAATCGCAACGCACCGGAGTGATTAACATCGGATATTTCGGCGTACTAGCCGATGATGAAGCAGCAGGATTAGATAATTTCGTAATAATAGCCACGACCTTAGCAAAGCTAAATATACAGTTTAAATTCTCGATCGTAGGGAGCGGCCCCGGGTTGAGGCACCTCAAGGACAAAATCGCAGAATGTGGTATGGAGGAGAGGTTTGATCTACGCGGCTTCGTTCGACTACCGCAGGCCTTTGAAATAATTAAGGACTTCGATTTTGGCCTCGTAACCTGGGGCTATTTGCTAAAAAACCACTTGCATACGGCTATGAAAGTGATGGATTACATGTGCTGTGCAGTGCCCGTGTGCTCACTGCGACTCAAGGAGCAAGTGACCTCGACGCAAGGCATTGGTATTCATGCGAACACTTTCGAGCACATTGCCCAACAGATTGTAGAGATTTATAATAAGGTGGACGACTATGAGGATTTAAGGGACCGAACGCTAAGGCATTTCAATAAGGTGTTATCCTGGGAACTTCAGAAAGGTAATTTGCTAAGTGCCTACGCCTCCTTGCTAGGGTAATGAAAAAGCCTAGATCAGACGAAACCGCGATGTCAGTTTCTGGGAAGTTTGCAATGAATATGAGCAGCGAGTACGAATACAATGAACGACACAAACTCTGCTAGCATTCGTGTTATCGACCCGATGACGGACCCCTTGTGGAATGCGTTTATTCGCTCTCATCCGGACGCGGGGATCTTTCATCATCCGGCCTGGCTAACTCTCCTTCATGACCAGTATCAGTTCGAAACGTTTGCCATATGCCTTCAAGACGGTGACACGATTCGTGGCGGTATCCCATTTTGTGAAGTCAGGGGGCCGAAAAGGCTGGTGTGTCTACCGTTCGCCGATTATTGTGGACCACTTGGTGCGTCGCCTGCGGATGTGCAGCTTTTGATGGACCATGTGCGCTCCGAAGCTATGCGGCGGGGCGCACGTATTGAAGTTCGAAGCGAGCTTCGGCCCGATTGCGGCTTTGCGTCAAGCAAGGCCCATTGGTTGCACGCGACAAATATCGAGCGAGAGCCGAAAGGCCTCCTGAAGTCACTCAAGCTCCGTGTACAACGACCCATTAAGAAGGCGCAGAGAGGCGGCTTGAAGACGGAGATACGGCGCGATGTCGAAGCTATGGAAATCTTCTACTGGCTTCACCTGAAAACTCGCAAGAGACAGGGAGTTCCTATACAACCTCGTAGATACTTCACCCTGTTTCACAGGCACATCATTGACCAAAAGTTAGGATTTATATCGCTGACCGGTAATAAGACGCAATATATGAGTGCCGGCGTGTTTTGTGGATATAAGGACAAGATTGTATATAAATATGGAGCATCGGACCGGGCTTGCCTAGATCTGTCGCCGAATCACCTGATGCTTTGGGACACAATGCTGTACGCGAAGGAGCAAGGGTTTGTAAGGTTTGATTTCGGCAAAACAGCGTCGTCACACTCAGGCCTGAGGCACTTTAAGAGCGGATGGAATGCGACGGAATCGGAACTTTGTTACTCTTATTTCCCTATAGTCCCTTCCGGAGGCTTGTTTGATGTGCTGAACCGTAAGGTGGTCGAACCGGTCATCAGACATAGCCCGCCGTTTGTATGCCGGATTGCCGGCGAAGCATTGTACAAGTATTTTGCCGTATAAGGAAAAATAGTTAATCATGGAACAGATGGCTGTTTATCTGAAGAGCTACGCGCGCGCGCCCGCGCGTGCATATTTATCCGAGAACGATATGCAACTGACATTCGCGCCGCTTCAGAAAATCTATTATGGAGTTGCTCGACCTTTGATGCCTTTGTTTATCAGGCGTTGGCTCCAAAGCCGATATACGCGCGCGGTAAAATGTTATCCGCACTTCATATGGGCCGATTTTGTGGAACTGCTTAAGAGGGATGAAAGGGCTTGGGAGGGGTTCACCACATCGCTGTATCCCGACAGATATACGACGTCCATCATTCTTACACACGATGTGGAGACCCAAAAAGGATATGACTTTATTCCGGAGGTAATTGCATTGGAGCAGGTGTACGGGTTCAGAGGCTCGTGGAACCTGGTACCTCATAAGTACAAGTTACATCCGGAAATAACCGACCTAATAATAAAGACGGGCAATGAAATTGGCATTCACGGCTATAACCACGATGGCACCTTGTATTATTCGGAGCAGAGGTTTATGCAACGCGCCGTATACATTAACCAGGCTCTTAGGAAATATGGTGCTGTAGGATTTAGGTCGCCCCAGGTGCATCGGAACTTAAGGTGGCTCCAGCATTTGGACATCTTGTACGACGCCTCGTGTTTCGATTATGACCCGTACCAACCCTTTCCGGGTGGGACTGGATCGATTTGGCCTTTCATGGCGGGCAGATTCGTGGAATTACCCTATACGGTTCCCCAGGACCACGTGCTATTTTATACGTTGAAAAAGAAAGATATTTCCATCTGGAAGGAGAAAGTGAGATGGCTAGCAGCGAATCATGGGATGGTTCTTACGTTGACGCACCCGGACTATTTGCAAGAGAAAGATCATTTAGAACGGTATGAAGAGTTTCTTGCCTACCTGACCGAAATTCCTCATGCCTGGCATTGCCTGCCGCGAGAAATGGCAGAATGGTACAGAAATCTTCCCGATAAGTGAGTGGGTCAGTAGTGGCCTTATTTCTGGGGGCGGTATCGATGCAACGAGCGGTGCGTAGGGGATCTTGAGGTACAAAGGCGGGTCCGGACACAGAATCAGTAGATTATGAATTCTCTTGGAGCAAGTGTCGTAACTGTACTGATAGGAATAGTTCTGTTTGCACCCAAGGGGTGGGCTTTGGTTGGGATGATGGCGGGCGTACTGTATCTGACCGAGCAGCAGGCAATCGCTGTACTTGGGCTGAATGTGACAGCGATCAGGTTGTTGGAAGTCATCGGTATTACGCGCGTCATGGTGCGAAGGGAGTTCTCTATTTCAAATGTGAATGGGATTGACCGCGCCGTACTAATGTTTTATGGATACACGACGCTGGTTTTTCTGATGCGTTCTAGTGTAGGGCAGGCGGAAACGGTCGGGTCGATGGTGGACGCGACGTTTTGTTACTTCACCTTCCGGGGGCTCATCAGAAACATCGATGAGTTGAAATGGTTTCTACGTGTGTTTGTTATTGTTCTTGGTCCTTATGTCGCGCTGTTGTCAGTCGAGATGTTGACGCGTGAAAATCCGTTTGGTTTACTGGGCGCAAGGACATGGAATTTTGAATTACGTAGTGGTCGCATTCGCTGCATGGGCAGCTTTAGGCATCCAGCATTGCTCGGGACACTTGGAGCGTCTCTATTGCCGTTATACATCGGGTTGGTGTTGACAAAACACAATCGTATCCGCGCTCTTGGTGGAATTAGTTTGTGCTTGGGCGTTGTGTTTCTCTCAAACTCCGGCGGACCATTAAGCGGCGCTGCCATGGGAGTTGTGGGTTGGTTGTTCTGGATTGCACGGACGAAGATGTTTGTAGTAAGACGTATCCTTGTCGGCGCGTTTGTTCTCCTAGCATTGGTTATGAAGGCTCCAATATGGTACCTGCCTGCAAGAGTGAGTTTGCTTAGCGGAGGCGGTGGCTGGCATCGTTCCTATTTATTGGACATGGCTTTTCAAAATCTTAGTCTATGGTGGTTCGCCGGAATGGATATCGATGAGACCAAGGGCTGGTTTGTATATGCACTTGAGGCTACGGGTGCAGCGGATATTACTAACAACTATCTCGCTTTCGGGTTTAAGGCGGGCATGTTAGCGATAGTGCTGTTTATTGTGTTGTTGATACGAGCGTTCCGGGCTCTGGGGCAAGGCTTGGCAGTTGTTCGTCACACTGTGCCGACACCTATGGAGAATGAGTGTCTTCTATGGGGGCTGGGCTGCGCGCTTTTAGTACATATTGTTACTTGGTTCGGCATAACTTATTTCGATCAAATATATGTGGTATGGTTCATGCACTTAGCGGCGATTGCGTGTATTTCGCAGGCATGCGGAGAAGGGAACGGTAAACCGCAAGGGATGGTGTGGGAAAGGCAAGTGCATAAAAGGGAACTTAGAGGTGTGGTAAAGCAATAGGCGCTGAGAGTCCTCAGTAACCTTGGATATTCAGTCGAATACCCTTCGGTGTAGGCGTGGTAGGTGGCGAAAGGGCTATCAGCGTGTCGAAGAAGTCTGTGGGATATGAAGCGAACGAAATGATATGGTATCGGTCCTCCACTCAACCGGAAATAGCCTCTCGCAACGCTCATGGCCCCCTGTGCGGGCTGCACTGCGGTCAGCAACTCCTGCGCTGTATTTTTTGGAATTCGATGAGCTTCTCGGCAATGAGGAGCTTGCTCTCGAGCTTGGCTTTGTCGACTTCGAGCTGCTAGATGCGCGGGTCCTTGGTGTCCCTTGAGCGGGTTGCGACCCGGCGGCTTGGGCGCTTCGCCTTCGCGCTTGAGCTGCGCCCGCCAGGTAGGAAGCTGGGAGCCGTGTGCGCATGAGGAGTAGCTGCGTTAGCGCGGCAAGGAGGTCGGGTATTCGGCGCAGTTCGTGTACTAGGAGTTGCGAGCACGGGGCTATCGCGGCAGCTACGAGACGGTGAAGCTGTTTGTGCGGCCGCTGCGCACGCGGGCGAGTTCGGCTGAGCAGACGCTCAAGCGCCTGCTGCGGGCCGACCAAACCACGGCTTAACCGACCGAGGGTGGGGATTTTTCAACTACCGCAGATGGGAAATTTGGATTACCCTTGACACCCCACGGCCACTTATGGCAGTGCGAGGGCAAGAGTTGGCGCCTCAAACAGGCTGCGGCGAGAGTTGCCAAGGGCAGCTAGAGTGTCTAAAGTGCCCACGTCCCCATGACGAGGGCGGGGGAATTTGACGCGGCCATGGGTGGAGGAATTTGAGGCGGCCACCGGGGATTAAGGGCGCAACGCAAGCCTTTGGCACCGGGTCTCACCTGGCGTGCAGCCCATTCGTAGTGGAGATCTCTTGACCGCGCAGCCCAGCCTATGCGCCTTCCAGCTGGGCTACCCCTTCCAGTTGAAAAAGCTGGCCTGGCGACGCCCACGTGGCTCTAAGGCGCTAACCGTAGATTTGTCGGTGCTAACAGCGTCGTACTACTACTTCCGTACTCAAATGCCCCAATATCCCAGGCTGAACCTTGGGGACGAGTCACTCCGTCGTGGTCGTAGTTGAATCCGGTAAGCGTGGTGCCTCTATTGATCGCGGGGCTGGTTGATTGGGGGTGGAAGTCGTTTGGCGAAGCATTCGCGAACCGCGGATTGCCGCCATTAATACCATTGGGATCGTTAAAGCCACTCACGGATCCCCACGTTCCGATCCTCGAAATAAAATTGTTACTGATCTGGATATTGGAACCGGAACTTCCGACGGAGAGGACTTGCCCGTAACTACTGATACCGCTTGGAGTGATGAATATATTGTTCTTGATCTGAGCGCCGCTGAAATTGCTTTTTCCAGAAGCATCATACAGATACATAATAAGGTTATTGCCGGCACCAGAGTTATACACAGTATTGTTATAGAAGCGAATGTTCGGGATGCCTAAGTTTGCCTGGCCGCTCACACCGATGTAGACGTTGTTCCGGATGTCCCAATCACGCATATTGGCCGATCCATTGCTTTCAGTCATGAACATTTGGAGGCCGTTGCCATTCGTATTATTAATGAGATTGTTTTCAAAGACAATATTTCGCGAGGTGGCACCACCAAGACCGAAGGTCTGGATCACATCCTGGTGAGATGCGGAACCGGAGGAGAGGGATAGGTCGTGAATGTAATTTCCGCGGATGATGTTGTTTGTTCCCCGCACGCGGAACGCGTGAACATCCTTTCCAGGACCGATTTCATTGCTCGCGGCGAGGGAGTTGTCTCCGCCGATAATAAAAATGGAGAGATCGTCTCCTGGACCGCTTGAGGAGTAGTAGTGGTTCCCTACAACCGTAAAGTTGTCTCCGTCACCTCTAATGACACCCCACGATGCTCCCGTATCATGGATCTTATTGTTTAAGAGTTCGCCGAAGCTTCCATTCCACGTCATCATGTAGCCTTCGTTAGCGCCGGTCATCTCGAAGCCTTCAATCGTGATGTAACTATGACCTACATTGAGGAATGTCAGTATCCTAGCGCCTGGCATTCCTCTGAACGTGATTCTATTGCCGGAATTGCCGCTTCTGGCTGTATTCACCTTTTCGTTGTAAGTCCCCGTAACGACAATTGCCGTGTCCCCAGCCACCATGGCACTCGCGGCTTTACCAATTGTTTTCCATGGCTGGGCCTGACTTCCTGGATTGCTGTCACTCGCCTGGCTGTTGTTTCTGTCAACGTAGTAAGTAGTTGCTGCCAACGCATTGGCACTTATACCCATAAGTAGAAATAGCCACAGAACAGCAGAACGGCTTTGGAGAGCCTTTTGCAAGGTTTTCGTATTCATATGAAATCTCCGATTCGACGTTAGCGCCGGGGCCCGAGGGTTTGGTCACGATCCGCCAAGCTGAGTCGAACGAGCCCTAGAAAAGGAAAATGAGAAAAGCAACAGGTTGTTACAATAGTGAGTTTTCACAGTGTGTCCTCGCCACAGTTTGCTTAGGAGAAATGGTTGGGAAGCAACGCGCAGTAATAGCGACTTCGGGTTTCGGGAGTTGAACGCGGTGGCGCGCAGTATGAACCAAGTGTAGTTCGGGATAATATGTTATGGCCCCTATGAGCAAGCCGCTCCATACGCCGAAACCACACCCTCCAGCAATGACTACTGGTTGAGTAGTCGGCGGGTTAGCGTGTGAGGGAACACGGGCTCCGGAGGGGCCGCTGGTCCATGCACCTTCATCGCGGAGCGATAGTTGCCCACTAGAGAGCAGGATCCCGGTCCGGTATTATGCGTCATAACCGTATGGATTCTCAAAACGCTAGTGTGCGGACGTGTGTTAGTACTTCCCATAGTAATTTCGAACAGCAGATGATGAATTTGCAGAGCTTACCTATCGTTGGGAACCGCGTAAGTGTCTATCGGCCGCAACAAAGGTGAGTGGATGGTCAGGAGTAAGCGATTGGTCACATAATGAGGTTGGGGTAAGTGCACACCCATCGATGTCAGATAACAAGTCTGTTCCCGGCGCTTACGTGGTCGTGGAGACGGTTGGGGCAGCGCCGCTGCCGGGTTCTGAACGCGCTCTCCACGGAATATCCTACGCCGATGGCTATGCCTGCAGGGGTCGCGCTGCGGTACCCGGGTTTTTCACTGTGCACCTGAGGCTATGGGACTATTCATGTCGGTGTTTACCTGAGTAGCACTCAAGGCGCGGTTATAAACACGAACCTCGTCGATGCGGCCCTTGAAGTACTCGCCCCAGACGCTGTTCCCGCCCAGGCGAAGCGGGCTATTCGACACCTCGATCGGCCCGGCCTGCGGGCGTTGTGCTACCTGCGTCCCGTTGACGTAGAGCCTTTGGGTGGTGCCGTCATAGGTGGCCGCGAGATGCGTCCATTGATTGGCCAAGAGCCAGGGCCCGGCGGAGAGCACCCGATACTGCCCTCCGACCGTGACCGAGGTCAGCGGTTGGCTCTGGTCGCCGTTGGCGTAAAGCTCGTAAAGGCCGCCGCCCGGCTGCTCTTTCAACACCACCGTTGCCCATTGGCTCATATTGACCGTGGGATAGACCCAGGCCTCCAGGGTCATGCGTGTGGTGAGGTCAAGGGAAGCGGTGTCGTTGATGGTGACCCAATCGTTGATACCATCGAACAAGAGGGCCTTGCCGAAGCGTCCCTGGGTGATCCGGGTGGCGCCGCTGATGGTCCCTGTGTTGCCCTTACCCGAGGCATCGACGACGGTCGAGCCGCTCGCTTCCTCAAAGTTGTAGGCCCCGACGAGCTCGGCGTTGTTCCCACCGCCGCTAGTCGTGGAGGAGACCGTGATGTAAGCGCTTTGGGTCTTGGTGTTGGTGCCGCCTGGGCCATTTGCCGTCAGGCTGACCGTGTAGCTGCCTGCGGTCGCGTAGGTGTAGACGGGGTTTCGCGCGGTGCTCGTGCCGCCGTCCCCGAAGCTCCAGGACCAAGCGGTGATGCTGCCGGTCGAATTATCGGTGAAGGCCACGGGCAGGGGGGCGGTGCCCGAGCGGGGCGTGGCGGTGAAGCTCGCGACCGGGACTGCAGCCGTTACCGAGATGGTCTTCGTGGCGGTGTTGCTTCCTGCCGGGCCCGTGACGGTCAGGGCGACGGTGTAAGTGCCGGGGTTGGGGTAGGTTTTCGCGGCGCTCGTTGCGGTGCTCGTCGTGCCGTCGCCGAAGTTCCAGGAGCGGCTCGTGATGTTGCCGGTCGAGGTGTCGGTGAAGGTGACCGTCAAGGGGGCTACGCCCGAGCTCGGGCCCGCGGTGAAGTTGGCGACCGGCGCGGCCGTGGCGGGCGCAGTGGTCGCGCTCACGTCGTTCGAGAACCCGCTCCAGGTCGTCTTGCCACTATTATATGCCTTGACGGCAAAGTAGTACTTTTTCCCGTCCTGCAGTCCGGTGAGGGTGTAGCTCGTCTTGTTGCCGGCATCGACGTGGGTGGTATAGCTGCCCCTCATAGGTAGGATCTTATAACTATATGATCCATAAAGACAACTAACTCGGGGAACTTTTAGGGCTCCACCCGATCTGATCAACTTTGATCGGCAAATCAAGATGATCGGGAGGATCGG